>Ga0315273_10012341_pt1 | contig 10948 bp, 8 predicted proteins | sample YL17G02_0_MG_FD_205753 | JGI IMG/M metagenome (GOLD analysis project Ga0315273, IMG submission 205753) | Sediment microbial communities from Yellowstone Lake, YNP, Wyoming, USA - YL17G02_0 | ecosystem: Environmental > Aquatic > Freshwater > Lake > Sediment | place: USA: Wyoming | collected...
CACCGAATCAGATCATCGTCCTGATTTGGGCACATGGCAAGTGCTGCCCGCGCTGACTCAGTATCAGCGCGCCAGGAGTAGTAAAGGGATGCTTTGTTACAGTAGTTCTCCGTATAATCAGGCGATAAGGAAGTCGCTTGCCTAAAGGATATCTCTGTCGACCCGTATTCCCGCAACGCAAGGAATGTCCACCCAATTTCATTCGCCAGCTTGTGATCGCGAGGGGAAACTGCGAAAGCTCTCTCCAATTTCTCAAGGGCGGTATTGAATTTTCCTTGCCGCCTCAATATATAGGCCTGGAATGACATGATCTCCGGATCATTCGGAAGTCCTATCTCCGCCAGAGCCAGCTCTTTCAAAGCGTTATCGTAATCCCGGCGACAGAAGTATGAGTAGATACCCTGAGCAATGTGTGCTTTGGGAAGATCGGGTTGAAGCGCAACTGCTCGATCAGCCGCCGCCTTCGACAGGAAACAACACTCCGGAGCACGGTCGTATCCGGCCCAGTACATGTCAGCAATGGATTGGGCGAGTTCAGCATAGGCCAGTGCAAATGTAGAATCAAGCGCCACTGCTTGCTGAAACATCTGCACCTTCATTTCGCGGCTTTTGCGAGGTAGTGATACACTCCACTTGAAATCCATCCCACGCAGATACGCTTGATACGCGTCGAGATTATTGGTCGGTAATGATTGCAAAGCGGCGTTCTCCGACTGGCGCAGAGCAAGGTCCATAGTTGTTGCGATTCGCGATGCAATCTCTGTCTGCAGCGCAAAGATACTGGTCATGGAACGTTCGTACGTTTCTGCCCACAGATGTGTGTCGTCGGACACTCTGATCAATTGCGGTAGAATCCGCACGCGACCGACGTCACCACTCTTGTCCCAACGAATTGTCCCTTCCAAGATGTAGTCGACACCCAACTCTTTGGCGATCTGCCGAAGATTCTTGGTTGTTTTCTTGTACTGCATTGTACTGGTACGGGAGATTACCCCCAGCTCACGAATGGTTGCGAGCTTGCCAGTAATCTCGTCAGTGATGCCATCGGCAAAGTACTCATCATCGGAACTGCCGAGGTTTTCGAATGGCAGCACGGCCAGCATTTTTCGCTGAGCGGTCGGCTTCTCGCCTGTGAATAAGTTGGATTTGAAGATGCCGTAAGCAACTACCGCGAGCAGAACCAGCGCAGCAACTCCGACCACCCACCTCCAAGTCCGGTTCTTTCTGACGGGCGCTCCGGTCAAGAGTTGGCTGGTTGTCTTCAATCCCATCAGATCGCTGATGACATCGGCAGCCGTCTGGTATCGTAGTGCCGGATCTTTCTGCAACAGCTTCGACACGATTCGCTGCAGCTCATCGGGGACTACTGCCTTGTATCGTGCCAGCGGTTCGGGGGTCTGCTGGGCTATCGCATTCATAGTTGCAGCAGGGGTCTCGGCCTTGAAAGGAGATTTGCAGCTAATCAACTCATAGAGCACGACACCCAGCGAAAAGAGGTCGGAGCGGTGATCCGTTGGCTTGCCCTGTATCTGTTCTGGTGACATGTAGCCGATGGTGCCCAGCGTCGACCCCTCTTTCGTCAGCTTGTCGGCACCAGCCACCGAGGCCAGTCCAAAGTCGACCAGCTTGGCGCGTCCCGATCGGCTGACAAGGATGTTGGCTGGCTTGATGTCGCGATGGGTAATGCCGGCCTTGTGCGCTTCTTGCATTCCTTCGCAGATCTGCAGTGACAGATCGATCACCTTGTCGAGCGAGCAATCGTCTTGTTTGATCAGTTCGCTGAGAGGCTGTCCCTCGACGTGCTCCATCGCAAAAAACGGTCGGCCGTTGTGTTCGCTGACTTCGTGGATGGTGGCAATGTTGGGATGATTCAGCTTCGCTGCGGCTTGCGCTTCCCGTTTGAATCGTGCCCGGCAGTCGGCATCTTGACAGAGATGGGAGGAAAGAAACTTGAGCGCTACCTGGCGATTGAGTTCGGTGTCCTCGGCCAGATACACCTCTCCCATCCCACCGGCGCCGATCTTCTCGACAATCCGGTAGTGATTGATGACAGTGCCTTTGGAGAGCACTGTCACTGCTCGGGTCTTGTCGTCGTCAAGTTGCATACTAAACTGCTGATTGCTTTTGTTGGTTTACCAACGCCTCAAATGCAGGATACCCAGAAAGATTGCTGTACCACGGATGCAATCTCGCAAAGGCCAAAGACAGGCAATTGCTCTTCACCAAATACTCAAGCAATCGCACGGCCTCTTCTTTCGCTCCAGCCAGTGAATAAATGAAGCTGAGGGGCTGCACATAGCTGAAATCGCTGGTCCGTCGAGCATATCTTGCACTCAGTAGGGACTCGCCCAGACCTCTGCTCACGCTCTCGCACTGATCAAGCGCCTCCTTGTAATCGCCTTTGAGGGCGCAGGCTAAAGCTATCCTTAAGCGACTTATGTGTTCATAAGGCAAACCCGCGAATTCTTTGATCAATGGCAGATTGAAACTGATGCAGGAATCATAGTGCGCAAGAGCCTGCGCGTTATCTCCCTTCAAAGACTCGATGTAGCCTAACTCGACGAACATGTCCCGGTTCAAATTACGTTTGTGGTATTTTTCCAGATAAGGAACAACGCTTGCCACATCTCCTAAAATAATAGAGATGTGTAGCAAGTCTATTAGAGGAGAATAATTATCAGTATAAAGGTCCAATGATTTGCGGGCCATTCGCGCTGCATCTTCGAACTCACCTTGAAGGAGGTGGAAGCTGGCCATGGCCGAAAACGTATGTCCATTGTCTGGCCGTATGCTCATTGCCGTGTCAAAGTATTCCCTGACCCGTTCTCTCTTCCCCCAAACTGTGTATAAGTATATTATGGCTTGAAACAGCGTACTTTCGGTCGGTTTCACCTCCAGGGCTTTCATCAACGCATCCTCAGCTTTGCTGTTCTGCCCTATGCTAGTGTAGTATTGTCCTAGGAGCCTCCAGGCCTCTCCGTAATTCGGATTGATCCTCACCGCTTCTTCAACCTGTTGAATCGCTTTATCAATTTGGTCTATCGTGTCAAATATCCTCGCCCGAGACCGGTGAGCCTCGGCAAGGTTGGGATCAAGAGCCAGTGCCTTTGTCGTCGCCCATTCAGCCTTTTCGAGCCAGGAGCGCTTAGGATCTATAGAGTACAGGACGTAACTTACATAGATGTCCGATAAGCCTGCATAGGCCATCGCAAATTCAGGATCGATTTCTAAAGCTTTTTCGAACGCAGAGGTTGCGAGCCGCAGATTCTCTCGTGAATATACATTTCCAAAAAAGTACTCACGACCCTGCAAGTAATGGCCATACGCCTGCACGCTTACAGTCGGTTTCTTTTCAACTCTCTCTAGCTCATCGGGAATCAGAATGACTCTCAAAGCACCAGCCACGGATTTCGCCACATCCGTTTGGATGTCAAAAAGATCTTCCAATTGCCTGTCGTAGCTTTCGGCCCAGACATGAAAGCCGTCACTAGCCTTAATGAGCTGGCAAGTAACCCTGATCTTGTTCCCATACTTACGGACGGAACCTTCGAGCACGTGGCTCACTCTGAGTTTCTCCGCCACATCCTTGACGCTTACCGGCCTGCCTTTGAATTGCTCAACATCACTCCGCGAAGTAACCAGGAGGTTGCTTAGTTTCGATAAATGAGTAGTGATATCCTCGGTCAATCCCGCGGCAAAATACTCGTCTTCTTTGTTCTCAGAGAAGTTCTGCAAGTAGAGCACGGCTACGCTCGGCTTTGCAGGTATCGTCGGTTTACCTGCGACGATTGTTTCGGCAAGTGCCAACTCTTTTTTCATTTTCGTGAGGTCGGCTGCAATTTCGTCCCCATGCTGATAGCGTGTATTCACTTCCTTGTCTAATGCCTTGTCGATGATCATCTGTAATTGCGCCGGTATCTCTCGTCGGAAACGGGCCAGAAGCTCGGGCTTAGTGTTTGTGATGGCATGCATAGTCGCGGCCTCAGAATCGGCTTTGAACGGAGCGTGACCGGTGATCATCTCGTACAGCACGACGGCGAAAGAGAATAAGTCAGTGCGGTGATCTACCTTGTCGCCCCGCACCTGCTCGGGGGACATGTATCCAATTGTCCCGAGTGTTGAGCCGGTTTTGGTCAGATGATCCGACCCCATCACCGAGGCCAGGCCAAAATCGACTATTCGCGCCCGACCGTGTGAGTCGATTAGGATGTTCGAGGGTTTGATGTCTCGATGTGTGATCCCTCTCTCATGTGCCGCCTGAAGGCCATCGCACACCTGAACCCCGATCTCAAGGATGCGATCCAGCGACAGTGCCTTACCAGCGATTACTTCTTTGAGAGTCTGACCCTCGACATGTTGCATGGAGAAGAATGGTCGTCCTTGAAACTCGCCCACTTCGTAGACCGTGACGATATTCGGATGATCAAGTTTTGCAGCGGCCTGGGCCTCGCGCTTGAAGCGTGCCCTGCAATCGGCATCCTGACAAAGATGTGGGGAAAGAAACTTGAGCGCGACCTTGCGATTGAGTTCGGTATCCTCGGCAAGGTAGACCTCTCCCATGCCACCAGCGCCGATTTTCTCGACGATGACGTAGTGCCCGACCGAAGTTCCCTTGGTCAACTGCACAACGAGTCTGGTTTGTTCCCCATCCGGTTTCTCTTCAGGCATTCCTCGACTCCTATGTCAGAAAGTCTAAGCCTCTTGAAAATCTGCCACAAGATAGGATTTGTTGATATTCAGTCAATAGCGTTTGTTTCTAAAACGTTAGCTTTCAGTCGGATCGGCAAAATGGCGCCGTTACCGCGGCCACTTCGCTGGGCGCCTGTTCATACTGGCAAAGATTCCTTTTCGGCCTCAAATCCGCTCCGAAATTTCTCTTGCATAATCGCCTGAAACTCCATATATAACAAGTTTGTATTGGTGAATTATGTTCGATACGTTGTCGGAAAAATTAGAAGGCGTATTTAAGACTCTCCGGGGTCGTGGCAAGCTCACAGAGCAGAATATCAAGGACTCCCTCAAGGAAGTCCGGCGCGCGCTGCTGGAAGCCGATGTTAACTTTAAGGTAGTCAAGCAGTTTGTTGCCAATGTCGAGGCCAAGGCGAGCGGGCAGGAGACGCTCCGTTCAATATCGCCCGGGGAGCAGGTTGTCAAGGTCGTTCATGACGAATTGATTGCCGTCTTGGGTGGCCAGAATGCGCCGATTTCCTTCCGCAGTACGCCCGGCAAATTGCTTGTTTGTGGTCTGCAAGGTTCCGGCAAGACAACTCTTTGCGCCAAAATCGCGCTTCACTACAAGAAAAAGAATTCCCGTCCGTTGATGGTGGCTGCCGATATCTACCGGCCCGCTGCCGTAAAACAGCTTCAGGTCTTAGGCAAGCAAATCGACGTGCCGGTATTTTACGTCGACAAAAAGCCACCGCAGATTTGCGAAGATGCGGTCGAGTATGCCCGCGCCAACAATCTGCACCCGGTGATTTTCGATACAGCCGGTCGGTTGCATATCGACACCGAGCTGATGGATGAGCTCAAGAATATCAAGAGCAAGATAAATCCCGATGAAATCCTGCTGGTCGCCGATGCGATGACCGGTCAGGATGCGGTCAACGTCGCCACTCAGTTTAATGAGACACTTGATCTTACGGGCGTGGTGCTCACCAAATTGGATGGTGATGCTCGTGGTGGCGCAGCTTTGTCGATCCGGCAAGTAACCGGCAAACCGCTCAAGCTGGTCAGTGTAGGGGAGAAGCTTTCGGATCTGGAAGTGTTCTATCCCGAGCGGATGGCATCCCGCATTCTCGGCATGGGAGATATCGTCTCGTTGGTCGAAAAGGCGCAAGAGACAATCGATGTCAAAGAGGCGGAGAAGCTCGAAAAGAAGCTGCGCAAGGACACACTAACACTGGAAGATTTCTACCAGCAACTGCAGCAGCTTAAGAAAATGGGGTCGCTGGAATCGATTCTCAAGATGATTCCCGGAGTCTCCAGCGCCATTCGTGACGTACAAATTGATGAATCGAGCATGAAGCGGGTCGAGGCGATTATCCTGTCGATGACTCCCGATGAGCGCTCCAAGCCAACCATACTCAATGGTTCGCGACGTGCGCGCATCGCCGCCGGTTCCGGTACTTCCGTTCAGGAGGTCAACCGGCTGTTGCGGCAGTTTGAGCAGATGCAGAAGATGATCAAGCAGATGCGCGGCGGCAAGTTCAACAAGAAGATGATGCCCGGGCTGTTTCCCGGTTAGTATGAATACAAACAATAATTTGCTTTACTCTTGTGGAGGAATACATTGGCGGTAACGATTAGACTAAGACGAATGGGAGCCAAAAAGCGCCCGATGTACCGGTTCGTGGCGATTGACTCGCGCCGCGCCCGCGAAGGACGCTTTGTTGACATGCTCGGCCACTACAACCCGATTGTCAGGCCGGCGACGGTCTCGATTGACGAGGAGAAGGTATTCCACTGGTTGAAAGAAGGCGCGACGCCCTCTGACACCGTGCATACGCTCTTTTCACAGATCGGCATCAACGAGAAGTGGGAATTGCTCAAGCAGGGCAAGGATGCATCCGGCGTGGAAATCAAGACCATGATATCGGAGCGCAAGAAAAGATCGCGGAAGGCGAAGAAGGCTTCCGTGACTGAAGAGGAAAAAACGGCGAAATAGCAGAGGCGTGAGTGGGGAATCGCGTTGATCGGCAAGAAGCCTTAACACCCGATTCCAAATGGCTGGAGATGTTTTCGAGGCACGCATTTAGGGATGAACACTGAAAAACGGAGAAGAATCTGTGAAGGAATTTGTCGAAACCATCATTAAGGCGCTTGTTGACAATCCTGATGCAGTAGTGCTGAAGGAAATCGAAGGAGAGCGAACCACGGTATTCGAAGTGCGGGTCGGTCCCGGCGACATGGGCAAGGTCATTGGCAAAGGCGGTCAGACGGCCAAGGCTATCCGCACGATCATTATGGCGATCTCAGCCAAGAAGGGGAAGCGGGCCCAGTTGGAGATTCTGGAATAGATCGGGAACTGTACGCTATCGGCAAGATCGTCCGAGTCCGCGGCCTTGAAGGCGAAGTGGTCGTCCAGCCGCTGACCGATTTTGTCGATCGTTTCCACGATCTAAGTGAAGTTTTCCTTGAGGGCGAGACGGCTAACCTTTTTACTGTCAAGTCAGTAAGGATTCATCAAAACAGTGTTCTGATGCGGTTTGACGGGATAGATTCCCGTACCGCTGCGGAGGAGTTGGTAGGCAGGTTTGTCTCGGTCACAAAGGCCGATTTGGTTGACCTGCCGGAGAGTACATTCTTTCAGTTCGACATCATCGGTATGCAGGTTTACTCCGAGGATGGTCGATTGCTCGGCACGATTGCCGAAGTAATCCCGATGCCGGCGAATGATCTCTGGCGCGTGGAAGGTGAAGTAGAGTTTCTGCTTCCGGCAATCGCGCAGGTGATTGTGAAGGTCGACACGAAGGAACGCAAAGTGATAGTTCGCTTGATGGAAGGTTTGATCGAAAGTCAATAGTTGCGAAAATGAAGATCACGATACTGACCATATTCCGGGAGTTTTTCGTGTCACCGCTTGAGCAGTCACTGCTTAAGAAGGCGATCGATTCCGGCACCATTGAGATCGAGATGGTCGATATCCGGGATTATGCGCACGACAAACACAAAACGGTTGATGACACTCCTTTTGGTGGCGGTGGTGGCATGGTGATGAAAATCGAACCGCTGTACGATTGCCTGACTGATGTTATCAGCAGGAGTACGCCGCAGAAACGACGTATTATGTTGACCTCGGCATCGGGACGGAAGTTTGATCAGAAAACAGCGGTGGAGTATTCGCTGCTTGATCATCTGATCATCATCTGCGGCAGATACAAAGGCGTGGACGAACGCGTCACGAAGTTCTTTGAAATTGAGGAAGTCTCCATCGGAGATTATATCATCAATGGCGGCGAGACTGCGTCGCTGGTAGTGTTGGAGTCGGTATTTCGGTTGATTCCGGGCGCCATCAGCAGTATTGAATCGGCGATGAGCGACTCGTTCAGCGAGGATCTGCTGGGTGCGCCGGTATACACTCGTCCCGCCGAATTTCAGGGCACAAAGGTACCACAGGTGCTGATTGAAGGGAACCACGCGCGGCAGCAGCAATATCAGCGCTGGGCGGCGCTACAACGGACAATGAATAATCGTCCCGATCTGCTCTGGCATTCAGAGCTGACGGATGAAGATAGATCGATGATGCAGCATATTGCTGCGGGTAATGAATTTGATAATTGCTTTTAGGAGGATACGATGAATCTGGTAGACAAATTCGAAGAAAAATACTTGAAGGAGCAGAAGGTGAATTTTGCTCCGGGTGATACAATTGCCGTGCACCAGACGATCGAGGAAGGGGACAAGACCCGTATTCAGGTTTTCCAGGGGGTGGTGATCGGCAAGCGTGGCAGCGGTACCGGCGCGACGTTTACCGTCCGCAAGATGACCGCCGGTATTGCGGTCGAGAAGATATATCCGGTGCATTCGCCGAACATTGCCAAGATCGAAAGAATTCGCGAAGGCAAAGTGCATCGCGCCAAGTTGAACTATCTCCGTCAGCGCGCCGGCAAGTCGGCCCGTATCGACGAGAAGCGCAAAGACCAGAAAGAGAAGTAGTCTCGATCTCTTGCGAATCTGATTTTAGGGCGACCGGCGAGTCGCCCTTTCTTTGTTGTGTCAGTTCTTATATTCAGCTACATCCGGTTTTTCCTCAATAAAAGGGAGCGTAGCGCTACGCACAGCGATGTCACCAGAGCAGTCGTGTATGTGAGTCATAGCGTAGATCGTTGCGATCAACGAAAAACGCTGCGTTTCCACAACGTATCCTGATAGACCCGAAGCCATTTGCCAGGCCGTGCCCAAAGTTGGGATGGATCGGGATGCACTGAGTATTCTATCGTAGGACAGGCAAGAATGCCTATCCTACCGAACGAAATACCCACACGGTTGTTCTTAGCGCTAAGTTGGCGGCTATCCGATACATTGCGGCGCGGCTACAACCGCACTTCCGCAAGATCGGTGACAACGCCCTCTCACTAACTGGTATGGGGAATGTTTTTGCAGTGAGGCGCTACAAAAAAGTGAGAGGGGATGTCGAAGGTGTCAAAACCGAAGCGGTTTTGACCTACCTAACTACCTAACTGTTCTCTCTTGCTGCGACCGACCCGCCGGACAAGGACGGCTGGCAGTCACGGAGAGAGCCAAGAAAGCGCTTGATTTTGGGGTCTGGCGAGGGTAGTTTCGCGGAGAAGTTTTTTGGAGGAATTCATGAGTGTTCAGATAGGTGATAGCAAAATCAGTATATATGACGTACGCAAAGTAGCTCGTCATAACGATAAAATCGAACTGACACCGGCGGCGGTCGAGCGGATCAAACATTGCCGGAAATTCGTCGACAAAAAGGTTGCCGAACAGGAAGTAATGTACGGCATCAATACCGGTATCGGTGATCTGGCCAAAGTGGCGCTGCCGGCGGAGAAGCTCGAAGTATTTCAGAAACTGCTGGTCTTCTCGCATGCCGCGGGTTATGGCGATCCCATGGCAATTGAGTTTGTGCGCGCGGCGTGGACATCGCGCATCAATGTACTCTCAAAAGGGCACTCCGGGTGCAATCTGCGCGTGGTCGAAACGATGATGAATATGCTGAACAAAGGGGTCATTCCGGTTACCTGTGAGAAGGGTTCGGTCGGTGCTTGTGGTGATTTGTCGCCGCTGTCGCAGATGTCGCTGGTGATGATTGGTGTCGGCGAGGCGTTCTATCAGGGGCAACGGATGAGCGCGGAAGATGCCATGAAGAAAGCCGGAATTCCGATCATCAAGTTTGAAGCGCGCGATGGTCTGGCATCGATCAATGGTTCGAATGTCATCTCCGGCGCGGGCTCGCTTCTGATGTGCGATGCGATCGACGTCGTGAAGAACTCAGAGATTGCGGCAGCAATGACTCTGGAAGCGCTCAATACAAATCCTCAGGCACTTGATGAGCGGATTCATAAGATCAGAGGGTTTGCCGGAGCGGTGAGATCGGCGCAGCATATCCGCGAGATCATGAAGGATTCCGAGATCATGAAGCGCACCGGCAAGAACGTGCAGGATGCCTATGCGCTACGCTCGACACCACAAGTCGTTGGTGCGGTCTGGGACTGCCTTGATTTTGCCAGAAAGCAATTTGAAATAGAGATCAATGGTGTCGGCGATAATCCGATCTTCTTCCCGGATGAAGGGATCGTCCTGACCGGAGCGAATTTCCAGGGGACGCCGATTTCTTATCCGCTTGATTTTGTCGGCTCCGGTCTGGCGATGGTGACGGTCATTTCCGAACGTCGTCTCAACCGACTGCTCAATAAGGCGCTGTCGATGGGACTGCCCGCCTATCTGACCAAAGGCGCAGGAATGATGTCGGGAATGATGTTGATGCAGTACACTGCAGGCGCATTGGTATGCGAGAATCGTATCCTGTCGGCGCCGGCGTCAATCGGCTCAATTTCGGCAGCGGCCGATCAGGAAGATTTCGTTTCGATGGGAATGACGACGCTTCTGAAAACACGGGATATCATCAAGAATGCGTTCGCCGGCATGGCGATGGAGATGATCGCCGGAGCGCAAGCGTTTGACCTTCTCAAGCCGTTGAAGCCGGGCAAAGGTTCGTTGGCGGCGTACGAAGTCATCCGCAAGCATGTGCCGTATCTGGACGATGACCGCCCATTGCATAATGATATCAATGCGATGGCGGCGGCAGTGAGGAGTGGGGAAGTGTTGGCGGCCGTGGAGTCGGCAGTCGGGAAACTGGAGTAGACTCTGAGACCGTCAGGTCACGCCCCGTTGAGCGGGGCTAAGACCTGACAGAACGATGAAGATTCTGAAAGGTCGATCTTAGACGGTCGTTTTTTTTTTTGTGCAAAAAAGAAAT
>Ga0315273_10012342_pt1 | contig 10947 bp, 9 predicted proteins | sample YL17G02_0_MG_FD_205753 | JGI IMG/M metagenome (GOLD analysis project Ga0315273, IMG submission 205753) | Sediment microbial communities from Yellowstone Lake, YNP, Wyoming, USA - YL17G02_0 | ecosystem: Environmental > Aquatic > Freshwater > Lake > Sediment | place: USA: Wyoming | collected...
TCGATCTCCATCCCAGCGGGCAGAGACACGCTGAGGATCACCCCGGTCGCGCAACGCAGTAGCCGTGCCCCAGGTCGTGCTCGCAGGCGGCGCTTCATGAATAGGCCGGGCTAGTGTCCTGTCCCAGCGACAGCCTTACAAAGTCGGCCGATCTTTTCAAGGATCGAGTCGGCGGTGGCGGTCCAGCTGAATGGGTGGCACTGGAGATTGTAGTGTTGGACGAAGTTCTCGATCTTGGCGATGAGATCGCGGACGCTCTTGAATGTGCCCCGACGGATCGCACGTTGCGTGATGATGTTGAACCAGATCTCCACCTGGTTGAGCCACGACGCATAGGTCGGGGTGTAGTGCACGTGGAAGCGTGGCCGCACGGCCAGCCAGCGCCGCACTTTGGCGTGTTTGTGCGTGCAGTAGTTGTCGACGACCAGATGAACCTCGAGTTCCGCAGGAACGGAAGCTTCGATGTGGCGTAGGAACTGCAGGAACTCCTGATGACGGTGGCGTTGCTTGCACTGGGTGAATACGTGGCCCGAGGCGAGATCCAGGGCGGCAAACAACGTGGTGGTTCCGTGGCGAACATAGTCGTGGGTGACGCCCTCGACGTAACCCAGGCCCAGCGGCAGCATGGGTTGCGTGCGGTCGAGGGCTTGGATCTGGCTCTTTTCGTCAACGCTGAGAACGATCGCGTGATCCGGCGGATTCAAATAGAGCCCGACGATATCGCGCACCTTTTCGACAAAGAACGGATCGGTGGAAAGCTTGAAATGCTTCTGGCGATGCGGTTGCAGGCCGAACGCCTTCCAGACCCGGTGGACGGTCGACTTGGACAGTCGGGTTTCAGCGGCAATCGAACGACACGACCAGTGAGTGCCACCCTTCGGCGACTTCTTCACGGTCTTGCGCACCAGCGTAGCGATCTGCTCGTCGCCGATGGAACGAGGGCCCCCTGGACGCAACTCGTCGTAGAGACCCGGCATCCGCTGGGCCACGAAGCGGCGACGCCACAGGCCGACCGTGAGCCTCGACACGTCCAGGGCCTCGGCGATCACCAGGTTGCTGCAGCCGTCAGCCGCCATCAGGACAATCTGCGCTCGCCGCACCACGACATGTGGCATCGAACGAGAACGCGTCATCGACACCAGTTGTTCACGCTCAGACGGGGACAACACCAGTTCTTGCTTCGGTCGACCTCGGGGCATTGGCTTCCTCCTTTCCCGATGAGGAAGCCTACAATGCCGCCCTTAGATAGTAAAGCTATTCATGGGACAGGACACTAGCCCGCCCATTCATGAAACGCCAGCCGAGAGTGCGGGTTGGGGCCCACTTGAGCCCGGCCGCCCGCTGGGGCACAGTCCGCGCCGATGACCTCCGCGCGCACGGTCTCGACCCGCTCGTTCGCCACCCCCGGGCACCTGCTCCGCGGGTTGCTGCTCTTCGTGCCGCTCGCGGCGGTCGCGCATCAACTCCACTGGAGCGGCGTCGCCGTCTTCGCCTGCGCCACCCTCGCGATCGTACCGCTGGCCGGCGCGATGGGCGAGGCCACCGAGGCCCTCGCCCGGCGCTTCGGCGCCGGCGTAGGTGGCCTGCTGAACGCCACTTTCGGCAACGCGGCGGAGTTGGTCATCGCGCTGGCCGCGCTGCGGCGCGGGCTCGACGACATCGTGAAGGCGAGCCTCACCGGCTCGATCCTCGGCAACAGCCTGCTCGTGCTGGGGGTCGCCCTGTTCGCCGGCGGCCTGCGCCGCGAGCGGCAGACCTTCGACCGCGCGGCCGCCTCGATGGGCTCGACCCTGCTGGCCCTCGCCGCGATCGGGCTGGTCGTGCCCGCGCTCTTCAACGTGGTGGCCTCGAACGCGGTCGCGCGCTCGGCGCTCACGGCCGCGCAGGAGGCGCTGCGGGAGCGGGATCTCTCGCTCGAGATCGCCGTGGTCCTGTTCGCCGCCTACCTGCTGAGCCTCGTCTTCAGCCTCCGCACCCACCGCCATCTCTACGCCGGTGTGCGGGAGACCGAAGGGCACGGCGGCGGCGCCCCGGCCCGCGCCTCCACCTGGCGGCCCGCGCTGATGCTGCTGGGCGCCACGCTGCTCGTGGCGTGGATGAGCGAGTTGCTCGTGGGGGCGGTGGAAGAGGCCTCGCAGACGCTCGGGCTGACGCCGGTGTTCGTGGGCGTCATCGTGGTCGCCACGATCGGCAACGCCGCCGAGCACTCGACCGCCGTGTGGATGGCGATGCGCAACCAGATGGACCTCGCGCTCAACATCGCCATCGGCTCGAGCATCCAGATCGCGCTGTTCGTCGCGCCGCTGCTGGTCTTCGTCTCGTATTTCATGGGGCGCGTCCCGATGGACCTGCGCTTCACGCCCTTCGAGGTGGTGTCGGTCGCCATCGCCGTGGCGGCGGTCAACCTGGTGGCGCAGGACGGCGAGTCCAACTGGCTCGAGGGCGCACTGCTGGTCGCGGTCTACGTCATCCTGGGGATGGCGTTCTACTTCCTGCCCTGACCCCAACCCGGGTGCGCCCGCGCGGCGCGCCGCCCCGCCTTCGAAAGGAGTCCAAGTGCCGCAGACCTCGCACACTGAGCACCACTTCACCGCCGGTGAGAGCGTGCGCGACATCGTGATCGGGATGTCGGACGGCCTGACGGTCCCCTTCGCCCTCGCCGCGGGGCTCACCGGCGCCGTCTCCGCGACCCGCATCATCGTCACCGCCGGACTGGCCGAGATCGCGGCAGGCTCCATCGCCATGGGCCTGGGCGGATACCTCGCCGCGCGCAGCGACGCGGACCACTACGCGAGCGAGCGCCGCCGCGAGGAGCGGGAAGTCGTCGAACTGGCGGAGACCGAGCGCGAGGAGGTGGCGGACGTGTTCCGCGGCTACGGACTCGGCGACGAGGAGATCGCCCCGGTGCTGCGCGCCTTCGCGGCGCGGCCGCAGACGTGGGTGGATTTCATGATGCGCTTCGAGTTGGGCCTCGAGGCTCCGCAGCCCCGGCGCGCGCTCTGGAGCGCGCTCACCATCGCCGGCGCCTACACCGCGGGTGGCCTCATCCCGCTTTCGCCCTACATGCTGGTCGCCCATGACACCGGCCGCGCGCTGAACATCTCGGTCGCGGTGACGCTCGCAGCGCTGCTCGTCTTCGGTTACGTGAAGGGACGTTTCACCGGAGCGAAGCCCTGGCAGAGCGGACTGCAGACCCTGCTGGTCGGCGGGCTCGCCGCGGCCGCGGCCTTCGCGCTCGCGAAGTTGCTCGGGGGCGGGGCGTGAACGCCACGCGCGGACACCGGTCCGGGTCCCGCGACCGGCGGGGAGGCTGACGCCATGCGACTTGACGTGCTGCTCTTCGAGTTGCGGCTCTTCAAGAGCCGCTCCCAGGCCAGCGAGGCCATCCAGCAGGGCCGCGTGCTGCTCAACGGCGCGCCGGCCAAGCCGAGCCGCGAGGCCCGCGCCGGCGACCACGTGACCCTGACGCGCGGTGGCGCGCGCGACGCCGCGGAAGACGGACCACGCGCCCGCACGCTCGAGATCCTCGAGTTGCCACGGGGCTCCATGAGCAAGGAAGCGGCTCGGGCACTGGTTCGCGAAGTCCCGCAGGCCTGAGCCGCAGGCGCGGCGGCCGCCCCGGTCCCTCCGCGGACGGGCGCACCCGTCGTCGTTGGAGACCCGCGGAAACCCGGTGCTAGTCTGCGCCGCGTGAGCCACCACCACTGAGGCCACGATCCATGCGGCGCCGGAGCCGCGCGACGTGGCCCAGCCCCAGCCCGACCTGGTGGTGACCCTGCGCGCGCGGGTCACCAACGCGGGCGCGGACGCGCCCGGCGGACCACCGACGGCGCTGCGCTTCCGGCCACCACGCCCGAACCCTGCAACCGGCGCGATCCGCTTCGCCTACGACCTGCCGAAGACGGCGCCGGTGCACCTGGAGGTCTTCGACCTCTCGGGGAGGCACGTGGCGAATGTCGTGTCGGGACAGGTCGAAACCGGGCACCACGAACTGCGCTGGAGTCCTCGGGAGAGCGGCGACGGGATCGCGACCGGCCTGCATTTCGCACGCTTCAGCGTGCCGGGCATGACGCGCATGGTGCGGATCGTCCTGCTGCCGTGATCGAAGCGCGGGCCCTGCCTGCGCTCCTGACGGACTGCCACCCCGGCGCTCTGAGGCCTGGGCCGAACCAGGGTGTCGGTAGTTGCGACAATTCCCCCAGATGGAGTCTGTTGGTCAAGCAGTTCAATCATCGCAATCGACCGTCCCGTAACGGATTCAAGTCACCTCTCCGACACGGTACGGAGCTTGCGTTTCCGTGGGCAACGAGTCGTTCATCCTGTCCCGGCGAGGAGACAACCTCATGAAGCGCATCGCGCTGGTACTTGCAACCCTGACGTTTGCGGCGAGCACGGCGTTGGCCTACGTGCAGCCGGGCCACCTCCCGCAGACGAAGCCCCAGAGCGTCCAGAGTCCAATCCTGGCGCCGGGTGACGATCAGGGCACGACCTCCGGAACCGGGAACTCCTACCCGGGAAGCGACGTGTATCGTCGGCAGCCGGGCGGCCGTCCCCCGAGTGACCGCCCCCCGGATGGTGCGACCAAACCGGTGCCCGAACCCGGCACCATGATGCTGGCTTCGATGGGACTGCTCGCGCTGGGCGCCGCCCTGCGCCACCGGCGCCACTAGGATAGGAGCCCCCCCGCCCCGGACGCGTCGATCCCTGCGACCGGGCAGAAGGCGGCGGCCGCAAGCTGCCGCCTTCAGCATTCCCTCCCCGGGCAACTGCCCTCTTCGTCTCCCGCCATCAACCCCGCGCCAGGCACGCGCCGAGCACGCGCTCGCGTGGCCGCGCGCGCCCGGCTAGACTCCACCGCCATGTCCGCCGCACCCTCCAGCCGACGACCCCGGCTTCACCGGCCACCCGCCCGGGGGAGCGCCTCGCGCGGGTCGCAGACCCGTCCGGGCGCGGTCGCGCTCCACGACGCGCCAGGCCTCGCGCCCGGGCTGGACCGCCTGCTGTGGCGGCTGACCCTGCTCGTCGCCGCGCTGCTGGGCGTGGCCCTCCTCGTCATGGTTCTGGGGCCCCACCGCGTCGGCGACTACATGACCGAGACCGATTTCTACGGTCAGTACGCCCAGGGCGCGCGCCTGATCCAGCACGGCCACCTCGAACCCGCGCGCTACGGGGTGGTCGGTCCGGGCTACGAACTGGCACTGGCGGCGGCGGGACTCGTGGTGCGGGACCTCTTCCTCGCAGCCGGGCTCCTGTCCCTCGCCTCGAGTTCGCTCGCGCTGCTCCTGTGGGCGGCCCTGCTGCGCCGGCGCACCGATGCGCGCGTTGCTCTGGGCGCGGCGCTCTTCATGGCCACGAATGCCACCTTCTTCCGCTACGGCTATTCCGTCACGACCGACGCGTTCGCGCTGGCCCTGCAGAGCGCAGCGCTCTACGTCCTGCTTGCCCGTCCCGGTCTTCGCGCCGCCGCCGGGGCCGGCGCGCTGGCCGCGCTCGCCTTCCTGACGCGCTACAACGCCGGCGTGCTCCTGCCGGCCGGGCTCGTCGCCATCGCCGCGGGGGGCACGCTGCAGGAGCAGCGCGGGCGCGCCACACTGCTGTTCGTCGCCGGGTTCCTCCTGCCGGTCATGCCCTGGGTGATCGTCTCGTTCGCGCGCGGGACGGGCGTGACGTTCCAACTCCACCACAACATCGCCTACGAGGTGTTCGCGCGCGCGAAGGGCATCCCCTGGGACACCTACCAGCGCACGCTGCAGCCGCAGTTCCACAACCTGGCCGACGTGATCGCCCGCGATCCCGGCGCGGTCGCGAGCCGGATGTTCTTCAACGTCCACGACCACCTGCGCCTGGACGCCACGATCCTGCTGGGCTGGCCGCTCGCGCTCTGCGCCGCGCTGGGCCTCGGCGTGGGCCTCGCGGACGGAACCCTGCGGCGCCTCTGGCCGCTCGCGCCGGCCTGGGCGCTGCTCTTCCTCGCGCTCGTCCCGGCCTTCTACTCCGAGCGCTATTCGCTCGCCCTGCTGCCGTATTACGCCGCCGCCGCCGCGCTGTTCTTCGCCTCGCCTCGCTTCGCGTTCGTGCTCCTGCGGGGGCGCCGCATCTGGCTCAAACCCGCGCTCGCCCTGCTGCCGCTGGCTTTTGCCCTCGCCGCCACGGTGCGGTCGCAGGCACGGGTGCTCGACCAGTTGCCGGTGGAGGTGCTGGACGCCGCGCGCACGCTGCGCTCGCTCGCGCGACCGGGCGACCGGGTGATCGCGCGCAAGGCTCACATCGCCTTCCACTCCGGGGTCGAGCCCGCACCCTTCCCGTTCGTCAGCACACTGCCCGAGTTGGCGGACTACGCCCGGGCTCAGGGCGCGCGCTGGCTGTACTTCTCCTGGCCCGAGGGCCAGACCCGCCCGGAGTTCTGGTTCCTGCTCGACTCGACTGCCGTGGTCCCGGGACTCACACGGCGCTGCGTCACCGCCCCGCACCCCGCGGTGCTCTACGAGCTCGGGCCTGCCTTCGGCCAGGCGCCGGCGTGGGCTGCGAACGACACGCTCTCCACCCTGCATGCGGCGCGCGGGCAACTCGCCGTGGACCCCTCGGACCCTCAGGCCCTGCGCTCGCTGGGGAGCGTCGAGCTGGCGCGCGGGCGACTGGCCGAGGCGCGCGCCGCCTACGAGCGCGCGGCCCGGCGCCTGCCCCGCGACGCGGCGCTGCAACTCGCGATCGGCAAGGTGTGCGTGCGGCTCGGCGATTTCGCGGCGGGGGCCGCGGCCTTCGAACGGGCCGAGGCGCTGGATCCCTCGAACGTGGATGCCCGGATCGGACGCGGCTGGGCGCTGCTGTTCGCCGGGCGCCAGCAGGAGGCCGCGGCCGCGTGGCGCCCGGTGGTGGCGCTGACGCGCGACTCTGATACGCTGCGTCGCATGATCGAGTTGTACCAGGCGCTTGGCGACCGCGAGACCGAAGCCCGGGCGCGCGCGACCCTCGCCCAGACGGAGACCGGGAGATGAACCGGGCCCGCCGCAGCTCCGCCGGCCGCGTGTTCGTGGCCGCCATCGGCCTGCTCGCACTCGCCGCGTGCGCGAAGAACGTCAAGCAACCCGACGTCGCGGCCGACCTGCCCGGCACCCCCGCGGACTCCGTCACGGTGGCGCTGTGGCGCATGGACGAGACCGGCGGCACTCACGCAGCCGATGCCGGCCGGTCGCGGCTCGACGCCATCGCCGGACCGGACACCCGCACCATTTTCGGCCGCTTCCGGGGCGCGCGGCTCTTCACACGCTCGGCCAACTCGTTCCTCCACGTGCCTTACAGCCCGCTGCTCGATGCGCAGTCGGCTCTCAGCATCGAGGCGTGGGTCGCCCCGAACGCCTACACGCCGTACGAGGATTCCCCGATCGCCACCCGGTGGTCGCCGACCATTGCCGAGCACAGTTGGCTGTTCTCCATCGTTGGCTCCAATCTTCCCGTCCGCCTGCTGCCCGCCGAGTTCGGCGCCGGGATTGGCCCCGCGTGGCACCAGGAGTTCGTGCGGGGCGTCAAGGCCGGCCGGCTTCTGTTCGTCTTCCAGCCCGAGGACGCGGGCGCGCCACGCGTGTTCTCCTCGCTGAGCGTGATCGAGTTGCAGCGCTGGACCCATGTCGCCGTCACGTTCGACGGCCAGGTCGTGAGCTTCTTCGTGAACGGCCAGCCCGACGGCACCTTCGCGACCCCGGGGCGCATCCGTGCGAGCCAGGCCCCGCTGCTGGTGGGCAACTTCTTCGACCCGCGCTTCCTCACCGACTTCGGCGGCGACCTGCGTCAGGGACCCACGACCGACATGGTGCCCTGGTACGCGCTCGACGGGGGCATCGACGAGTTGCGCCTCTCGCGCGCGGCGCGCACGGAATTCCCAACGCACGGAGGGCGATAGGAACAGGCGCCATGGCCGTTCGTCCGGCCCGGGCACGTTGTTTGCGATGAGTTCTGCCACCCTCCGGGCCCCCTCCGACCCGCCTCCCGCACTGGATCCCATGTCCGTCCTTCACGTTTCGCTCCTCGGGGCCGCCCTCTCGATCCTCCCGGCCGCGGTCGTACCCATCGCCCGGGCCGAACCCGCGCACGAATTGGTGGTGGCGCTCGCGCCACCACGCCCCGGCACCGCGGCCCGCGAGGCCCGCGCGGAACTCACCACGCGGCTCGAGGCCCTCGGCCTGCGCTTCCGCGAGTCGCTCGCCAGCCGGCTCCCACCCGTCGTCCCGCCGTCGCCCGCCAGCAGCGCCGCGCTTCGTTCTCAGGCGCCAGGCATCGAGACCGGCCCCTTCGCCCTCGACCCGGAGCGCATCTGGCTGCTCGCGGCGCCCGACTCGGCCACCGCCGTCGCCGCGCTCGAGGCGCTGCTCGCCGACCCCGGCGTGGAGTGGGCCGAGCCCAACCGGGTGCGCGAATTCGCGGCGCTGCGGTTCGATCTGCCCGTGGCGGATGATCCGCTGCTGCGCGACGGGCGACAGTGGGGCCTGCGCAACTTGGGACCCGCCTCGCCCTGGGGCGGAGTGGCCGGCGCCGACATCCACGCACTCGAGGCCTGGGCACTCTGCTCCGGGTCGAACGACGTCCTGCTCGCCGTGGCCGACACGGGAATCGACCCGGCGCACCCCGATCTCGCGGCCACGCTGCCCGACGGCTCGCCGCGCATCGTCCACGCGGTGAACCTCACGGGCCTGGAGCCCGCGGACGCCTTCGCTGATTCGAACTACCACGGCACGGGGGTCGCGGGCGTGATGGCGGCGCGCACCAACGATGGGCCGCACTTCGACTCGCTCGGGATGGCGGGGGTGTGCGGCGGCGACGGGCGCGACAACTTCGGCTGCCACCTCGTGCCCATCAAGATCTCGCCCCGCCACAGCGGATCCGCGACCTCCTACGCCATCTCCGCCGCCGCGCTCTACGCCACCGCGGTGGGCGCGCGCGCCATGAACCTCTCGTACGCGGGCAACAGCCCCAGCCGGATCGAACGCCTGGCCATGCACTGGGCCATCGCCCGCGGATGCGTCGTCGTGGCGGCCGCCGGCAACAACGGCTACCTCACCGCCCCCGGCGTGCAGTACCCCGCCGCCTACGCCGCGGACGGGCTGGGCATCCAGGTGGGCGCCACCGACCGCTTCGACCAGCGCACCTCCTGGTCGTCCTACGGCCCGGACATGGACCTCATGGCCCCGGGCCTGGACATCTGGACCACGTACATGACCTACCCGAGCGCCGTCGGCACCGCCTATCCAGGCTACGTCGCCATGTCCGGGACCTCGTTCGCCGCCCCGTTCGTGACCGGGGCCGTGGGCCTGCTCGCCGCCGCGCGGCCCGAGCTCATCGACGTGGATTTCAAGCACGTGTTGCGCGAGAGCGCTCACGACATCGGCGAGCGGGGCGTGGATGCGATGACCGGCTGGGGCCGGCTCGATGCCGCGGCCGCACTGGATGCCGTCGGGCCGGCCATCGGCATCTGGCACGACGAGGTCGCCGGCCAGTCCTTCCGGGCACTCGGCTCCGACACGCTGCAGGTCGACGAGGGCGGATTCGGCACGCTCGGCCACTGGAGTGGGCGGCATTTCGCAGAGTTGATCGAGGTCACCGCAAACCTGGTGTTGCCGGACTCGTTCCTCGGGCCGGTGCGCGTGTGGCCGCGCGTGGGTGGCACGACGACCGTGCGCAGCGGCTGGCGCCTGCCGTACTTCGTGCCCTGGGCCGAGGTGGTGGAGTGGAACCCGCCCGGCACCTCCCTGCCCGGTCCAGCACGCTCGTTCACGCTGCGTGGCTACCTCTACCGCATCGCCATCACCGATTGTCCCGGCTGCCCCGAGGACGAGTACGTGCCCCTGCCGCCCACGCAGATGCGTTTCGGCTTCACCGTGATGGGCCGCGTGGACCGGCCGCCCACGGTGGCGCTGCTCGCCCCCGCGGCGGGCGACACGCTGGCCCCCGGCGACACCCTCACCGTGCGCTGGGCTGCAACCGATCCCGACGAGGTCACGACGGTCGGGGTGGACCTGGTGCAGAGCGGACGGCCGCCGCTGGCGCTCGCACGCGTGGCGGCGGGAGCGGGGGCGGCGGGGGTGACCGTTCCGTGCGAGGCGTACCCGGGCGGCGGCGCGCTGCGCGTGACCGCCTACGACGAGAACGGCACGCAGCGCGACCAGGCCTGGGCGGACGCGGCGGTCGAGGTCCGCGCCGCGCCCTGCAACGGCGAAGCGGTCGCGGCACTGCGCTTCGCGCCCAACCCGTTCCGCGGCGCGCTGCGCATCTCGGGACCGGCGGGGACGCGCGTCACCATCTTCGACCTCTCGGGGCGCCGGCGCCGCGCGACCGTGCTGGACGGCGGCGGCGCCTTCGCCTGGGATGGCCGCGACGACTCCGGTCGCCTGGTCGCCCCCGGCCTCTACTTCGTGCGCGCCGGGAGCTCGACGAGGCTGACGAAGCTGGTGCGGATCGAGTAGGACACGTGCGCCTCCCGGGCGCGCCCTTTGGCGGCGGCCGCGCCTGCGTTTTCGTCAAGCCTTCGTTCAGCGATTGCCGCCCGTTCGCGGCGCGTGCTAGGCTTTCGCCTCCATTCGAGCCTCGGACGCGCTGGACCCGCCTTCGGCGGGTGCCCCGCGCCCTGTCGTCTTCCCGACCCCACGAGGTACACGTGAGCCCCGAAGCCGCCGGTTCCGATCTGCAGGCCGTCGAGCGCCTGAAGGCGGCGCGAGAAATGATCCTCGCCGAGCTGCACAAGGTCATCGTGGGCCAGGACCTGGTGGTGGAGCAGTTGCTCACCGCCCTGTTTGCCAATGGCCACGTGCTGCTGGTGGGCGTGCCGGGACTCGCCAAGACCCTGCTCATCTCGAGCCTGGCGCGGGTGCTGGATCTCAAGTTCAGCCGCATCCAGTTCACGCCCGACCTCATGCCGAGCGACATCACCGGCACCGACATCATCGAGGAGGACCACGC
>Ga0315273_10012344_pt1 | contig 10946 bp, 8 predicted proteins | sample YL17G02_0_MG_FD_205753 | JGI IMG/M metagenome (GOLD analysis project Ga0315273, IMG submission 205753) | Sediment microbial communities from Yellowstone Lake, YNP, Wyoming, USA - YL17G02_0 | ecosystem: Environmental > Aquatic > Freshwater > Lake > Sediment | place: USA: Wyoming | collected...
GCCTCAACGGGCACCATGGGCGGCCGCTCGCCCAGCACCCCGAGGAGGCCCGAGTGACGGTCCTGCCGCAACGTCCCGACAATCTCGCCGGTGTTGGTGATCTTGAAGGGCGCCAGCGGCGAACCGAGCACCGTAATCACTTCCGAGGCCGCCATGGGCATGGCCATCCGGCCGAGGTTCAACAGGGGATGGCCGAAGGCCAGCACGCGGCGGCCGTCGTTGTAGGTGACGGTTCCGGTGCCGGCAATCGAAAGATCGCCGGTCAGCAGCACGGCGGCCACGGCCGAGCCGGGCGCCAGGGCCTGCCGATTCCCTGGCCGGGCGCCGCCCTGCTGCGCCCGCGCTCCGCCGCCGGCGCCGCCCTGCACCGGCGTCACCCCCATCTGGCGGAAAACATCAGCGAACTGCCTGAGCGCCGCCTCATGAAAGCCGCTAAAAACCAGGGGCGTGTCGATGGGCGCCAGGAACAGTTCCGGCCCCGGCGCGCCGGCCGACGCGGGCGTCCCGAGCAGCGCCTGGAGGTCGGCGGAGAGGGACACCGTTCGGCCCGGCGCCGGCCCCGGCCCCCGGCTCTGGTCCAGCTCGCTGATTTCCATCATCGATTCGGCCGGGGTGATTCCCGCGACCGGCTCGTTGGTGAATATGCCGACGCGCAGCGAGATGGCCCCCAGCAGCTTGCCGCCGATGTAGACGGGGCTGCCGCTCATGCCGGAGGCCACGCCGATATTCTTCAGCTTGTCGCCCAGGCGGGCCAGGATCACGTCCTGTCGCGGGCCCCAGGCGTTCTTCATGACCCCCACGATCTCCACCGGGAAGGCCTCGACCTGGTCCCCGAGGAACACGCTGTAGCCGGTGGCCTTCATGCCCGGCCGCAGGTCTTTCACCGGGAAGATGTCCACCGCGCCGGGGGCAGGCGGGGCCGGCTGCGCAGCCGCCAGAGCGGCGGCAGACACGAAAAGCAAGACACGGATTACCTGCCTGCACATGGGCGTTGCTCTCCTGCTCCCTCAACCATGCCGTTGGGAGAAGCGGGCCGCGGGAGGATGTCGGAATTCTTTTAGCACTGGAGCGGCGCCGCGGGCAAGCGCATTCTTCAAGTGCGGAATGCGGAGTGTGGAGTGCGGAGTGGGAGGCCGCCGCCACTCCGCATTTCGCATTCCGCACTTTCTTCACTTGCCGGTTCTCGCCGCTTGCGTGTAATCTAGAAGGGCGTCTGGGCGGAATCAGCGGTCAAACAGGCCATCCGTAGGGTGAGAGGCGGGCCGGTCTCAGCCAACTGCGGAAGTTGAATCACCGGAGCGCGGCCGCCGTCTAACAAAAGGCCATGAACCTTCTGTTCCTGTATCCGGAGTTCCCGCACACCTTCTGGAGTTTCAAGCACGCGCTGAAATTCGAGGGGAAACGCTCGGCCTATCCGCCGCTGGGGCTGCTGACCATCGCCCCGCTGTTTCCCGCCGGTTGGGAGCGCCGCCTGATCGACTTGAACGTGGAACGGCTGCGCGACCGCGATCTGGAATGGGCCGACGCCGTGCTGATCAGCGGCATGCTGATCCAGCGGCCTTCGCTGGAGCAGGTGGCCCGGCGCTGCCGGGAGCGCGGGCTGCCGGTCATCGTGGGGGGCCCCATCACCAGCGGGGCGGATTTGACGGGGCTGGCCGATTCGGCGGTGCGCGGCGAAGCCGAAGACCTGATCCCGCAACTGGCCGCCGACCTGGAAGCCGGGCGGCTGCAGCCGGCCTACGGGGGCCCGGAGCGGCCCTCGATGAGCCAGTCGCCGCCGCCCGACTGGAGCCTGGTGCGGCAGCGCAAGTACAGCTCCATGGCGCTGCAGTATTCCCGGGGCTGCCCGTTCAACTGCGAGTTCTGCGACATCATCGAGATCTACGGCCGCCGCCCCCGCACCAAGAGCCCCGAACAGGTCGTCGTCGAGCTGGAGGCGCTGCGGGCCGCCGGCTGGCGCGGCTCCGTCTTCATCGTGGATGACAACTTCATCGGCAACAAGCGCGAAGTGAAGCAACTGCTGCCCCGCCTCATTCAGTGGAACCACGCCCGCGGCCGCCCCTTCCACTACTTTACGCAGGCCTCGCTGAACCTGGCCGAGGATGACGAACTGCTCGGTCTCATGCGGGACGCCAACTTCATCAAGGTGTTTCTGGGCATCGAGACGCCGGCGGAGGCCAGCCTGCACGCATCGCAGAAGCACCAGAACACGCACCGGGACCTGCTCGACAGCGTGCGCCGGATTCAGAGCTACGGGCTGGAAGTGATGGGCGGCTTCATCCTGGGCTTCGACAACGACCCGCCCAGCATCTTCGAGGAGCAGCTTCGGTTTATCCGGGAAAGCGCGATTCCGGTGGCCATGGTCGGCCTGCTGACGGCCCTGCCCGGCACGCAGTTATACCGCCGCCTGCTGAAGGAAGGGCGGCTGCTGCTGGAGAGCACCGGCAATAATACGCACGACGCGCTGAATTTCATTCCGCGCATGAACACGGAAACGCTGGTTGAGGGGTATAAAGCGCTGTTGAAGTCGCTCTACGCGCCGGAGGAGTATTACCGGCGCGTGCTGCGCTTCCTGGAGCACCGCGGGCCGAGCGCGGCCCGCAGTATTCACAAGTTCTCCGACTACATGGCGGTGGCGAAATCGCTGCTGTGGCAGGGCCTGCTCGATCGTTCCCGCTTCGCCTATTGGCGCTTCCTGGCCAAGACGCTGCTGCACCATCGCCGCAGCTTCGACACCGCCATGGCCCTGGCCATCATGGGCTACCACCTGCGGCGCATCACCGAATCATACTGCGAAAGCTGACCGGCTGGCGGCTCAGGCTGTCCGTCGGCCCGGTCTGTCCGTCCGCCGTCAGCCCGCCGCGCTCGGCGGTTATGATGGGCGCACACCCCCAGCACCGGCTCGACGAACTACTTCCCGACAAATGGGCCGCTGCCCAGGCTGCCCCGAAATCCTGATCAGTCACCTCAGTTTAATCAGACGTGCGAGCGCAACGGCTCATGTCAAGATGGGTTGGCAGGACGGGTACGGAGTTGATATGTCGGATTGGTAGGTCATTTCCTTGGACCCGCCGGGAGACTAGCAGGCGGTGCCTCGACTGCTGCCATCTTGCCGCGCATTTTCTGAAAGACGTCGAGGATCACGGGAATAGTCTTCTGAGGGTTGCCAGATTTACCGCTAACGCTCGCGTACTTAAGATTGTCGGTCGCAGTGCCGTCAATGAGCTCAGCAGACAGGCGGCATCCGATGTGGCCGGTAGCACTGCTTACGGGAATGGCAGCCTTGAGCGACGATTGTCTCTCTTTTATGAGCGACATAATCGCTTGGTTGTCGAGCCCGCTGTCTTTAGCACGCCTGAGGATTAGCTCAACCGCCGCAAGCTCCTCCAGGAAGCAGCGCCGCCGGCCCCGGAGTTCCGCAACCCAGTCCGGATCCCCATACGTGCTGTCGTCGGCGAAGATCACCGCCTTGAGCTCTGGCTGGCAGGTATGCGCGCCCAGGTCGCAGCCACCCTCGAAGCTGCGGCTTTGGCGGCTTGCTATGGGTGCATACGTGGGGTCGTTGGTGCTGGGATCGAAGGTGATCACGGCGCTTCCGGTGGCTCGCCCGGTTGCTGAACGGTGCCAGCTCTGAATAATGAGCCCCGTGATCGGGGATGAGTAGTTGTTCGTGACGATGGCCATCGGCCGCGGCTGCGCCGAGTACTCGATGCTGGCCTTTTCGCCCGGCTTCTGTGGCGCCGCGCCGCTGCCGGGAGCGGTCGATGCAACGGCGGACAGCGCGAGGATGACGCCGCCGGCCACCGAGAACCTTCCTAGGGGTATGCGGGATCGCATGTCTTCCTCCTTAACGGGTCAGTGCCGTAAGCGCCTAATGCTGGTCACGGGCAGCCTATTGAGTAAACTGGTGTTTCCACCCGACTCACGGTCACGACGTCCTCACACCGGCCCTCTTGCGGCGGGTCGCAGGGGTCGTAATGATCGGATTTGGAAACCATCGTCCAATGAAATCTGGCCTGGCCGCCAATCATGGGGTCGGTGGCAAATTCCTTGTCTCCTATGAGAGGGAAGGTATCATGGTGCGTTCCGTTGCAGTCGGTATAGGCTTGAACCCACATGCCGTACCCGTACCCATCACCAAACCTGCCGGTGTAAGTTTTCCCGTCGCGCCCCGTGGCCTGGGCGATAAGGTGCCAACCCCTGGTTCCGGCCGGGTCCTCGAGGAACAGGGTGCTCGCGTCAGCTACGGACACGCAGTCGGAAACGGTTCCCCCGCCACCGCCGCCGCCGCCACCGCCCGGCGCGCAGGGATCGTAGAACTGTGGCCGCGGCCCCGCGCGGGCTGCGGCCAGGGGCGCGGCGCGCTCGGTTGCCAGCGTGCCCGAGACGGCACATCCCAGTCCGGCGAGGTACGTTGTGCTTACACCCATGATCATCGCCGATGATGAGGAGGAACTGGTGGCCGTCAAGAAGTCGGGATTGCAGGTCGGCACAGAGTTCCCAACCCCACAAGCCCCGATCGCTGTAACCCCCAGCTCGTCCACTTTGGACGCGGAGCGCGCCCGCGCGGTTCCGCCTGCGCCATCCAAAACATCCGAACGACCCACTATAGCAAACAATTCGCCCGGATAACGGCACGCGAATCCTTCCCGCCTCACCGCACTCGTGGTTGGCCTTGCGGATGCATCCCCACGCCTGGATGCGTTGCCTCCGCGCGCCGCAACCGGGGCGAAACTCGTCACCGCTCCCTGGCGCTGCGCATGCAGCCGCAGCGACGCGGACCGCTCCTCAGCGTACTCAAGCAGTGCCGCCCGATTCTCCGACGCCGCCTGCGCCAGCAGGGCCGTCAACGCCTTGCGAGCCGCCATCCGGCCGGCGACCGTCGCCGCATCTCCCCGCTCGTCCGATGCCGCCCCCAAACCCCGGAGGATCTCCGCCCTCTCCGCGTCGCGCCCCGCCGGAGAGGCGCGCCGCGATGAGCCTCCGCGCATCACCAGTGCCCACCGCTCCCACTCGGTCGCATACGCCAGCCGGTGCCGGAACATCGAAGCGATCACAGTTTCGTCGCCCGCCGCCGTGCGGTCTTCCAAAATCACCGCGTTGACCTCCGTCGTCAGCTCGCCGAAGGTCTCTTTCAGCCGATATGATCCGGGCATACGTGGAGGCAGCCAACGGGTGGGAAGCAAACACGCGAACGGCAACCGCAGGCATCGAACGCCCCTCCCGCACCCTCATCGTTCGGCTCTCACCAGCGCAGCTTTGGATGCCCGCTGTTCGCAGCCCGCCATGTGGATCTTCTTCCTGCCCCGAACTGCCCCCCGGACTGCGCAAGGACGATTTCAGCCGTTTGGTTGTTTTGCTCTCCGCTTCCAGGGTGGACCGCCCGGCCACCGTTCCCGTCGCGGCAGCTTCTGAGGCGGCGTCGGCTGCCATTCACGGATCGCCTCGCAACGCGGACCGTATTCGATCCCTTAACGCTTCGTTGCTGGTCTGGCCAGCCAGGCGCGATAGTGCATCCCGGGCTAGGTCGCGGCTGTCTTCGTCTTTGCTCTTGAGCGTTGAGATCAGAACTTCCGCAGCGGCGGGAGTTCCAATCCGCTCAAGCGACACAAGGAGGAGGTATTGAGAGTGGAACAGGGCGTCTGCACTCAGCATCCTCGCGACATAGGGGACCGCGACCGGATCCTCAATGTAACTGAACGCACGAGCCAGCTCCAGTTGTTCGTGTCCCTTCGCCTGAAGGATACGTTGGACCAGGTCGCTGCACACAACGTGCAACGCCTTGTCATCGCGCGGCTCGATTCTGATGAGAAGGGTGCTGGGCGATCCGCCATCTACGCGCGCAAAGACCCTGTATGTACCGGGCTCTCTGAATGGAAACCACTCGTTCAGCAGCACCTGCTGTCGGTAGGTCTCACCAGGCGCAACAGCAACCCCGCCGGTGGAGCCGGCGCCGGGGTCCGGGAGGCGCAAGTCATCGTGCTGGCTACCATCCGGACTGATCACGTCGAACACAAGGTGACCTTTTCGGTTCTTACCAAGGTCGACCCTGATTTCTCGGCCTTCGCTGTTTTCGACGCTGACCTCCACGAAGATTGGCTCGTAGAGCGCGAAACTCTCCTTGGCGGCTCGGAAGGCTGTCAAAGGTGCCCCGGCGACGCTGTCCGGGCACGAGGCCAGAGCCCAGCATATAAGAGCAGTGGATGCAGTCGTACGCATTCAGATCCTCCCATCAGGGGAGCGGATTGATGCTAGCCGACCCCTGATTCTCCGTAATGGTGAATTTCCACGAACCATTCGGATTCTGGCTGACCGATCTAGTGATGTAGAAGGGTCCTGCAATCGTAACCCAGTTACCGCCGTTCACGCAAGGACATGCGTAGCGGTAGATTTGTGTTGCGGTGAACGTAACGTCGGAGTAAGGCGTGCGGAAAGTGCCCGGGGTGGAATGATTATCGAAGGCGACGCCGCCGGTGGGAGTCCAGTTGATGACGGTTGGGTTGTTTGGAGACACCTCTGGAAGTGGCGGGGGAAGGGGAGTAAAGGGGTAGTCTACCCTCTCGCCCATCGTGCATGAGCTTAGATCAGCGAGATTGCCGGTACTGGAGCCCCAGCCGAAGTCGAAGTGCAGCGTGCCCCCTCCGATGTCTGTTCCCTGGCTCAATTGGAAGCTGGACGGGTGGGCACACACGGGTGGCGGCGGGGGTGGTGGCGGGGGGAGGCAGGCGGGGTCGTTGCTGCAAATATTTGGATTGTACAGGCAGCGGTTGCCGCAGCACACCGGATCGTCGCAACAGGGGTCGTAGGCGCAGATGTAGGGATTCCAGGCGCACGCGCTGCAACAGCCGTTGCCGATGAACAGCGGTTTGAAACGCGCAGCAACCAATTCTTCGCGAGGCATGTTCACAAGCGTGGCGGTTTGGCTCCCCGAGATCGCGCATCCCAGTCCCGCAAGGTACGTAGCGCTTACCCCCATGATCGTCGCCGAGGATGGCGAGGAACTCGTGGTCGTGAAAAACTCCGGATTGCACGTGGGCACATAATTCCCGACCCCACAGGCGCACGTCGCGGTAGCCGCGAGCTCGCCCACCTTGGAGGCTGAGCGCGCCTGCGCGGTTCCTCCCCCTGCGTCGAGTACGTCCGAATACCCCCCTACATTCAACAGTTGGCCAGGATAGCGGCACGAGCATCCTTCCCTCCTCACCTCGCCCGTGCTCGGCTTTACCAATGCATTCCCGCGGCCTGCCGCGAGGGGGGCGAAGCTGGCCACCGCCCCTTCGCGCCGCGCGTGCAACCGAAGCAACGCGGCCCGCTCCTCAACGTACTCCAGCAGCGAGGCCCGGTTCTCCGGCGGCGCCTGCGCCAGCAGGGTGCGCAGCGCCTTACGAGCAGCCACTCGGCCCGCCACCGTCGCCGCATCCCCCCGCTCGTTCGACTCCGCCTTCAAACCACGCAGCATGTCCGCTCTTTCGGTGTCGCGCCCCGCCGGAATTCGGGGACCCGGAATTCGGGGGAATCCGGGGACGGAAATTCGGGAATTCGGGCACGGAATTCGGGGAGTCCGGGGCAGACAGGACGTTTCCATTGAGCGGTGTCCCGATTCACCTTTCTTGGAGATGTCGCTCCCGCCCGTGAAGATACTCTACCTGTTTGGCCCTGATGATGCTTGGGTTGTACCAAATGCGGTGACCGGGAAACCTCGCTTCAAATGCCGCCTCAAAGGCAATCGGGGAACGTTCGATGTAATCAGCGGGGATCTCGAAGAGCGATTGAGGCGGAACACCAACGTGCAGAGATACGAAGGACCGATTGTTGTGAGCGCCGTCCGGATAGTCCTCCGTCTGCTCTAGCGCCAAGCAGTCGAACTGCGGCGCCACCCATGTGACCCTCCGCAATCCTGATCTTTCGTCAGTCCTTTCCACTCGGACGGCGTCCAATCCCAGTATTTGGCGTCGCTGCCCAGGGCTGATAGCCTGCCGCCACAACTGCTCCTTGACGCCGGTCGCTTCGCATCCGTTCTCTGCTGCCCAAAGGCGGTGCAGGTGCTCGTCCGTCAAGTAGAACGTCATCACTGATTTTATGAACGGGTCGGCCATCATCACGTATTTCCTGGCCGGGACATCGAGAAGCTCGATAAGCACACCGGTCTCGCCCTTGCCGTCCGGGCTGTAGACAGACCGGTGATACGCCCATGATCCGTCAGCGCGGTGGGCGACGGTCACCTCGCTCGCACCGAAAGTCAATCCTGACTTGGAGAATTCCTGTTCGCGCACGTGGGCGACAAAATTAGTCAGCTTTAGAGAAGTTGCCGACAGGTTCGAAGGAGATTTCGATTGAGGTTTAGCGGTGTAGCCCACACCCAGGCTGGAAGCCAAAAGCAGGGCAAGCACAAAGCCTCTTCTCGGGCGTTGCATCTCGTCAGTCCCTCCTTCCATGGATCGCAGGGAGTCCTGCTAGCTAGAGCACTGCACGAAGCAGATCGAAGTGTCGCGCGCCTTTGCGGCGTCGACGCCCATGCAGTTCTTCACCACCCCTGGCGGCGTACTTCCGCATCTGCTACATGTTTCCGTGCGACAGTACTCGGCGTGGGGAATCCAGCCATTCGGCCCCCGCTCGCACCAGCATTCATTCTCCACATGCCATTCGGCATTCGAGCCGGGGGCGAAAAAATTCGTGGCATTCGGGCACGGAATTCGGGGGAGTCCGGGGCAGACGCGACGTTTCCGCTGAGTGTGTCCCGATCACCTTTCCCGGAGATGTTTCTCCTGCCCACGGAGATATTCCGCCTGTTTGGCCCTCACGAAGCGCGGGTCGTTCCACACGCGGTAGCCGGGGAACCTCGCCCTATATGCTGCCTCATACGCAATCGGGGAATGCTCGAGGTAATCGGGCGGGATCTCGAAGAGCGATTGGGGCGGAGGGCCAACATGTAGGGATACGTAGGAACGATTGTTGTGAGCCCCGCTTGAAAAGTCTGCCGCCTTTTCCAGCACCAGGCAGTCGAGCTGCGGCGCGACCCAGGTGATCTTGCGTAGCCCTAAGGTTTCATCCCTTTTTTCGACGCGGATAGCGTCCTGTCCCAATATTTGGCGCCGAGAGGTCAGACCCGGGCGCCACAACTGTTCCTTGACTTCGGCCGCCTCGCACCCGTTCTCTGCTGCCCAGAGCTCCCGCAGTTCTTCGTCCTCCAAGTAGAATGTCATCACTGATTTAATGAAAGAGTTGGCCCAAATGTATTTCCTGGCTGGGACGTCGAGAACCTCGATGAAGACGCCGGTCTCCCCTTTCCCATCGGGGCTGTAGATGGCGCGGTGTTTCGCCCATGATCCATCACCTCGGTGGGCAATGGTCACGTCCTGGACACCGAAAGTCCATCCGGTGTCGGAGAAGCTCTGGTCGCGCACGTGAGCGACGAAGTTGGTCAGCCTCAAAGGGGTTGCCGCGACGTCGAACTGAGATTTCGATAGGGAACTGGCGGTGTAGCCCACCCCCATACTGACAACCAAAGCCAGCGCAAGCAAAAAGCCAATTCTAGGCCGCTGCATCTCCTCAGTACCTCCTTCCGCCGAGCCCGCACTCAGGTTCGCTAGCGTCAAGGGCAATCCATATAGCACAGCACGGCTTGCTGCGCATATGCGGCGTCTTCGCCCATACAGTTACTTTTCGTCCCTGACGGAGTACCTCGACATCCGCTACATGTGTCGGTGCGACAGAATGCGCGATGGGGTATCCACCCGTTCGGCCCCAGCTCACACCAGCATTCGTTGAGCATTCTCGGCTCACCTCTCGATAGCGTGGGCTTCCAAGTGGCATTCACGCCTGTGCAGACTCTGCACGCCGCCGGGGGTTCGTCACCGCCACCACCACCGCCGCCACCACCGCCGCCACCGCCACAGGGCTGCTGGGCGATCGACCGGCCCGCCAAGAAACCCAGAACCACGATCGTCACCACTTCGGCGACCAACCCGACTCTCTTCATGTTACCTCTTCTCCTTCGCGTTACGCCAGCCCTTACGCCGGATTGGCTGCCTCAGCTCCAGCCCTCATCGGGGTCTTCGCAGATTCCCTCGCACCAGGTTTCGCAGTACAACTCGCAATCATCGCAACAGACGTCGCCCTGGCCAGAAAGCTCGCAGGAGCCCTGACACGAGGATTGACAAGTGCTTTCGCAGGCGACTTCGCAGCCGGTCTCGCAGTACACTTCGCACGTCGACTCACAGGTCTCGCAGGATGATTCACAGGAAATCTCGCATCCGTACTCGCAGGTCGCCTCGCACTCTTGACAGTTCAATTCGCAGGCTGACTGACATCCGGTCTGGCATGGATCTCCGACGCATGCCTGGCAGGACAGCTCGCAGGCGCTTTGACACGACGACTCACATTCATCCTGGCACGACAACTGGCAGGGTTCTTGGCATGCTACCTCGCAAGGTTCCTGGCATGTTAATTCGCAGAAAGGTTCGCGGCAGGCGGAACAAGCTCGCGACGCGGGCGACAGAAATCTGGCAGCGTCTTCTGTCGCCCGCTTCGCGGGCTTGTTCTCCCCTCTTTTGCTACCCACAGCTTGGTCGCCGCGGCGACTGGGCTACCAAACTGTCGCCCGCTTCGCGGGCTCAAGCGGCGACGATTTCATTGACATTCTCACATCTACGGCGCGCACCGGCTGGCGGCTGCCGCGGTCACTGGAACTGCGCTTTTTGAGCCGGCGGGCGCAGTCCGGCCGCGATAGCTTTCTCGCGCAGCCGCTCGCCGGCAGGCACCGGTGCATCGAAGAACAACACGTGCATGAGTTTCGGGTAGGCGCTCAGCGCCACGATCGCCTGCTCCCACTGCGCCGGATGCCGGGCCTTCAGAGCCGACGCCTGATCGAGGCAAATGGCAAGATAGGCGGCGCGGGCGCGTTCCTCGGCCGATGCCCCGCGGACTATGCCGCGCTCAATACCGGC
>Ga0315273_10012345_pt1 | contig 10946 bp, 10 predicted proteins | sample YL17G02_0_MG_FD_205753 | JGI IMG/M metagenome (GOLD analysis project Ga0315273, IMG submission 205753) | Sediment microbial communities from Yellowstone Lake, YNP, Wyoming, USA - YL17G02_0 | ecosystem: Environmental > Aquatic > Freshwater > Lake > Sediment | place: USA: Wyoming | collected...
TGGGTCGGTCACCTATCGAGACGCATGTGGTTCCGGCGTTGGAGCGTCCCACGTACATGGGACGCACGTGGGAACGCATAGTGGAAGAGGTGCGACGCGGTCGACAGGCGTACGTCGTATGCCCACAAATCGGTGACGAGAGTTCGTCCGACGATGTGCTGGGCACCGATGACGACGAGCCAGGCGCCGACGAGAAGCGCCCACCCCGATCCGTGCTCGAGACGGTGGAGCGGTTGCGCGACGGGCCCCTGTCTGATCTTCGAGTTGAGGTCATGCACGGCCGGATGTCGGCCGACGAGAAGGACGACGTCATGCGGCGCTTCTACGGCGGACCCGAGTCCCCCGATGGAATCGATGTGCTGGTGTCCACGACAGTCATCGAGGTTGGCGTCGACGTACCCAATGCCACGGTGATGGTGGTCCTCGACGCGGATCGGTTCGGCGTGTCGCAGTTGCACCAGTTGCGAGGCCGCGTGGGTCGGGGCACCGAACCTGGCCTGTGCCTGTTGGTCACGGATGTGCCGACCGAGTCGGCGGCGAGATCACGTCTCGAGGATGTCGCCTCGACGTTGGATGGGTTTGCGCTGTCGGAATTGGATCTGCGCAATCGGCGCGAGGGTGACGTTCTCGGCGCAGTGCAGTCGGGTCGCAAGTCAAGTCTCAGGTTGTTGTCAGTGTTGCGCGATGGCGACGTGATCGCCGACGCGCGCGATCGGGCGTTCGCGTTGATCGCCGAGGACCCCGACCTGTTGCGTCATTCGCCGTTGCGCGATTTCGTGGCCAGCCTCGTCGACGACGAGCATGCCGAGTTCCTGGAGAAGTCGTGACGCGCATCATCGCGGGGAGCGCTCGTGGGCGGCGCATGGCGGTTCCGCCCGCGGGTACCCGACCCACCCCTGATCGAGTCCGCGAGGCGTTGATGAGCTCGCTGGAGTCGCGGCTGGGTGGACTGCTCGGCGTACGCGTTCTCGATCTCTATGCCGGCTCCGGAGCGATCGGCCTCGAAGCCGCCTCTCGGGGCGCGGGAGCGGTCACGCTGGTCGAGCACGACCGGCAGGCACTGGCCGTCTTGCGATCCAACGTGGACGCCGTGGGTGTCGGCGAGGTCAGGGTGGCAGCCAGTGATGTCGTCCGCTGGTTGTCCACACCATGTCCCGACCCCGCGTCGGCCTACGAAGTCGTGTTCCTCGATCCGCCGTACGACCTGCCCGCTGTCGAAGTCGGGCGGGTGCTCACCATGCTGGGAGACGGAGGTTGGTTGACGGACCAGGCCACTGTCGTGGTGGAGAGACCCCGGCGGGAGATCGGTTGGATCTGGCCGCTCGGGTACGAACCCGAGCGCGAGCGCAGATACGGGGAAACGGTGTTGCGTAGCGCCCTTTGGTACCGTCGCCGAGACGATGAGTCAGGGGAGTAGGACTGCTGTTCGTCTTTTTCGCACCGCTCGCCGCCCGGGGCCGTTGCCTGACATCGAGGAGCAGACATGCGCAAGGCAGTGTGTCCAGGCTCGTTCGACCCGGTGACCAATGGCCATCTTGACGTGTTCATCCGCGCCGCGGCCCTCTTCGACGAGGTCACGATCGCCGTTCTGATCAACAAGACCAAAGAGTCGATGTTCACCGTCGATGAGCGGATCGAGATGCTCCAAGAGTCCGTACGCGGGCTGGGGAACATCAAGGTGGAGGCGTTCTACGGTCTGCTCGTCGACTTCTGTCGAGCGCGCCAGATACCCGTGATCGTCAAAGGCCTGCGGGCTGTGACCGACTTCGACTACGAGTTGCAGATGGCCCAGATGAACCACGGCCTGACCGGGATCGAGACGCTGTTCGTCTCGACCAATCCGCTGTACAGCTACCTCTCCTCCTCGCTGGTGAAAGAGGTTGCGAAGTTCGGCGGCGATGTGTCGTCGTTGGTGCCTGACGTCGTACTGACTCGAATCAAGGACAAGCTCGCCGAGTCCGGCGAAAGCTGATCGAACACCGGAGGATCACGTGGACGTGCACGACAAGCTCGACGAGCTGATTGGGCTGGTCGAGGGCGCGCGCGGCATGCCGTTGTCGACGTCGTGCTGGGTGGACCGCCCGGAGGTACTGGACCTGCTCGACCAGATTCGGGAGTTGCTCCCGCGTGACCTGTCCCAGGCCGATCGCGTGCTTTCCGAGCGTGACCTCATCATCGACGAGGGACGCCGTACCGCCGAGCATCTCGTCGAAGAGGCCCGGGTGGAGCAGGCGAGACTGGTCAGCGAACATGAGGTCTACCAAGCGGCTCTAGCCGAGGGCGACGCCGTCCGCGGTGAGGCGTCCGACGAGGCCAGTCGGATGCGTCGCGAGGTCGACGACTACGTCGATGCGAAGTTGGCCAACTTCGAGTACGCCCTGGACAAGACGATCCGGGCCGTGCAGAACGGCCGGGACAAGATCCGCGGTCGGGCCGAGTACGACAGCCTGGCCGATGCCCCGGACCTTCGCGGTGACCAGGACCTCCGGGACGCGCCCGATTCCCGGGACGACCGGGAGACCCACCCCGCCTGAGCACTCGGGAGGGGAATTGGGCGTACGGCGGCGGCTCGGTTACCCTGTGCCGTCGGTCTCCGCGAGACCGCGTTCCGTCGTGCCTGCCACTGTCGAAGGGCGTCGTGACCGGCCTGGACCCGCGCAACCCACTCGTACTCGACGTACGGGAACTCGGGCGACGCGCGGGTGCCATGACCACCGTCACGCGTACCGTGCCGGCCCCGCCGGATCTCGGTGTCGCGGTGATCGGTGTCCCGGAGGGCACCGACATCGAGTTGTCAGTACGGCTCGAGTCGGTCATCGATGGTGTGCTCGTCACCGGGACGGCGCAGGTGCAGGTCATAGGTGAGTGCAGCCGCTGCCTGGACCCGGTCTCCTTCACTGAGGAGATCGAGTTCCAGGAGCTGTTCCTCCACCCCGCGACCGACGCCCGTGGTCGTCCTACCGGCGAGGATCAGCTCGACGAGGACCTGCCAACGCTCGAGAGCGACCTGCTCGACCTCGAGCCGACGCTGCGCGACGCGGTAGTGCTCGCACTGCCGATCGCGCCGGTGTGTCGGGAAGACTGTCTCGGCCTGTGCCCGCAGTGCGGGTTCCGGTTGGCGCAGGATCCCGGTCACCAGCACGACCAGGTCGATCCGCGTTGGGCCGCGCTGCAAGCGATGCTCACCGAAGAGACCACCGAGACCGCCGCCGGTTCGCCGGCCGACCAGGAAGAGGGCTGACCCGTGGCCGTTCCCAAACGGAAGACCTCGCGCAGCAACACCCGCCACCGCCGGTCGCAGTGGAAGACTGCCGCGCCCACTCTGGCAACGTGCGACCGGTGCCGTGAGCCCAAGTTGCCTCACACCGCGTGCGCGAACTGCGGCACGTACGCCAAGCGCCAAATCCTCGACGTCTGATCTCGAGAGCCATGAGCGCCCCGAAGTTGGGGCACGCGTCCGGGTCGGCACCCGTGCGCATCGCCCTGGACGTGCTGGGCGGCGACGGCGCTCCCGAGGTCGTGGTCGACGCCGTACCTCTGATCCTGGAGAGGTCTCCCGGCGTCCACCTCGTTCTTGTGGGCCCTGTCGACCGGATCCGCCCGCGACTTGCCGACCTCGGCATCGATCTCGATGCCGACCCACGACTGTCGACCGCTGCCTCCAGCGGCGCGGTCGGCATGGCGGACGATCCCATTGAGTGCCTGCGGTCCAGGCCGAATGTGAGCGCTCGAGTGGCCATGGAATGTGTGCGCGACGGGCGCGCCGACGCCGTCGTGTCGGTGGGTCATACCGGCGCGGCCGTGGCCGCAGCGACCCTCTTCCTTGGTCGTTCTCCAGGTGCCACCCGCCCACCGTTGTCCGTGGTTGTGCCCTCTTTGACCGGCCCGCTCGTCCTGCTCGATGCGGGCGCGGTCACCACCGCCGTCGGTTCACGTGACTTGCTCGCCTATGCCGTCATGGGTGTGGCGTACGCCGAAGCCCTCCGAGAGTCTGCGGAGGACGCACAAGCCCCTGGGCCGGGTTCGGACCCCGTTCGGGTCGGACTGCTCAACATCGGCACCGAAGCGGGGAAGGGGGATGCGCTACGGATTGACGCTGCCGCGAAACTCGAGCTTGGCGCGCAGGCCTTGGCTTTCTCCTACGTGGGCGGCGTCGAGGGGCACGACGTAGCTCTCGGGGGAGTTGCTGACGTGGTCGTCACAGATGGCTTCACCGGCAACGTCTTGCTCAAGGGCCTCGAAGGCGCGGCCGCATGGGGTGCCGTCGTCTACGGTGCTGCTTACCCTGACCCCCAACCGGCGCTGTCGGTGCTCGACGGAGTTCAAACTGGCCCGTTCTCGGCCGGGCTGTTGCTCGGGGTCGCGGGTGTGGTCGTGGTTGGTCACGGTGCCGCCGTTGCAGGGTCGGTCGCCTCGTGCGTCGAACTCGCCGAGCGGGCCGTACGCGCCGAGCTGGTCCGCCGGACGACGTATCGGCTGAAGTCGTTGGTCGATGAGTTGGAGCGCGTCCCCACGCGGATCGAGTCGGATCCAGAAGCGCTCGAACACAGCGAGTCGCGCGAACCAGATGCCGTCGAGGTGTTGTCGTGACCACATCGCAAGCAGTCGAACTTGTTTCCGGGGCTCTCGCAGATGTCCTCGAAATGGACCCGCACGTCTTGAGGCCCGACACCCCGCTGGACGACGTCGGAGCCGATTCGATGGTGCGGGTGGGGTTTGCCGATGCCGTCGAATCGCGGGCGTTTCACGAGCTGGGCGCCAAGATCGAGATCTCCGATGACGTGCTGTCGAGCGCCCGCACTCTGGGTGATCTCGCGGATCATGTGTCCGTGCTCATCGGTTCTACCACCGAGAGCGAGTCGATCTGATGGCGGCACGTCATCAGCGTCCCCCCTACGACGTGCTCACGGCGCGACTCGGCGTCGAGGTGAGCCACGACATGCTCGATCGCGCGCTCACGCATCGCTCGTACGCCTATGAAAACGGAGGGTTGCCCACCAACGAACGGTTGGAGTTCCTGGGTGATTCGGTACTCGGCTTGGTCGTGACCGACACCCTTTTTCGGACTCACCCCACCCTGGCCGAAGGCCAGCTGGCGAAGTTGCGGGCTGCTGTTGTGAACGCACGAGCGCTGGCCGACGTCGCGCGGCGGTTGGGCCTGGGGGACTTCATCTTCCTGGGTCGTGGTGAGGAGACAACCGGCGGCCGCAACAAGTCGTCAATCCTGGCGGACACCGTCGAGGCCGTCATCGGCGGCGTGTACCTCGACCGAGGCCTGTTGGACGCCGCGGAGTTGATCCACCGACTCTTCGACCCGCTCATAGAGGAGTCGTCCGGTCTCGGCGCTGGATTGGACTGGAAGACCAGCCTGCAGGAACTGAGCGCCGCGGCGGGCTTGGGAGTCCCGGAGTACTTCGTGGATGAGACCGGTCCTGACCACGAGAAGTCCTTCACCGCGCGAGTGCGAGTAGCCAGCGAGTTCTACGGAAACGGCGTCGGCCGAAGCAAGAAAGAGGCCGAACAGCAGTCGGCGTCGTCGGCGTACGAAGCGATTCGGGGCATGTTGGACAGGGAGCGGGGCACAGCAATTCGCGCCACTGACTCAGTCGTGGGTGGCGAGCCGGATGACGTGAGCGGACCGACGAACGGCGGCTGAGGTGCCAGAACTCCCCGAGGTCGAGGTCGTGCGCCGCGGACTGGATGAGTGGGTCGCGGGTCGGGCAATCGATCGCGTCGACGTCTACCACGATCGGGCGGTTCGCAGGCATCTGATGGGCGCCGGCGATCTTGCGGCGCGTCTGCGGGGCCAGACCCTGGTCGCCGCCATGCGGCGGGGCAAGTACTTGTGGTTCCCGCTGTCCGATGGCCAACACGCGCTCGTTGCCCACCTCGGTATGAGCGGTCAGTTGCTCGTCCAGCCAGCCGACCATGCGGACGAACTCCATCTCAGGGTCCGCATTCAGTTTCGCGACCACGGACGTGAGCTTCGCTTCGTCGATCAACGCACGTTCGGTGGGCTTGCTCTGGAGGAACTGGTCCGTGATGAGTACGACGTCGCAGTTCCCGCGTCAATCGCGCACATCGCTCGCGATCCGTTCGACGAGCACTTCGAAGTCGAGGACTTCATTCGCGACCTTCGCCATCGCCGTACTGGCATCAAGCGTGCCCTTCTCGACCAGTCGTTGATCTCTGGCGTGGGCAACATCTACGCCGACGAGTCGCTGTGGCGAGCCCGGCTTCACTACGCGAAGGCCACCGATTCGATGACTCGCCAACAGACGTTGACGCTGCTGAACCACGTCCGCGATGTGATGCGTGAAGCACTCGACCAAGGCGGCACCTCCTTTGATTCGCTCTACGTCGATGTCAATGGACGCAGTGGCTATTTCGGACGTGGACTCAACGTGTACGGACGTCGTGACGAGGCCTGTCCCCGATGCGGGAGTCTGATCACCCGCGATGCATTCATGAATCGCTCGTCGTTTCGATGCCCACGGTGTCAACGGATTCCGCGGTCGCCGCGATGGTGACCGGTGCGGACACGACGGGTCCATCGGGTGAGGAATTGGCGCGCGTGACCATCTGGGTCCGAGGCCGGGTGCAGGGTGTGGGGTTCCGTTGGTGGACCCGGGCTCGAGCCGTTGAACTGGGGCTCGTCGGGGCGGCCCGCAACCTCGACGACGGTCGGGTCGAGGTGGTGGCCGAGGGTCGCAGAGCCTCCTGCCTGGCACTGCTCGAACTCCTCGACGGCCCCCGGACTCCCGGGCGGGTGACTGGAACGGTGGTCCGCTGGGGCGAACCCCGAGGTGACCTCGGAGGCTTTCGCGAGCGGTGATTGGTCCAATCGGGTCGGCGTCACCCGGGCGCGCCTTGACGATCATGGTCGAGGCTGTCACCCTGAGGGAAGCCCATTGGCCTGCGCCGGGGCGAACCCTCTTCCCCGAAGTTGTTTCGGCGCGCGCACGCGACACCTGATCCGGAGATGCGATGCCCAAGGCGCTGTTCGGTCATCTCGGCGGTGCGAACCCTCGAGTTGGAACCAGCCCGCGACTCATTTCGGAATTGACCCGTCTGCGGGACCAGGTCAGGACTCTGGAGGCCGCTCTGGAGGAGAGCCGCAGGGAGCGCGACGCGCTGCTTGCCGCTCATCTGGAACACCGGATTGATCAGCAGTTGGACCCGCAGCTCGAGTCGGTATCGCTGATCGACCTGGACGAGAAGGCCCCCACTCCCGTACCTGCGTAGTCATCGCGGCCGCATCGACACGGCCCCGCCGATGCGGCGCGCCTGAGTTGCGCGAGCCGCTGCCGCGGGTGTGTGCGGGTAGCGGGGTAGGGTGAAGCGCCTTCCCCGCCGTACCCCCGAGACCCGCCGTACGCCGACATCCTGCGCGCCCCCGCGGTGCGTGTTCGGGCTTCGGCACCGACGGCCAGGAGATGCGCGCGTGTATCTGAAGAGTCTGACGCTCAAGGGCTTCAAGTCGTTTGCTTCGGCGACGACCCTGCACTTCGAGCCGGGTATCACCTGTGTCGTCGGACCCAACGGGTCAGGCAAGTCCAACGTCGTCGACGCAATCGCGTGGGTGATGGGGGAGCAAGGCGCCAAGACTCTGCGCGGCGGCAAGATGGAAGACGTCATCTTCGCCGGGACCGCGGGTCGCCCGCCGCTCGGTCGGGCGGAGGTCGTACTCACGATCGACAACAGCGACGGCGCTCTCCCGATCGACTACTCCGAAGTCACTATTTCGCGAACCATGTTTCGCAACGGTGGGTCGGAGTACTCCATCAACGGAAACCCCAGTCGACTTCTCGACGTTCAGGAACTGCTGTCCGATTCCGGCATCGGTCGTGAGATGCACGTCATCGTCGGTCAAGGGAAACTCGACTCGATCCTGTCGGCCTCGCCCGAGGATCGGCGCGGATTCATCGAGGAAGCAGCCGGAGTTCTCAAGCACCGGAAACGCAAGGAAAAGGCACTGCGCAAGCTCGATGCGATGCAAGCCAATTTCACCCGCGTGCAGGACCTCGCGTCCGAATTGCGCCGCCAACTCAAGCCACTGGGGCGCCAGGCTGAAGTAGCCCGTCGGGCGGCGATCATCCAGGCCGATCTGCGTGACTCGCGATTGCGCCTGATGTCCGATGACCTGTGCCAGCTGCGTGACGCATTGATGGCCGAGGTGGCCGACGAGACCGCGCTGCGCGAACGCAAGGCCGAGGTCGAAGCCGAACTCGCCGGCTCACGGGCGCGCGAGGCCGTCCTTGACGCTGAACTCGCGACGGAGGCACCGCGGCTGGCTCGGGCCCAGGAGACCTGGTACCGCCTGTCGTCGGTGGGTGAGCGGTTGCGCGGCACGATCGACCTGGCCGGCGAGCGCGTACGTCTGTCCGAACCCGAACCTGAAGAGGAGCGTGCCGGCCGGGAGCCCGAGGAACTCGACGCCGAGGCGCGCGAGATACGAGCGCACGAGTTCGAACTCGGACGTCAGGTCGAAGCCGATCGAGTTGTGCTGGCCGATGCTGTTCGCGCTCGCGCTAACGCCGAAGCGGCTGTGTCGTCGGAGGAGAATCGGGTTGCGGTTGCGATTCAAGCCGCGTCGGATCGCCGCGAAGGACTGGTTCGCCTCGGCGGTCAGGTTCACGCGGCGAAGTCGACGTTGGAAGCGCGAGTTGCCGAGATCGGTCGCCTCGAGGAGCAGGCCGACGACGCGCGTGGACGCGCCTCATCAGTGCAGCAGGAGTTCCACGCCATCGAGTCGCAGATCGCCGGTCTCGACGAAGGCGAGATCGGGCTCGACGCCGAGCACGACCAGGCGGCGGCGGCGTTGGCGCAGGCCGACGAACGGGTCGAGGCGTTGCGTCTGGGGGAGCAAGAAGCCGAACGCGAGCGGACCGCACTCGAGGCTCGCGTCGAGGCCTTGCAGATCGGCTTGGCTCGCCGCGATGGCGCGGCCGTGCTGCTGGAGGCTGCGGAGTCGGTGGGCGGGGTCCTGGGTTCGCTCTCGACGCTGGTTCATGTCCAGCACGGCTATGAATCAGCCATCGCCGCCGCGCTCGGCCCAGTGGCCGATGCAGTCGCAGTCGACGGCCTCGACGGGGTGATCCGGTCGCTGAACCACCTGCATGCGCACGACGCCGGCCAAGCCACGTTGGTGGTTGGGGGTTGGACGTCGGACCGTCATGCGGAAGCGGCAGTACTGCCGTACGGCGTTCGTTGGGCGACAGAGGTGATAGTCGGCCCGGTCGCTCTCAGCGGTGCGCTGGAGCAGATCTTGCATGGCGTGGCCGTGGTCGAGAACTTGGACGAAGCCAAGGCCCTGGTTGCGCAACTTCCACGCGTCGTAGCCGTAACCCGGCAAGGCGACATCATCGGACACGGAATTGCGTCCGGCGGATCTGGCAAGGCTCCGAGCCTGCTCGAGGTGCAGGCGGCCGTCGACGAAGCCCGCACCGGATTCGATGACGCGACGCACCGGGTCGAACGCATTCGGTTCGAGATGTCCGCCGCGGTGGCCGCGCAACGCGATGCATCGCAACGTGTCGAGGCCGCGCTTTCACGACTTCACGAGTCCGATGCGCGAATGGCTGCCGTCGCGGAGCAATTGAGCCAGTTGGGGTCCCACGCCCGCGCTGCGTCGGGGGAGGCACAACGTTTGACGGCTGCCATTCGCGCGGCCGAGCAGGCGCGTGATGCTGACCAGGCGACGCTGACCGAACTCGCGGCGCGCCTTGGTGCGGCGGAGTCCTCGCACGAGGACGAGGCTCACCTCACGGACGAACGACAGTCCTTTGCCGACCGCGCGAGTTCTGCGCGCCAGGACGAGGTCGATGCGCGGCTGGCCGTCCGAACAGGAGAAGAGCGCGCGCGGGCACTATCGGGGCGTGCCGAACAACTCGAACGCGCGGCTGCCTCCGAGCGCGCGGCGCGGCTTCGATCCATTCAGCGACGTGAGCGCCGGGAACGCGAGCGACGAGTCGCCCAGGCCGTACTCATCGGTGCGCGCGTGGTTCTGGCGCGACTCGAGGTATCTGCGAGTGCGGCGCTGCGGGAGCGTGAGGACGCAGAATCGTCCCGCGCCCGACGAGAAGGGGAGTTGCTCACCCTACGAGCGCGCGTCCGCGAACTTGCCGACGAGTTGGAAACGCTGAGCGACTCGGTTCATCGCGACGAAGTCGCACGGGCTGAGCAGCGGCTTCGCATTGAGGCGCTCGAGAACAAGGCAATGGAGGAGTTCGGGATCGACTCCGACACCCTCGTCTCCGAGTACGGTCCCTCGCAGCAGGTGCCACCTTCGGGCGTAGCGCCCGGAGACGAGGTCGATCCGGACGCTGCCGAGCCGACGCCGTACCCCTATGACCGACTTCAACAGGAGAAGCGACTGCGGCAGGCCGAACGAGGGCTGGCCCTGCTCGGCAGGGTGAATCCACTGGCGTTGGAGGAGTTCTCGGCGTTGGAGGAACGCCACCAGTTCCTCAACGAACAGCTCGACGACCTCAAGCGGTCGCGCAGCGACCTGCTGTCGATCATCAAGGATGTCGATGATCGGGTTGAGCAAGTGTTCAAGTCGGCGTACGAAGACACCGCGCGCGAATTCGAGTTGGTCTTCGCTCGTCTCTTCCCCGGCGGTGAGGGCCGGATGTACCTCACCGATCCGTCCGATCTCCTGACCACCGGAATCGAGGTGGAAGCGCGGCCCCCGGGAAAGAAGGTCAAGCGCCTGTCGTTGTTGTCAGGTGGCGAGCGGTCGTTGACCGCGGTGGCTTTCCTGGTCGCCCTCTTCAAGGCACGACCGAGTCCCTTCTACATCTTGGACGAAGTCGAGGCCGCTCTCGATGACATCAACCTGGGTCGCCTGCTCGGCTTGCTCGAAGAGCTGCGCGAAGCTTCGCAACTGCTCGTCATCACCCACCAGAAGCGCACCATGGAGATCGGGGATGCCCTTTACGGTG
>Ga0315273_10012346_pt1 | contig 10946 bp, 9 predicted proteins | sample YL17G02_0_MG_FD_205753 | JGI IMG/M metagenome (GOLD analysis project Ga0315273, IMG submission 205753) | Sediment microbial communities from Yellowstone Lake, YNP, Wyoming, USA - YL17G02_0 | ecosystem: Environmental > Aquatic > Freshwater > Lake > Sediment | place: USA: Wyoming | collected...
GCAGTCCTTGGTGCCATTCTCGGGCGTGATGAAACCATAGCCCTTGGCATCGTTGAACCACTTGACCGTGCCAGTGACGCGAGGCATGCTGCATTACTCCGTGCGGAGGGAAACATCGTCGGAGGCCGGCCTCTCGCTGGATCTCCGACAGGGACGATGGACGCGGGGATTTCCCGGCCCTTGGCTGCAAAAAAGCCCGGCGTGCCGAATTCAAAGATGAACAATTCCCCTCGGCCGTCAAGGGTCCCTACGGCTTCCACCACTTGAGAGCGGCCTTGGCCCACTCGCCGCTCCGATGGCGCAGTCCGCGAGTCGTGGCGCGGTTGAGCGCCTGGAGAAACTCCGCGGCCGAGGGGTAGCGCTGCTCGACCTCGGCGTGCATCGCGCGCTCCAGCACGGTGGCCAGGTCGTCGCTCACGTCGGTGCGAAGCACCCGCAGCTCGGGGCGCTGGTTGCTGGTCTGCCGGGTCAGCACCTGCTCCACCGTCTGACCCGTGAACGGCGGCGCGCCTAACAGGGCAAAGTAGGCCACCGCCGCCAGGCTGTAGAGGTCCGACCGCTGGTCCACCCGCTCGCCCAGCAGCTGCTCGGGGCTCGCGAACATCGGCGTGCCGCTCTGGCTGGTGGCGCCTCCGAAGCGGCCGTGCCCGCGGAGTGCGAGCGCCAGGCCGAAGTCGGTGATCTGCAGGCTCCCGTCCCGGTCGAGCAGCATGTTCTCCGGCTTGAGGTCGCGGTGCACCAGGCCGGCGGCGTGGGCCTGGTACAGGGCGCTCAGCGCTTCGCGGAGGATCCGCACCACCCGCTCCACCGTCAGGGGGCCGTCACGCTCCACCAGGGTGGCGAGGTTGGGGCCCGGCACCAGCTCCATGGTGTACCACAGCAGGCCCGACCGGCCACTGATGTCGTAGATGTTGACGATGTTCGGGTGGCTGAGCCGGGCGGCCAGCTGCGCCTCGCGCCGGAATCGCTCGACCACGGCCGGGTCGCTGGTGAGATGCGGGTGCAACACCTTCAGCGCGACCTCGCGCTCGAGATGCAGGTCCCGCACCCGGTAGACCCGGCCATAACCGCCCCGCCCCAGCAGCGAGAGCAGCTCATAGTCATCGCCCAGCGCGCGCCGCAGCCGTTTCTCCCAGTGGCTGCCGTCCTCCCCGCTCTCCGACACCGCCCACGCGGCCACCGGCGCCACCACCGCCTGGTTCTCGGAAGTGCCGGCATCCGACGCAAAGTCCTCCAGCATCTCCGCCGCAGAGAGATAGCGGTCGTCCGGATCCCCCTGCAGCGCGCGCCGCACGATTCGGGACAGGGCGCGGGGGCAGTTGGGCCGTAATTCCTCCGGCGGCTTGAGGGCGGCCGGGTCGAGCGGCGGTTCGTGGGCGGTCAGCGCGTAATACAGGATGGCGCCGGCGGTGTAGACGTCGCTCGCCGGATCACCCGGCGCCCCGCCCCGGATTTCGGGCGCCATGAAGCCCGGACTCCCCGGTGTCTCCGTCGCCGGGATGGCCGGCAAGGTCCAGCTCGAGAACCGGAGGTCGGTCACCGTCCCCCGCCCGCCGAGGTCCACCAGCACGGAGGTTGGGGCGATGCGGCGCACGATGATGCCGTGGGTGTGGGCGTGCTCCAGTCCGCTCAATACGTCCCGCGCAAGGACGTGGATGGCGGGAAAGGGGCGGGGGCCGCGCAGGATCGCGACCTGCAGACTCTCCCCCTCGATCCAGTTCCCGACTCGGAAGGCGACCTCGCCGATCACGTTGGCATCGTACACATGCCGGATCGCCGGGTGGTCAAGCTGGGCCAGCGCCTCCGCCTCTCTCAGGAACCAGGCGCGGGTCTGGTCATCGGGATACAGGTTGACGCGGAGCGAGACGCGGCGGTTGAGCAGGATATCCCGGGCGGTGAACAGCACCCGCTCGCGCGATGCGGCCACCATGTTCTCCAGCCGGAAGCGCGACCCAAGAGCGGCCTCGACGCGGTGGAAGACCTCGAGCGGGGGAGGCGTGGCCATGACGCGCTACCCGTCGGAGAGGAGCGGGGCCGGGCGGCTGGCGCGACGCCGCTCGATCCGCCCGGCCCGGCCGCAGCGCTGCCCGCTGCACCAGCGGCGAGCCTGGTTCGGGGAATCGTCCGAGAAGAAGAGCCCGCAGTTCTGCCCCACGCACTGGCGGATCTGCACCGTCGGATCGGCGAGCATCCCCGCCGCGGACCATGCGACCGCCTCCAGCGCCCGCCCCGGACGGCCCGGCGCGAATCGGAGCTGCCAGGCGCCCCCGACCCGCACCAGCTGCTGATGGCCATCGACGGGCCGCAGCAGGGCGTTGACGGCCGCGATCGCGGAGGCCGGCGCCCCGCGCCCCTGGTCCCGCGATCGGGCGAGGTCCCACAGCAGGCTCCGGAACGCGACCGCCTGGCTCCAGTCCTCCGGTTCCTCGGGCGGCGCGGCGCGGAGTGCCTTGCACCAGCGCCGGTAGGCGGCCGGGTCGGGCAGGGCATCGCCTGCCCCGGTCTGACTCGTAGTGGTGTTGATGAAATCCAGCCAGAGCGCATCACCCAGCAGGATGAACTCGGGATCCGCCATCGCTCAGGGCTCGGCGATTTCGACCCGGCCGGTGCCGGCGCGCTTGGCGCGATAGAGCGCCGCATCCGCGGCGCTGAGAATGGCGTCCTGTGTCGTACCGTGGTCGGGGGCCTCGGCCAGCCCGATGCTCATCGAGACCCGCCCGAACTCCGGATGGCGCGCCTCGAGCGCGGCCAGCGCCCCTTGCACCCGGTCGAGATAGGCCCTGGCCTCCTCGGCGGTGGTCATCGGCAGCACGACCAGGAACTCATCGCCGCCCATCCGGCCAGCGCTGTCCAGCGTCCTGGCCTGCTGCTTCAACACCCGCGCCACCTCGACCAGGAGCCGGTCCCCTGCGGCGTGGCCCAGTGAGTCGTTGACCAGCTTGAAGCGATCGAGATCGATGGCGACGATGGTGGTGCGGATCGGATGACGGTGGGTACGGGAGAGTTCGGCCCCGAGTCGTTCCTCCATTGCCCGTCGGTTCATCAGTCCGGTGAGCGGGTCGGTGGTCGCGGCGCTCTGCAGCTCGGTCACGAGGAGCGCGTTCTTGAGCGCGATCGCCGCCGCGAAGGCGAGGGTGTTCGCCAGGTCGCACTCGGAGGGGCCGTAGGGCTGGTCGTGGAGCCGCGGTCCCAGTGCCAGCACCGCCAGCCGCTCCGCGCCGGCACCCAGCGAGACCACCAGCTGGGTGGTCGGGGGCATCAGCACCCCGATCGCCGCATCCTTGGTCTGGCTCACCGGCTGATCCAGCGGCAGCGCCCGGTCCAGCGCGTCGAGGTCGATCGGATCCAGCGTGATCGCGCCCTTGAGCGAGCGTACCACCTTCGGAACGTAGCGATTCCCCACTGGGCAGTAGAGGCAGGCCCACCAGCAGAAAAAGACCTCCGCCATGAAGTCGAGGACCATGCTCTGGGTCTCCTCGGTGGAGTGCACCGAGGAGAGGAGCCGTGCCACCTGGCGCATGGCCCGGAGCTGGAATACGGCGTCATCGAGCTGCGCCTGCCGCTCGCGCAGTACCCCGTGCAGCTCCAGCATGACCGAGAGTCCGAGGGCGATCATGGTCGCCTGGGGCCGGACCTCACGTGCGATGGCAGGGTCGGCGATGATGGCGAGGTCGGTCTGCCCGCTGCGGAGCCGGATTATCTCCTGGCCGGTCGGCAGCCAGTCGGGTGGTGGCGAGAGCGACAGCCCCGCATCGGGCGACGAAACGCTGAACCAGATCCGCTCGCTGCCGAAGCGGCGCACCAGCGCCTCGCGACAGCGGTCGAACAGCTCGCCGTCGGAGCGGGAGTAGCGGCACGCCTCCGCGAAGGCGCTCGGGAGGGTGCTCTGAAACGGGGCTAGGAGGGGGGGCTCCATGTGCCACGAATATAGTGATTTCAGCCGAGTTGGCACCCCTGATGAGCCCCAAGTCCACTCGCGAAGGGCGCCCGGCCGAAGGCCCCGACCGTCAGCTCCCCCGCTACGGCAGGCCCAGCAGTTTGTGCGTTTGCAGCGACAGCCGCCACTCGGGGTGGCGGAGGCAGTATTCGACCGCAAGCCCCGTGTTTCGCTCACGTTCCGGTCCATCCATCGGTTGCAGGAAGAAGTGGCGAAACGGAAGTCCGGTGAAGGAGGCTGGGTCCAGGCCCTCCTGGGGAAACACCAGCTTGAGTTCGTTTCCCTCCCGCTGGACGAGATCGGCGCCGGCCTTGGGGCTCACGCACAGCCAGTCGATGCCGGCTGGCGCGGGTATAGTGCCGTTGGTTTCGACCGCGATGTCGAATCCTGCCTCGTGCAGCGCCCCGATCGCCCCCTGGTCGAGCTGCAGCAGCGGCTCACCTCCGGTGCAGACCACCAGCGGGCGGGCGTGGGGCGATGCGTCGCGTGGCCAAGCGCGCCGCACCGCCTCGGCCAGCGCCTCCGGCGCGTCGAACCGCCCGCCCCCCGGGCCGTCCAGGCCGACGAAGTCGGTGTCGCAGAACCGGCATGTCGCGCTGGCTCGATCTTCCTCCCGCCCGCTCCACAGGTTGCAGCCCGCGAAGCGGCAGAAGACCGCGGGGCGTCCCGCCTGGCCGCCCTCGCCCTGCAGGGTATACAAGATCTCCTTGACCGCGTAACTCACGCTTCATGCCCCCGCTGCGCGTATGGCGCCGGGTCCGAGATGCCGCTCTCGCGGAACCCGCGCAGCCGCAGCAGGCAGGAATCGCATGCCCCGCAGGCGGCGCCGCCGGGCGCGGGATCATAGCAGCTGCGGGTGAGGCCGTAGTCGACGCCGAGTGCCATGCCGGTCGCGATGATCCGGGCCTTGGTCATGGCGATCAGCGGTGCGTGCAGCCGGAACGGGGTGGTCCCTTCCACCCCCGCCCGGGTGGCGACGTTGGCCAGCCGCTCGAACTGGGCGATGAATTCCGGCCGGCAGTCGGGGTAACCGCTGTAATCGAGGGCGTTCACCCCGATGACAATGTCCCTCGCCCCCAGCACCTCGGCCCAGGCGAGCGCGAAGCTGAGGAAAATGGTGTTGCGCGCGGGCACGTAGGTCACCGGAATCTCCGAGGCCATCGCCTCCTCGGTCCGTCCCTTGGGGACGGGGATGTCCGCGGTGAGGGCCGAACCGCCGAAGGCGCGGAGATCGAGATCGATCACCTTGTGGTCGGCGACTCGCGCCTGGCGGCAGACTGCCGCCGCGGCCGCGAGCTCGACTGCGTGGCGCTGGCCGTAGCGGAAGCTGAGTGCGTGGCACTCGAATCCATCGCGCTGCGCGATGGCGAGCGCCGTGGCCGAGTCGAGGCCACCGGAAACGAGGACGACTGCGCGTGGCGCCGGGGTCATGCGGGAAAGGTACGGCGGCCGATTCGGCCGGGCTACGCGAACCGGCCCAGCACGTGCCGCAGGGCGTGCTCGAGGGTCGTGTGCCGGAAGCGGTAGCCGGCTTCCAGTAGGCGTTGGGGCAGGACGCGCACCCCGCCCAGCAGCAGTTCGTCCGCCATCTCACCGAGGAGCAGCCGGAGTGCTCCCGCCGGCACCGGCATCAGGGCGGGGCGGCAGAGCACCCTCGCGAGCGTCTTGGTGAACTCGCTGTTGGTCGCCGGTTCCGGCGCCGTACCGTTCACCGGTCCCTGGAGTGCGGGCGTGAAGAGTGCGTGATGGATTGCGCCGGCCACATCGTCGAGCGAGATCCAGCTCATGTACTGGCGCCCGCTCCCGAGACGGCCTCCGACGCCGGCCTGGAAGGGCCTCAGCATCGCCCCCAGCGCGCCCCCGGCCGGCGAGAGCACGAGCCCGATCCGCAGCTGGGCCACCCGGATGCCCACCCGTGATGCCGGCTCGGTTGCTGCCTCCCACGCCTGGCCCACCCGTGCGAGAAAGGCAGAGGTTCCCTCGGCAGCGAGCGGCGAGGCTTCGGTGATTGTCTCGTCGCCCCGGTCGCCATAGATGCCGGTGGCAGAGGCGGAAATCAGCGTGCGGGGTGGTCGCGGGAGACGTCCGAGCGTCTCGGCCATGAGCCTCGTGGACCGCACCCGACTGTCGAGGATGCGGCGCTTCGAGGCCTCGGACCAGCGACGGTTCGCGATCGGTTCGCCGGCCAGGTGGATCACGGCATCCGCGCCATCGAAACTCGCCGGGTCGAGCCGCCCCGCGGCCGGGTCCCAGCGCGCTTCACCCTCGCGCGGCTCTGCGCGCACCAGCCGGCGCACGCGGTGTCCGCCGGTGGTCAGGAATGGAACCAGCGCACGCCCGATCAGCCCACTGCCCCCGGTCAGGACAATGGTGCGCGGGTTCTCCCCGGCGAACCGGGCGTGCGCCGCCAGGTCGTCGCGGAGAGTGTCGTGGCGGTACCGGAATCCGCGAGCCGCGCTGCGGTCAACCCAGCTCTCACCCAGGTCACCCAGCGGACCGAGCGGGAGTTGGTACCTGATCTGGTCGATCAGCTGACAGCGATCGAGGCCCAGCGGCTCGAACCGGTGAGTGTGCACCCACCGCGTGAAGGGGCCCTCCACCTGCTCATCGACGAACATGCGCCCGGGGACCCCGTCTCGATGGCGGGCGATCCACTTCTGCGCAAAGGGGCCGACTCGCAGCGAGAGTTCCACTCGGCCCTCGGCCAGTGTCCCTTCCCGCCGGATCACGTCCACGGTCTCCCAGGGTGGTACCAGCCGTTCGAAGGCCCCCGGGCGCTCATGCCATTGGTAGGCAGTCTCGGCCGATACCGGCAGTTCGGTGCTGAATTCCAGTGTACCCATCAGGCTCGGCTCCTTCCACCCCCTGATTCCGGATGAAAGATAGGGCTCTCCTGCTGCTGGACGCTGCCGTGAGAGGCCGTATCTTCTCCGGCGGACGCCCCGCGTGCCGGATAGTCGCTGACGCCGCAGGAGCATAGGAGCCTCGTGACTTCAACCCCGCGCGACCCGGTTCGTGACTATCTCAGACGGAGCGGCGCTCCGTCGGGGATCGTGGCGCAGGGGTTTCGGGGTCTGGTGGAGCACTGGGAGCAGGTGGTGGAGCGGATCACGGCCGGGCAGGACCAGAGCCTCGAGGATTACCTCAACGACATGGACACCAGGCAGTTGCTGGAGAATGCCAGGGGGCTGGTGCCCGCCGAGATCGGGGCGATGTTCTCCCCGCGCATCCACGATGCCGACCACCGTCTGCGGCGTGACCTGGTGCCGGCAGGTCGCTGCCTCTGGGGAAAGATTGTCGCGGCCGACCAGGGCTGGAGGGAGGAGCGAAACTGGTGGTACTTCGAGCGACCCCGGGCTCCCGGCCCCATGCTGCAGCACGACCTCGACCGGTCATGAGCGCCGCCAGCGAGGCGTATGGAGCGCAGTCGATGGTCGCGCCGCTCAGGCGGGTCCTGGTGCGGGCCCCCGATGCGGCCTTCGGCTCGGCCGACCCCGCCCGCTGGCATTACGTCGCGCGTCCCGATCTCGGCCGCGCCCGGGCGGAACACGCTCATTTCGTCGCGCTGCTTCGCGCCGCCGGAGCGGAGGTGATCGAACATGACGCGCCGCTCCCCGATCACGCCGACGCCATGTTCGTGCATGACCCGGCGCTGGTGACCGACCGGGGCGCCATCCTGCTCCGGATGGGGAAGTCGCTCCGGCGCGGCGAGGAGGAGGCCATTGGGCGAGTGCTCGAGCGCGCCGGGGTGCCGCTAGTCGGCCGCCTCGAGGGGGATGCCGTGGCGGAGGCGGGCGACTGTCTCTGGCTCGATCCCTCGACATTGGCGGTTGGAGTCGGCTTCCGGACCAATGCCCGGGGGGTGTCGCAGTTGCGCTCGCTGCTGGGGAGCGGGGTCGAGATCGTCGAGGTGCAGTTGCCCTGGTTCGCGGGCCCGGAGGCGTGCCTGCACCTGATGTCGTTCATCAGCCTGGTCGCGGACGACCTGGCGGTGATCTACCCGCCGCTGCTGCCGGTTCCCTTCCGCCAGCGGCTGGAGGAGAGGGGGATAAAGTTCGTGGAGGTCCCGGAGCAGGAGTTCACCAGCATGGGGGCGAACGTCCTCGCCCTCGCCCCGCGCCAGTGCCTCATGCTGGAAGGGAACCCGGTGACCCGATCCCGGCTCGAGGCAGCCGGCTGCGCGGTGGTCACCTATCGAGGGGACGAGATCTCGCTCAAGGCGGAGGGCGGAGCGACTTGCCTCACCCGCCCGGTCTGGCGCGCCTGATAGGCGCGCCGGATCAGCGCGCGACCGCCCGCCGGACGAGGATGAGATCCGTGATGTTGTCCAGCGTGAGGAGGCCGACGACACGCTGGTCCTGACCGCCGACCGGCAAGGCGGGAAGCCCCGACGTCCGGAGCCGCTCCAGCGCGGCGTCGAAGGGAAGCCCCAGCTGCAGCACCGGGACGCTCCGGGCCATTGCGTCCGCCACCAGTGAGTCGGGTCCCCGTTCGGTGAGCCCGCGGATCAGGTGGTCGCGAGTGAGGATCCCCTCGACCTTGCCGCTGTTGTCCACCACCGGAAACTCGCGTTGCTCCCCGTCGAGCAGCCGGTCCACCGCCTCGCGCAGCGTCGCGTGCACCGGCAGGGTTTCAAACTTCGTCACCATCATCTGGTCCACGATGATGCCGCGTCCCGCGGCGCGTGCCTCGGCCTGGGCGGTCTCCTGGCCGGCGCCGAGATAGACGAAGAGCGCGATGAACAGCCAGAGCGGATTGTAGAACAGCCCGGCCACGCCCAGCACCATCGCCAGGATCTGTCCGCCGGTGGCCGCGATCCGGGTGGCGCGCACGTAGCTCAGTCGCGTGGCGAGGAGCGAGCGAAGCACCCGCCCGCCATCGAGCGGGAAAGCCGGCAGCAGGTTGAACAGGAACAGCATCACGTTGACCCGGAGGAGGTCGGCGGCGAAGCCGCCCCTGAACACGGTGGATGGCAGCAGTTCGGCGGACTCGCCCGCGAGCTTGAGCCATCCCCACAGCAGGGCAGCAATCGCCAGCGTCACCGCCGGCCCCGCGAGCGCGATCTGCAGCTCCTGCCGGGGTTCTTCCGGGATGCGCTCCAGCCGCGCCACCCCCCCGATGGGGAGGAGAATCACATCGGGTGTCCGGATGCCGAAGCGCCGCGCCATGAGGATGTGGCCGAACTCGTGCAGCAGGACGCAGAGGAAGAGCGTGAGGAAGAAACCGGTCACCCACCAGGCCGCCTGCGCGCCCTCCGCGCGGCCGGTGGAGACGAACAGGAAGGCCAGCAGCAAGATGAACGTGAAGTGCACCTTCACGTCGGTTCCGAACAGGCGGACCAGCCGGAAAGACCAGGTCATGGCCGAAAGGTAACAGGGCCACTAGAATCCTACCCCGCACGATTTTCCGGAGGCCAGCATTTCTACTGCCACCTGGTCCACCAGGGACGCCGAAAAGCTCTACAACATGCCCGGCTGGGGACTCGGATTCTTCCGCGTCAATCCCGCCGGGCGGGTCACCGTCCATCCCGACGGCGACCCCAAGCAGGGTCTGGATCTCTACCAGCTCGCGATGGACCTCAACGCCCAGGGTGTCGGACTGCCGTTGCTGCTGCGGTTTTCCGACATCCTGCGGGTCCGGATCGAGGCCCTTGGCGACGCCTTCCGGAAAGCCATCGCCGAGTCGGAGTACCAGTCTACCTACACCACGGTCTACCCCATCAAGGTCAACCAGCAGCGCCATGTGGTGGAGGAGATCGTCGAGTTCGGTACGCCCCACGGGGTGGGCCTCGAGTGCGGCAGCAAGCCGGAGCTCCAGGCCATCCTCGGGATCACCGAAAGTACCGCGCCGCTCATCGTCTGCAACGGGTACAAGGACGAGGAGTACCTCCGCCTCGCCCTGATGGGACAGAAGCTGGGGCACACCGTGTTCGTGGTGATCGAGCAGCTCTCGGAGCTCGAGACCATCCTCAAGGTGGCCGACGAGATGGGGGTGACCCCCACCATGGGCGTTCGGATCAAGCTCGCTACCGAGGGCTCGGGCCGCTGGGCCAAGAGCGGAGGGGAGAAGTCCAAGTTCGGCCTGTCGGCGATGGAACTGATGAAACTCCTCGACCGGCTGGCCTCCCTCGGACGGACCGGCCTTCTCCGGCTGGTGCACTTCCACCTCGGCAGCCAGATCACTGACATCAAGTACATTCGCGCCGGGCTGGAGGAAGTCGGGCGGTACTACGTCGAGCTCAGGAAGATGGGTTTCGGTCTCACCCACGTGGACGTGGGTGGGGGTCTGGGCGTGGACTACGACGGCTCGCGTTCCACCCGCGCGGCGAGCATGAACTACTCCATGCGGGAGTACGCCAGCGACGTGATCCACGCGCTCGGCACCATCTGCGCCGCTGAGGGCGTCCCGGTGCCGCAAGTCATCTCCGAGTCGGGGAGGGCAATCACCGCGCACCACTCGCTGCTGCTCATCAACGTCACCGACGTCGAGTCGCAGACCGAGCCGTCCGTTCCCGATCTCGGGCCGGACCCCCACTCCCTCCTGCTGGAAATGAAGGAGAACCTGGAATCACTCGCCCCCGATCGGATCGCCGAGGTGCATCACGATGCCACCTTCGGCAAGGAGCGGGCCCAGGAGCTGTTCGCCAGCGGCGTGATCTCCCTGCGCGAGCGGGCCAACGCCGAGCTGCTGTTCCTCACCACCATGAACCAGCTGGCGCAGATCGTCGAGCCGGAGAAGGGGGAGTACCCCGAAGTGTGGGCCGACATCGAGGCAACCCTGGTCGACCGGTATTTCTGCAACTTCTCGGTGTTCCAGTCCCTGCCCGACAACTGGGCGATCGACCAGCTCTTCCCCATCATGCCGATCCACCGGCTGGACGAGCGGCCGACCCGCCGCGGCACCATCCAGGACATCACCTGTGATTCGGATGGCGTGATCGACCGGTTCGTGGGGGGAAGAAAGGGCAAGCCGTCGCTGGAACTGCACCCCATCCGCGATGACGAGCCCT
>Ga0315273_10012349_pt1 | contig 10946 bp, 8 predicted proteins | sample YL17G02_0_MG_FD_205753 | JGI IMG/M metagenome (GOLD analysis project Ga0315273, IMG submission 205753) | Sediment microbial communities from Yellowstone Lake, YNP, Wyoming, USA - YL17G02_0 | ecosystem: Environmental > Aquatic > Freshwater > Lake > Sediment | place: USA: Wyoming | collected...
TCGGTGACCGTGCCCATCCAGTCACAGCCCGGGTGCGTGGCCAGCAGGCGCGCCAGCGCCGCGCCCGGCTCGTACAACTCGCCCGGCGGGCACACCAGCGGGTAGGCCGCGCGCGTCTCGTCGTAGCCGCGCACGATCGACTCGTCGAGATCCGCCGCGCGCGCGAGCAGGTGGCCCGGGTCCTCGGCGAGCACGATCACGTCGCCGGGCAGGTGGTCGATCAGCGTGCCGAGCGCGGTGTCGTAGCGTGCCGCGAAGCGTTCCATACCCTCGTGGAACAGCGTGCCGGTGCCGTGCGAGGCGTCCGCTTCGGACAGCCGCAGGGCGTGCTCGTCTCCGGCCTCGCGCAGTCGTGCGGCCACCGCCTCGACCTCGTGCGGCTCGACCAGCACCTCGTAGCGCGGCAGCACCGTGGCCTCGGCCATCTGCTCGAGCGAGCGCTGGGTGCTGGCGTCGAAGCGGCGCAGCGATGCGATGGTGTCGCCGTCGAACTCGATGCGAAGCGGGTCGGCGAGTCCGACCGGGTATACGTCGAGGATGCCGCCCCGGCGCGCGAACTGGCCCACCGTCTCGGTCTCGCTCGCGCGCTCGTAGCCGAGGAACGCGAGCCGCGCGATGAGCTGCCGCGGGTCGATGTCGTGCCCGAGCCGGAGCTTCAGCACGGCGCGCGCGAGCTTGTCCGGACGCGGCAGCTTCTGCAACACGCCGCGCACCGTGGTGAGCACGATGCCGCGCTCCCCGCGGCCCAGACGCGCGAGTGTCTCGAGCCGCTCCGCGGTGATGCCGGGGTGCGGGGAGCTCGGGTCGTAGGGCAGCGTGTCGGGCTCGGGCAGCGCCATCAGGGCGCCGCGGCCGGCGAAGTACTCGAGGTCGTCACGCATCTCCTCGAACGCCTCGCCGTGGGGCGCCACCAGCACCACCGTACGGTCGGTGGAGCGTGCCAGCCAGGCCGTGAGCAGCCCGCGCGAGGAACCGGTGAGCCCGCGCACGGCCAGGCGGCCGCCCTCGCCGCGCGCGGCGGCGAGCAGCGTGGGCGCTTCGGGCAGGCGGTCGATCTCGCCGAGCAGCGATCCGGCGAGGGCGTCGCGCAGGTAGGTCTCGCTCATGGCCCTCGTGACGCGCGGAGGATGCGCCGGGGCCCGTGCCCCAAACGCGGAAACCCGCCACGAGCGCTCCCGTGGCGGCGAAGACTGGACATCCGATGCGCCCGCAGCGACTTGGGACGCGAGCATTCACACTAGCAGAGCGGGCGCCGGGGCGCCCGCGACGACGCATCGCCCCGCCGATTCCATCCGACCGGGTGATGTGCTATCTCGCCGTCTGAGGCGGTGCCTCCAGCAACGGCTCGATCGCCGCCTCGAGTTGTTCGAATTTCATCTCGCAGCGATGGTGCCGCGGGTCGTCGCTGGGGTGGTACTCGCCGCCGCCGTGGACCCAGCGCACGACGCCCTCGCGGTCGATGAGGAACGAGACCGAGACCCAGTTCCGCTCCGGATGCCCGTCGAGCCACCAGCGCTCGAGTGTCTTCCAATCCTGGTCGCATGCGATGGGGCCGCCGAAGCCGAGCGAGTCGGCGAGCGCCAGGATGCGCGCGTCGCTGCGCTTCTGGTGCGCCTCGCCCGGGTGGAACGCCCCGAGCACGACCAGGCCGCGCTCGCCGTACTCGCGCCGCAGTCGTTCGATCGCCGGCAGCGTGGCCTCGCAGAAGCGGCAATCCTCGGTCCAGAAGCGCATCAGCACGACCTTGCCGCGCAGCTCGCGCTGGCTCAGCGGCCCGCCGCGCACCCAGCGCGTGAACCGCCATGGCGGCGCCGGCCTGCCGATCAGCTCGATCCCGGAATCCGGGTCCTGGGCCATCCGGGCGCTATCGACAGGGGCGGCGGCCGTCATGCCGGCGTGGTCGTGCGCGAGGGCCCCGGCGGCAGGCGGCCGGGACGCGAACGCGGCGGCGATCAGCACGAGCGCCAGCGCGGCACTCGGGCCGATCGGGCTCGCGGATCCCCACCGGGTGCGCATGTGTGCAGGTTATCGCAGGTGATTCTCGCGTCCAAACATAGTATCTATTCCCATGAACGCGCCGGCATGGTGCGCTCGTTCCTGGCCCGCCCGCTGCTCCCTTCGGAGGTGGACGATGCGTCTGAGACACCTGTTCGGTTTCCTGTCGCTGGCGCTGCTGTGCGCGTCACCGGTCCTTGCCGCGCCGCCGCCGAGCGCGGACCACGTAGACCCCAAGGCGCCGTGCTACCGCTGGCCGGCCGTGGACATGGACGGCGACGGCGTGTTCGATCGCGTCGACCACTGCGTCAGCACCCCTCCGGGCTGCACCGTGGACGAATGGGGCTGCGAGCACGACGCCGATGGTGACGGCGTGTGCGACGGTGTCGACATCTGCCCCGATACGCCCCAGGGCGTGAAGGTCGGGAAGCAGGGCTGCCCCGTCGGGATGGTCACCGCGTACAAGTCCGAGCCGCCCGCCACCCCGCCGCAGCCGGAGCAGCGGGTGACGCCACCGCCGGTCGCGCCGGTGCCGCCGCCGAGCAAGTCCGAGGAGGACCTGCTCACGGGCGTGATCCGGCTCGACAACGTGTACTTCGAGACCGGCAAGGCGACCCTGCTGCCCGAATCGAAGACGCAACTCGACGAACTGGGCGTGGCGCTCCGCAAGCACCCCGAGTTGAAGATCGAGGTGGGCGGGCACACGGACACGCGTGGCGCCGCCAGGTACAACCAGACCCTGAGCCGCTCGCGCGCCGAATCGGTACTCCGGTACCTGATCGACAACTCCGGCGTCGACGGGACGAACATCACCGCGGTCGGCTATGGCGAGTCGCATCCGCTGGTGAGTCCCGAGAAGAACGACGAGGATCGTGGCCGCAACCGCCGGGTCGAGTTGAAGGTGCTCAATCCCGAGGTGCTTCCGAAGGGTGTGAAGATCCAGGACTGACACGACGCGGCCAGGGCCGCTCGCGGTCGAGACCGGCGCCCCGGATCCCACGCGGATCCGGGGCGTCGTGTGTCTCGCCGGGCGTCTGGGGTATTCTGCCGGCCGACGTCAGCGCCGCCGCGCGGGAGCATCAACGGAGGATGCGATGCCACTCGTGACCCTGTTGTTCGTCATCCTGACCGCCGCCGCGGTTTCGCCCGCCGCGCCGCCGATCCCGCTGCCCGCCGCCGATCACTGGGCCGGCGCCGTGACGAACCCGCTGTTCCCGCTCTCGCCGGGCACGGTGTACGTCTACGCCGACACCGTCTCGGGCGAAACCGACACCATGACCGTGACGCGCGACACGCAGGAGATCGTCGGGGTGCGCACGACGGTGGTGCTCGACCGCACCTATCGCAAGGGCCAGCTGGTCGAGGACACGCGCGACTTCTACGCCCAGGACAATACCGGAAACGTGTGGTATCTGGGCGAGGACACGAAGACCGTGCGTGGCGGAAAGGTGGTGAGCACCGAGGGCTCGTGGCAGGCCGGGCGCGACGGTGGCGATCCGGGCATCGTGATGTGGGCGGCGCCCCGGGTGGGAGAGGCCTACCGCCAGGAGTACCGCAAGGGCAGCGCCGAGGACATGGCCAGGGTGGTGGCTCTCGACGCGGCCGCGTCGGTGCCCGCCGGACGATTCTCCGCCTGCGTCGCGACCGAGGAATGGTCGCCGCTCGAGCCGGGGGCGCGCGAGCGCAAGGTGTACGCGCGTGGCGTCGGGCTGGTGGAGCAGCGCAGCATCGCCGGCGGCCACGAGCACATGGTGCTCGTCACCTGGACGAAGCCCGCGTCCGGGGAGTGAGTCCGGGTCCTCAGCCCGAACTGCGTTGCACCAGGGCCACGCCCGCCAGCACCACCAGCCCGCCCAGCACGGTGGCGATGCCGACCTCCTCGCGCAGCAGCACGACCGCGGCCGCGAGGGTGACCAGCGGCTCGAGGTAGAGCAACGTCGCCACCTTCGAGGCCTCGGTGCGTTCGAGGGCCCCGTACCACCAGCGGTAGGCGAGCCCCGAGCAGCCGATGCCGAGGAACAGCAGGGCGCCGATCCCGGCCGGCGACAGCGTCGCGAACTCGCGCCAGGCGTGCGCGTGCACGAACAGGGGCAGCAGCAGCAGCGTGCCGAAGCTCATCACCGCGGCGGTGGCGCGCGTGCTGCCGATGCCACGGATGGTGCCGTGGCCGAGCACGGTGTAGATCGCCCAGTTGAGCGTGCTGGCGAGGATGAGCAGGTCGCCGAGGGTGCCCGGCAGTGCGAGCTGACCGGCGCCGAGGTGCCCGCGCGTCACCACGATCGCGGCCCCGGCGAACCCGATCACGAGCCCGGTGAGCTTCATCGCGCCGAGCCGCTCGCGCAGGAACACCACCGCCAGCAGCGCCGACCAGATCGGGATCAGCCCGATCAGCCACCCGGTGCGCACGGCGGTGGTGCGCGTGAGCCCGTAGCTCTGGAGCAGCTGGTGCACGAACACGCCGACGAAACCCATCAGCGCCAGCGCCGGCCAGTGCCCTCGCGGTGGCAGCAACGGCTCGCGGCGCGCCGCGAGCATGGCGGTGAGCAGAACGCTGCCCATCACGAAGCGCCCGGTGATGAGCGCGATCGGTGTCAGCTCGCGCAGCGCCGACTTGGTGGCGACGAACGAGATGCCCCAGAACACCACCGCGAGCAGCGCGCCGAGCATGGGCGCCATGCCGCGGCGTGCCGTCGCCGCGGGCGCGTTCACCACGCCTTCGCGACCGGCATCCCGGCGTCCATGCCCCGCCGGCCGATCACGCTCTCGGCGGCCAGCAGCAGCAACGCGAGCGCCAGGAACCAGGCCCACAGCTCGCGGCCATAACGCGCCTCGCGCACACGCCGCGCGAGGTCGGCGCCCGGGCGCACCACCTGTGCGTGCCCGTTCGGGAATCCCGCGGCGAGGGTGGCGGCGTCACGGGCGGTGAGATCGGACTCGCGCGGGTCGGGATTCACCGCGAAGCTCGCGCGCGGTCTGCCGTCCTGCAGTACTTGATAGAGCCCCGGGCGTTCGAGCGGGTCGGTCACGAGACGCGTGGCGCCCTCGCTCGCCTCGAGTCGCGATGCCGCCTCGCGGCCGTCCTCGTCGACGATGCGCCACACCCCGGCGGCCGCCGGCGCGCGGTATCGCTCGCCAGGCGTCAGCGACGCGGCGGCGGTGCCGCGTCCGAGCACCAGAACGATCTGATGGACCAGCGGCAGGAACGCGCCGCTCACCGGGAAGTCGCTCGAGCCCAGATCCAGCGGCGCCGCGAACACCAGCGCGTGCGGCGCTTCGACCAGCGCCGGGTGGGCGCGGTCGAACTCGAGCAACGTGCGGCCACGGCCGGCGCCGAGGACGCGAATGGTCTGGAAGCGCGCGGCCGAGAGCGGCTCCCCCGGGCGGGCCGGGAAGCCCGCGAGGACCGCGTGCCCGGGCGTGACCCGCGTGAGCCGCCACGCCGCGCCGGCGCTGGCATTCGCGGTCTCACCGAGCGGGCCGAGCCCGAGCGCGCCGATCAGCGAGGCGTTCCATGCCGCGGCGTCGGCGCGGGTGCCGAGCACGACGAACAGCGCCCCGCCCGAGCGGTACCAGTCGAGCAGCGCCTGCGACTCGACGGCACCCAGGTGTTCGATGTCGTCGAGCACCACCACGTCGGCATCGGCGAGCCCGGCGGGCAGCTCCTCGGCGGTGACCGCCGACACATCGAGCCCCGAGCCCGCTCCGCCCGCTTCGAGCGCCAGCCGCAGCGGACGCGGCCCGCCGTCCTCGCGCACCAGCACGCGCAGCCGTCCCGCGCGTCCGGCGGCGAAAGCGCGCCGGTCGTCGAGCGGGAGAGCGTCGGCCGGCAGCTCGGCGATGCCGCCGCGCTCGGGCACCGCCGTGAGCGGCACCACTGTCGCCGCCTCGCCGCGCTCCGGCATGGACAGGAAGCCGCGCCCGAGCGATGCCCCGCCGTCGGTATCACGCACCTCGACCGCCAGGTCGCCGGGATTGCCGCCCGCCGCCCGTGCGGTCACCTCGAGTGCTCCGCCCTGCTCGCTCGGTGCGAGCTGGACGTCGGTGAGCGCCGCGTTGGGGGTGGTGAGTGGAGCGAACGGCAGCAGGTAGACCCGCGCCGCGTCCCACGGCGCCCCGCGGGTGGCGAGCGGGGACGCCGAACCGCCGGCGTCCGCGAATCCGGCGTCCTGGAAGTCCGAGAGCCAGAACAGCTCGCGATTGAGCGCGTGGCTCTCGGCCAGCGCCCGTGCCGCGAACGCGAGTGCCGCGCGGTGATCGGTGGTGCGTGCGCCCGGCGCCAGGTTCTGCAGCGCGGCGCGCAGCCGTGGCAGGTCGGCGAGCGGACGGGGCGAGACCGGGTGCGGCGTGTCGTCGTAGGGCACCAGCAGCAGCTCGTCCTGGGACCCGAGCGTGGTGAACAGGTCCTCGGCGGCACGGCGGGCGTCCGAGAAGCGCGTGCCGCCGCGCGTCGTGGCCGACATGCTGCCGCTCTGGTCGAGCAGCACGACGACACTGGTGGCGGCCCGCCCGCCACCGGTGACGCCGCCCTTGAGCGCCGGGCGGCTCATCGCCAGCGCGAGCGCGGCGACCGCGAGCGTGCGCAGCAGCAGCAGCAGCCACTGCTTGAGCTTGAGCCGGCGGATCTCGCTCTGGTTCACCTCGCTCAGGAACTCGAGCGACGGGAAGCGCACCTCGCGCGGCCGGCGGCGCGTGAACAGGTGGATCAGGATCGGGATCGATGCGGCGGCGAGACCGAACAGGTACAGGGGATTGAGGAAGTTCACGGCCGCACCTCACCGAAGCCGCCACGCGCGTCGTCCCACACCTCGATCCGTGTCACCGGGTGGACCTCCCAGCCCGACAGCCGCGGCCAGATCGAGATCGCGCCGTGCGGCCGATAGGGACGGCTGAGTCCGAATCGGTTCCACAGCATGCGGGCCGGATCGGCGGGACGGCGCAACCCATCGTACTGGAAGTCGTAGGTCAGCCAGCCGCCCAACCGCACGCGGCGCGGGGCCGCGTGGGGCCGGGGTCCGACGCCGAGGTCGGGACGGAACGCGGCATAGAGCGTGGCATAGGTCCAGCCCTCATGGCGGTGGCGCATCGGCAGCGTGATCTCGGCGGTGACGTACACGGTGTCGCGCGAGCCGGGTCGCCGCTCGCCCGGTGTGATCTCCAGGTGCAGGTCGCCATCGGGCGAGTAGAACATCTTCTGCACGTAGCCCTCGATGGTCACGCCGTGCCGTTCCATCGGCGCGTAGCGCTCGAGCGGGAGCCCGGCGGGCATGGCGGCGAAATCGGCGTGCGTGACCGGCGCGAGCGTGTCCGGCGGGACGACCCGCTCCTTCATCGCGCGCAGGTGGCGCGACTCGGCGTTGGCGAATGGACCCTTCGCGGCGACCTGAAGATAGCCCAGCAGCGCCGTGAGACCGAGCGCGAACACCACGATCCCCGCCACGCGCACGCTCACAGCAATCTCGCCCGTTTCTCCAGGTAGGCCAGCAGCGCGCGGTCGAACGGGGTGCGGGTGTCGAGCCGCACGTAGTCGATGTGCTGCTCCCGGCACACCCGCGAGTAGTGGTCGCTCCAGCGGGCGAGGCGCTCGCGATAACGCCGGGCGATCTCCCACGGCTCGGTGGTGAGCCGCTCGCCGCTCTCCATGTCGACGAACGTGGCGGTGTCGGTGTAGGGGAACTCCACCTCGTCCGGATCGAGGATGTGGAACACCACCACCTCGTGATGGCGATGACGAAAGTGCTGCAGTCCGAGCAGGATCTCCTCGGGCTTGTCCATCAGGTCCGAGCACAGGATCACCAGCCCGCGCCGCTTGATGCGCTCCGCCAGTTCGTGCAGCGCGGGCCCGAGCCGCGTGCGCCCCTGCGGCTTCACGCGATCGAGGGTCTTGAGGATCACGTCGAGATGCGAGCGCACCGCGCGCGCCGGCACGAACGCCAGCGGCTTGTCCGCGAACAGCAGGGCACCCACCGCGTCCTGCTGCTGCAACATGAGGTAGGCGAGTGCCGCGGCCAGCGACTGGGCGTACTCGAGCTTGCTCATCACCGCGCGCTCGGACCTGAACGCCATCGACCCCGAGAGGTCGAGCAACAGGTGGCAGCGCAGGTTGGTCTCCTCGGTGTACTGCTTCACCAGCAGTTTGTCGCTGCGCGCCCACACCTTCCAGTCGAGGTTCTTGAGCGGGTCGCCGGGCATGTACGGCCGGTGCTCGGCGAACTCGACGCTGAAGCCGTGGAACGGCGAGCGGTGCATGCCCGCGATGAAGCCTTCCACCACCACGCGCGCCCGCACGTCGAGATGAGCCAGCCTCGCGACCACCGCGGGGTCGAGACGCGCGCGTCCCTCGGCGCCGCCGCGCGCGATGCCGCGATCGGGCTGGGCGCCGCTGCCGGAGGTCGGGCCGCTCGGATTCATGCGCTCACGCGATCGGTTTCGAAGGCCGGGTTCATGGCGCTCAACTCATGGTGGTGCGCCGCCGCCACCAGATCCAGTAGACCGGGAAGCCGGTGGCCGCGATGAGCACGCCCGCCATGGCGCGCGGGATGGGGGTGCCCGGGATGGCGCCGCTGTTGGCGAAATCGCTCCAGATGATGACGCCGGTGACGATCAGGAACACCAGCGGGGTGAGCGGGTAGAGCGGCGTGCGATAGCTGGCCGCGCCCTGTTCGCCCCTGGACTCGCGCGCGCGCTGGATGAAGATGGTGGCGGTGGTGACGCCGTAGAACAGCCACGACGTGGTCACGAACCAGCCCGAGATGTCTTCGAACCCACCCGCCGCCCGGAGCCACACGCACGACAGCACCGCCTGGACCCACAAGGCCGCGGCCGGTGTGCCGCGCCGGGGATCGATCGCGGCGAGCGGTTTCCACAGCAGCCGGTCGGCGGCCGCGGCCTGCGTCACGCGCGGGCCGGTGAGGATGGCGCCGTTGGTGGTGCCGAAGGTCGAGACCGCGACCAGCACCGCCAGCGCGCGCGCGCCCCAGTCGCCGAGCAGGCGATGGATCGTCTCGGAGCCCACCGCCTCGTAACCCGCCACCTCGTTGGGCGTGAGCACGTGGTAGTAGGCGAGATTGGTGAGCACGTACACGCCGATCACCAGCCAGGTGCCGCCGAGGATGGCGATCGGCATGGTGCGCTGCGGATCGACCACCTCGCCCGCCACGTACGTCGAATCGGTCCAGCCGTCGTAGGCGAACAGGATGGTGATCATCGAGAGCGCGAACGCCAGCAGGAGCGGGTGCCCGGCGTTGCCGGCGAGGAGCGGATGCTCGATCACGCTGGCGGCGTGCGTCTTCGGTAGCGCGAACGCGAACACGCACAGTGCCAGGATGCCGATCACCTTGGCGGTGGTGAACAGCGACTGGGTGCGCGCGCCCTCCCTGACCCCGACCCAGTTGATGAACGTGAGCAGCACGATCGCAGCGCACCCCACGCCGAATTCGGCCGAGTGGGGCAGGTGCACCGCCTGGCAGAAATAGAGCGCGAACACGCTGGTGATCGAGGCGATCACGGTCGGCTTGATGACCCACAGGTTCGCCCACCCGAACACGAACGCCCACGAGTCGCCGAAGCCCTCGCGGATGAACACGTACAGGCCACCGGTCCTCGGATGCCGCACCGCGAGTTCCGTCAGCACCAGCGAGCCGCAGATCGACAGGATGCCGCCCACCACCCACGCCAGCAGCACCGGGCCGAACCCGGTCAACTCCTGCGCCACCGAGTGCGGCGAACGGAAGATGCCGGAGCCGATGATGTTGCCCACCGTGATCGCGGTGGCGGCGTACAGGCCGATCTGCCGCTTGAGCTGGAGGGTGTCCTCGGACGGGACGCGGGCGGCCTGCGGCATGCGAGTCACTCCGGGTTCGGGTCGGTCCGGCGCGCGACGTCCGCGGCGTGCACGCCACGGCCGCCGTGTCCGCTCACTCGGTCGGGACTTCCTTCAGCAGGTCCTGGATGATGCGATCCGGCCTCACGCCCTCGGCTTCGGCGGTGAAGTTGGTCACGACGCGATGTCGCAGCACCGCCGGTGCCACTGCGCGCACGTCGTCGATGCCCGGCGCGAAACGACCGTGCATGACCGCGCGCGTCTTGGCGCCCAACACCAGGAACTGCGAGGCGCGGGGGCCGGCGCCCCAGCTCACCCATTGCTTCACGAACGCCGGCGCGTCCTCGCGCCCGCGTGTCGCTCGCGCCAGCCGCACCGCGTAGCGCACCACGTGATCGGCCACCGGTACGCGGCGGATCAGCTTCTGCAGCGCGAGGATGTCCGCGCCGCCCAGCACGCGTTCGAGCTTGGCCTCGTACGACGAGGTGGTGGTGGCGACGATCTTCTCTTCCTCGAGCTGCGAGGGATAGTCCACGAACACGTTGAACATGAAGCGGTCGAGCTGGGCCTCGGGCAGCGGGTAGGTGCCCTCGAGCTCGATCGGGTTCTGGGTCGCGAGCACGAAGAACGGCAACTCGAGATCGAACGTCTGGCCGCCCGCGGTGACCTGCTTCTCCTGCATCGCCTGGAGCAGCGCGGCCTGCGTCTTGGGCGGCGTGCGGTTGATCTCGTCGGCGAGGACGATGTTGGCGAACACCGGACCCCGGATGAACCGGATCTGGCGGTGGCCGTTGTTGTCCTCCTCGATCACGTCGGTGCCGGTGATGTCGCTCGGCATCAGGTCGGGCGTGAACTGGATCCGGTTGAAGCGCAGGTCGAGCACCCGCGCGAGACTCGAGATGAGCAGTGTCTTGGCGAGGCCCGGCACGCCGACGAGCAGCACGTGGCCGTTGGCGAACAGCGCCATGAGCAACTGGTCCACCACCTCGTCCTGCCCGACGATCACCTTGCGGAGCTCGTTCAGGATGCGCTCGCGGGCGTTCTTCAGGGTCTCGACGGCCTGCAGGTCGGACGGGGTGACTTCGGGCGTCAACGGAGGCCTCGCAAGGGTTGGCATGGCACGCACGTGAGG
>Ga0315273_10012350_pt1 | contig 10946 bp, 9 predicted proteins | sample YL17G02_0_MG_FD_205753 | JGI IMG/M metagenome (GOLD analysis project Ga0315273, IMG submission 205753) | Sediment microbial communities from Yellowstone Lake, YNP, Wyoming, USA - YL17G02_0 | ecosystem: Environmental > Aquatic > Freshwater > Lake > Sediment | place: USA: Wyoming | collected...
ATTGGTAATGATGTAGGCTATATCGTTAAACAGGCCAAAGAGATGGGAATGGACATTCCAATGGGCACTGTCTTGGGAATAAACCCGGTGATGATCGAGGTCGCGGGTGAAAAGAATCTGAAAGGTCTATATGACTGCTCTCAGTATTTTAACCCCAAATCTGACCTGCCTTTTACCCAGAAATTCGTAAAGAACTACACGGCGAGGTATAAGGAGGTGCCGGAGCAATTGGCTGCGAATTACTATGAGGCCGTAATGATCCTAAGAGAGTGCATCAGGCATGTGCTTGCCAAGGGTGGAAACCCATTTGATGGCGGTCAATTAGAGGAGGCGATTCAGACAATCAAAATTTTCCCAAGCCTTTACGGGAAGGGCCAAATGGAAATGAAGCCGGACGGCTCCATAGTCAAACCGGTCGCCATTACTCAATATCAAGGAGGCACAGCCAAGGACACCGTACTGATTAAGGAGGTTACACCTCCTCCCATGCAAATCTATCCGAAGTATAACCCCTAACCCTAAGCCGATGTTGCCGGTAGCTAATTTGGCAGTTAGTGCGAGTTAGCTACCGGTAATCGGAGCTAACAGAAAGGATAGGTGCGACATTGGCGGCCCTGTTAGCCCAACTCGCCGTTAACGGTATCATGTGGGGTGCATTGTACTCCCTCCTGGGTCTTAGTTGGAACATCATTTATAGTACGACAGGAATTTTTCACTTTGCTCATGCCTTGATTTTCGTAGCTGCCGGATACACAGCGGTGCTGGTCACAATGAATGCAGGTCTCCCCTTACCTCTGGGGTTCATAGCGGCTGTCGCGGCAGCGGTTTTTTTGGGATGGGCTATTGAGCGGGGTATTTATCGCCCCTTAAGGATCTTGGGGGTTAGCCATATAGTTATTTTTGTCGCCTCCCTAGGTACATTGATTTTTGGCGAGGCTCTTGCACATATCATTTTTAAGCCCTTTCCTCGTCGCCTTTCTGGCTTCCCAGTGGAAGCAATTAATATAGGCGCTATAACATTCACAACTCTTCAACTCACCACATCAGTAATCAGTTTCATTACGATTTTGGGGGTTTGGCAATATCTGAAAAGGACGAAATCTGGCAAAGCCATACGGGCAGTAGGCAGCAATCCAGAAATGGCTGAGGTGCTAGGTATCGGTAGAGATAGGGTATTCCTTCTGGTTTTTGCCTTGGGGTCAGCGATGGGAGCTTTGGCTGGAGTTCTCTACACTTTGGATAGTGTTGCTCACCCCCATATGGGTATACCTCTTATTTTCCCGGCTTTCATCGTCACATTCATGGGAGGGGTAGGCAGCATCCCGGGGGTAGTGGCTGCGGGGCTTATCCTGGGATTATCTGAGAATTTATCCCAGGCCTGGCTGGATTCGGACTACATGGTTATGATCTCTTTCGCTATTCTTCTTGCTGTGATTATCCTTAAACCAAGAGGACTTTTCGGATCGAGAAGATAGCAAATTTCGACACGAGGTCGAGAAAATGGATTATGTCATTCACCTCATCATATTGGTTTTGCTGTATTCCGTTGTAGCCATATCATTGAACCTCCTTGTAGGCTTTACCGGTCTGCTTTCTGTTGGACATGCCGCCTTTTTTGGTATTGGTGCATTTGCGTCTGGCCTCCTTGCTTACTACCATGGAGTTCACTTCCTTATAGGGATGCTAGCTGGCATTGTTATAGCCATCATTGCCGGGGCACTAGTCTCCATTCCAGCACTCCGAGTAAAAGATGAATTCCTGGTTCTCCTAACAATTGGATTTAATATGGTCATCTTTGGATTTCTGGTCACTCAACAGGATCTGACCGGTGGCCGCTGGGGTAAAGTTGGAATTCCAGCACTTTCTTTCTTTGGAATAAACCTCGCGACACCAGCAAAAGCCTTGCCAATAGTGATTTTGTTTTTCGCTATTTGTTTTGCCATTGGTTGGCGGCTAACGCACTCCCCCTTCGGTCGCGTCCTGAAAGCCATGCGTGATGATGAAAACGCAGCTAAGGCATTCGGTAAGAATATATTCCGATTTAAAGTTTTGGTATTTAGCCTCGGTGCAGGTCTCGCAGCGATTGCCGGAAGCCTCTGGTCCCATTATCACGCCTATGTGGAACCCCGTGCATTCACAGTTAATGAGTCCATCTTTCTGCTTGCACTCGTAGTCATTGGGGGCAGCGCCAACCTATGGGGTTCTGTGTTGGCTGCTCTTGTATTGATTACAATACCGGAAATTCTCACTTTTTTGCCTGGAGCGGAAACAGGCGAAGTTCCGATAAGCGCCGTTCGCATAGCGATATATGGGGCGTTGTTGGTTGTTTTCATGAGATTTCGCCCCAAAGGCCTTCTCCCTGAACACCTGAGTTTCAGAGGCAGGAAGCTCCAATATCTTCCAATCACCGCCGAGGAAAAGGAAAATATCCTTCGGCCAGATGAAACCAAGCGATATTCAGGATTGAGTGGAGAAAAGAATGAAACTCCTCTACAAATTGAGGGGCTTTACAAGCATTTTGGAGGACTCAAAGCGGTAGACAATGTCTCGTTGGACTTACCTAAGGGGAGAATTACCGCTCTCATTGGTCCTAATGGGGCTGGTAAGACTACCATCTTCAATTTGATCACAGGCTTTCTTTCGGTTGACAGTGGCAGAATTCACCTTCGCGGTCGAGAGATCACAAACCAACCACCGCACCGAATAAACCATCTGGGGCTTGCTCGTTCTTTTCAAGAGGTCCGTATCTTTCGCAATATGTTGGTTCTCGACAATGTTTTGGTCGCTTGCGGCAAACAAAAAGGAGAGAACCTCGGCGATCTTTTTTTTCGTCCCTGGAGGGTTGCTCTGGAGGAGAAAGAAAATTGTCGGCTGGCGATGGCCTATCTTGATATTGTTGGTCTCAGTGAAAAGGCTGAAATTCTGGCCAACGACCTCGCTTTCGCTGAGCAAAAATTACTGATGCTTGCCTGCCTATTGGCTACAAGGGCTGAAGTTCTCCTTATTGATGAGGTCGTTTCAGGCATCGATCCGGGGTCAATCGAACGGTTTATGTCGCTGGTTCGCCAACTTGCAAACTGGGGTAAGACCATTTGCATCATCGAGCATAACATCGATGTTGTCAAGACAGTCGCGGATTTAGCTTACTTCTTATCTGAAGGCAAAGTGATTGCTGTGGGTACTCCAGATGAGTTGTTGGCCGACCCGAAACTAACAAAGATATATTTTGGAATTTAGAGATACGGAGGGGTTGGAATGTTCATGGAATTAAATGATTTTGAAGTTGGATATTCCAAAAAAGTTATTGTTCACGGGATTTCCATGCGAATAGGCGAGGGAGAAATTGTGTCTATCATTGGCCATAACGGTGCTGGGAAAACTACCACCCTGAAAGGTATTATGGGAATTTTGCGGCCGCTCCGGGGTAAGGTCGTTTTTAAGGGACAGGACATTACGGGACATTCACCCCTGGAAAATGTGAAGAATGGGATTAGTTTTCTGCCGCAAGATCGATTCATATTCCCTGAACTCAGCGTCAAGGAAAACCTTGACTTGGGTGCCTACACGGTTGAGGACGATATAAATTCAAGACTGGAGATAATTTATCAATTATTCCCCATTTTGAAAGAGAGAAGCGGACAAAGGTCAAGCACACTCAGTGGGGGCGAGCGCCGGATGCTAGGTTTAGGGATGATCTTGATCACGAGGCCTCAGTTACTCCTTCTCGATGAACCGTCCCTTGGTTTAGCGCCTGTCCTGGTTACGACACTTCTTGAATCCTTAAGAAATATTCGAGACAGCTTTGGAACATCTATCCTCTTGGTGGAGCAAAATGTCAGGCAGGCAATGGAGTTTGCTCAGCGAGTTTACGTTATGAAGATGGGGAGCATTATTCTGGAAGAAAAGGGGGAGAAACTTCTCCAGCGAGGCGAATGGTGGGATCTTTTTTGATACAGGCCAGATTGTATCACTGAACAAGAGCTTCTAACTCTATTAATAGGAGGGGAAAAATGGGTATTGATTCTGGAGAAAAAATTGTTAAGACGGTATGTGGCACTTGCTATTGTGCCTGTGGTGTTCTTGCACACGTTAAAGATGGAAAGGTATATAAAATCGAAGGCGACCCTGATCATCCCCATAACAAGGGCAACCTTTGCCCGAAAGGGAAAGCAGGGATCGAACTTCTCTATCATCCAGATCGATTGAATTTTCCTCAAAAAAGAATTGGGGAAAGAGGAGAAGGGAAGTGGCAAAGAATATCTTGGAGTGAAGCGCTCGATACGATTTCCCAAAAATTAGAGGACTACAAGGAAAAAGACGGCCCGGAATCGATATGCTTATCGTCCGGCGCCGCCTTTTATGGAACCTTTGGAATCATGGGCTATTTCTGCTATCTACTGGGGACGCCTAATATTTCCATTCCTGGGAGCATATGTTTTTTGCCGGCAGGCCTGGCCAACCGAGCAACAATGGGATACGATAAAGCGATTTTTTCTAACGAGATGGTCAGCGATGAGATTTGCAATGCAAAATGTATTTTATTATGGGCATCGAACCCGAGAAATTCATTACCCTACCCAATAGGCGAAGGCATATTTGCGGCGAAGGAGAATGGCGCAAAGCTTATTGTGGTAGATCCAAGACCAACGGATTACGCCAAAAATGCTGATCTGTGGCTGCAAATTAGGCCGGCAACAGACGATGCCCTTGCTTTAGGGATGATCCATATTCTCATCAAGGAGGAATTGTACCATAAAGGATTTATCGCTGATTGGACTCAAGGCTTTGATGAATTAAAAAAGCATGTTCAGCCTTACACTCCCGAGAGAATATCTCAGATTACATGGATACCAGAAGAAAAGATAATCGCTGCTGCCAGGATGTTTGCCACGACCAGGCCCTCTTTCATTTGCCAACGCGTCCCCATCGATCAAAATTTGAATGCTGTTCAAACTTCCCGGGCGATTATCCTTCTTAGGTCCCTTTGTGGTGATGATTTTGATCGAAAAGGGGGCAATCCGCTTCCCGCAGAAAAAAAAATCATGAGCGAGTTCGTTCATTTTGCCCAACCAGGCCAATTGCCAAGAGAGGTCAGAGAAAAACGCATAGGGGCTGGAGAGTTGCCACTTTGCAGTGGACCGGATGCCAGTATGGGATTTTGTCACCCAACCTTAACGGCCAAGGCGATCTTAACCGATAAGCCGTATAAAATCAATGCGCTTCTTATCACTGCCCATAACCAGATCAGCTCAGATCCGGACACGAAATTAATAGAAGCAGGATTAAGGAAAGTACCTTTTTCTGTTGCTATGGATCTTTTTCCGACACCCACGACAGAACTCTGCGATATCGTTCTACCCGCAGCGGGCTGGCTCGAGAGGGACGGACTCCGAGGGCATCCTGCGTACCCCTATCTCACCTCCATATCGCACCGGGCAATCGATCCCCTTTTTGAGAGATGGGATGACGTCGACTTCTATATCCAATTGGCCAAAAGGATCAAATTAGATATCCCTTGGTCCACAGTCGAAGAATATACCGATTTTAGGCTAAAGAATTCCGAAGTGACTTTTGCCCAATTAAAAGACATTAACTTTCTGGCTGCGCCGCATGAATATGAGAGACATCTGAAAGGAAAATTCGAGTTCAAAACCCCGTCAAAGAAGCTAGAACTCTATTCCAGTCTTCTCGAGAAGTATGGCTATGATCCTTTGCCGAAACCCAAAGACCCACCCGAGCTAACTTCTCGATATCCATTCGTCCTCATTGGCGGAAAGAAGGCTCTTGAATATGTTCATTCAGCAGGAAGACAGATAAAGAGCTTACGTGATTTAGGACCGGAACCAACGATGGAGATGAGTCCGGTAACGGCTGAGAAGATGAATATACGGGAAGGGGATTGGGTATGGATTGAGACCGTCGATTATGGTGACAAAGAAAAAGCTAAATTCAAAGCTAAGCTGGTTGAGGGATTTCTGCCTCAAGTGGTTTCTAGTGATTCCCAGTGGTGGTTTCCCGAAAGACCCGCTCCGGAATACGGCTGCTATGAATCCAATATTAACGTAGCTGTTGCCGGCGATAAATATGACCCGATATTTGGATCGACGAATTTGAAGAGTATTCCTTGTAGGATTTATAAGTGTTCCACCAGTTGATTAAGTAATAAGAAATTGTGTAACGGATCACTCCATGCTGAGCAGAATGGTTATTTGTCGTGAACCTTCTAGGCAACTTTGTCAGAGGGAAACCAAATTATCCCGTGATCGACTTTCTACAATGAATATTCGCTTTTTGATGGAAATGGATACTCCAACTCAAATTCGAGGAGGTTCAAAATGGCCAAATCCAAAAGGGTGGATAAAATAACCTTTGAGACTGAGACATGTGCAGGATGCGGGACGTGTGAAATGGCTTGCTCATTCCACCACAAAAAGGTCTTCCAACCGAGTATTTCAAGCCTAGTAATTAAAAACCGACCAAGAGAATTCGGGTTTGATGCCATCTTGTATAGAGAAAGCGCCGAGGGCCACATCGGATGTGACTTCTGCAAAGGATTACCAGTGCCGATGTGCGTCCAATCCTGCCCCAGTACACTGCGGGATGAGTTAGACAATCTATTAAAGATGGGAAGGGATTAAGAAATAGTAGGCAAGAATTTGATTTCCAATGACTCGAATGGCTCAAGGGGGAGAAAATGGAAAAGCGAGATCTCTATGCATACGCCGGAAAGATACTGAGAGTTGACCTCAATTCTGGAAGATTCGCCTTCGAACCGACCGCCAAATACGCGCGGGAATGGTTGGGGGGCTCGGGCATTGCTCAATGGATTCTATACAACGAACTTAAACCCTGGATGACCCCCTTTGAACCAGCCAACCGCCTGATTTTGAGCGTTGGACCCCTGGTCGGCACCCTCGCTCCAGGAGGATCAAGAATGTCTGCCGACTCAAAGAATCCTTTAACCATGGGAGTAGGCAGCAGCAATGCGGATTCCTTCTTTGGTTCCCAACTTAAATATGCTGGCTTTGACCATATCATCTTCCAGGGAAAGTCCAGGAAACCCGTTTATCTCTGGATCGATGATGACCATATCGAACTAAAAGATGCCTCCCACCTCTGGGGAATGACCACTTGGGAAACAGTGGACGCAATAAGACAAGAGCAGGGTGATGAAGATATTCACCTGGTATCAATCGGGCCGGCTGGCGAAAATCTTGTTCGAGAAGCTTGCATCGTCCAAGACAAGGGGAGAACCATGGGAAGATGTGGGCTCGGAGCTGTCATGGGATCGAAGAATCTCAAGGCAGTCGCCGTGAGGGGCAGTGGGTCCATTGAAGTTGCCGAGCCGGAAAGATTTATGGAAATCGTATTACAATTGCGCGAGATGTTTAAAGGATCAAATAGTTCGAAGAGATTTGAAAAATATGGAACTCCAGGCGTGATTGTCCCCAAGCAAGAGACGTCCGGTATCCCTTATAAAAATTTCCAAGAGCTAGTATTACCAGATGAACTGTACCGGAAGCTCGATGTTGAGGATCTAAATACCAAATATAAAGTTAGAAGCATGGGATACCCAGCATGCCCGCAGCCGTGCAGTCGCTATTTTTCTGTCAACGAAGGCCCTTATGCTGGTTTAGAGAGTGAAGGGTTTCAGTTTGAAGCAATGGCAAATTTCTGCGGAAAATTAGCGGTTGGGGATCCTACCTTTCAAATAAAATTTAACGCCTATTGTAATCAATTAGGATTGGGAATTGATTTGCCGGCCCAAACGATCGCCTGGGCTATGGAATGTTATCAGAGGGGCATCATGAAATCAAGCGACGCTGATGGCCTAAAGCTGGAGTGGGGAGATGCGGGAGTTATCCTAGAGTTGACCAGAAAGATTGCCTACCGGGAAGGGTTTGGCGCGATACTAGCAGAAGGGTCTGCCAAGGCCGCCGAGATTTTCGGAAGGGGTAGCGAATATTATGCTATGCATATCAAGGGGCAAGATCTGTATGAAGTAATCCGCTCCGCTATCGCCTGGGGTTTGGGCGCCTGCGTTTCCACCCGGGGCGGAGGTCATGTAACAAGTTCACCGGCCTGTGAAACAGTCATGGCAATTGATAAGAAGAAGGCCTTTGAGGTATACGGAGTGACCACAGCCAATGAACCCATAGCATTTGAAGGGAAAGTAAAATTGGTGGAATACTTTGAAAGGTTTCACAGGGTATGTAATTCCTTGGGAATTTGCCATTTTTGCACGACCTGGTTGGATGTTCTTCTCCCAGGTTTCCCGGAACTAGCGGAACTGTATTCAGCTGCGACAGGCTGGAAGACAACTGAAGCCGATTTGCGAAGAGCTACGACCAAGATTTTGAATGTAGAGAAGGCTTTCAATCTAATTCATACGAGCTTCGACCGAAAGGATGATTACCCTCCTCAGCGGGACTTAGCAGAGCCGATACCTACCGGACCCGTTGCCGGATTTCACCTGACCAAGGAGAAGTGGGATAAGTTGCTCGATGAGTATTATGAAATGAATCAGTGGAATAAGAAGACGAGCTTTCCCACGAGGAAGTGCCTTGAAGATTTGGGGCTTAGCCAAATAATTAAGGATCTTGAAAAGGTCGGGAAATTAGGAGGAAGTTGATAAGGCCCGATCCGAAGCATTTTTGAAAATGAGACCTTAACGAAAAAGGGAAAATAAAAATCAGCTCAGAAATGACCGTGGAAGAAATATTCAAGGGAACTTTCCCATTTTTGTTGAGGATGGGCATTGGCTTAGCATTAATAGTAGCTTGCCCCGTATTGAGCACCTGGTTGGCCTTCCCACATGCTAAAGTAACTATTCTTGCTTTATTTCCCCCGCAGGAAGAATGTTTCCTTGTAGGGTCATATTGTGGTACTTATAAAGTGTTGGCCCAAATAGGAGCCCAATTAGTCCGTCCTGAAAAATGAGCTATTTTTAATAAGTCCCTGTTGAGTGTGTTCTTTGAAAATTGAAGAAAGGTATTGAAGGGCTGTCGGGGCAGGTTTTTCTCTATTTGGTATTCCAAACCACACTGGCCAAACCACATTCGAAGTGTCTCCCGCCGTTCCTTTATACGGGCAGCGATTCATCCGGTGATCATTATTATCCGAAGATGGATTATGCTCCGGATGACCTGGCCGACTATATCATCGCCACGGCGGCCGACATGCTCAAAGAGATGGTCTGGGATATCATGGAAGTTCCCCACCCCAACGCACCACGGGGGGCAAAAGGATTCTCCGAGATGACGTCCAGCGCTGCTCCTCCGGCAATCCTCTCGGCAATCCATAATGCAATTGGAGTCTGGATCACGGATTCCCCGGCCACGCCCGAGAAGATCCTCAGGGCGTTGGAAGCGGCGGGGAAAGGAAAAAAAGAGAAGGGAGAAAAGAAAATTTTCTTGAAAGGCAATTAAATCATCGATTTGAGCCAGGAGAGTTATACAGGTATGCCGGTTTATCCCGGGCACGCCAAGACGGTCATCTGGGAACATATGTCCCACGAAGAGACCGAGCGATTGCTCGGAACCGGGTTTTCGTACCCGTCCAGCGGCATCATGATGTGCGACCACGGCCCGACGCACATCGACTCTGTCAGCCACCTGTCCAAGGATCCGGATGCGCCCTCCGTGGATGAGATTCCTCTGCAGCATTGCGTCACCGAGGCGATCTGCCTGGACATGAGCGACGTGAAGCCTCAGACGCAGTTCGGTAAGGAGAAGATCGAGGCCGAACTAAAGCGGTGGAATTTGGACATCCGGCCGGGAGACACGGTTCTTTTCTACACCGCCCACTATGATTGATATTACGGGAACCCGGAATATGCCTCGCATCAGCCGGGCCTCAACAAAGAGGCGACGGAATATATCATCGATAAAGGGGCGGTCAATTTCGGCGTGGACAACACCAGCCCGGATATGTTCCTGGACAAGACCTACCCTTGCCACATGGTCTGCCGGCGCCGCCGGGTGACCCACATTGAAAACCTCTGCAACCTGGATAAGCTGGTGGGGAAGGGGTTCATCTTCATTGCTTTGCCCCTGAAGATCCGCAAAGGGACCGGTTCGCCGATCCGTGCGGTGGCGATTCTCGATTAGACAAAAAAATTTTTAGAAGAGATTACTGCTGCCCGGCCAAAAGCCCACCAAAATTCTCAAGTGAAAATGTGCTGGACTTGCTCCAAAAAAGAAAGGAGGTAACGGAAAGATGAGTATTTGGGAAATAAAGGTGTTATACTATGGGAAAATAACCTGCCCCAAGTCGGCGTTGACGCCAACACTAGACCCCAACCTCACCATCGATTGGCCCTACCTGGGATTCCTTCTGCAGAGCGGCAAGCGGAATATCCTGGTGGATACAGGGATCTCGGACAGCTTTATCATCGACGGCAAGGCCTGGGGGGGATGGCCGGCCGATGCCGGACGTGCTTACCTCGAGAAGGCTCTCGCCGGTGCCGGAGTCGACCCGCTGGATATCGATACGATCCTCTTCACGCACCTCCACAATGACCATGCGGCCAACTCGACCCTGTTCAAGAAGGCCCGCCTGATCTTTCAGAAGGACGAATGGAGAACGCTGCTGGATCCTTTGCCGGTCATGAACATCCGCCGCGATTACGATCCGGCCCTGGTGGATGAACTGAAAACCATGGACTGCCTGAAAGTGGATGGAGATTTTGAACTCACCGATGGGATTAAGGCCATTAAGACCCCCGGCCACACCCCGGGAAGCATGTCCATCGCCGTGCAAACCAAGAAAGGGCTCCAAATCCTCACGGGCGACCATTTCCACTTATACTGCATGGCTCTCTCCAAGCAAGATACCCTCACGGACATGTATGGGAAAAAACATAAAATTACGCCCGCCCCCGATGTCTATGGCCCCTTCATTCCCTCCAGCCTCATATACAATTACTATGATTATTACGACAGCAG
>Ga0315273_10012351_pt1 | contig 10946 bp, 6 predicted proteins | sample YL17G02_0_MG_FD_205753 | JGI IMG/M metagenome (GOLD analysis project Ga0315273, IMG submission 205753) | Sediment microbial communities from Yellowstone Lake, YNP, Wyoming, USA - YL17G02_0 | ecosystem: Environmental > Aquatic > Freshwater > Lake > Sediment | place: USA: Wyoming | collected...
CCTGTGGGGCGCCCAAGCCACCCCTGTTACCGCCGGTCAGCCGGGCGTGGCGTGGTGGGAGGTGGGTAACGGCCAGACGATTCTGTGGGGCGACACCGCGCTCTGGGGCGATACCATTCTCTGGGGAGATGGCGTGGTCGAGGGCGACACGGCGCTGTGGGGCGACGGCGGTGTCGGCGCCGACGGTGCCGCTCAAGGCGAGATCATCATGCTGGGAGACGAGGACGACGCGAGTCCGTCGAACTCGCGTCGCCGCGGCGCCGAGGACCATGGCTTCGCCGCGGGCGAGGGGCCGCTGGGAGTCGACGGCAACCAGGGTGGCCAGCAGGGCCACCCCTGACGGCAGACTACAAGGCTAGCGGAATACCGCCGGTGAAGAAGGCGCGCAGCATGAGGTAAACCGCCGAGGCGACCAGGGCGAGCGAGGTGAGGAGGCCGAGCGTCGCCGCGGCCATGGCTGCGAGCCGCGTGAGGCCCTGGGCGCCGCGGCGGCAGCGCAGGCCGAGGAGCGCGCCGGCGAGGCCCACCAGCGCGGCGAGCGCGGCCATGGTCTCGTTCAGGGGAATGGCTGCGGGCCGCGCCCACACCGTCACGGCCGCAGCGAGCGACAGGAGGAGTGCGAGGACCGCGAGGAGCAGTCTCAAAAGCCCCCGGCCATGATCTTCCACTTGACGATGGTCTCGTTGATCTCGCGCAGGCGCTGGGCCAGGATGCGACAGAGGATGCTCAAGAATTGCTGCGCGGTCTCGATGTCGCGCGAGAGGATCTCGTCGAGCACGCCCTTGTCGATGGCGATGACCGTGGTGCGATCTTCGTGCGCGCGGGCATCGGCCGAGCGCGGCTTGTCGTCGACCAGCGCCATCTCGCCGAAGAAGTCGCCACGCTCGAGGATGGCCAGCGCTTCCTCGCCGACGCCGGGGATCATCTTCGAGATGCGCACGCGGCCGTCGAGGACGATGTAGAGCTTCGAGCCCTGATCGCCTTCCTGGAAGATGAGGTCGTTGGCGCCGTAGCGCTCCTCGCTCGACAGCGAGGCGAGCACGCGCAGGTCGTTCCCGGTCAGACCCTTTTCCTTGAACAGGGCGATCTTCTTGTTGATGTCGACGATGACCTTCTCGGCTTCGGCGAGGCGCTTCTCGTCGAAGCGCTTCTCCGCGTTCATGGCCTCGGAGACGAAGAAGGTCTTCATCTGCTCGTTGGTGTCGCGGATGCGCTGCGCGAGCGTCTTCCAGAAGTGGTTGAGGAGCTGGACGGCGATGTGGGGCTTCTGGCTCAGGAGCTCTTCGGCCTGGTGGCGCACCAGGCTGTATACCGTCGACGACTCCATCGCCACGGCGTCGGCGGAGTGCGGCCTGCCGTCGAGGAAGTTCATCTCGCCGAAGAGGCTCCCCTCGCCGACCGTGGCCAGGATGTGCTCGCCGAATGGCGTCATCTTGCGGATCTTGACCACGCCCTTGTCGACCAGGTACAGGCTGTCCGAGGTGCCGCCCTCGGTGAAGATAATCTGCTCGGTAGCGTACTCCTGGCGTTTGAAGCGCTTGATCAGCCCCAGGAGATCCTCGGTCTCGATGCGCTCGAAGACCTCGAAGCGGCGGAAGGGCGCCACCTCATCGCTGGGCCGGCCCTCGGCGAGGTGCTTGGCGGAGAACGCCGCAAAAACCGTGTGCAGGCGCTCCGAGGCGCGTTCCTGGAGCGCCTCGCGCCGGCGCCGTTCGAGCTTCTCCGCCATGCCGGTATAGCGCATGGTGCGGTCGCGGAGCATCTCCGGGAGATCGGTGCGGATGTCCTTACCGACGCGCTTGAGGAGCTCCTTCAGTTTCTCCTGGTAGGCGGGCTGCTTGGCCAGCTCCGTCTCACCCGAGAGGACCAGAGCGTCGACGATGGCGTGGAGGGCCTGGATGTTGTCGCCGCGTTCCATGTAGAGGCGGCCGAGGAGACTCAGCGTTTCCTCGTGGAAGGGGTTGGCGCGGCGCGCCTGCTCGAGGTGCTCGATGGCCTTGGTGCGCTCGTTGCGGCCCATGGCGATCTTGGCGAGGTAGAGCGGCGCCAGGTAGTAGGTGTCGTTCTTGACTCGGGCGAACTCGAAGAACTCGCGCGCCTTGTCGGTGTCGCCGCGGCGGAAGTGGAGATAGCCGAGGCCGGTGTAGTGGTTGGCGAGCAGATCCTCGCGCTCGCGCGCGGCGCGGATGTTGGAGTCGAGCTCCTTGAGCGTATCGCGATCGGCGCGGCGCTTCATGTCGCGCACACGGGCGAGGTTTATCTTGAGCGCGATGTTGTCGGGGTGAAGCCGCGTCGCCGTCTCGTAAAGGCCGATGGCGTCGCGGTAAAGACCCAGATTGGCGAGCTTCGAGGCGAGGGTGGTGAACTCCTCGATGCCCATGGCGCCGGAGCCAGATTCGGCGGAGGAGGCGAGGTCGGCGATGGGATCGGGGCGGGGCGCTTCGGACATGGCTCGTCTCGCGGGCACGCCCGAGCCCGTGCGGCCCCGGCGGCTTTGGCGTGGTCTATCTATATCACGGCCAAGGTGGACTCACAAGGTAGGCGGTCATCCGGATCCTCGCTGCAACCCAGCGGAGCGCCCGCATGGATGGGTGGCAGTTGCGGCCAGTTGCCTGGTGACACGGTACTTAGCGACCGCCGCATGTGTCCGCCGCTCTCTCGCCGCCCGAGGCCGTGGCACCGCGAAACCCGCCGGGAACTGCCGTACATCGCGGTATTGCCGTTATCTTGGTGCAGTTTGTGCGAGCGGCACGGAGCTTGAAAAAGGTTGGCATCCATGAGCCCTGCAAGCCCCCTCGCCAGAGCCTCCGCTGACGCCGGTTCGAGCCACACCGTGCGCCTGCGCGTGCCCCGGCCCATCAACCTCGACCGCCTGCGGCTCTATTCCCGGCTGCGCCACCAGGGCCTGGCGCGGGTGCTGGCCGCGTGGCCGCTCGCCGACGAAGGCTACGAGCTTGAGCTCGAGCTGAGTCGCGCAGCCCACGAGCCCGACCCCGCGCGCCTTCTCGCCGCGCTCGCGCTGCTCCACGAGGCCGGACTTGGTTACGCCGGTCATCTCTACGGTGAGGCCCTGATGGGTGGAAGTCTGCTGCCCAGCGCCGGGCTGCTCAAGTCGGCGAGGATGCGTTTGGTCGTCCCCCTGCAGTGCGCCGCCTGGGTCGCGCCCGAAACGCTGAGTGGGGAGGGCGGGCCTGAGGCCGATGTCTACGCCCTCGCGCGTGCCCTCGATGGGGCCCTCCCGGACACGCTCGCGGCAGCACTGACGCGATGCGAGATCTCTGCGCGTCCCTCGGCGGGCGCGGCGCTGCGCCAGTTCCTCGCCGCGCGCGGCCGCTCGGCGGCGGATGTCCAGCCGGGATTCAAGCTCGGTCTGCGCGAGTCGGAGGCTGCCGTGCTCAGCGCCTGGCTCCATCGCGCTCGCCAGGGCGAGTCCATACTCGGCTTCGTCGTCGCCGAGCTGGGCTCCGGGCTCGAGACGCTGGCGGACGATCTGCGACTCGAGGCCTCGCTCGGCGGTTTCGCCGCCACGCCGGGTGGGGACGACCCGCAGCACGTCCTCGCGCTGGAGAACCCGGCGGCGCCGGAGGGGGAGAGCGCCGCAAGTTTCATTCTGCGCCGCACGGGTGCGATCGCCGCCACGGCGGCGGCCGACGCCGGTGTCATCCGCCTCGAGCGGCTCGATGCCGAGGCCCTGGCGGCGAGCGTTTTCATTCCTGCCATGGATGAGGCGGAGGCGCGCCGTCTCGCCGCCGCGGCTGCGGCCGAAGCGCAGGGTCTGCCCGGGGTCCTGGTGGACGCTGTCTCGGAGCGCCTGGGTTATGCCGAGCGACCCTTTGCCACTGCCGTGGCGGTTTGCTTGCGCGGCCTGGGTGGCGGGGCGCGGCGTGTCGTCGAGACCCTGGCCGTGGCCGAGGCGAGCGTTTCGACAACCGCCCTGAGACGCGCCGTGGCGGTCGACGACGACGCCTGGGGAGAGGCTCTGGCCTCGGGTTTGATGCTCAGCGACGGTGCGCAGGTGGCGCTGGTCCACGCGCGGGCGTGTCGCGCCGTGCGCGAGCGCCTGGGCGCCGGGCGCGCCATCGCCTTGAGTCGCCGTCTCGCCGAGGAAGCTCTCGCCACCGCCGGCGACCCGCTCCTTGCCGCGCGCCTGTGGCTGGTGGCGGGTCAGGCGCAGCGGGCTTTGGGGCTGGCGCTGGATGAAGCGCGCCGTGCGCGCCAGGCGGGCGAACCGCGCCGCGCGGCGGAGCTTCTCGCGCTGCTCCAGGCCGAGTTTTCCGGCGAGCCACCGCGCGAGCTGCTGCTCGAGCGGGCGCTCCTCGCGCGCGCCCTGGGCCGGCGAGCCGAGGCGGCGGGGCTCCTCGACCGAGCGCTCGTGGGCGAGGCCTGGCTCGAGCAGGCGGCGGAAATCGCGCGCCTCTGGCTCGATGCCGGCGACGCTGCTTCGGCCCTGGCCGTCGCCACCCGAGCGCACACCGCGGCCGGCAGGCGCTCGGCGGCGGTGGTCGTGGTCGAGGGCGAGGCTCTTTACCGCAGCGGCCGCGCCGCTGAGGCGCGGGCCGCTCTCGAGGCTATCCTGCCCGGTCTCGAGGCTGGTTCCGAGCAGGAGGCCGATGCTTTTGCCGCGCTCGGCCTGGTCCTCGGCTGCGGCGGCGGTCCGATGAAGCGCGCCTACGCGCTGCTCGGTCGCGCCCTCGCCGCTTACCGACGCGCCGGGAATATGGTCTGGGCCTCGCGTGCGCTCAGCCGAATCGGCAACCTGCTGCAGCGCGACGGGAGGCTCGCGGCGGCGGCCGCGCGCCACTTCGACGCCCTCGCTGGGGCGCGCGCCGCGCGCGACTTGCCGGGCGAGGCCGAGTGCCACGTCGATCTCGGCGTGACCCTCTTCGAGCTGGGCGAGGTGGCCAGGTCGCGGCTGCATTTCGAGCAGGCGGCGACGCTCTTCGAGGCGCTCGACGACGCGCGCGGCTTCACCCTGGGCCGGGCCAACCTGGCCGCAGCCGATCTCATGCTCGGCCACGGTCGCGACGCCGAACAGACGCTCCTGGCGTGTCTAGCGTCGAATCGCGCCTGCGGCCTCGAACTGCACGCCGCGCTCGATGAGAAGTTCCTGGCTCGGGCCGCGCTGCAGCGCCGAGATCTGGCGTCGGCGCGCTCGCGGCTGGATCGCGCCGAGCGGGTCTTTCGCGATCTCGGGGATGAGGTCGAGCTCGCCGACGCCTGGGAAATTCGTGGCCTCATCGAGATCGAGGAGGGACGCAGCGCGCAGGCGGTGCGCGCCGCCGAGGCCGGCCTGCGCGCGGTCGCGACCACCTCGGCACCGGCGTTGCGCGCGCGGCTCGAGCTGCTCCTCGCCCGCGCCACCTTGCTGGCCCACGGCGCGGATGCGGCCGAGCCCCTGGTACGTCGGCTCAAGACCTCGGCTGCGCCGCCAGGGCAGCGTCTCGTGCTCGAGGGGCACTGGCTCCTCGCCGTGGGCCGCGGCGAGGAGGCGCGCGCGGTGTACGAGCGTGGACTCGAAGCGCTCGAAAGCGCCGAGGACGTGCAGGCGCGCTTCGCCGCCTACCTCGAGTATCTCGATCTCTTCGGCCCCGAGCTGGACGGCCCGCGCCGGGCTTGCCTCATGGCGAGATTGGGGCCGCTGGCGCGCGAGCTGGGCGCCGGCGAAGAACTGGCGCGGCGCGGTCTGGCGGCGAAGCCCGCGCCCCGGCGCGCTCTCGAGCTGGGTCGCGACGGACTTGTAGGCCTGGCCTCGCTGCGCCGCGGCCAGGGCGGCGACGAGGCGCTGCTCAGCTTCGTCGAGGACTCGGTGGCCACGGCGCGTGCGGCAGTGCTGCGCGAGGGCGCCGACGGCCTGCGCGTCGTGGTCTCGCGGCCCGCCGGACCCAACCCCAGGGCGCTGGCGCTGGCGGCGCGGGCTCTGGCCACGGGCCGGCCCGCGCTCGCCGGCGACGCCCTGGCCGCTCCCGGCGTGGGCCTCGTGGTGTGGGTCGAACGCGCGCAGAGCCCGTGGAGTGACGAGGAACAAGCCTTCGTTGCGGCCGTGGCCGAGTTGGCTGCGCCCGAGCTCGATCGCAGCGAGCCGGCGTCACCGCCGGTCGCGCTTGGCCACGATCGCATCGCCTCCGCCTTCGTCGGGGAGAGCACCGAGTTACGCGCGGCGCTCGCGCTTCTCGCCAGGGTGGCCGTGCATCCCGTCCCGGTCTTCGTCGGCGGTGAGAGCGGCACCGGCAAGGAGCTTGCCGCCCGCGAGATTCATCGCTTGAGCGGGAGAGCGGGCGAGTTCGTGGCGGTGAATTGTGCGGCCGTTCCCGAGGCGCTCTTCGAGTCCGAGCTCTTCGGTCACTTGAAGGGTGCGTTCAGCGGCGCCACGCAGGAGCGCGATGGTTTGATCGAAAGCGCTGATCGGGGCACCTTGTTCCTCGATGAAGTCGGCGACCTTCCGGTCGCGCTTCAAGCCAAGCTCTTGCGCGCGCTCGACGCGGGCGAGGTGCGGCGGGTGGGGGAAAATCGATCACGGCGCGTCGACGTGCGTGTGGTCAGTGCCACCAACCGCGACCTCGATGCCGACCTCGTTTGCGGCCGCTTTCGCGCCGATCTCTACTACCGACTGGTGCAGGTGCGCGTCGATTTGCCGGCCTTGCGCCAGCGCGGCGGGGACGTGGCCCTGCTCGCGCGCACCTTCGTCCGCAGTGCCGCCGCGGATCTCAAGGTGGCGGAGCTGAGGTTCACGCCGCGGGCGCTCGCGCGCCTCGAGGCCTACGACTGGCCCGGCAACGTGCGCGAGTTGATGGGGGTCGTGCGCTCGCTCACCGCCGCCCACGCCGGTGAGGTGGTCGACCTCGAACACCTGCCGCTGGCGCTGCGCGAGCGGCTGGGGAGCGAACTGGATCTGTCGCGGGCGCGACACGCCTCGGAGAAGGACGCCATCGTGAGCGCCCTCGACCGCACGCGCGGCAACCGCACCGAGGCCGCGCGCTTGCTGGGCATCGCGCGGCAGACGCTGGTGAAGCGGATACGCAGCCTGGGGCTCGCCGGGCAGGTCTAGGTGCTTGCCTGCGACAAGCTACTGGCGAGACACCGAGCCCGCGAGGCTTGTGGCGCTCGCGGGCTCGGCGCGCGAAGTCTGTCGTTGCGATTACGGCGTGGCCGCGGCCACCGTACCGAACACCGCGACCTCGACCGTCGGCTGATCCTTGTCGTTGGTCTTCACGGTGATGGTCGTGTTGAGGTTGCCGGGCTCGAGCTTCTCGACGTCGACGGTGAGCGTGAGCTTGTAGGACTTGCCCGCCTCGACTTCCTTGGATTCGACCTTGATCGCCGGGTTGGCCGACGAGACCTTTTCGATCTTGAAGTCCGTGGCGTTGCGCTTCTGGATGTTGACCTCGCGCGTGATTGGCGCGGTCTTGCCCTTCTCGATCCGGCTGAGGAAGACCTTGAGCGGGTTGATGATGATCTGGCCGAGGACCTGGCCGTTCACGCGCAAGCTCAGCTCCGGCACCTTGGGGTGGCTGGTCTTGAGCTTGACCTCGCTCGAGAAGGCGCCGATGGCCATGTCCTTGGCGACCTCGACCTCGACCGTGTAGTTGACCGAGCCGTCCTCGCCTTTGGTGGGCTTGGACACCGTGGCCTTGACGAACTCGCTGCTGGAGGTCGCGTCGCCCTTGATCTCGAAGGCGTTCTCCTTGTCGGCATGGAGGTTCACGGTCTGCTTCGCGCCGGCCATCTCCCCCTTGTAGAGGTTGGGGAAGTAGACCATGTCGCTCGGCGTGACGTCGATCAGCGCCTTGACGTTGTACTTGGCGGTGAGCTTGAACTCGGCGTCGACGCCGTCGTTCGACACCACGGTTATCATCTTGGACAGCGGACCGCGCTGGTTGGTGGTGTTGACCGTGGCCACGACATCGGTGCCCTCGCCGGGCTTGAAGGTCTTGCCGACGAGCTGCTCCTTGTTGGCGGCGGTGCATCCACAGGATGTGCGCACGTCCTTGATCTCGAGGTCAGCGGTGCCCACGTTCTTGAAGGGGAAGGTGAACTTGGCCTGTTCGCCGCGCACCACATCGCCGAGGTCGACGGTGTCCTTGGTGAAAGAGATTTTGGCCCCGGAAGCGGGCTTGTCGGCAGGTTTGGCGTCGGGCGCGGCGGCCGGTTTGGCCTCCGGTGAAGCCGCGGGCTTGGCCATGGGCGTCGGAGCGGGTTTGGCCTCCGGCTTGGCTTCGGGCGTGGTCCCCGCCCAGGCCGGGGAAACGGCCACGGCGGTGAGGGCGGCAAAGACCGCGTTGAGGATCGGGTTCTTCATGAGCGTAAGGCCTCCTTAGTTCTCCACGTCGGCGTGCGGGAGCAAGCCGTTATTCTAGCAAAAGCCCGTGGCGCCGATCCATCTCAACCGACCCGCCCCACGCGACCCGCGTCTTCTTGACTTCGACGCCGGTCCCGTCGCGAAGTTCCGCCTGGCCCGCGCCGGCCTTGCCGCGGCCCGGGCTGGAGGGAGCTGCCGGGGCTCACTTCAGGACCAGGACACCGGGCTCCGAACGCCGCATCGCGGCGAGTTCGTGGGACAGCCGTGCGAGGCCAGCCAGGACGCGGAGTCCGCGCGCGCCTTCGCCGGCGAGAACGCGGCGAGCGCGGCGAGAGGCGAGAGCCAGAGGTCCGGCGAGGCAGCGCCCGAGGTCGCGCTCGACGCCGCACCCGGCCGGGCCCAGGAGCCCGCGGCGCCTGGCGCGGGCGAGGTCGCGGGCGGCAAAGCGCAGCATGGTGTCCTCCTCGAGCAGGCGGCGGGCCGACGTCAGCCTCCCGCGGTGATCGAGGTCGCTGGCCGGGAGCGCGAGCAGCCGGGCGAAGAGCAGCGCCCCGTAGGTGAAGGTGTAGGCGGCATGGACGAGACCGCGCAGCGGTCGCCAGGCGCGCCGCCAGGGTGACCACCACAGCGGCTCACCAGCGTCCCGGACCAGCGCTTCGAGCTCTTCGATGGCGTGGAGTTTGTGGTGCGCGGCCTCGTGGAGCAGGTCGTCGACGAGCTGGAGGAAGGGCTTCTTCCATACGTTGATGTAGGACACCCCGGGTCGCGCCGGCAGCGAGTAGCTGACCACACCGGGCTCGTCGAGCGGGATCACGAGCTCGGTCACGAGGTGGATCTCCTCCCAGGCTTCAGGCCAGGCGCGGCGGATGAGAGTCAGGGCGCGGCCGAGCTTGCGCTCGAGGCCGGGGAGCGCGTCGCCGACGGTGAGCGATGCGGGCCGCGAGACCAGCCGGCGGCCGAGCCGTAGCGAGGGACTGCCTGCCAGGAGCGGGCGTTCGGCAATGCGGTCGCACGCGGGGGCGCCCTCGGCGAGGAGCGTAGGGTCGATGCGCAGCAACTCGGCGCGGCCGCGGGTGAAGACCAGATGGTCCCCGGTGTGGGCGAGCCTGAGGCCCGTGCCGCGGCCCAGCCGTGCGATGTACGGCCCGCCGCCGAGGCGGACCTCGTCGCTGGTCAGAGCCTCCTCCGCGTCCTCGCGCGGGACCAGGTCCACCGTCACCGGCGCGCGCAGGCCTCGCGCATGCGGCGCCAGGAGCAGGGCGAGATCCGCGAGCGTGGTCCGGCGCAGCCGGGTGGCGGCGCTGAGACAGCGGCGCGCAAAGCCGGCGTCGGCGACCTGGCGCGGCGCCACGCTGAGCAGCATGGTGGTCTCCGCCACGGCGGCGAACAGCCTTGCTTCGATGGTCGCGCGACGCTCGCCCCGCGGCAACGCCAGGGCCGCCTGGGCGAGCGCGGCGAGCCTGGTCGAAATCTCGTAGTTGCTGGCGGCGGCGCGGGCCGCGGCGCCGAAGAGGACGGCTTCGCCGCCGGCACCGCCGCGCGCGAGGCGCCCCAGGGCGGAGCGGATCATGTCGGCGAGGGCCTGGTCGCCGTGAGCGGAGACGCTCGCGGCGATCCTCGCCAGGCGGCGGCGGGTGCGGCGTGCGACGAGGGTGCGCAGCTCGCGCGTGGCCTGGGAGTCTCCGATGAAGGGCATCGCCATGCCATGCTATGCTCTGCGTACTGGGCTGTCCACGGCGAAGGCGCCACAGCCTTTTTCAAGCGGGAGGTGTGCAGGCATGGGGCTCAGGATTGTGACCACGATGGCGGTGCTGGCGATGCTGGCGGTGGGGCTCGGCGGCTGCATGCCCGGCCTCGACGACAGCCCCAAGGTGGCGATCGAGTTTGGCGCCGATCCGGAGCACTCCCTGGGCCTGCCGGTCGAGATCGACGGCAAGGTTGTGGGCAAGCTCGAGAAGATAGGCGCGCTCACGCGACGGGCCTTTCCGGTGACCAAAGGCGAGCACTCCGTGCGCGTGGTCGATGCCGGCATGGAGTGTAAGCCGGTGACGGTCAAGGCGGAACTCAAGATGCAGAAGATCATGCTCCTGCTCGAGTATGAGGAGACCACGAGCGTCGCCGACAAGCCGGCCCTGGTGCTGCGACAGATGTGAGGGCGGGGCTTAGAAAGCGTAGCCTACCTGGACGTGGAATTGGCTTGCGCTTTCGCCCTCGCGGCGGTCGAGGAGTCGCGCCCAGTCGAAGCCTATGGGCACCGGCGAGCGGTAGCGTAGTCCGGCGCCGGCCATGGTGCGGACCTCGTCGAGGGTGGTCGAGTGGGCATCGGCAAAGACGTTGCCGACGTCGACAAAGAGCGCGGCGCCGAACCTTCGCCCCGGCGCCCAGCGGAGTTCCTGGGTGGCAAGCAGCTGGACGTCGCCCCCGAGCGGTAGACCACTCTCGGGGTCGACGGGGCCGGCGCGGTTGTAGGCGAAGCCGCGCAAGCTGGCGCTGCCGCCGGCAAAGAAGCGCTCGGTGATGGGCAGGCTCGACAGGTCGTGCCAGGGGTGCCCCAGGCCACCGCTGAGGGCCGAAGCCCACACCAAAGTGCGGCTCAGGGCGACGTAGCGGTACCACTTGCCGGTGAGCTTCAGGAAGTTGACCTCGGAGC
>Ga0315273_10012354_pt1 | contig 10945 bp, 10 predicted proteins | sample YL17G02_0_MG_FD_205753 | JGI IMG/M metagenome (GOLD analysis project Ga0315273, IMG submission 205753) | Sediment microbial communities from Yellowstone Lake, YNP, Wyoming, USA - YL17G02_0 | ecosystem: Environmental > Aquatic > Freshwater > Lake > Sediment | place: USA: Wyoming | collected...
AGTCCCCTCGCCGCCCGCTCGTAGAGCGGCGCACGCCGCACCAGGGCATGGCGCACCGCCCCGACCAGCACCGCGAAGAGCAGGAGTCGGGAAGGCGACATCAGCGAGACGCGAAGGGTATCGAACCGCACCCTGAACCCGCCAAACGCTGCCACCAGCACCCACAGCACGAGGAACACAATCGTGACCACATCCGCCAGGCGGGCCCAGAGGGGTATCGGAGAGGACGAATGATCACCACGGCTCATGGTCGGGCGCCCCACAACACAGAACGTCGACAGTATACGACGGAGATCACGCGATTCATGGAGCCGTGACCCTCCAGGCGCCGGATCGAGCCCGGGCACGTGGCGAACATCGATTTCGGCGTGAAGGTGGACGGCTATTGCTCGGACCTCCAGCGCACCTGGTACGTCGCCCGGAAAGGCGAGACGGCCCCGCCGGCGGAAGTCGTGCGCGGGTTCACGGTGATCCGCGACTCGAATCACCTGGCCGCCGTCCCGATCCACCTCGATTCGAAACACCGGTGGCGACGGCGACACAGGCGCGGCACTGTCACCCAGGCCCACGACAGCGAATCGCTGGCGGAGGCCGGCGCGCGGCACGTCTTTGCGGATCCACGCGCGGCCGTACTTGGCCGTCATGAACTGCCAGCTCGAGGCGCCGTCGTTCTCCGGCCCCGGAAACCAGTAGCCGTAATTCATGCCCGGGCGGCCGGTGTTCATCAACGCCCACGAGCTCAGGTAGGACGCGTAGCCGAGCTGCAGCCATCCCCGCACCGCGAGGCCCGCGCGCAGCTCGACTCGAACGCGGTGCGGTCGATGGCGTACTCCGAGCGGAACGGATACTTGTCGTCGTAGACGAAATACTTGACCTTCTTCTCCCACTCCCCGCGCAGCCACGCCGCGCGATCCGGGAAGCCCTCCCGCTCGAGGGCGGCGATCAGGTCGAGGATGACGAGTTCGTTGTAACACCCCCACTTGTAGGTCTCGTACCAGGGTAGGATCTCGTTGGGATACGTGAAGTAGACGCGTGCCGTGTTGTACGCGCGGTCCAGGTACCCGCGCGCGTCGAGGTACTTCACCATCGAGGGGTACTTCGCAGCGATCTCGTACAGTCGTCGAAGCCGTCCGTATCGTCCGGCGATCGCAGCACCTTCGCGCGCATGTCGTAGACCGAGAACAGCCCGTCCTACCACTTCGCCGGATCGCGATGCTGTTGGCGCGTGGCGATGAAGTGCGCCCGCTTCTTGATCAGGGTCTCCAGCGGCCCCGTCACGAAGAACTCGAGATATGTTTCACGGCCGCCATCGTGGACGATGGTGAGGCGGTTCTCGCCAAGGCGGGAGAAGCGCACGCGGTAGAGATGATGCCCAGGCTGCCGAGCGCCTGTTCGGCGCCATTCTGCACCCAGGAGACCACCTTCGACGTGTAAGTTGTATTGGTTGTTATCCCGCCGTAACACGGGTCGAGAACACATCTCGGTCCGGCTTTGGCGAGTCGCGCAGGAGTGCAATCCAGAGCGACAAGAAGCCCCAGAAGTAGATGGAACCCACAGTGAAGGTGGCCAGTGCGGAGGGCTGTCCGACAACTGCCAGCGGCACCGGCCAGAGGCTCGCGACTACCGCTGGAACGAGAAACGCGCGTTGTCGTGCCAGCAGGGCCCGACCACCGATCGCGAGCAGCGGAGGGATAAGGAACCAGGCGTAATAGACCCACCCCAGGGGCGAGAACAAAAGGCTCGCCACTAGCAATAATGCGAATGCCCGGTCGACGTCACCGCGTTGCTGCGCCACCGACAGCAAAGTTAGCGTCACACCACCCGCAGAGGTCAACAGCCACAGCGCGTAGATCGCACCGCTGGCCTCAACCAGTGGTGCCAGCCCGGGACAAGGCGAGAGCAGGCGTGAGAAAAACCCGAGAAGGGATCCGTTCATCACCAACCAAGACCAATCAACTCCACCGAGTGCCCGGAGCCAGGACATGTGTGCGGCGTACCCGAAGACAGCAAGCCCGACCAAATAGGCCAAGGCCAACGCCAGCAGACCGGCAACCAGAGCATCGAGTCGGCGCCTGATGACGAAATAGACAAGCAGTAGGGCCAGAAAAGGCTTCACGCTTACCAGCAATCCAACGAGGATCCCTGCCTTGAGCCAGCGGCCTTGCCGCATCGCGGCCCACGACGCGGTCAGCGGCCACAGCAGCAGCCAGGACAACTGCCCGGTGACGATGAGGCTTCCAGTTCCTACCCATGCGACGAAGAACAGTAGTATGAAGCCCAGACGCCAGGGCGTGAGTCTAGAACAACCCAGGTTTTCAACCAATACGCGCACGGCAAGCGCAAGGCTGACGACACTGGCTATCGTCCACCCCACCAGCGCCACCTGCGGTCCCCAGAGCGAGAGGGGAAGAATGAGCAGGTGGAAATGCGGCGGGTTCATGTTGCCGAGTTGCCGCCCTTCCAGTGCGGAGGCCAAAATCAGAGTTGCCGGACTTGCGGCGTATGGGTCTCGTCCTTCAAGAAAGTACCGGGCCGTGTAGTAGAACTTCCCGAAGTCGTTCATCTGAATACGCAGCATCACCTGTACCAGATGGGCGTCGTAGGCGAGAGGGATCACCAGGAGGAGCGCGAACCCCAGCAGCCCACACGCATGTGCCAGATCGTTGACAGACAACGGCAACCGTCTACGTCTCTTGTCTACCGTCGCCACTGCATTACCCCATCGGTCAGCCCATAAGGCTTTTCCGCACCCACTCGAAGGCTGCGGACACCATCGGGCGGAGGGTACCCCATTTCGCCATGGGCGTCATCCGTAGATCGAAGCCTAACGAGGCCATGCCTCAGACCTTCGGGCATGTCTGGCGCGGAGGGTCTCGTCGCACGGTCTGAGGCAGGCCTCGTTAGAGAATTAGGGGAGCTCCCAGGCGCCGGGAGGGAGTGATTCCTCCGCCGAAGTAGTAGACCCTCTTGGGGTCGGTGGCCACGTGGGCCGCGTGCTCCAGGAGCTCCAAGACTATGGCACACAATTCTGTCGCCGAGATCCTCGAAAAACACGTCACGTTCGAGCTGGAGTGTATCGACCGCATGTGCCTGAACGCCTATGTGCCGTCGGTGCAGTCGGGCGCGGGCTTTGTCTGGTTCTTGAAGACCCAACTGGGCTGTCGGGTGCCGTCGACCGCGATGATTGCCCCGCAGAGCCGCGCCTTCGCGGAGGCCTTCGAGCGGTTCGCGCGCGAGCAGGGCGTGGATCTGGTGACGTTCAAGCGTGTCGAGCGGAAAGACGACGTCGCGCAGCGGTATCTGGCCGCCTTCACGGGCGAGGAGGGGGTGCTCTTCGTCGGCAAAGCGCAGGCGAGGCCCAGCATCAGGCTCGTGTGCGGCTGGTGCCAGGTGCCGCGCGTCTCGTGTTGCCGCCGGTGAGGGCCGAGTGCATGAACGCCAGGAACTCGTTCCCGCGGCCCCCCGACGACGTCGAGTACTCCAGCTTCGTCCCTGGCTGCGTCGTAACCACGAGGTACGGCGGCTCGCCGTTCGAACGGACGAAGTAGAGGAAGGACGCATGACCCGAGATGAACTGGTGTTTCGCCCAGCTCTTTTCGAAGGTCGTGTCCGGGTCCTCGCCGCCCGGCGCATGCCACGGCAGGCTCAGCGCGAAGTCGCCGATCTGGATTGGCTCCTGCGTCCGGTTGGCAACGTCAATCGTCCAGTCCAGGACGCGGCCGTGCGTCTGGAAAGTCTGCGCGGACTTCAGCGCCGTCCCGGTCACGTCGTTCGCGTAGACGGCGGTGCCGGCCGTGGGTTTCTCGAGGACGGGGTCGTTCTGGTAGAGATCGAGCCAATCGCCGCCCTCGACGCGGTACTTCAGCATCACGCCTAGCCGGCCTCCGGGCGCCAGCACCTGCGCGCCGTACGGATCGCGGGTGGAAGCGAGTCCCGCCAGCGCTCGTCCATCGTATAAGATGGCGAAATCGCCCTGGCGGACCGACGCCATCGAGGCTTGAGGCGCCTGGCTGGCGGACGACGCGCCGGCGGAGAGGGGAACGCGCCAGGCCAGCGCGAGTACGACTGCCGACACCAAGACCCGGCTGGCAGCGCGGCGGAGGGAGCGGTCGATGGTCATAGGCCTCCAAGCGTGGTGGCATTGTGTGCGAGACGGCGACGCAAGGAAAGCTCGCGCCAGTGAGGTTCCGGATCGAAGGCGGCCGAACCATCGCCGCGCGGCTCGAGAAGGTACAGGTCTAACGGATCGCAGGTGCCGACCCGAGCGGCATGAAGTAGAAATTCTCCCGGTCGACCCAGACGTACTTGCCTACAACAACGTAGTGGTGCTCGGCGAAGTAATCGAGGATACGCTGCCTGACGGGCAGCAACCCCTCGATGCAGACCAGGGCAGGCTTGAAGCGATCGATGTCGAATCCCTGGAGGGCTTTAGGCTCGTTGAGTTCGATGTCCATGGACAGAAAATCCACGGTCTTCACGGATTCACGATCGAGTAGATCACTCAGCGCCACCGTCGGAACAGTCCGGACCTCGTCAGGATCTCCAAACTGGCTGACGAAGTCGCGGTTGGACGAAGCGACCGTCGAACTGTTGCCGATTACGTAGAGTTTGGCGGTTTCATTCGACATATCCGACACGAAGAACGGGAAGAACTTCGTGCGAGGCCGGTACTTCAGGTAATCCGCAGCGAACTGCTGCTGCGGTTCGACCGCCAGGCCAGACCATCCCAGCATGGTCTCGAGATAGTAGGTCTTGCTGGTCCAGCGGTAGTGGTTGGCACCGACGTCAACGAAGAACCCGTTCCGCCGGTCCTTGAAGAAGTCACGAATCATCCACTCCTCTTCCCGTTCGGTCGCATGGCCTGGACCGTACTGATTTCGAAAGACGTCCATCTCAGCCTCGCTCTGAACGGGATTGGATCGCGGCTGCAAACTCCAGAAGGCCAACCCTACCACGGCAACAATTAGGAAGATTTCCCACAAGTCGAACCGTGTTGTCACCAGCCGTTTGATCGTCGTCATTATTCGCTACTCCGAAGACTTGAACGCGACACTCCGCCGATTCTATGCATCTTCACGCGAAAGATGAAGCAATCCTAGCGGTACGAACGCCGCCTTGATCGCCTGGCGCGTCGTTCTGGCGCTCTACCCGGAGACAAACGCCCAGTTTGGCGGGGCCAATAGGCCCCAATGGTAGTTCATGGGCTTTCCAGCCACGAGAAGAAGGCATCACGAACGCGGCGCTCGCTATGCGCACATGGGGCGGCGTCGGGGGACGCAGGCCGTCATGGGCCTCCAAGCGTGGTTGCATCGTGTGCGAGACAGCGACGCAAGGGAAGCGCCCGGTCGCTCCGTGTTGAGACTAAAGTCAGCATGACAGGATCTGCTACGCTTCGATTCTTCTGGCGATCGACCGGACGTTGTTGCTACCGTTCTGTTCGATGCCCGCTATGGACCGTCGGAGGTGGTCCGGAAGCTCGGAGGAACTACCTCCCCAATCTCGACTTGCGAATTCCCGGTGTTAGCGATTTGTCCGAGACCGCCGACCAACACCAGAAGTGGGGCTTCTTTCGATCTCGCTGACGCAATGATGAAACGCTCGTTCACACCGGCTCATCCAGCAGGGAGACTATGAGACCGACCCCGACCGACGCCACCGGCTCATTTCCTCACTCTGCGCCCACAAATTCGCCTGTTACGCACTCCCGAGAAGATGCGGAGGACCGGATCGCGCTCGCTCTGGCTCTGGCGATGGCCGCCATTTGCGTTTACGCGATGAGGAGGGCGGATCCCGACCTTTGGGGGTACCTTTCGTATGGGCGACTGTTCGTCCAGCAGGGCGGGCCAGTTGAATGGGATCCGTTTTCCTATACGTGCGCAAGTTGCACCTGGATCTACTTCGAGTACCTGTCGCACATCTCGCTCTGGCTGGCGTACTCGGTAGGCGGTCCTCTGGGCCTGATTGGGTTGAAATGCGTGCTGGGCGGAATTTCTGTCGGCTTCGTTCTCAAGACCGTTCGATCGATCGAGCCCCGGCCGACGATCTGGCTCCCGGTCTACTTGTTGATGCTCGGAATCGCACCTCGCTTCTTCTTGTTTCGACCGCAACTGTATACGTTCGCCTTCTTCGCGCTCTTCGTTGATGTCTTGATTGGACACCTCGCGGGCAAGCGTACACGGCTGTGGCTTCTGGTAGCCGCGACGGCGATATGGGCAAACCTTCACGGAGGCTTCCTTGCGGGCCTGGGCGTGCTTGGACTGACGCTGATGCTGCGCATAGGTCAGCACGTCAATCGAGGCACCAGCATCCTTGGGGCGGTGCGTGCGGCTGGCGCTCTCTGGATCACCCTCCTCGGTGCAATTGCGGCGAGCTTCGTCAACCCTCAGGGTTGGCGCCTTTGGCGCTACCTGCTTACCGAGCTCGGTCACGACACGAACCGACGCTATATTGAAGAGTGGATGCCGCTCAGCTTCACGCGCGATCCGTGGTCTGCCTCGTCGGCGCTCGTGCTTCTGGTGGCGCTGCTGACAGTTGGCGCGGTCGCCTGGCACCATCGCTGCCTTCTTCTGGGGCTTCATCCATGGCAGTGGTTGGCGGCAAGCGCCCCACTCGCACTGCTGACCGTCCTTTCGGTCCGTCATCTGCCCATCCTTGCGCTCTGGATTTCGCCGGTGCTCGTGCTGCTGTCGGGTGCCATGCCTTCGATACCGCGGAGTTGGCAACATCGCTTCTGGACGGCCCTGTCCGGGGTTATTGCAGTGCCGGCGTTCCTCACGCTTACGATCGTGGCTAACAACCCGGCCGCGAACATCGGCATTCCGGAGGAGACACTGGGTAAGTCAGAACCCTTCGGGGCGGTCGAATTCATCAAGACGAGCGGTCTGGTTGGGAACGTCTACCTCCCTCTCTGGTGGGGCAGTTACGCCACATGGGAGCTCTATCCACGGATACGAGTCGCGATGGATGGTCGCAACGTGTCTCTGTACCCGCCGGAGATGGTCAGAAATAACCTGGAGTTCTACATACGCGCCGATGGCGATTTGAATCAGCCCCTTCGGTTTGCCTCCGACTACCTCCTGGTGCCGTCCGACGCTCCGGTGCTGGCTCGACTGGCGATCGATGGCCGGTGGCGGAAGATCTTCGAGGATCCGGACTGTGTCCTGTTTGTTCGGGCCGATGAACAAAGCGAGCACATTCCTCGCGAACTCGCCCAGGGCCCAGTTGTGCGAGCCACGAAGTGGCGGCCCCGGCTGCTGATGTAAAATTCAAGTCGACTCTGCCCGCCGAATACCGCAGTGTTGGTCTGCGAGTGCTTCGACCACCTGGCCGGCCGACGTGGCGCCCGGGTAAAGCGGAGCGCGCCCGGTCGTTATGGATCGAGGCGGGTCTCCGCGTGACGGGATCTGCTACGCTTGGGTTCCTCTGACGTTCGATCGGCCGTTCTCGTCACCGTTTTCGTCGAGGCCCGCCATGAACCGTCGGCTGTGGTCCGTCAGTGCCAAGGAACTACGAGGCCAACTGTTGGTGCTGGCGATCGTGACTTGGGGGCTCGCGGCGCTCAACACCTTCACGGCGGGTACCAAGTACCGGACGGGACAGATCAAGGGTGCGGACTTCCTCCACTTCTACGTCCTGGGCAGCCTGGCCGCCGAGGGTCGGGGCGATCTGTTGTACGACGTTGAGGCACAACGCGCCGAGCAGGAACGCCTCGTTCCGGACTCGCAGGACACCTGGTTTGTGCCGATTTACGGTCCTCAAACTGCGCTGCTGTTCGCCGGGCTCGCACGGCTCCCGTATCTGTGGGCCGCCCTGAGTTGGGCGGTCCTGACCATTTTGCTGTACGCCTCGTGCGTGTGGGCAGTCTGGCGCCAGTGTCCATCTCTTCGCGCACACACACAACTCGTCGCGCTGGCGGCTCTCGGATTTCCGCCCTTCTACACGCTCATCCTCCATGGGCAGACGTCCGTGCTGCCGCTGGTGTGTGCGACGCTCGCGTACCTTGCTCTGCGCTCTGACCGAAAATGGTGGGCAGGCGTGGCGCTCGGTTCGCTGGTCTTCAAACCGCAACTCGGCCTCGCTGTTGCCGTGGTGATGGTAGCCCGCCGCGAGTGGCGAGTCATCGGCGGGGCGATCGCGGCGGTCGGCGTCCAATGGGGGGTGTCGGCGCTGGTGCTGGGTACAGGGCCATTGCTGGCCTATTTCCACACGCTTCGTGAAGGCCCTGGCCTCGCTGCGCTCCTCGAACCGAAACCCTTTCAGATGCACTCTCTTCGCGCATTTTGGGCGCTGCTTCTGCCTCAGTCCCAGGTCGCGCTGGCACTCTACCTTCTTACCAGCGCGTCGGTACTGGCGCTGACGGTACGCTTGTGGCGCACGTCCGTGCCTCTGGGGATTCGGTACAGTGCGCTCATCCTCGCGACGATCCTGGTTTCACCACATGTCGGTGCGTATGAACTCGTCCTGCTCGCGCCAGCGTTCATCCTGACGGCCAGTGAATCAGAGAAGTCGGTCGCCCTGAGGCGCCGCACCTTCCGTATGCTGTTGTACTTCGCGTATCTCGCCTCCTTGGTCGGAGGGCTTGCTGCCATCACGCATGTCCAGTTGTCCATCCTCGTGTTCGCCGGATGGTTCGCGGCCCTGTATTGGGCGGCGTTTCGATTGCCGAGTCGTTTCGGCACGGCCGAACCAACCGGCGCGTAGGCAAGTGACCGGCTGGCGCCATCGGACCTGTTTCGGCATTATTGGCTGCGCGTGCAATCACGGAGGGCGGGCGAACGGCGCCAGGAGCGGGTCGACTTTCGCCGTCATGAACCTCCCTGGTCCTGGTGTACCGTCTTCGAGGCGCCGATCCAACGGAAGTGGATGCTATTCAAGTGGTTGCGATTGCCGATAAGTAGAATCATGGCGGAGCTGCGATCCGGCGGGCGGTCATGACAGGTGAGTCCGAGGCGGTTACGGTGCGTCTTGAGGACACCCTGCGGTCCTCCGTCAATGGGGACGGCGGGTGGGGGTATCTTCTCGGCAAGGCGAGCCGGCTCGAGCCTACATGCTGGGCGGCGCTTGCGCTCGTGGACGGCGGCGCCACGCCGGAGGATGATGCGCATGTGGACGCCGCGCTGGCGAAAATGGCCGGGTGGCAACGCCCTGACGGCCTGCTCTCCGACATACCTGCCGCACCTCCAAACCTCGCATTCAATGGCCTCGCGGCCGTCGTGATTCATCGCGCGCTTGCCACGCATCGTGCCGACGTACGCCGCCATCGACAAGCGGTGGACATGCTCCTCTCGGGAATCCTGGCAGCCAAGGGAGTCCGGGTCGAGCATAGTGAACTCTACCGGCAGGACAATCAGCTGATCGGCTGGCCCTGGAATGACGGGACGTTCAGTTGGGTCGAGCCCACGTCATGGTGCCTGCTTGCGTTCAAGAAGGCGTGGTCTCCCTCTCGGACCGGCGCCGCCGAACGGATTGCCGAGGCGGAGCGCGTGCTCGCCGACCGATGCTGCATCTCCGGCGGATGGAACGCGGGCAACTCAAACATGCTGGGCAAGGAGTTGTTTCCGTACGTCCCAAACACAGCGATTGCTCTTCTGGCACTCCAGGACCGGCGAGCGTTGCCTCAGGTGACGCGCAGCCTAGCGTGGTTGGCCGGCAACTGGACACGCGAGGTTTCGACCATGGCTTCATCGCTCGCACTGGTGGCGATGCGGTTGTATGGCCGGCCGGCGGACGATCTCGAACGAGCCGTGTGCGCTCACATTGCTGAGGCTGGACCTCCAGGCAATCTCGCCTCGAGTGCGCTGGCACTGTACGCCCTGACGGGACCACGCCATGAGCATGCCGCCCTCGCGTTGTAGTCTGACCCGCCGTGAGTTTCTCGGGACGCTGCCCCTGGCGGCATTCGCGGCCGCGTGTGGGCGCGCTCGCTACAACCGGGCCGACTTTGTCCTCCCCGCACAGTCGCCGGTCGCTCTTCTGCCGGCGTCCGACTACGGCGCGGACATGGTAGACGTCATCTCGCGGGGGCTGGATCTCCTTCAACCAGCCGTGCGGGGGCGGCGCGTCCTACTGAAGCCGAATCTGGTTGAGTACGAAGCCGGGGCGATGATCAACACTCACCCCATGGTGATCGCGGGAGCGATCGAGGCCTTCCGGCGCGCGGGCGCTCGGGAGGTCGTCGTGGCCGAGGGGCCAGGGCACCGCCGCGATACGGAGTACCTCCTGGCGGCAAGCGGCCTTGCGGACTACCTAAAGGAGCTCCGAACGCCGTTTATCGACCTCAACCTGGATGACGTCCGTCCGGTCACTCTCCGAAGCCGGTTCATGGGGCAGGACACCATGATGCTGCCCGTCGAGGTTCTCAAGTCGGACTTCGTGGTGTCGATGGCGAAACTGAAGACGCACCACTGGGCGGGGATGACGGCCGCGATGAAGAACCTGTTCGGGCTCGTTCCGGGCGCCATCTACGGCTGGCCGAAGAACCTGCTCCACGTCAGCGGGATCGACTCATCCATCCTTGACCTGAACGCGACGATTCGTCCAGCCTTCGCCATCGTTGACGCCGTAGTCGCCATGGAAGGTGACGGTCCGATCATGGGCACGCCTCGGAAATGCGGCTTTCTGGCAATGGGAGCCGACGCGGTGGCCGTGGACGCAACCTGCGCCCGGATCATGGGGTTCGAGCCAGGGAAGATCCGCTACTTACGCGAGGCATCCCATTACCTCGGGAACATGGACCCCGAGCGTCTGAGGCAGCGTGGCGAGAACCCCGCGCGGTTTGAGAGCACCTTCGACGTGATCGACCTGCTGAAGCCGTTGCGACGCGGGGCGTAACGGCGCCCGAACGCAGGGGCGCACGAACTTGACAAGCGGGCGAAAGAGTGTATTTTTGATACGCAAAGTCCGGCGAGTTTCGCTCTCCCGCCCCCGCAGAAATGGACTATGGGAC
>Ga0315273_10012355_pt1 | contig 10945 bp, 11 predicted proteins | sample YL17G02_0_MG_FD_205753 | JGI IMG/M metagenome (GOLD analysis project Ga0315273, IMG submission 205753) | Sediment microbial communities from Yellowstone Lake, YNP, Wyoming, USA - YL17G02_0 | ecosystem: Environmental > Aquatic > Freshwater > Lake > Sediment | place: USA: Wyoming | collected...
CATCGGAGCGGCGACGGGCGCAATTGCGCGTCTGGCGCGCCGCGGTGGAGCGGGCCGGGCTCACGGGGGTCGAGGAGGCGGAGGGGGGGATCTTCGAGGGGGCGTTCCTGTACGGTTCCTCGGGGGACCTGAGGGTTCGTCTCGAGGGGTATCGGCGTGGCAAGTACGAGCACGGGACGAAGATCGTCATCACCGGCCTGGGCCACGGCGCGGGCGGGCTGTCGCTCCGCCGGGAGGGCCTCGGGACCGCGTTCGAGAAGAGCTTCATCGGCGAGAGGGAGATCGAGATCGGCGACCCCTCGTTCGATGACGAGTACTACGTGCAGGGGCAGGCTCCCCTCGCCCTCGCGATCCTCGAGCCGGAAACTCGCCAGCGCCTGGCGGGCCTGCTGCGAGGGCGGGTCGCGGTCGAGGGCCGGGAGCCCGTGGAGGTCGGCGCGTCGCTGAGCGACGGTGTCCTCGAGGTGCGGCTCAAGGAGAGCGGGTTCTCGCCGAACCGCGAGCGGATCCCCGACGTTCTCCCCGCCGTGCTCGACGTCGCGCGTCGGCTGGTTGCGCCGCCCGACGTGGCCGGGCGGATCGCCGAGAACGTGCGCCGGGAGACGGAGGCCGGCGCGCGGCTGCGGGCCGTGCTGATGCTCTCCCGGGAGTTCCGGCAACACCCGGCGACGCGCGCGACGCTCCTCGCGGCGCGCGAAGACGCGAGCGAGGAGGTGCGCCTGCGCGCGGCGATGGCCCTCGGCGAGGAAGGACGGGAGACGCTGATCGACCTCGTCGGGCGGGCCGGGACCGACGACGCGTGCGCGGCGCGGGCGATCGGGGCACTCGGCGAGAGCCTGCCGGAAGGGCTCGCGCAGACGACGCTGCGCCGCGCCCTCGGGGGGGCGGGGCGCCCCTCGACGGCACAGGCGTGCCTCGAGGCGCTGGGACGCCTGGGCCGGCCCGACGCCGAGGGTCTGCTGCTCCAGGCGCTTCGCAGGGAGGAGCCGCCGGTCTCCGTCGCCGCGGCCCGGGCGCTCGGCCGAGCGGGGACGGTCACGGCGGTCGTCCCGCTGCGCGAGGCGGCCGAGCGGAGCGGCGACCTGCGCCGCCCGGCCCGCCAGGCGATCGCCGAGATCCAGGCGCGTCTCGCGGGCGCTGCGCCCGGCCAGCTCTCGCTCGCGGGCGGGGCGGCGGGCGCCCTCTCGATCGCCGATGGCGAGCCCGGCCGGCTCACCCTGGCGGACGAGGAACCGGAGGAGCGTTCGCCTCCTGGCTCCGAGGAGAAATCCACAGGAACCGTCTCGCGGCGGCCGCGCGCGCCCGGCGCTATCATTGGCGGGTGAAGAGAGCGGCCGGAAGCCTCGGAGGATCGCCGCCTCGCCGCCTCGATCTGGCTGGAGACCGCACGCGTGGAGGTGGCGTTCAGCGGCGCGCGCCCGTCCCGCCGGGGGTCAGCTCTTGAATCTGCTCATCGGGGCGAAAACGCCTCGATTCAAGACCTGACCCCGATGGTGTAGTAGGCTCAGCCGCGATGGCGGCCGTCGCGACGTTCTGCGCCCACCACCCGGACCGCCCCGGCCACGCCTTGTGCATGGAGTGCCGGCGCGTGGTCTGCGCGGAGTGCGCCACCGACTGGCAGGGGATCAACTACTGCGCCCCGTGCCTCGAGCAGAGGCGGCAGGTCAAAGGCGCCGGCCGGGCCTGGCCCGGTCGGGTCGCCCTCCTCCTCGCGTGCGCTGCGCTCGTGGTCGTCCTGACCCGCCTCATGGCCTGGACGGGCGTCCTCCTGGCGGGCCTCTTCTGATGCGCGGGGGCCTGTCGGTCGCCGACATCCTCGACGACGCGGGGGACCTCTCGACCCTAGTCGCCGCGCCGTGGATCGGCGTTCTCTGGCTCACCGCGCTGCCCCTGCGCCTCGCCCAGGCGGAGTTCGTGTCCCGCCTCTGGGCCCTCGGAGGGGACGCGTCGCGCCACGGCGACCTTATCCTCGCCCTCGCCACGCTATCCACCGGGGCGCTCGTGCTGGCGACCGTCGGCCGCGCGGTCTTCGCGCGGGCCTGTCTGCTCGCCATCCGGACCGGCGCGCCGCCGGGCCGGGAGTCCCTCGCGGTCGGCCTCACGCCGCTCCTCACGCACCTCTTCCTGGCCCTGCTCGCGGAGACGCTCTTTTGCGCGCTGTGCCTCACCGTGGTGCTCGTCCCGCTCACGATCACGCTCGCCGCGCTCGCCGCCGCCGTGGCCCCCCTTGCGGAGCGGTCCGGGCTCCTCGCCCCGCTGAAGGCGACGGCCGGCGCCTTCGCGCGCGCCGGCACGCTCGTCGGTCTGCAGCTGGTGTTCGCGGTGGCGTTCGTGATCGCCGCCGCCAACGTGGCGGTGGCCTTCTACGCGGGGCTCTGGCTCGCGGGGGCGGTGCCCGGGATCGACCTCGTGGCGTGGGCGCACCGCCTGTCGGCCTCGAGCCCGCGCTTCCTCGCGCTGGTTCTGGCCGGGGCCTGCCTCGTGGTGGAGCCGTTCTGGCTGGCCGCCCACGTCGCGCTGGTGCACCGGCTGCGCGCGCGGGAGACGGGCGAGGACCTGCGCGCCTGGTTCGAGCGGCTGCGCGCGGCGGAGGCCGCGTGAGGCGGCTCGCCCTTCTCGTCGCCCTTCTCGTCGCCCCGCTGGCCGCGGCGCCCGCGCCCCCGGCCTCCGCCCTGACCCTCGACGGGTACCGCGCGGCGCTCGAGGCCATGGCGGCCGGCCTCGAGGGGGGCCACTGGGAGGGCGCGCGGACGCTCGCCGGCGCGCTCCGCGGCGCCACGATCGCGGGCGGAGGCACGGCGTTCGAGGCGGACCCGTCGCTCCTCGCCGCCGTGGAATCGGCGACCGACGCGGCCCGGGCGACGCGGGCCCGCCAGCGCGTGCTGCGGGTCCTGGCGAGCCTCGGCGACGCCGGCTCCGCCGGGGCGGAGGCCGATGCCGGGCGCCTCGCCCGCCTCGCCCGCGAGGAGGCCGCGCGCCGGCCCCGGGAGGGAGGGGTGATCGACGCATCGCTCGAAGTGCGGCCGCTCACGCTGCCGGAGCGGCTGCGGCTCTGGCTCGACCGCGCGGCGGGCTTCGTGCTCGACCTGCTGCAGAGGCTCTGGGACTGGCTGCGGCGCGCGGGCCCGCGCCCCGAGCGCGGGAAAGGCGGCGCCACAGCCGGGATCGTCACCGCGCTCGTGGCCGCGATCGCGCTCGTGCTCACCGTCGCCGCCCTGTGGTCGATGCAGCGCCGCGACGTCGCGGAGGCGCGCGGCGAGGCGGGCGAGGCGGCCCCGAAGCGCGACGAGGACCCGCTGTCGCGAGAGGCCGCCGAGTGGGAGCGTTACGCGGGCGAGCTGGCCGCGGCCGGGCGCCGCCGCGAGGCGATCCGTGCCTGGTACCACGCGGTGCTCGTCGCGCTCTTCCGGGCGGGGCGGCTGCACCACCAGAGGGGGCGCACGAACTGGGAGTACGTCGGGCAGGCACCGCCGGAGGCCGCCTGGCGCGCGCCGTTCGCCTTGCTCACCGAGGTCTTCGACCGCGAGTGGTACGGCCGGGAAGCGAGCGCGCCCGAGGCGCTGCGCGAGTGCGCGGCGCGCGCCCGAGAGGTGCTGCGGCCCCTGGGCGGGGAGGCCCCGGCGTGAGGCGGCTCGTCACCCTCCTTGGCGCGCTCGTCTCCGTGGTCGCGGGCCTGCTGTGGCTCGCGCACGGGCCGGGCGGCTCCGAGCCCGTCCGCCCGGGATCGAGCTTCGACACGTCGCCGTCGGGCGCGTCGCTCGCGTTCGCCTACCTCCAGGGGAGCGGGCGTGCGGTGGCCCGGCTCGCCCGGCCGCTGCGCCTCGCCGACGTCAAGCCCGACGCCGTCGTCTTCCGCCTGCTCCCGGACGCGCCGCCCGCGGTCCCGGTGGAGCCCGAGCGCGGGAAGGGCCGCCCGGCGGAGCTCGCTCGCCTCCTCGAGCCGCGCGAGGAGGCCTGGGTAGAGGCGGGCGGGCGGCTCGTCCTTGCCGTGGGCGGCCCGCTCGGCCCGCTGAAGGTGGAGGCCGCAGGAAACGTGCCCCCGCCGCGCCGGGTCCACCCGCGCTTCCCCGGGGTGGACGCGCTCCGTCCCGCGCCGCGCCGCGTGCTCGCCGGCGCCGCGGTCGAGGACGCGGTGACGCTCTTCGCCTCAGGCGACGGGCCCGTCGTCGCGCGCGTGGCGCGCGGGAGCGGCGAGGTGCTGCTGCTGGCCTGCCCTGAGGTGCTCGAAAACGGGCTCGTCGCCGCCGGCGACCACCTGCGCTTCCTGGAGTCGCTCGCCGGGGAGGGGCGCCCCGTCCTCTTCGACGAGCTCGCCCACGGCGTTGCGGAGGAGCGGGGGCTGCTGCCGCTCGTCTTCGACTGGGGCCTCGGCCCTGCGCTCGGACTCGCCGCCCTCGCCGGGATAGCGCTCCTCTGGCGCTCCCGGGCGCGGGTCGGGCCGGCCGAGGACGCGTGGGAGGATCGCCGCTCGGACGCGATGGACCTCGTGGGCTCGATGGCCCAGCTCTACGAGCGGGCGCTGCGGCGGAGCGAGGCGGCCGCGCTCTACCACGAGTGGTTCCGGCGCGCGGCGGCGCAGCGGACGGGGCTGCGGGGCAAGGACCTCGACGCCCGGGTGCGGCAGATGACGGACGGCGTCTCCCCGGCGGGGTGGGGCAAGGGCCGGGACATGAGCGAGTCGGAGCTTCAGGACGTGCTCGCGCGGTTGAACCGCGCCTTCGGAGGCTTGGGTCATGGCCACTCTCGATGACGTCGCCACCCGGTTCCGCGCTCTGCGCGAGCGCATGGACACGGTCGTGCTGGGGCAGGGCCGGGTGAAGGAGCAGGTGCTCACCTGCCTGCTCGCGGGAGGGCACGCCCTCCTCGAGGGGGTGCCGGGCACCGGCAAGACCCTCCTCGCCCTGGTGGTGGCGCGGCTCGTGGGCTGCCGCTTCCGGCGCATCCAGTTCACCCCGGACCTCATGCCCGCCGACCTCGTCGGCACCAGCGTCTTCAACCAGAAGACGCAGCAGTTCGAGTTTCGCCCCGGCCCGATCTTCGCGGACCTGCTGCTCGCGGACGAGATCAACCGCACGCCGCCCCGCACCCAGGCGGCTCTTCTCGAGTGCATGCAGGAGTCCGCGGCCACCGTGGACGGGACGCGCTACCGGATCTCGCCCGTCTTCACCGTGCTCGCCACGCAGAACCCGATCGAGTTCGAGGGCACCTACCCGCTGCCCGAGGCGCAGCGCGACCGCTTCCTCATGAAGGTCGCGGTGGACTACCCGACCGCCGAGGAGGAGGGCCGCATCCTCGGGGCCTACGCCTCGGGGCGAAGGCTGCACGACGAGGCGGTCTCGGCGCTCGAGCCGGTCCTCACGAAGGAGGAGCTCGTACAGGCGCGGCAGGTGGTGGCCTCGTCCGTGCGCGTCGAGCCCGGCATCCAGGCCTACGTGATCCGCCTCGTCGGCGCGACCCGCAAGGACGACCGCGTACAGATCGGCGCCGGGCCGCGGGCCTCGCTCGCGCTCCTCGAGTGCGCCCGCGCCCGCGCCGCGCTCGCCGGGCGGGACTTCGCGACCCCCGACGACGTGAAGCAGGTGGCCCGCCCCGTGCTCGAGCACCGGGTCACCCTGCAGCCCGAGGCCGAGATGGAGGGCACGACCCTCGAGGATGTGCTGCGCCGCATCTTCGAGGCGACGGAGGTGCCGCGCTGATGAGGCCCGGGCCCCTCGCGCCGCGCCTGCTCCTCGCGCTCGCGCTCCTCGGCCTCGCGGTGCCGGCGGCGCCCGCCCTGGCCTGGGCGCTCGCGGCGGGGCTCGCCGCGCTCCTGGCCGCGGCCGGGGTCGAGGCGGCGCGGCTCTCGCGGCTCGTCCTCGTGGCGGAGCGGCCCGGCAGCGTCGCCCTCTCGCTCGGTCAGCCGGAGAGCCTGGAGCTCGCGCTGCGCACGAGCTCGCCCGCGACCGTGCACCTCCTCGTCCGCCAGGCGTGGCCGCGCCTCGTGGAGGCGGCCTCGACGACTCGGCGCGCCGCCGGTCGCGCCGGCGAGGTGGTGCGCCTCGCGCTGCCGGTCCGGCCGGTGGCCCGCGGCCGCGCGGAGCTGCCCCCGCCGTGGGTGGCGGCCACCTTCTGGGGCCTCGCCGAGCGGGTGTGCCCGGTCGCCCCGGCGGGCGAGATGGTCGTGCTGCCCGACCTGCGGGCGGTGGGCGGGCTCCACGCGCAGCTCAACCGCTTCGTGCTGCGGGGCCTCGGCAGCCGCTCCGCCCCCCGCCTCGGCAAGGGCCGCGAGTTCGACCGGCTCCGCGAGTACGTGCGGGGCGACGAGTTCCGGGACATCGCGTGGCGCGCCTCCGCGCGGCACGGCAAGCTCATCGTGCGCGAGCACCGCCTCGACCGTTCGCAGGACGTCGTGGTCTGCCTCGACCGCGGCCACCGGATGGCCGCGCGCGTGGCCGGGCTCTCCCGCCTCGACCACGCGGTGAACGCGGCGGTGCTCCTGGGCTACATCTGCAACCGCATGGAGGACCGGGTCGGTCTCGTCTCGTTCGCCACCGACGTGACGGTGGGGGTGGGGACCGGGCGGGGCGCCTCGCACCTGCGGCGGCTCACCATGGCGGCGGCCGGGGTGCGGGGCGAGTTCGTGCACACCGACTACCGTGCTCTCGCCGCCGAGCTGCGGCGGAGGCGGCGGACGCGGACGCTCGTCGTCGTGCTCACCGCTCTCCCGGAGCTCGAGACGGAGGCGCTCGTGGCGGCGGCCCGCGCGCTCTTGCCGCAGCATCTGCCGCTCGTGGTCGTCCTCGACGACCCGGGGCTGAGGGCGGCCGCCGAGCTGCGGCCCGCGGGTCGCGCCGAGCTCGCGCGGGCCCTCGTGGCGCGCGACGTCGCCGCGGCGCGCGAGCAGACGGTGCGCGACCTGCGCCGGCTCGGCGCCCTCGTGGTGGAGACACCCCCGGGCGACGCCGGGGTCGCGGCCATGAACGCGTACATCGACGTGAAGAGGCGGCAGCTCCTGTGAGCGTCGAGGCCTTCGTCCGCGAGCGGCAGGCCCGCTGGAAGCGGCTCGAGTCGCTCCTCGACGGCGCGGAGAGCTCGCCCGAGTGGGAGCTCGGGACCGCGCGGCTGCAGGAGCTGGTGCGGCTCTACCGGCAGGCAGCCTCCGACCTCAACGAGGCCCGGTCCTACACCGCGAACGCCGATCTCCTCGGCCGGCTGAACCACCTCGTGGGCCGTGGCTACCGCTTCGTCTACCGCCGGCGCCACGGGGAGCGCTGGCGGGCCGCCCTCCGGCGGCTCTTCGCGGAGGAGATCCCGCGGGCCTTCCGCGCGGAGCGGGCGAGCGTCCTGCTCGCCGGCTCCGCCCTCGCCCTGGGGGCGGTGGTCGGCCTCATCGCCGTCGTCGCCGACCGCGGGAACGGGGAGCGGCTCATCCCGGCCCAGTTCTTCACCGAGAGCCCGCGCGAGCGCGTGGAGCGGATCGAGTCGAGCGACGAGCGGATCGAATCGGTGGGGGACGCGGCCGCGTTCGGGGCCTCGCTCTACACGCACAACATCCAGGTCTCGTTCCTGGCCTTCGCCCTCGGCGCCCTCACCCTCGTGGGCGGGATCGTGATCCTGTTCTACAACGGGGTCATCCTGGGCGCGGTGGCCGGGATGTACTGGCTCGACGGGGTCCAGGGCTTCTTCTTCGCCTGGGTGGGCCCCCACGGGGCCCTCGAGATCCCCGCGATCGTGTTCGGGGCGGCCGCGGGCCTGCGCCTCGGGCAGGCCCTCTGGCTGCCGGGGGTGAAGACGGAGCGGGCGGCGCTGCGCGAGGCGCTGCCCGCGGTCGCGCGGATGCTCGCGGCCACGGTGGCGGTGCTCGTCCTCGCCGGGCTCATCGAGGGCTCGTTCTCGCAGTTCACCGGGCGCACTTTCCCCCACGCGCTCAAGACCGCGGTGGCGGCGCTGCTCTTCGCCCTCCTGATGGGGTGGCTCTTCGCCCGGCGCGGGGAGGAGGTTCCGTGAGCGGGGCGTGGACGATCCTGACGCCCGAGCACGTGGAGGTGCGCCTCGCGCCGGCCGGCCTCGGGCGGCGCTTCATCGCCCTGTTGGTGGACGCGGGCTCGGCGGTGGCGCTCGCCGCCGCGGTGACCCTGCCGTTCCAGGCGGTGCTGCCCGCGGGCGTGACGCAGGCGCTCTTCCTGACCGCGAGCTTCGTGACGGGGTGGGGCTGGCACGTGTTCTTCGAGGCGTATCGCCAGGGACGCACGCCCGGCAAGCAACTCCTCGGCCTGCGGGTGGTGGACGGGCGCGGGCTGCCGCTTTCCCTCGAGCAGGCCCTCGTCCGGAACGTGGTCCGCGCGCTCGACTTCGCGCCCGTCTTCTACGGCCTCGGGGCCCTCGCCTGCCAGTACGACCCTCGCCGGCGCCGCCTCGGGGACATCGTCGCCGACACCCTCGTGATCCGGGAGGGCGAGGCGGCGACCGGCCTCGGCGAGGCGGGGCGCACGTCGGAGTGGAACAGCCTCCGCACGCCGCGCGTCCTGCGCCTGGTCCGCCGCCGCGTGAACGTCGAGGAAGCGGAGCTTCTGCTCGCCCTGAGCCTCCGGGCGCCCGAGCTGGCGGACCGTTCGCGCTACGACCTCATGGAGGATGTCGCTCGCCACTACCGGGAGAAGCTCGAGCTCGGGGACCTTCCCCTGTCCGGCCCCGCCCTCGTCCGGGGCCTCGCCGCGCTCGTCTTCTGGGACCGCCGGTCCTCCACCCGCCGGGGCGCCCGCACTCCGGCGTGACCGATCCGCGGACACCCCGCCCGCCAAATGGCCCCTTCCGACCGGCGCGGATCTTGCTTCCGTGCACCCGCCAGGAGGAAGGACCATGGCGTGCACCAACCACCCGGCGGTCAGTGTGGGGCTCGTCCGCTGCCGGCGGTGCGGGCAGGGCTTCTGCAGAAACTGCGTCGTCGCGCTGCGCGGCCAGTACTACTGCGCGCGGTGCAAGTCCGACCAGGTGCGCGACATCCAGTCGGGCACCGAGGCGGGCGTCCTCGAGCTCGCGACCATCGGGCGCCGCTTCGGCGCGCAGACCGTCGACGGGCTCGTGTTCGGGCTGGTCATCCTCCCCTTCTACATCTTCCTGTTCCTGGCCGGGGGGGGAGCCGCCCCGAGCGACCCGAGCGTGGGCCTCACTGCCCTCCTGACCATCGGGACAGCCGCCCTGGTCTTCGTCTACGAAGGGCTCATGCTCTCGAGCCGGGGCCAGACCCTCGGCAAGATGGCGGTGGGCATCAAGGTGGTCACCCCCGAGGGGCAGGACATCAGCGCCGGCCAGGCCTGGCGCCGGGCCCTCGTGCGGCAGGTCTTCTTCAGCTACTTCGCCCTGGTCAACGTCCTGCCCGCCTTCTTCACCAAGCAGCGGACGCCCATCCACGACCTGGCCGCGAAGACGCGGGTCGTCCGCTTCCGCCGCTAGCGCGATGAGCCCCCGCGCCTCTCGCTCCGATTTCGGGGGGCCCTGCTGCCCCCGTTGCTGGCGCGACCTCGACCCCGAGCGCGTCCTCTCCGGTGCGCAGTCGTGCCCGCACTGCGGGGGGGTCTTCGAGGCGACGCGCTTCGACCCGCCGCCGCCGCGCGTCGACGTGCGCGCGGTCGAGGAGGCGGGGCCGGACGGCGCCGCCTCGTGCGCCGCCCACCGCGGGAACGTGGCGGTCGGGAACTGCACCCGGTGTGGCGTCTTCATGTGCGACCTGTGCCGGATCGAGACGGACGCCAAGGTTCTGTGCCCCGCCTGCTTCGACCGGCTGTCGGCCGAGGGGGCGCTGCCGAGCGCCCGCACGACATTCCGCGACTTCGGGCGCATGGGGGCGACCCTCCTGCTGGTGGGCCTCGTCTTCTCCGTCCTCGCCGCGCCCTTCACTCTCGGGGCGGTCTACGCCGGGGTCAAGGAGCTGCGGCAGAGGAAGACGCTGGGGGAGGGCAGCGCGGTGCGCGCCTGGATCGTGATCGTGCTGGGTGTCCTCGGGACCCTCGGCAGCGTGGCGTTCTGGGTGATGGTCGCCGTCGCCGGGGGGGCGAAATGAAGGGCCGGGAGAAGCTGGGTCGGCGGGTGGCGTTCTCGCACCGCAGGTACGTCTACGCGACGCGCGACTGCTTCGAGATCGACGAGATCGAGGGCTACGACGTGACGCGCAAGCGCGTCTTCTACGACGACGTCGTCCTCGTGACCCGCCACCGCATGGTGCCCTGGGCCCCGATCGTCCTGAGCGGCCTTCTCTCCCTGGTCGGGGGCCTCACCGCCTTCGGCCTGCGGGGCGAGGCCCACGGGGTCGCGGGCTTCACCGTCTTCGTCCTCATCCTCGCCCTCGTGACCCTCACCGTGCTCCTCGTCGCCGTCGGGGGCGACGCCATCACCATCCAGGGCAAGCGCACCCAGGCCCGCATGGACTTCGTCCTGCGGCGCGGGCGGGCCATCGAGGTGTACCGGCGGGCCTGCCGGCTCGCGCGCGAGAGGCAGCAGCGGATCGCCCGCCAGGCGGCGCCCCGCCCGTCGGGGGTCAGGGCTTGAGTCTGCTCATCCGAGTCATCGGAGCGAAGATGTCTCAATTCAAGACCCGACCCCGATCAGGCCGCACCGCTCACGGGATGACAGCCGGCCCTCGGGATGACCGCCCCCTCGACAGGAGCTACCGCCCCGGGACCATCCAGGGCACGACGTAGGCCTGCAGCATGGCGAGGAGGCCCATCAGGCTCGTCAGCACGAGGCTGTGGCCGATCACGCGGCGGAAGATCTCGCCCTCGCGGCCGACCGCGCCCACGCCGGCCGCCCCCACCGACAGGTTCTGCGGGCTGATCATCTTGCCCATGACGCCGCCGGAGCTGTTGGTGGCGGCCATCAGGATCGGGTCGAGGCCCGAGATCTTCGCGGTCGTGGCCTGCAGCGGGCCGAACAGCGTGTTCGACGAGGTGTCGCTGCCGGTCAGGAAGAC
>Ga0315273_10012356_pt1 | contig 10944 bp, 6 predicted proteins | sample YL17G02_0_MG_FD_205753 | JGI IMG/M metagenome (GOLD analysis project Ga0315273, IMG submission 205753) | Sediment microbial communities from Yellowstone Lake, YNP, Wyoming, USA - YL17G02_0 | ecosystem: Environmental > Aquatic > Freshwater > Lake > Sediment | place: USA: Wyoming | collected...
CGGCGCCACCCCCGACGACCTCGTCGCCATCCTGCAAGCCGCGCTGGCGCGCAAGCCCGAGAGCCACCGCCTGGCGCTCGGCCACTCGGGGCCGGAAGCGCCCGTGGCGATGGCGCAGATCGGCGGCTAGGCTGCGGCTCCGGCCGCGTCACCCGCGGAGAGAGAACGATGCTGGACGATTTCAAGCAGCAGCTCCCCGACATGGATCCGCACGAGACCCACGAGTGGATCCAGTCCCTCGACGACGTCTTCCTGCGCGAGGGCCGCCAGCGCGCCGACTTCCTGCTCCGCAAGGTGCTGAAACGGGCGCGCCAGCTGGAGATCGGGATCCCGGGGCTCATCCAGACGCGCTACATCAACACCATCTCGCCCGAGCAGGAGCCGCCCTACCCCGGCGACGAGGCCGTCGAGAAGCGCATCCGGCGCATCATCCGCTGGAACGCCGTGGCCATGGTGACGCGCGCCAACCACCGCTATCCGGGCCTCGGCGGCCACCTCTCCAGCTACGCCTCGAGCGCGACGCTCTACGAGGTGGGCTTCCACCACTTCTTCCGCGGCAAGGACGGCGGCCAGGCCGGCGACCAGATCTTCTACCAGGGGCACGCCGCGCCGGGCATGTACGCGCGCGCCTTCCTCGAGGGCCGCCTCACCGAGGCGCACCTCGACCACTTCCGCCGCGAGGTGGTGCCCGGCCAGGGGCTCTCGTCTTACCCGCACCCGCGGCTGATGCCCGAGTTCTGGGAGTTCCCCACGGTGTCCATGGGCCTGGGGCCGATCAACGCCGTCTACCAGGCGCGCTTCAACCGCTACCTGCAGGCGCGCGGCATCGCCAACACCGAGAACTCGCGCGTCTGGTGCTTCATGGGCGACGGCGAGGCCGACGAGCCGGAAGCCCTCGGCTCGCTGACCATCGCCTCGCGCGAGCAGCTCGACAACCTGGTCTTCGTGGTCAACTGCAACCTGCAGCGCCTCGACGGGCCGGTGCGCGGCAACGGCAAGATCATCCAGGAGCTGGAGGCGGTCTTCCGCGGCACCGGCTGGAACGTGATCAAGGTGGTGTGGGGGCGCGAGTGGGACCCCCTGCTGGCCCAGGACGGCGACGGGCTCCTGGTCGAGCGCATGAACGAGACGGTGGACGGCGAGTGGCAGCGCTACTCGGTGGAGACCGGCGCCTACATCCGCGAGAAGTTATTCGGCACCGACCCGCGGCTCCTGAAGATCGCGCAGCCGCTGAGCGACGGCGAGATCCGGCGCCTGCGCCGCGGCGGCCACGACTACCGCAAGGTCTTCGCCGCCTACGACGCCGCCGTGCACACCAAGGGCGTGCCCACGGTCATCCTCGCCAAGACGGTGAAGGGCTGGACGCTGGGCGAATCCATCGAGGCGCGCAACGTCACGCACCAGATGAAGAAGCTGACCTTCGAGGAGCTGAAGAAGTTCCGCGACCGCCTCGAGCTGCCGCTCTCCGACCGGCAGATCGAGGACGAGCCGCCGTACTTCCACCCGGGCGAGAACAGCCCCGAGGTGGAGTACCTGAGGGAGCGGCGCCGCGCCCTGGGCGGCAGCCTGCCGCGGCGCGTGGTGCGCCCCAAGCCGCTGCCGATGCCCGCCGGGAAGACCTTCGCCGAGTTCGACGGGGGCACGCCGGAGCACCGCCAGGTCTCCACGACCATGGCCTTCACGCGCCTGCTGCGCCTGCTCCTGGCCGACGAGCAGGTGGGCCGCCGCGTGGTGCCCATCATCCCCGACGAGGCGCGCACCTTCGGCATGGACCCGCTGTTCCGCGAGGTCGGCATCTACGCCGCCCTCGGGCAGCGCTACGAGCCGGTGGACAGCAAACTGATCCTCTCCTACATGGAGAAGAAGGACGGCCAGCTCATCGAGGAGGGCATCACCGAGGCCGGGTCGATGGCCTCGTTCACCGCCGCCGGCACCGCCTACTCGACGCACGGCGAACCGATGATCCCCTTCTACTGCCTCTACTCGATGTTCGGCTTCCAGCGCACCGGGGACCTGCTGTGGGCCTTCGGCGACGCCCGCGGGCGCGGCTTCGTGATGGGGGCCACCGCCGGCCGCACGACGCTCAACGGCGAAGGCCTGCAGCACGAGGACGGCCACAGCCACGTGCTCGCGTCCACCAATCCCGCGGTGGTGGCCTACGACCCGGCCTTCGCCTACGAGCTGGCGGCGATCGTGCGCGACGGCATGCGGCGGATGTTCGTCGAGCTCGAAGACGTCTTCTACTACATCACCGTCTACAACGAGAACTACCAGCAGCCGCCCAAGCCGGAGGGCGTCGACGACGGCATCCTGCGCGGCCTCTATCTTTACCGCCCGGCGTCCGCCGGAGCCGCCGGCCCGCGCGTGCAGCTCTTCGGCAGCGGGCCGATCCTGCTGCAGGCGCTGCGCGCCCAGGAGATCCTGGCGGCCGACTTCGGCGTCGCCGCCGACGTGTGGAGCGCGACCAGCTACCCGCAGCTGCGCGACGAGGCCCTGGCGGTGGAGCAGTGGAACCGCCTGCACCCCGGCGAGCCGGAGCGCGCCCCGTACGTCACGCGCCAGCTCGCGGGTCGCGAGGGCCCGGTGATCGCGGCCTCCGATTACATGAAGGCGGTGCCCGACATGATCGCGCGCTGGGTGCCGCAGCCGTTCGTGCCGCTGGGCACCGACGGGTTCGGCCGCTCCGACACGCGCGAGGCGCTGCGGCGCTACTTCCAGATCGACGCGGAGTCGATCGCGGTGGCGGCGCTGTCGGCGCTGGCGCGCCTGGGCAAGCTGCCCGCCGCGAAGGCGCAGGAGGCGATGGCGAAGTTCGGGATCGCCGGCTGAGGCGCGGGGCGCCCGCGGGCTGGGCGCCCGCCGGGCATTGCTATGTGAATCAGATATATGACCGGCGAGACAGTGCTTATTCATATGTATTTGTGAAGCACTTCACTATTCTCTTGACGCCCCGCGGCGCCCGCCACAAGGATGCCCCTGACGACGACGTTCGGCGCCGCCATCGCGCGTGGCGTCCCGCCCAGCGGCTCCGCGCCGATCGTGCCACGCAATCCACGTAACCTCGGAGGTCCGTGATGCCCAAGAAGAAGGACGGCCGCGGCAAGCGCTACACCGCCGCCCAGAAGGCACTCATCCTGAAGACCGCCGCCGCCAAGCGGCTCACCGCCGCACAGGTGCAGAAGCAGTTCGGCGTCTCCGCCATCACCTTCTACCGCTGGCGCGGACCGGTGCGGGGCAAGCGGGTCGTGGCGGTCGCGGGCGTGCTCTCGGGGATCGCGGATCTGCGCGAGCAGGTGCGCGCCGGGGTGCAGAGGATCCTGCCGTCGGTGATCCGCGAGGAGGTGCGCGCCTACCTCGAGCGCGCGCTCGCCGCCGGGCGCCGCGGTGGACGCAAGCCGGGCCGGCCGCGCCAGGCGAAGTAGACACCTCGCCCGACCTCGTCACGGCCGAATCGCCGCATCACCGCCGGGAAACGACGGCGGCCCCGCTCGCCAGAGCGCGGCCGCCGTTTCCTTGCGCGGCGGAGGCTCAGTCCGCCGCCTATGGCCGGCTGATCACGAACAGCCGGTCGTCGCTCCGCAAGTGTCGCACTTGAGGCAGGTGCCGTTGCGCACCAGCGTGAACTGTCCGCAATCGCGGCAGGGGTCGCCCTCGTAGCCCTTGAGGCGCGCCTGGTGCAGCGCCACCGCCACCGGCATCGCCGTGGTCACCGCCGCGCGCACCGCCCCGCCGCCATTGCTGCCGTTGCCGCCTTCGTTGCCCGAGGCCGAGACCCCGCTGCCGCCCGTGCCGTTGCCGGCCCTCGGGGCGGACTTCGCCGCCGTCGTCGAGCCGGGAGGAGCCGGCGGCGGAGCCGCGATCGCATCCGCCGCCGCGGGCGAACCCGTCGAGCCGCGCGCTGCCGGCGACCCGCCCTTGCCACCGTGGCCGCCCTTGCCGCGCCCCGGGTTGCCGGGTGACGCCGGCGCCGCGGGAGCGACGACCGCCGCCGGCTTCACCGACACGCGCGGCTGCCCGTGCTCCACCACCTCTTCCCCGTCGTAGTCGGGCTCCGGCGCCGGGCCCGGCTCGCCGAGCAGGTCTTCCTCGGAGACCTGCGCCAGGTCGTTGCGGCTCAGGTAGGCGATGGCCAGCTCACGGAAGATGTAGTCGATCACCGAGGTGACGCGGCGGATCTTGCGGTTGCCGATCACCAGCCCGTTGGGCTCGAAGCGCGTGAACAGGAACGCCTCGACGAACTCCTCGAGCGGCACGCCGTGCTGCAGGCCGAGCGAGACGGCGATGGCGAAGCAGTTCATCAGGCTGCGGAACGCCGCGCCCTCACGGTGCACGTCGAGGAAGATCTCGCCTAGCGTGCCGTCCTCGTATTCACCGGTGCGCAAGTAGATCTTCTGGCCGCCGACGCGCGCCTTCTGGGTGTAGCCCCAGCGCCGGTCGGGCAGCGGGCGGCGCCGCGCCAGGTAACGGTAGACGACCTTCTCGGCCAGCTTGTGCGCCACCGCCGCCACGTCGCGCTCGGCGGCGGCGCGCTTCAGCTCCTCGGCGTCGTCGTCGTCGAGTGCGGCCGAGAGCGGCTGCGAGAGCTTGGAGCCGTCGCGGTAGATCGCCACCGCCTTGACCATCTTCTGCCAGGCCAGCTCGTAGGCGCGCTGCACGTCCTCGACGGCGGCGTCGGCCGGCATGTTGATGGTCTTGGAGGCCGCCCCCGAGAGGAACGGCTGGGCCGCCGCCATCAGCTCGATGTGCGCTTGGTAGGCGATGTAGCGCCGGCCCTTCTTGCCGCAGCGGCTGGCGCAGTCGAAGACCGCCAGGTGCTCGGGCCGCAGGTGCGGCGCGCCCTCCACCGTCATGGCCCCGCAGACGTAGTCGTTGGCCGCGGCGATCTGCTCGGAGGTGAAACCCAGCGCCTTGAGGATCTCGAAGTTCCAGTCGTCGAGCTGCTGCTCGGTGATACCCAGAGCGCCCTTGCAGAAGTCCTCGCCGAGGGTCCAGCGGTTGAACGCGAAGCGCAGCTCGAAGGCGCCCTTGAGGGAGTCCTCGATGCGGCCCAGCGTCTCGGCGTCGAAGCCCTTCTGGTGCAGGCTCTCCTGGTTGATGAACGGCGCCCCCTCCAGCGTGCCCCGCCCGACGCAGTAGGCCACGATCTCGTCGATCTCCGCGGGCTCGTAGCCCAGCGTCTGGAGCGCGATGGGGAGGCTCTGGTTGGCGATGCGGAAGTAGCCGCCGCCGGCCAGCTTCTTGAACTTGACCAGAGCGAAGTCGGGCTCGATGCCGGTGGTGTCGCAGTCCATCACCAGGCCGATGGTGCCCGTCGGGGCGATGACCGTGGCCTGGGCGTTGCGGAAGCCGTGCCGGGCCCCCTGCTCCAGCACCCGGTCCCAGCACTCCTGGGCCGCCACCAGCAGGTCCTGGTCGCAGTGCTCGGGGTCGATGGACAGGGGCAGGTTGCTGAGGCCCTCGTACTCCCCGGGGCGCGAGCCGTAGGCGGCGCGCCGGTGGTTGCGGATCACCCGCAGCATGGGCTCGCGGTTCTTCTCGAAGCCGGGGAACGGCCCCAGCTCGGCCGCCATCTCGGCCGAGGCGGCGTAGGCCTCGCCGGTGAGGATGGCGGTCAGCGCTCCACAGAGCGCCACGCCCCGCTTGGAGTCGTACGGCACGCCCATGCGCATGAGCACTGTGCCCAGGTTGGCGTAGCCCAGGCCCAGAGGCCGGAACGCGTAGCTATTGCGAGCGATGGCCGGGCTGGGGAAGGAGGCCATGAGGACGCTGATCTCGAGGGTCAGGGTCCACAGCCGGATGGCGTGGCGGTAGCCCTCGATGTCGAACGTCCCGTCCCCGCGCAGGAACTTGACCAGGTTGATGGAGGCCAGGTTACAGGCGGTGTCGTTTAGGTAAAGAAATTCTGAGCACGGATTAGAGGCGACGATCCGCCCATCCTCGGGGCAGGTGTGCCATTCGTTGATGGTGGTGTCGAACTGGATGCCCGGGTCGGCGCATTGCCACGCCGCCATGGTCACCCGGTCCCACAGCTCGCGGGCCGGCAACTTCTTGGCCGGCTTGCCATCGGTGCGACGGGTCAGGGTCCAGTCCTCGTCGCGCTCCAGGGCCTGCATAAAGCTGTTGGGGATGCGGATGCTGTTGTTGGAGTTCTGCCCCGAGACCGTCCCGTAGGCCTTGCCGTCCCAGTCCGTGTCGTACTCGGGCATCGGCAGGTGCCGGTAGCCCTGGCGGGCCAGGGCGAGCGCCCGGCGCACGTAGGCCTCCGGAACCCCCAGCTTGCGGGCCTCGGCCACCGCCGCGGCCACCCTGGGGTTGGCCCGGGCGTCGGCCTCGACCGCGGGCCGGCCGTCGTCACCGGTCACCTGGCAGGCGTCGAGGATGGAGTTGACCGCCTGGTTGAGGATGCGCGACCCGGTGACCAGGGCGGCCACCTTCTGCTCCTCCACCACCTTCCAGTCGACGAACTCCTCGATGTCCGGGTGGTCGATGTCGAGGATGACCATCTTGGCGGCCCGCCGGGTCGTCCCACCCGACTTGATGGCGCCGGCCGCCCGGTCGCCGATGCGCAGGAAGGACATGAGCCCCGAGGAGCGTCCGCCGCCCGACAAAGGCTCGTTCGCCCCCCGCAGGTTGGAGAAGTTGGTCCCCGTGCCCGAACCGTACTTGAAGAGGCGGGCTTCGCGGACCCACAGGTCCATGATGCCCCCCTCGTTCACCAGGTCGTCGTTGACCGACTGGATGAAGCAGGCGTGCGGCTGCGGCCGCTCGTAGGTGTTGGCTGCCCGCTCGAGCTGCCCGGTGGCCGGGTCCACGAAGTAGTGACCCTGGGACGGCCCTTCGATCCCGTAAGCGAAGTGCAAGCCGGTGTTGAACCACTGCGGCGAGTTGGGCGCGGCGATCTGCTGCGCCAGCATGTGGCACATCTCGTCGCAGTAGGCCTGGGCGTCGTCGTCGCTCGAGAAGTACCCGTGGCGGCGCCCCCACTCGGTCCAGCAGCCGGCCATCCGGTGGAAGACCTGGCGCGCCGCGCGCTCGCCCCCCAGGACGGGCTTGCCGTCCCCGTCGAGCACCGGCTTACCCTTGGCGTCCACCTGGGGCACCCCGGCCTTGCGGAAATATTTCTGGGCCAGGATGTCGGTGGCCACCTGCGACCAGTGCGCGGGGACCTCGACGTTCTCGAGCCGGAAGACGGTGGACCCGTCGGGGTTCCGGATCTCGGACGTGCGCTTGTCAAAGGGGATGCCGGCGTAGGGGCTCTGCCCCACGCGCGTGAAATGGCGGGGAATCTCCACCGGATGCCTCCTGGCACAACCGCTGCTGGGTCAGGGGCGAGATTCGCCTGCACCGGGGGGGCGAAAGCGGGCGCCCTCCCTGGACGCGATGCGAGCATCGCCCTGCCATCGTCGGTACACCCGCCGGGGCGCGCAGATCCCGCGTTGCGTTGCCTTCCCGGGGGCGCCTGGAGGCGGAGGGGAAGCAGCCCGATTCTCTACGCGGCTTCCTGCCCGCCCACCAGAAACTCAGCCTTCAGATTCGGAACTTCCGACCTCGCAGATTCAGCACGTGCAGGCGGCGCACTGCGTCCGAGCCGGGTGCGACTCGCGAAGTGGGCATTCCCGAGCGCCAGCCGCCGGCCTGCGGAGAATCAACGCCATTTCTGCGGGGGCTCCCACCGCGCGCGTTTTCGCGTACTTGCCGGAAGCAGGGCGCGCGCGACGAGATGAAGACTGTATGGACCCCACCCGAGAGGGTGTCAACGAACTTCTGTCCGAGCCGCTGACAATTCTTTCAGGCGGCGCCACGGCCGTCGAATCCGTCCCCATCGACGACCTCGGCGAGCGGCTTGCGCAACGACAACGGCGGCTCTTCTGCGGGATATCCGAGCGTCAGGATCATCGCCACGGCCCAGCGATCGGGGATGCGGAATGCGCGGCGGATCCCCGCTTCCTCGTAGGTGCCGACGAAACCCGGCGCCAGCCCTTCGGCCTGCGCCACGAGGATCAGCGTCATCAGGGCGAGCATCGAGTTGCGCACGGCAAACTCCCGGGCGCGGTCGGGGCGGTCGCGGAAGAACTCGTTCACGGACTACTGCTGGGCGTCGCACTCGGCGCCGCGCAGCCCGAGCCAGCGCCAGGGCTGGAGGTTCCAATCGGAGGGAGCGCGCTGGGCCAGCGAGAAGAGCTTGGTGAGCAACTCGCGCCGCACCGGCCGGTCCGCGAAGCGGCGGATGGCCTGGCGCGAGAGCACGACATCCTCGACCGTGCGCTCGACCGGCTCCCGGGGCTGGGCGGCGGGCGGCGGGGCACAAGGGGCGCCGTCCGAGGGCGGCCGGACTGGGGCTAAGGCAAGAATCGAGAACGGACTGCGGGGCGTCAAGGCGGGGGCGGCCCCGTCTGGATGGGGCCGCCGCGCGCGTCTGCTCAGAACCCGAAGGCGAGCCCGAACCGTAGCCCGGCGCCGTCCACGTCGAGCCTCTGCTCGACGAGGTAGCCGGTCTCCAGATCCCGGACGGTCCGCTCGACCGTCGAGAAGTTCCAGTACCCCTCGGCGACGAACTGGAGGTTTCGGCCGAGGGTCACCCCCAGGCCGCCGTACGGCTGCCAGCCGAATCCCCCGTAATCGTCCTCGTACTCGACGCCGTAGTAGTAGTCGCGGACCTCGACGACCAGGACTTCATATCCCACTCCGGCGCCGATATACGGCTGGACCCCGCCGAAGTCGGGCCGCAGCTCCACGACTCCCAGGATGGGGATGAGGTGGGAGCTCGACTCGTAGCGGGTCGTGGTGACCCCCACCGGGACGCCGCCCGGGCCGATGTACTGGCCGACCCACTCGACCCCGGTCTCGGAGTGGTACTGCCAGTCGGTCGAGATCCCCATCTGCAGGGCATCTCCCACCCGGCCGGTCATCTTGAAGCCGGCGAGGAAATCGTCCTTAGGGACATAGTCGCCGTCGAAGAAGCCGCTGCGCAGCGTCACCCAGCCGACGGGCTTGGGCGGCTTTCTGTAGACCGGCGCGACCGGCGCCGGCTGAGGCGGAAGGCCGCGGTTCCACGGACGGCGCACCACGGTCGGTTCGGCAGCCGCCATGGCGGGCCCGGTCGCGTCCAGGGAGAGGGGTGCGGCCGCGACGGCCGGCGACGCCATCACGTCGATCCCGAAGGACGGGGTCGCGAGAACGGAGACGGCGATGGCACTGGGCGCTCCGCCGACACGGGACGGTTCGTGGGCCTCGGCAGCCCAACCCCATGCGAGCATCCACGCGCCCAGCGCCATGGCTGCCAGCACCGGCCCGGCCGTCGGCCGGCTCGAACTCATGGACATCCGGTCTTGCATCGCGCACCTCCAGGCTCAGCTGCCCGACGAAGGGCCGCCCCCACCGGCCGGGCCGGTATCGCCGTCGGGCCAGGACGCTGTCCTGCTCCCGGCGGGAGCGAGGTCCGGCCCGGCTCCCAGCGACAGTCATGGCAAGCGCCGTGCCCGGTCTAAGTCGCTGTGGGATCGCGGGCCCGCCCCACCGCACGAAGCGCGCTGTGACGCGCCCGCGCCACGCTGTGGCGGGGGCACTCGGCCGCACGCCCGCCGTGGTAGGTTCTCCGCATGCGTGACCGCGCCCCGATTCTCCCCCGGGTCCTATCTCGCGCCGCCGCTCTGGCGTGGGCGATCGCGCTCCTCATGCTGGACTCGTCCGGATGCGCTTCGCCGGGGCAGCGCGACCCCCTGCCGGTCGCCGAGTTCGATCCCGCCGACACCGCCTCGATCGCTCCCGCCCGCTGGCCGGGGTTTCCCCTGCTGCCCGACGGGCGCTTCCCGATCGCCGGCTGGTGCGCTCCGCCGGTCGCCCAGACGACCGACGCCCGCTACGCCGAGTACGCCCGCGCCGGCTTCACGGTCGTCCTGCCGGCGCTCGAGGACCCCTATCTCCCCGCTCCCAACCTCGCGCGGCTGGAGGTGGCCGGACGGCGGGGGCTGTACGTGATCGTGCGGGACGAGAGGCTCTACCCCGGCGTCGCCCAGCGCCCGGGCTGGAGGGCCGCAACCGATACCATCGTGGCGACCTACTCGGCCCACCCGGCGCTTCTCGGCTATTTCCTCGCCGATGAACCGGGTCCCGACTTCTTCGGCCCGCTCGCGGCGGTGACGCGGCGCCTGGCGATGCGCGACCCGCGCCACCCGGCGCACATCAACCTCTATGGCGAGGGTCCCGTCGGGTACGAGATCCAGGGGCTCAGCTACTCGGCCTATCTGCGGCGCTTCATGGAAAGCGTGCGCCCCGGGTTCTTCTCGCTCAGCAATTACGTTCTCAAGCAAGACGGAACGGATATCCCGACCTTCTGCTCCGGCTGGGACTCGGCGCGGACCGCGGCCGGCGAGGTTCCGTTCTGGGCGATCCTGCTCGTGATCCCGCACGGCCCCTACCGCGAGCCGACCGAGGCCGAGCTGGCCTGGCAGGCCAACCTGGCGCTGGCCCACGGGGCCCGGGGGATCGTCTGGTTCACCTACTGGTCGCCGAACCCGGCCGAACCGCTGCGCTACCGTGGCGGGCCGATCGCCTATGACGGCAGCCGGAACCCGAGTTACGACTCGGTGGCGCGCGTGAACGCCTGGATCGGCGCCCTCGGGCGCGAATTGGCTCCACTGCGTTGCGCGGACGTCCGCCACACCGGGGAGCTGCCGCGCGGGGGCGGACGGCTGGACCCCGACCCCGCCGCCGGGAGCACCTTCGGGCTCGCCCAGCGCGGAGAGGGAAACCTCACGTTCGGGCTCTTCCTGGCTTCGGACGGCCGGCGCCATGTCCTCGTGGTGAACCGCGACTACCGAAACCCGACGCAGGCCAGAATCGTATCGGAGGCGGGCTGGGAGCGCTGGACGGGAGAGCCCGGCCGCTACAAGACTTCCGACACGGCGAGTGACCCCCTGATGATCCGGCTCGAGCCGGGCGGCG
>Ga0315273_10012357_pt1 | contig 10944 bp, 6 predicted proteins | sample YL17G02_0_MG_FD_205753 | JGI IMG/M metagenome (GOLD analysis project Ga0315273, IMG submission 205753) | Sediment microbial communities from Yellowstone Lake, YNP, Wyoming, USA - YL17G02_0 | ecosystem: Environmental > Aquatic > Freshwater > Lake > Sediment | place: USA: Wyoming | collected...
CCGCGAGACGTGCGCCGCGCCTACGTTCGACGTCATGATGATGATGCAGTTGCGAAAACTCACTTCACGCCCGCGTGCGTCCTTCAACCGGCCTTCGTCGAAGACAGGCAGGAGGACGTCGAAAATCCTCCTGTGGGCCTTTTCAATCTCGTCAAACAGCAACACTGAGAATGGGGCGTTACGGACTGCGGCGGTGAGACGGCCTTCTTCTTCGCTCCCGACGTATCCGGGCGGCGCGCCGAGCAAACGCGAAACGGAATGCTCCTCGATGTACTCGGACATGTCGAAGGTGACGAGATGATCCGCGGAGCCAAACAGCGCATCGGCCAGCGCCTTGGCAAGCTGGGTCTTCCCTACCCCGGTCGGACCCAGAAACAGCAACACGGCATCGGGCCGGTTAGGATCCGTGAGACCCGTCCGGGCCTTTTTCACCGCGGCCACGGTGCGCGCGACGGCCTCGTCCTGTCCGATGATCCGATCCTTCAGATCGCGCTCCAGGTTGGACAGAAACAGCCGCTCCTCGGCGGTCATCTCTTCGATGGGAATCGCCGTGATCTGGCTTATGACTTTGCGGATGTCGTGAGGCGTGACTCTGTCGACGGTGGCGGCTTGGCGTGAGCCTTGCCCTCCCCGTTCGGCCCGGTTTCGCGCCGCGATGGTCTTCAGACGGTAGCGGGCACAGGCTTGATCGAGCACGTCAATGGCCTTGTCCGGGAGATGGCGATTGGGCATATAACGCTGGGTGAGGGTAACGGCTGCCTCCATGGCCCTCCCGCTGATATGGACACCGTGGTGGCGTTCGAGGGATGGGGCAAGCCTCTCGAGAACCTCGAGGGTCGCGGCCTCGTCAAGGGGCTCGACGCGCACCATCTGGAACCGCCGCTCGATGGCGGGATCTTTCTCGACAAACCTCCGGTATTCCTGGAGGGTGGTCGCGCCGATGCAGCGGATCTCGCCGCGCGCAAGCGTCGGCTTCAGCAGGTTCGCAATATCCACCCCATCGCCGCCCGTCGCGCCCGCGCCCATCACGAGGTGGAACTCATCTATGAAAAGGATGATATCCTTCGATCTCTTGACCTCATCGAGAAGCGCCAACAGCTTTTTCTCGAGGGAGCCCCGGTATTGCGTCCCCGAAAGCAGCGCGCCCAAGTTCAGTTCGAGAATGCGGTACCCGGTGAGAATGCCGCCAAGCCCGCCGCGCACCCCGGCCACCGCAAGTCCCTCGACAATCTGGGTCTTGCCGACGCCCGCCTCCCCCACCAGCATCACGTTGTTCTTGTTCTTGCGCGCGAGGATCTGCAAGACCTGGAACATCTCATTCTCGCGGCCGACCGCACGTTGGAGCACACTCCGGCGGGCCGCCTCCGTCAGATCGCGGGTGAGCGTCGCGAGAGCGGATTCGCTCTCGTTTGCCGCTGCCCCGGCCACCGCGGGACCCTTCGCGGCAGGGGTCTCGGATAGTTCCGTTCCGGCATCGCCCGCCGTCCGCCCGGCGGCCCGAGACAGTTCGTCCCGCAACGAGACAATCATCTCCCCGCGCCCGAGATTCAGCCGATCCAGCGCCCGGCTCGGCCCCGCATGAACATCGGCCAGTAGAGCCAGCAACAAGTGACCCGCAGTTGTGCCGGCGTATCCTTGCCGCTCGGACAGTTTCGCGGCGGAGGCAAGCGTTCCGGCGCACCGCGGCGTGTAGAACACCTCCCCCGAAGCGGGCAATGCTCCGCCATGCCACGCCTCGCGCGAGAGTTCCCGCGACACGGTATGGAGGACGCTCACGTAGCGATCCATGAAGGCTTTGGGCAGAAGAGCCGACGCGTCAAGAAGGGCTTCGAACAGATGGTCAACGCCGACAAAAAACTGCCCGTGCCGCACGCTTATCGCCACCGCGGCGTCGAGCAGCTTGCTCACTTCAGGGGAGACATGAAACTGCACGCGACTGCTCCCTACCCAACGGTAACTGTCCATTGTTACCGTTTCGCATCGCATTGCCCGCCGCCGAGATTATTGATGAAGGATCGCGAGGTTTGCAACCCACGGCTTGTAAGGAAAAACACGCCCCACGCGGGCAGAGCAAGGGCGCTCGGAAGCCGCGGAATCCCTTCGATTCCCCCGTAGTTGTAACCGCGAAAGCCTCATGCCCTCTTTGCGCGGCGCTGGTCTTCGTACCAGCGGCGCCATTGAGCGGCATAGCGGCGAATCCAGTCTAGGACCGCCTCCGAACCGAGGTCGCGTTGCGCCTTCTCGGACTCAATCCACTTGTGTCGGAGGATTTCCTCGCGCTGCTCGGCCAACATCTTTGCCTGGTGTTCCTCGCGCACGCGCTGTTCGCCACCTGACTCAGAACCGGCCTCCAGCTCGCTGAAATCGACGTCGCAGCCGCTTTCAGCCGAGGTTTCATGTCGGCGCTCCTCAACGCCGCACTTTTCCACACTGCCTACTTCATGCTGCATTGCACACCTATTGATACGACTCCCCGAGCAAAACCATGAACCAGCCCTCCCGCACAATAACTATAGCACGGCGTCTCCCAGAAATCGCGGTATCTTACCCTATTCAGGCGGGGAATTCAACCTTTTTGATTGACATATACCGCATATTTCGCATTAATGCTGGCTCTGTGACATGCTTGGGATGGTCCGAAAAGACGTTTCCCCCGTAAATGGTTGGCAGGACGATGCCCCTGTTTCGGCACTGCGGAAGCCTGGCCCTGCCGGTCTCAAACCCTCGTGCGTGGCGCGGACCCTATCCGGAGTAGGCGCTTGACACAACCCGTACCGGGGATTACACTCGTTTTGCCTTGACAGGAAAGTCCGGGCAAGATCAGGAGGAACAGGAGATGCAATCGCACGACGGCTGTTGCTGCTGCAATCATCACGGAATGGCCCGACGCACGTTTCTGGCGACGGTCGGGGGATCTGCCTTGGGGACCGCCGCACTGACGGGTTGCGCCACGGCGGGAAAGGCCAAGGAACCGGGCGGACCGCGCTTGGAACCGGCGGCAAGCACGAAGGAGCTGGTGGTGCAGCCGGCTCTTTCCTACCGTTTCCACAAGCGTGCCAACGCGACAAGCTGGCGTCCCTGGGGCGGCCTTGCCACGGAGCAGGACGTAGAACAGGAGCTGGCTCGGATCGACGGCGAGCTGGGGCAAATCGCGAAGAAGGCGGGGTTCCGGCTCAAGGTCCTGCCGGTGGCAAGGGTTACGTCTCGGGCGGAAGGCGAGAATGTGTGCAAATCGCCCGCGGACGTGATGCTAATCTATGCCGCGACGGGTGACGGCGGCGACATCGAAGCCATGATCTCGCCGGAACGGCACAACCTGATGTTTGTCCGTCATCGTTCTGGACCGGTCTATCTCTGGTATGAAATCGCCAGCCCGCGAATGCTGCGCAAGACGGTGGATGAGTTCGGCCAGCCGGGTCTGACCCTGCGCGACGTGGTCGTCGATAGCCACGACGAGGTACTCTGGCGTCTGCGAGCCCTTTACGGACTGAAAAACACGGTGGGATCGAAGATCGTTGCAATCGGCGATGCGGGCGGCTGGGGCGCTGGCGGACGCCAAGCCCCGCAGATCGCGCGCGAGAAATGGAAGCTGGATATTATCGATGCGCCTTATGAAGACCTCGGAAAACGCATCGCCAGCGCGCGTGGAGACAAAGCCCTGGTGAGGAATGCTGAGGCAGCCGCCGAGGAGTACTTGAAGGACTCCGGTGTCACGCTCAAGACCGACAAGGGCTTCGTGGTGCGCGCGTTCCTGCTCAGGGCCGTCTTCGAGGCGCTGATGCAGGAGCATGGGGCGTACGCGCTTACGGTGAACAACTGCATGAGCACGATCATGCCCATGTCGGAGACGACCGCGTGCCTGCCGCTGAGCCTGATCAACGACAGCGGCGCGTTGGCGTTCTGCGAGTCGGATTTTGTGGTGATCCCGTCGGGAATCCTGCTCCATCACATTTCAGGCACGCCCGTATTCCTGAATGACCCGACCTATCCCCACGACGGCGTCATCACCATAGCCCACTGCACCGCGCCGCGCAGGATGGACGGCAAACGCCTCGAAAAGGCGACGATCCTGACGCACTTCGAATCCGACTATGGCGCCGCCCCAAAAGTCGACATGCAGATCGGACAAGTCGTGACGAACATCGATCCCGATTTCGCGTGCAAGCGCTGGCTCGGGTTCCGAGGCAAGGTCGAGGCGAATCCATTCATGGCGGTGTGCCGCTCCCAAGTGGACATTTCCATCGAGGGAGACTGCGATACCCTGGCGCAGGAGATGTGCGGCTTCCACTGGATGACGGGCTACGGCGACTATCTCAAGGAAGTGGGCTACGCGCTTGGCAAGATGGACATCGGCTGGCTGAACCTCTCCAACCCGAGGGCGACGCCGGCGTAATCGAGACGTTCCGGTCTCTGCCGGAAGTCAATGCCGCAGTAGGAGTCTTGGAATGGGACACGCTACAAACAACGAACGCACGTACCGGCTGTTGCAGCAACGCCTTGATCGCACGGTGACGGGCGCGCCGGATTCCCCCACGCTGATCAAGATCCTGAAGCTGTTGTTCCGGCCGGATGAGGCGGAGTTGGCGCGGCGCCTGCCGGGACGTCCGACGGAACTCGAGGCGCTTTCGCAAAAGCTCGACATGCCCAAAGAGGAATTGCGCGAAAAGCTGACCGCGATGGCCGAGCGGGGTCTCCTCCTGGACGTGCAACACAAGGGGAAGCAGTACTTCATGCTGCCGCCGATAGTCGTTGGCTTCTTCGAGTTCACGTTCATGCGGACGCGCGACGATGTTCCGTTGGCGGAACTTGCCCGGCTCTTTGACCAATACATGCGCGTAGAAGACAAGTTTGCGCGTTCGGTTTTTCGCGCGGAGACGCAGGTCGGGCGCAGTCTCGTGCATGAACAGGCATTGCCCGAGAATGATCACACGGAGATACTTGATTGGGAGCGCGCGAGCCATCTCATCAAGTCCGCCTCGATGCTCGGAGTGGGTCTTTGTCCGTGCCGGCACGTGGCAAGTCACGTCGGAAAGGCGTGTGACGCGCCGCTTCGCGTCTGCCTGTCGTTGAACTACGGCGCGGAGGCGGTCATCCGAAGCGGTAACGCCGAACGCATCAGCGCGGATGAAGGTATACGGATCCTGGAAGAGTGCAAAGAGGCGGGACTTGCCCAGACGGGCGACAACGTGCAGCGCCAGGTGACGTTCATCTGCAACTGCTGCGGGTGCTGCTGTGGCATGATGGAAGCAGTGCGGGTTTTCAACATCCGCAACGCCATCATGACCTCCAACTGGATCATGAACCTGGACTTGGAGAAGTGCCGCGGCTGCGGGAAGTGCGTCAAGGCGTGTCCAGTCCGGGCCATCGAATTGGCAGGGCCGAGCTCCAACTCGGCCGAGAACACCCAGCCTCCGGGGAAGAAGCAGGCCGCATTGGATGAATCGCTGTGCCTGGGATGCGGGGTGTGCTACTCCGCGTGCAAGTCCGGCGCGATACGGATGACGGCCCGGCCGCAGCGCGTGCTGACGCCCGAGTCGATGTTCGACCGGCACGTCCAGATGGCCATCGAGCGCGGCAAACTCGCCGAGGTCATATTTGACGCGCCGGAAAAGCTTCACCACCGCGCCATCGGACGCATTCTGAGCGTTCTCGAGAAGTCACCGCCGTTCAAGGCGGCCATGGCCGTCAAGCCTCTGCGCTCAGCCTTTCTCAACAACATGCTGCGAGGGGTGAAACAAGAGGAAGGCGCGAAGAAATTCATGAGCAAATAAGCACGCCCGCGCGCAGCGGCGGCAGCACGAGGTGGTCCAGTTCGCCTGCGCCGAGGACGTCTCCGGTGTGCGGGTCCAACCATTGCCGCGGCGGCTTCACCGCCACATAGAGCTTCACGTCGATCGTGTTCGGCCCTTCATTGGTGAAGAAGTAGACGTCGGCTTCGTCGTGCTTGAGATGAATGTAGCGCAGGTCGCGGTTCTGGGGGTTGATTGTCACGTCGGGAAACACGATCACGTCCAGCATCCGCACGAGTTCGGCTGCATCGGCGGCGCTTCGGGCCACGCCGGGGATTGCTTCTCCGTACGCGATGACGCGTCCGGCTTCATTGAGGGGCCTTAACATTTCGAGCACCTGCGCGTCGATAAACCCGGCCCCGTCTACGATCAACGCGCGATATGTCATGTCGCGGATCGTAATCGCCTCGCCCGCAACCGCGCACTGCGCCCTCAGCGTGTCAGTGTCGAGATAGTTGAAGTCGTGCTGCGTCTCGAACATGACGCGGGCAGCGCGCCACGGAAGCTTGTCCGGCGTTCCGAGTATGGCGAAGGAACAGACGTGTCTTCCCTGGGAGAGCAGCCAACTCACGCGGCGCACGTAATCGGCGTACTTCTTGTAGTCCTTCCACCAGGGGCTGTTCGGGCCTACGTCCGGAGGCCGTTCGTCGCGCCGCTTGTCGCGCAGCGAATAATAGAACGCGTGCGGCATTATCATGTTGACGCCTCGGGCGAACAGCCAGTTCGTGATATACATCATCTCGTCGTGGGTAAAGTTCCACCCATACGCGCCGAAGCATTCATTCATGTTTCGCTGCCGGCCGTAATGCCGTTGCGCCGAGACGCTGCACTTGCCCATCGTCGACTGCTCGCCTTCAAGGGACTTGTCTTGGTAGGGCTCGATGTAACGCCACACGATGTCCTGTCCGGGGATGTGAAAGTACTTCAACATGCCGGTGTCGTCCGGACCCGCTGGATGACCCGTCAGCGCAACGCCATGGTCCTCGCACCATTTGCTGTACGGCGCGTAATACGCTTCCTCGAGCCGCTTGTTGACGGCCCGGTTGAAATCCTTCCGGTATCGCCCGGCATCCGGATAGCCGTCATCCCATAGGGCAGCGAGATGCGGACGGAAATCGTAGCCGAGCGCCGTTTCGAGGTACTCAGCGAAACCCCACGTCCAAGGCTTCACGCCTTTTTTCCCGCCGCGGCCGAGGATGCTCGGCTCGTCCGTGAAAACGGCAATGATCGTCTTCCCAAAGTGTTCCTTAAGCGCCTCATAGTGGCCGTCCAACGCCAAGTGTCGAAAGCTGGCCATGGCTTCCGGGTTGAGCAGGTCGCCCGCAGGCGGCGCGCCCGGTTGGCCGTCGTCCTGATCATAGTGAACGCCGCGGATCGTCCCCATCGAGCGACTGTGAACATACGCCCACTGCTCATCCTCCGCCACAAGCTCCTCCCCCTCCGCTAAGCTTTCTTTCGCGCGCCGCTCGATGCACCGCGCCGCATGCCGCGGATTCGCCGCCACCACCTGACCCGCGCACGAGCCGCTCGGATACATGCCTTCATCATAGAGGACTACGAACATCCCCTTCCGGGCGGCATGCTCAACGCAGACCTTCGTAAAGTGGAGCCATGACTCCGACATGAACCCGATGCTGGCCGGCAGCCCCATACGCGCGTGCGGGATGAAGCCATAGACGCCGTGAGCCTCAAAGTCGTCGATCTGCCGTTTCAATTCCTCTTCGGTCAGTTCGTCGTTGAGAAACCAAAATGGTATCATCGTGTATTCGCGCGGCGGGTTCCTGAAGGAATCCAGCAAGGCCATAATCCTCTTCCCCATCTTCCGACTATAGGCATCAAGCTCGGGAGCATTCTACCCGACGCTCGCACCTGAACACGAAAGCAGCAGCGTTGCCGCCCCATCCGTTTCTAGCGTGCTTCGTGCTCGTGCTCGTGCTCGTAATCGAGAAACTTCCCCTGTATGCCCTCAACACGAACGAATCTCTAATGCCTCCACCTTGTCTGTTATCTCGGTGTACATGTATGTTCCCTCCCGAAACGGCCCAGGGTTCACTATCTTCGTACTGCCGATCGTATCGATGCCACGACTCTCATGGATGTGCCCGCACAGACACAGTAACGGCCGGCGCTTCTCGACAAAGAATCTGACGCTTGCGCTGCCCGCATGCCCTCCGTGGTGCGCGTTGTCGACGGCCGTGTTGTACGGAGGCTCATGCGAGACCAGCACGACGGGTGCGTCCGGAGACACCCCGCGTGTAGCACGGGCAAGAAACGCTTGCAGTTGCTCCTCCGTATACTCGGTCACGGTCCGACCCAAGCAAGGGAGCGAGCCGCCAAGTCCCACAAACGCGACACCATCGACCGTCTGATTCCGGGCATGCAATCCAATCCCGATCTCTTCAAGATATTCGCCGACTTCGGGCGGATCGCAGTTGCCTGGAATCGCCACGAGAGACTTGCATCGTGCGCGAATGGCCTCGACTATTCGCGCCACGTCCTGACGGCTGCCAAAGGTCGTTATGTCACCCGCCAGTATGACGATGTCCGCGGCCGCGAGGTCGGACGCCATACGATCCAGTGGCCGTACATCCCCGTGCATGTCCGTGAAGCCAACGATTACCATAGCCCGTGAGTCTCCAAGGAGATCGCTTGTCTGTCGAAACCGATTATAGCCAAAACAACAATGCATGTCGGACTTGTATTGCATTATTGCGTGTGCGATGCTCAGCGGGCGAAGAGGAGCAGGGGAAAATGGACCTTGATTCGCTGCAATCCGAAGGCGATCTGAACGTGTCCCCGCTTCGTGCTCAATGGACGCGGGACAAGGTTGACGCGGAGACGCGCGGGTGGCTTGAGGCGGACGCGAAGTACTTCTTCCATCAGGCGTTGTCGACGCCGTGCCTCGATGTGCTCAGGTCATGCGACGGGATCTATATCGAGGACCTGCAGGGACGCCGGATCATGGATTTCCACGGCAACAGCGTCCACCAAGTCGGCTTCGCCAATCCGAAGGTCATCGGCGCCATCAAGGAACAACTGGATGTGCTGCCCTTCTGCACGCGCCGCTACACTAACCTGCCCGCAATACGGCTCGCGCGGAAGCTCGCCGAACTCGCGCCGGGGAATCTGAACAAGGTCTTGTTCGCCCCTGGCGGCACGAGCGTAATCGGCATGGCGCTCAAGCTGGCGCGCGCGGCCACCGGGCGCTTCAAGACAATCTCGATGTGGGATTCATTTCACGGCGCGTCGTTGGACGCCATCTCCATCGGAGGCGAGGCGATCTTCCGGAAAGGCATCGGGCCGCTGCTGCCTGGCGCTGAACACGTGCCCCCGCCCGACCCTCTCCACTGCCCATTTTGCAAGGATGGGGGAACGTGCAATCTCAAGTGCGCGGACTACATTGAATACGTCCTCGAGAAGGAGGGCGACGTGGCGGCAGTGATCGCGGAAACGGTGCGAAGCACGCCGTTCATCCCGCCACAAGAATACTGGAAGAAGGTCCGCGCCGCGTGCGACAAACATGGTGCCCTCCTGATCCTTGATGAGATTCCTACGTGCCTGGGCCGAACGGGGACGATGTTCGCGTGCGAGCATTACGGCATTGTGCCGGACATGCTCTGCATCGGAAAGGGGCTTGGGGGCGGCGTCTTTCCGCTCGCCGCCTTGATCGCGCGCGAGGACCTGGATGTGATGCCGGATCGCGCGCTCGGGCACTACACCCATGAGAAGAATCCGGTAGCCTGCGCGGCGGGGCTCGCCACCATCGAATGCCTGATCGAGGAGGGGCTCCTCGATAATGCACGGCGCACCGGCGCGCATGCGCTGGAGCGTATGCGTGCGATGCAGGAGCGCTTTGCGTTTATCGGTGACGTCCGAGGTCTCGGGCTGTTGTTGGGCATCGAGTTGGTCAAGGATAGAGCTTCACGGGCTCGTGCCACGGACGAAGCCGAGCGCGTGATGTACGCCGCCCTGAGTAAAGGGCTGAGCTTCAAGGTGACAATGGGAAACATCCTCACTTTGACACCCCCATTGACCATCACAATCGAACAGATGGACCAGGCAATGGATATCCTTGAGGCGTGTTTCCGCGAAGTCGGGGAAGGTCATGTTTAGACCGGACTGTACGTGAACGAAGGAGTCGTCGCATGGTTAAGCCGCTGATCGCAACATTGATTCTAGCCGGATTACTCTTGACCTCATACGCGGGCGGAGAGCCTATCACCACCGGCAGCCTGATAAGCCAGATGATCGACATGAAGCGTCTGGTCGAGTTTCCGGACCCCGCATACAAGACAATTCAGTTCTCGTCCTACGATCATCGAAGCACATTGCCGGGCGGCCCGATGTGGTTTGCCAACAGCGACGGGTTCGGCCGCGAGCCTGTTCCGAATTTCGAAGGGGTCGTAAGACAGCCCGATGACAAGGGCGTCGGGGAATATCTGATCTGCGACGTCGAGGGGCCCGGCGCCATCGTTCGAACGTGGTCGGCCCGAATGGAAGGCGTCATCCGAGTGTATCTCGATGGCAGCGAAACCCCGTTGTTCGACGGCCCGGCGGAACAGTTCCTGATGCGGACGTATCAGCCCTACGCGTCGGCGGCAGGCATCGATGAGGGACTCTTCGCGGGTACGTTCTTCCAACGAAACGCGGCGTATTGCCCCATCCCATTCGCGAAGCATTGTCGGATTGTGTGGATAGGCGGCCTGAAAACCACTCATTTCTACCAGGTCCAGGTGCGGCTGTATGACAAGTGCGCCGAGGTCGTCACGTTCCGCCTGGAGGATCTCAAGACGTATGAGCCGGAGCTTCGCCGCGTGGCGAGAATCCTGACGGATCCCGACGGTGCGTGGGAGTATTCGTCCAAGGAGAAGGCCGCTGAATTCGCGGTGATGGTGCAGCCCGGCGCCAAGGCTGCGGCGCTTGAACTGCCGGGGCCGGGAGCGGTGGAACGATTCGCGGTCGTCGTGAAGGCCGCTGATCGCGACGCCGCGTTGCGGCAGACGGTCATGCGCGTGATATGCGATGAGTACCCCTGGGGACAAGTCCAGTCGCCGGTGGGCGATTTCTTTGGGAGTGCCCCCGGCATCAACCCGTACGTGTCAATCCCGTTCACGGTGGCGCCGGACGGGACGATGACGTGCCGGTACGTAATGCC
>Ga0315273_10012358_pt1 | contig 10943 bp, 14 predicted proteins | sample YL17G02_0_MG_FD_205753 | JGI IMG/M metagenome (GOLD analysis project Ga0315273, IMG submission 205753) | Sediment microbial communities from Yellowstone Lake, YNP, Wyoming, USA - YL17G02_0 | ecosystem: Environmental > Aquatic > Freshwater > Lake > Sediment | place: USA: Wyoming | collected...
AGAATGGAGAAGGCGCGCACGCGAGCTGGCCGCGCAGAAAAACGAGGCCGATGAACGCACGCTGCTCACGAAGCTGCACAAGCTCGGCATGATAGGCGAACGGGCGAATCTGGACGACGTGCTCGGTCTCGAGCTGCCCAACCTGCTGGAGAGGCGGCTGCAGACGCTGGTGCTCAGGAAGGGGTTCGCAAACAGCATAAAGCAGGCGCGCCAGTTCGTCACGCACGGCCACATGGCGATAGGCGGAACCAAGATGCTGTGGCCGTCCATGATAGTCCCCACGCACCTCGAGGGCGAAATCAATTTTTACGAAAAGAGCAAGGTCAAGACATGGCTGATGGCGGCCAAGGCCAAGCAGGTCGAGAAGGAGAAGGCAAAGGTTGCCGCGCAGGAAACGAAAATAGAAGCCCCTAAGGCGAACGTCAATGAAGTAAAGAAGTGATTATGTTGCCAGAAGAATCAAAACCAGTTGAGTCAAAGCCGCAGGAAGGCGGCTTCAGGCGCTCCGGATTCCGCGGAAGAAGGGAGCCGTCGACAACGACGTTTGTGCGGCCCGGGATACGCTGGGGAATCGCGCATATCTTCTCAAGCCCGAACAACACGATGATACACATCACGGACGTCACAGGGACAGAAACGATAGCAAGGATAACGGCGGGGATGATGACCGACAAGGACAGGGAAGGCGGATCCCCGTATCCGGCGATGCAGGCGTCCTTCAAGGCCGCCGAGATCGCGTTCGCCAAGGGCATAACTGGCGTCCACATCAAGATACGCGCGCCCGGCGGAATAAAGGCGAAGCAGCCCGGCGCAGGGGCGCAGCCCGCAATAAGGGCGCTCGCAAGGGCGGGCATGAGGATAGGAAGGATAGAGGACGTCACGCCGCTGCCGCACGACACGTGCAGGCGCAAGGGCGGACGCAGGGGAAGAAGGGTATAAGGTTAATAAAGGAAAAATAGAATGTGATACTATGAAAATCAAAATGCTTTCAAAGGACGAGCGAAAACTCAAGTTCATACTTGAGGACGTGACGCCGCAGTTCACCAACGCGCTCAGGAGGGTGATGATGAGCGAGATCCCCGTGCTGGCCGTCGATACCGTCAGTTTTTACAACAACGATTCCGCCCTGTACGACGAGGTGCTTGCGCACAGGTTCGCGATGGTGCCGCTCTGGTTCGACGCAAAATCGTTCAAACTGCCGGACGACTGCAGCTGCGAAGGCAAGGGCTGCTCGAACTGCCAGATAGTCTTTGTGGTCGACAAGAAGGGGCCGGCCACCGTCCTGTCAAAGGACATGAAATCGGCGGATGCGGAAATGGCGAAGCCGATGCTTGACGACGTCCCGATAACGGAACTTTACGAGGACCAGCGGTTGAAGGCGGAGGCGACGGCAAAGCTGGGGCTCGGAAAAATCCATGCGAAGTGGCAGGCCGCGCGCGTCTGGTATTCCTATCTGCCCGTGGTGGAGCAAAAAACGAAAGTGACGAACGGGCACGAGGTGGAGCACGCCTGCCCGCACGGCGCCATAAAGGTCATAGACGGCAAAGTGGAGGTAAGCCCCGATTGCGACCTGAGCTGCCACGCGGACAAGGCCGCCAAGCCCGAGGGGGCGTTCACGCTCAAGGGCGACGACACCAAATTCGTGTTCACGGTGGAAAGCATCTCGGGACTCACAGCCGAAGAGATAGTCCTGCAGGCCGTCGACATACTCAGGGCCAAGGCCAAGGAATTCGGGAAAGGAGTGGAGAGCTTAAAGTAATTTAAGCTCCCTCAGCTTATTCTATTTTGCGGGGGTAGGAAAGCCTGGCGTGTTCCTTGCCGTGCGAGGATAACGGGCAAAAAATCCGCAGGACTTAAGTGCGCTTAAGTTATGAGCTTCGGCTATGACTGAGATATCCTGTCGCTTAGTGCGTCCGAGTGTTCAAAGCCTCGTGGAACCGCGGTTCCACTGAGCTGGAAATCACTCCCCCCGCACCACATGATCACCATCGGTGCGAGCATGTATTTGTAAAGTAATCATGTAGTGCGCCCGCACCATTCCGCCCTTTTCTTTTGTGCGTTGCCGAAACGTATTTAAACGTTCAAAAGCGGTATATGGAAAGATTATTATGCCGAAACCGACAGGACCGACCAACCCAATCCTCAAGCAGGCGATAACCGACCTCAAGGCCGCCGGGCACAAGTACGGCGTGCCGTTCGCCGTAGCGGTCGCCAAGAAGATGGGGAGATCCACGCGGCGCAAGGTCGAGGTCGACGTTTCTCGGATAGAGCGCTACGCGAAGAAGGGCGACACCGTAATGGTGCCCGGAAAAGTCCTGGGCACGGGAAAGATAACGAAGCCCGTGACAATCGCCGCGGCGGCTTTTTCGGCATCGGCCATCGAGAAGATAGAAAAGGCGGGCGGAAAGATAATACCGATAACCGAGCTCATAGAGAAGAATCCGAAGGGGACGGGCGTCAAGATTTTGTGTTGATTCGTATGGTTACTGAAGTGCGATTCGGGCCCGAGATAGTGGATGCGGACGGCGCAGTGGTGGGAAGGCTCGCGTCGGTCCTCGCAAAACGGTTGCTTATGGGAGAGGACATCATTGTTGTGAACGCGGAGAAGGCCGTGATAAGCGGCTCGCCCGAAGTGATAAAGAAAAGGTTCTTCGAGAAGCGGACAAGGGGCGACAGGATAAAGGGGCCCTTCTATCCCAGGTATCCCGATGCGCTGATAAAACGCGTCGTCAGGGGGATGGTGCCGCACAAGAAGGCGCGCGGTGTGGCCGCGTTGAAGAACCTGAAGGTCTTCATGGGCGTGCCCGAGGAGTACAAAGGCAAGGAGAAGAAGAGCGCGAAGCAGTCCCTGGACCTGACGTGCAAGTACATGACGCTGGGCGAAGTGTGCGCGGGGCTCGGCGCCAAGAAGGAAAGGTGGCAATGATGGAGTTCGATAGGTGTTTCACATGGAAATGATGTTAACGGAAGCGGCACCGGTTGCGGAGCCGCAGATAGCGGAGGACAGGAAAGCCAAGGCGCCGGCATCGAAAAAGGCCAAGATAGTGAGCACGATCGGGAAGAGGAAGGACGCCATAGCCCGCGCGACCGCAAGGCTGGGAACGGGGAAAATTTTCATAAATTCAAAGCCGTTTTCAATAATGGTCCCGGAGATTGCGCGCATGAAAGTGGAGGAGCCGCTCATGATAGCGGGGGACGCGGCGAAGACGGTGGACATCGACATAAGCGTCTCGGGTGGCGGAGTGATGGGGCAGGCGGATGCAATACGCCAGGCCATCGCGCTCGCGCTTGTGGCCTTCGACAAGAAGCTAAAGGGGCAGTTCCTCAGCTATGACCGCACGCTGCTCGTCTCGGACGTGCGGCGCAACGAGCCGCACAAGCCCAGCCGCTCGAAGGCGGGGCCCAGAAGGCACAAGCAGAGGTCAAAGAGGTAAAGCTTAAAAACTGAAAAGTGAGTTTGGTTACTATGAAGTTGAACAAGTTCAACACATTTTCATTCAAAGGTGAACAAAAATGATGATACCAGTCCGTTGCATTTCATGCGGAAAACCCGTGGGCCATCTCTGGGATACGTTCCAGAAGCGGACGGCCTCCGGCGAGGACCCGAAGAAAGTGCTGGACGAGCTGGGCCTGTCGCGCTACTGCTGCAGGGCGCTGTTCCTGACGCACATCGACCTGATAGGGCAGATAGCGAAGTTCAAGCGGTGAATTTCTTGAAAGCTGTTTTGCTTCTCGTCGCATTGGTCTTTTGCGCGGGCTGCATAGGGCAAATAGTCTCGGACGACACCGGACTATTTTCTAAGGTCAAAAGCGGAGACGCGATTTCCGTCGACTATACGCTCAAGGTTGACGGCGCGGTCGTGGACACCAGCGTCGGAAAGCAGCCCTTTACTTTCACGGTCGGCTCGGGCCAGGTCATTCCGGGCTTCGACAGCGGAGTGCTGGGCATGAAGATCGGCGAGGAAAAAACGTTCACGGTATTGCCAAAGGACGGCTACGGCGAGACGGGCAGCCACCCGCTGGCGGGCAAGACGCTGGTCTTTACCGTTAAAATCGTCGAGATAAAGAATAAATAGTGGCTTATACAAGTTTTATCGAGATAATTATGCACGTTAGCCGCCAAGGCATTGCAAAAAGGGAGAACGTTTTCAAACTCATTGAGGCGCTGAAAAAGAGTTTCGGTTCTAAAATGTCAGTGGAATTTTACGATGCTAAAATACCGTTTTCTCTCGCGGTAAAGAACCTTAACATAACATCAAGATCGAACCAGGAAAAGGCCAATCTGATAGTTGTTAATTTGAACAATAAGAAAGCGCTGGAAATAGCACTGACCGGACATAGGGGCGTATTTCTCAGGATTTATGATGAGAACCTAGGCAAGGACGAAGTCTCAGCCATCGAAAGCAATGCTTCTGTTGTCGGCAGTTCTGAAGGAGTGGTGGTTTCACCAAGCTTTCCTTTATTGGACCGCATATCTTATTGGGTAATTTTGATATGCACGCCGTTTATGTTTCTCATAGGCATCGCGTTCCTCCTTATGGGAGGTTTGCATAATTTTATGATGGGCCTTGGCGTTATGGCATTTTGTGCGATGATGATAGGTTACGCGCGGCGGCTCAGAAAAAGCCCCTTTCGCTGATGGTACGTCTCTCACTATTGCTCAGAAAAGAAGTAATTTAAACTCTTTCTCCTATTTTGAACAAACGGCAAGGGCTCGTAGTCTAGCTACATGTGAAGTGAGCTTCACAATTTCAAGCACGCTTCGCATGCTAGAATGGTATGATACCAGCTTGGGGATGACCTAAGCTCAGGAAAGGTCGCCGAAATGCTGGCGGCTCCGGTTCGAATCCGGGCGAGCCCACCATAAGCCTTTTTATATCTACCTGTCAGTAATATAACTTATGCTTCAAGGGGAAAAGAACGGGAAATACGTCAAGCTGAAGACGGTAAGGGTCTACGACGATGTCTATGAGTTCGACGTGGGGAAAAGGTTCGTTCTTGAAATGGAATACAAGGGGAAGTTCGTTCCCGAGAAGGCGAGGCTTACGCTGCTCGACAAGGAGGAGCAGACCGCGCAGTCAATGACCATAGGCGCGATAACGTTCAGGAAAATAACCAAGGGCGTGCTGCCGCTCGGTACGGTGAGGCGGCTCAGGGAAGCAAGCATAAGGCATTTCGATTACGCCGGGGAGCCCTCCGTGGCGATGGTGCCGTGAAACAGCGTACATTCCACCGTTCATACGGTGGTTCAGGGAATGTACGCGTGCTCAAGGACACACAAATATAAACATGCCGCCATCTTTAGATGGCGGTCCTTGACAACCCATTTAAATCCTTTTAATTTGTGATGATGTTTATGCAACCCGTAGAAAAGAAAGTCTTCATCGCGCAGCAGGAGAAGGCGCCCGAAACGCCCCAAGCGCCAGAAAAGCCCGCCGCGGACGAAGGGCTGCGCGGGGACTACAGGGAGGAAAAGGAGAGGCTTAGGGCGGACCTCAAAGCGAGATATGCGAACAACGTTGACGTCAGGAAATACATACGCAAGTTCCTGGGCACGGCGATGCGGGTAAGGGACGACGAATACGAAAACAATGCGGTCTCGGACACATATAGCAACGCCATTTTGGGTTTCGCGGAAATCCACGAAAGCCTCGAGAAGCTGCCGGCAGCGGCTAGCGCTTCAACAGAGTAACGCGGCTGGGCGGGCTTTCGCCTGCCAGCTTGTAGCCCGTTTCTTTTGACAATTCTTCAGAAAACTTCAGTATCTCATCATGCGAAGGCATGGCTTCGAACGGCAAACGGCTGCGCGAGGCGCCTATGGGCATGAAGGCCTTGGCTTCTATGAATGACGGAGAAGCCTTCAGTATCAGTTTGGCGAAGTCTGCGACAGTATTGTCTAGGTTGAAGTTCTTTGCAAGAGTTAGCCTAATGACGGTTCTGCAACCCATATTCGGCAGCAGCTCCAGCGTTTCAAGCAGCTTGCTCCAGCCTGCGGGCGCTATTGGATGCTGCGTACGCTCGAAAAATATCTGATTTGGACTTGTTAATGAGATATACAACTGGTAGGGCAAAGGTTCCAAAGTGTTCAGCACATCTGGTCTCATTCCATTTGACACCAAAAACACCGTCATTTTGCGCTTCTGGTACTCGGCTATCAGGTTTGAGAGGTACGGATAGAGGGTCGGTTCGCCGTCAAGGCTGATGGCGGCGTTCGTGGGCTCCATGGCTTCCTTCAAATGGACGGCGGAGTGGTCAACGCCGCCGAGACCAACGAGGAGCTTGCGTTGGGCCTCTATTGAGCCTTCGGCTATCGTTTTGGCGCTGTCCATGGCGCCTTCGGGGGCGGGACGGAAATAGGAGTGGTCGCGCCAGCAGTGGGTGCAGCGGAGATTGCAAAGGGGCAGGCAGGGGGTCATTTGGAGGCAACGATGGCTCTTTATTCCGTAGAATAATTGCTTGTAACAGACCCGCTTCTCGCCCGTTTTGATGGATTCCTTGCACCAATGGCAGAGCTTTACAGCCGAGTGGCCGTGGGCGCCAAATACGCGGTAATCGGCCTCCTGCAAACGCTTCTGCTGGTCGGTGTTCAGCATATTGAGAATGGGCATAGTAGCCTTTATATAGTTGTCCGTGCGATTTGACGTATCAAAGTCAGGATAACAAATGGAGGTTGATATTATGCCAGAAGGAAGATGCATGAAATGCAAGAAACAGGTCGAAATAAAGGACCACAAGGAAACCACCATGAAGAACGGCATGAAGGCAGCGCACGGCACGTGCCCGCACTGCGGAACCAAGGTCTTCAGGATACTAGGAAAAGCATAAAACAGAGTTTTTATAGCTGCGTCCATAGAATAAGCACATGGGATTGGGTGCTGTTATGAGACGACACGCTTTATTTTTAGCCGTTATTTTTTGCGCCTTAGCCGCGGCTTTCCTGCCCCAAGGGGCGCCGACAGGCTTCGACATAGTGACGCAAGACTCCAATCCGGACCTCAAGCCGCTGAACATAACGTATGCTCCGGTCGGGCCGCAGACGGGCGATACTGTCACTTTTTCTGTTCCCGTAAAGAACGTGGGCGACGCAGGCACGGGCTCCTCGTTCGGTGTGGCGTTGTACATAGACGGCTCCAGCGTCGGCACGGGGACGGTTTCCGCGCTCGGCGCGGGTGAGACCGGAACAGCTACGATAACGTGGACCGCGACCAGCGAACTCCATGACGCCTATGCGGCAGTTGATTCGGCCGGCGCCATAGCCGAATCGGATGAAACGAACAACCGCCTGAACAGCTCGGTGGCGGTAGACTGGCCAACCAGGAACCAGAACAACGAGCGCTGGGCGTACGCCAATATGAACGGGCCGACGACGAACCATTCCGTCTGGAGCAAGGCATTAGGCGACGGTCCGAGTTTCTATTACACGTTGTTGGCAGCCGATGGGAGGATTATAGCGACCACGGGCAACAACGTTTATGTCATTAACGCGACGACCGGAATAAACATCTGGAACATAACCGACGGCACGGCGGACGGGGCGACGGACCTCACGGTCGCGCGCGGCATACTTTTCATTTCATCCTATTACGATAAAGCAGTATATGCCTACAACGTGAGTACTGGCGCACAGCTCTGGAATGCGAGCACTTACAAAACGCCTTATTTTGTTAGCTACTACAATGGGCTGCTCCTCCAGGACAATGAAAGCCAGATTGTGGCAAGGAACCCGATAACCGGGAGCGTCGCGTGGACGTATACGCCGCCGAACGAAACGGGCTGGACGAGCGAGTTCCTTTGGTTCCCGCCCGCAATCTACAACGACACAATGTACATGGCATCGACCGAGATGAACAGCAGCGGCAGCGTGGGCGAAGCGTTCGCCATAAGCGCGGTGAACGGCAATCTGATATGGAGGAACAACTCAGGTCTCGGCAAAATATACACCATGCCGTCGGTAGGCTACAATAACGTCTTTTTCGGTGACCGCGCCAACTCGCTGCTTTATGCGTTCAACATGTTCACGGGAAGGGAATCCTGGCTGGCTTCATGGACGGTGGGCGACGATTTCAATTCAATCATCGCGCTGTACAACGGGATAGCTTACTTCATAGATACTAGCCTTTACGCGCGCAATATTTCGACGGGCGCGCAATCCTGGTCGGCAGCCCTGGAAGGGGCAGGGAGCTACTATTCGGGGCCCGTGCAAACGAAGAACGGGATGCTGTTTTACGGCTCAAGCAACGGCGTGTGGGCGCGCAGCACTTCGGACGGGAGCCTGCTGTGGCAGTACAAGATGTCGAAACCGACGTACGCCCTTCTGCCGTACAACGGGCTGCTTTACACGCTGGACAGCAACGGAAAGCTCTATGCGTTCGGGCCGAAGCAGAACATGACGGCATCGCAGACGTACAATGACACGATTGTTGACAGGGACTCGGTGAGTTCAGCAGATGCGGACGCCGCCATCCTTACGGCCAGCCTGCTGGACGGCGGAGACGCCAAGACGATAGACTTTTACTACCAGCAGCTTGAGCCGACAGTGGGGGCGGAGACCTATCTGAACTCGAACGACAGCATAAACGGCGCCGTGACCTACGCATGGAACCCGGACGGCACGATTGCCGCAGGAAGGTACAAGTGGTGGCCAAGCAGCAGCGATTACAACACGCTGAGCAACTCGACGGTGCGGATTTACGGCGGCATGAACGCGAGCTTCAGGTACGCGAGCACTTTCCCGAGATTCAGTTACAACGGGACGGACGACCTGACTGCAATTTCGTTAATTTCGTTCGGGGGCGGCGAGATATTGGACACGATGCGGACAACTTACAATTTCAAATACAACATTAGCCTTACCAAGCCCGCGGGCAGTAAGCTTGTGTCAGGGCTGTACAACCAGACCGACGTCAGCGTAACCACGCAATACCTGGCGAACGGGACGGCGTTCGCCTGCTTCGAACCGTTAGAATCGGCGATGATAGATTTCGACGACGAAATAATACCGGACCTTGTGCCCGCGTTCGAAACAAAGTCAAATTATTATTTCAAGTGGACGTGCAGCGCCGCGACCTGCCCGAGCTACAACGACGTCGAATATCTGATATACAAATCGAGGGACAGCGGTTCCCCAAACGGCACGGACGAATTCTATCTCCATGACATAACCTGCCCGGGTGGAGGGGTAAACGGCTGGACGTTCACGGTGTTCAACAACACGTCAATATCAACTTCCTTCTGGAACGGAACGATAACGCTCACGGGAGAAACAGGTACGTGGAACGCTACGCTGAACGCGACGGCGGATTTCTTTTTCACGAACGACACGGTTTACAGGAACTTCACGATAGCGGCGGCGGAGGCGGCAGCGGCCGCGACGCCTTCAGGGGGCAGCTCGGGCGTGTTCAGGAACATTTCCATGGAACCGAAGAACAACATACTCATCGAGGCGGGCAAAAAGAAGCTGATGCTTGGAAGGGGTGCTGCCGAACCCATTACGATAAACGTCACGAACAAGGGCAATGTCGTGCTGCAGGACATAATCCTGACGGCGGACGGGCTGCCGTACGGGTGGGTGACGTTCCCGCAAATGAAGATTGACAGCCTCTGGCCGAACGAGGTATGGACGGCGAAGGCGACAATCAACGTTCCGGACATAGCTCCGTTAGGGGAATACGCGCTCACATTCAAGGCGAACAACTACTACACTTCGGTAAGCAGCAAATTGGAAGTGACGATCACCGACGATTGCGAGCCGTGCCTTGCGCCCGGCGCGTGGAGCGGGTGCATCGGCAATATGCACAGCAGAACGAACTACAGGTGCAGCTCGGAGACGGACTACAGGTGCGCGGAGTGGACGGAAGAGGAAAGCTGCGCGCCGCTGCTCTCGGTTGAGAACACGCCGATATTGCTGATGATGATAATCATAGGCGGCGTCGTGATAGGAAGGTTCTACTGGAAAAACGGTCAGGTGAAGAAGAACGGAAGGGCCTCATAGATTGTCGAGATTTCCCTTACGGCAATGCCGGTCTCGTTGCCGATGTTTACGGTCTTTTTTTCGTAGGTCTTTTCGCAATAAACGTAGCCGACCTCCTTCGTGCAGTTCTCATGGAGCTGGGTGACGGCCTCGACGGATTCGCCTTTCGGGACAAGGAAGACCGTTGCGCCTGCGGCCTTGGCGGCGCGCGCCTTTTCAAGCACACCGCCGACCGCGCCGATGGAGGCGTTCTCCTCTATGGTCCCGGTTATCATGGCGTTGCCGTTCGGCTGCTTGCCTTGGAGGGACGCTATTGTGGCTATGGTCAACGCCGCTCCGGCGGAGGGGCCCCCGACGAGGCTGATATTGCCCGCGTCTATCTCGTACATTATGTCCACGTTCTTGGTGTCCACGCCGCTCACCCTTTCGGCGACGGTGCGCGCGGCCTGGATGGACTGCTGCGTGTCGACCCAGAACAGCAGGACATCGATATTTGCAAGCGTCTTGCCGTCGCCCTTCCTGGTCTCGACGGACAATTTTGCGTTCACGCCCTGGCCGCGCGAATCCACCGCGGGCACGGACATACTGACAGCATAACCTACGGACGGCTGCTTCGGCGGGTTGAGCGTCATGCCGAGGAACGCGCCGAGAAGAAGGCAGATCACGCAGACAAGGAAAAAATCCCTCGGGCGGAGCAGCTGTTTTCTCATAAGGACAGTTTATCGGGCGCCCATTTAAAAACCTTGGGAGAGTAGAATTTACTTGCAGGGAGCTAAGGCGGGGGGCCAGTCCTACCCTATCAAACGCAAACGGACTTCATGGCGTGCCTATGCTCGCGGACGGTGCGGAGGATTCGGGAAGTCCCGTTTTCCGACTGAGAAGCGCTGTCCTGCGGAGCGGTTCCCGTAGTGAACCGGGCGAGGCGGGGAACCGAGCAGCCCTAAGTTACGGATTCCGCGTTTGCAGGGTCGCA
>Ga0315273_10012359_pt1 | contig 10943 bp, 15 predicted proteins | sample YL17G02_0_MG_FD_205753 | JGI IMG/M metagenome (GOLD analysis project Ga0315273, IMG submission 205753) | Sediment microbial communities from Yellowstone Lake, YNP, Wyoming, USA - YL17G02_0 | ecosystem: Environmental > Aquatic > Freshwater > Lake > Sediment | place: USA: Wyoming | collected...
GTACGCCTCGCGCGCCGCGTTGCCGCGAGCGCAGCCGGTGATGCCCTCCTCGCCGTCAGGCCGCGCGCCCTTCAGCACGCACGACACCGAGACGTAGTAGTGGCCCGGCACGACGCGCTCGCCCTCACGCCGCTGGCGGAACGGATGGATCGGCTTGCCGCAGTGGCAGCACGGGATGATCACCTCGTCGGGGTTGAAGAACGGCGGCAGCGTGTCGAGCTCGATGCGCTTGCGCGGATCGACGGCGCCCCCGTCGCGGTCGTACCATTCGAGGCGCACGTACTGGCGCAAGAGCGGCCACGCCTCGTGCAAGAGGAGCGGCGTCGTTTCGAGCGACCAGTCCTTCTTCGGCTCCTTGCTCTTCTTGCTCATGGATCCTCCGGATTCGACTTCGGCACGATCTTCAGGCGAGGGCGACGGGCCAGCGTCAGACGCCGCTTCATCGCCTCTGCCATCGCCTCCGCCTCGGGCCCGCTGCGCAGCAACTCACGCCATTCCGGCGGCGCCGCTTCCCCGCCGGGCGTGTAGCCGATGAAGTTCTCCATGTGATGCGCCGCCACGATGGAGCCCTCGCCGGCGATCATCCCGACGACGCGCTTGAACACATCACCCTCCAACTCCTCTTGGATCAGCGCGAGCACGACGACAGGCTCGCTGCGCATCGTCCCATCGTACTGGTCGTACCAGGCAAGCAGACCCGCCGGCGCCGCGAGGATCTGGAGGGTGTCGTCGATCACCGCAGCACCTCGTCCTTCACGCCGACGAGCGAGGAGCGCTCGGGCGCCGAGGCGGGGTCGAGCGCCGCGTGCTGGGCCGCCGCTGCTGCCGCCGCTGCCACCGCCGTGACCGCCGCCGCCGCCGCCGCCGCTGACGCCTTCTCGGCCGCAGCGCGAGCCTCGTCGGCCACCTCTGCTGCCGCCGCCGCTCGCTGGGCCTGGACGAGCTTGTACATCCACTCGGCCTGGGAGTGGAAGAAGCTGGCCGCCGCCTCGAACGCGAGCGTCGCCTCGCGGCGGTGCATCACCCGCGTCGCGTCCAGCTCCATCGCGTTGCCGCCGCGCGAGGCCGTCGTCACGCCAGCCATCTCGCCCGTGTTGACGACCGCGCGCACGTAAATGCTCTGCGCGAGCGCCACGATCTCTCCCATCGTGTCCTTCTCGTCCGCCGTGAGCTCCACCGAGAGACTCTCGAGCTTCGTTCCGTCGTCCATGCTTCCTCCCTTGACCTACCGACGCGCACCGTGCCATGACGACGCGTGATGGGTCAACACGAATCGTTGCGCGCACCGTGCGCCTCGTGCTATTCGTGCCGAGAAGCTAATGTTATCAGAACGATTGCCGGGTTTCCTGGTTGGAAAGGGGTTTTGGGCCATGAGCAGACACGTGGAGATGAGCGGATTGCACGGGAAATCAGCGGGGATTAGGCAGCGAGCGCGCGCGACGTTGCACCTGGATCTCGACCAGCAAGCGCCGCCTCGTCAGCCTCTCCCGCCTCCGAAGCCGCGCGCGCCGATGCGTCCGCAGCTCTTCCCCACGGGTCCCGCCCACGAGAACTTCGACAAGTACGCCACGTCCGACACCCACCGCGAGAACTGGTCGAAGTACCGCGTCAAGATTTGGCAGATGGAGCCCGTGCTTCACGGGACGCCCATCCCCACCACGAGCGGCTTCTTCTGCCCGTCGTACGCTGCCCTGCGTGATTTCATTCGGCCATATTGGGACGGGAACAAGGCGACCTTTCAGTACAGGGTCAGCGACTTCCACCTGAACCGCTGGGTGACCTCGGCGCGCGTGTTCTTCGAGGAGGACGAGGTCAGGAAGGCCGAGGTCGCCGAGGCGAAGAAGGCCGGCGCCGGCGCCGGGCCGGCCGCCGAGGCTTCAGCGTCCAAACCAGGCGCCCCTGCCGGGAACACGGACATGAAGCGCATCGGGCTCTGGGCGAGGGCATTCGTGGATGCCGCGAGCGCCGACCCGGGCCACTGGCAGGCGTTTTGCCGTCTGCTGGAACTGGCGGACGCTGACGGCATGTCGCCGGCGGCGTTGCTGGTGCTGGTGAAGGACGCGATGCCGAGGGACGCGTGAGGGCGCCGTGACGGGCGACGAGGTGCCGACGCCGGTCTGCGGCGCGGCGTTCGGGAGCAAGGACTGCTGCCTCTCGGGCACGCGCCTCCCTGGCACGCGTCGCCGTCTGGCTCCTCGTGGCCGGTCGAGCAGGCCGAGGCGCTGGCCGGTCGCCGAGCGGGCGAAGGCCCTGGACCCGAAGGAGGAGACGTGACGAAGAGCAAGCCCAAGACACGGTTCGCGAAGCCGTCGAAGCGCGTCGAGGAGATCGCGATGCAGCGGCTCCGCTACATGAGCGCGGCGAACGTCGTCAAGGACCACCGAAGCCCCGAGGCGCGCGCCGCGATAGAGGCGGTGCTGATGTGGGTCGGGCTCAACGCCGTCGTCGGGTGGACCGGCAAGGACCGCCGGATCGCGACCAACGCGATGCGCGGGCGCCATATCCGCCACGACGAGCACGACGTCGTGGTGATCGACGCCAAGCACCTCGACGAAGCCGAGAAGATCCTCGTACCGAAGCGGAGGCTCCCGTGATGCCCGACCAGATCGACCATTTCGCTACGGAGTTCGTGGCGGACCACGTACCGACCGACGTGCCGAACGCGATGGGGGCCCACCTCGCCGCAGGCGTGCGCGCGCTGGTGCGGGACGCCGTCGAGGCCGCGCAGCGCGAACGCGACGAAGCGCGGCACCAGCGGGATCGGGCGACCGAGCTCATGGGGCACGCGCACGCCACCGCCGTGCAGTGCGCTGCCGAAACGAGCCGTATCGAGCGCGAACGCGACGAGGCGAAGGCCGCGCTCGTGCGGGAGCGGGATGCTCTGCTGGCAGACCGAGGCTTGCAGCCCGAGGCGGCGACGACTCCCGCCGAGGACGAGGCGCGCGTGGATGCGCTCATGGCGAAGGCGCGGCCGATTCCCGCGCCCGCAGCGGATCCAGGCGAATGGGTGCCATGCGACGGCTGCGGCAAGATCAAGGCGCACGGCAATCCCGAACCGGGGTGGGTGTTCGACCGCGGCGACGCGTGCTGGTACTGCACGACCTGTTCGCCCGAGCCAGCCAAGTCAGGGACAGTCACGGACAATACGAGCGCCGACGCTGCTCCTACGCCTGGAGAGGCTGGGTCGGAGGCGACGTATCCGTGCGCCCATCCGGGTTGCACGAAGCGGCGTACGAAAGCGCAGGGCGGCGCCGCGTTCGCGTTCTGCGCGGTGCACCACCCCGCCGGTTCGGCGGCCGGGCCCTCCCAGCGCGACGTCGCGCTCGCGGAGTTGGCCGTGGGCTGCCTCATCGAGATCGCCGCTGCCATCGGCCGTGACATCACGCTCACGCCGGCGCAGATCGTGGACGCCGTGCGCGAGGAGGTACGACTGCTTCGACAGGTCGCGGAGAACCAGCGGGCGCTCGCGGAGGAGTACAGGCGCGACGCCGCCAGGCTGCGGGCGGATTTCCCCCCGGCGCCGCCGCTGCCCGAGCATGGCTGCAAGTGCTCGGCGTGCCGCCGGCTGCGCGAGCTGCAGGACGGGCGCCACCACAAGCACCACGAGGGATGGACGTTCGGGGCCGGCAAGGTGGTCCGATGAAACAACGCAAGCACACCGATCCGTTCCCGACGCCGCCGACGCCGGCCCACCTCGACTATCCGCGCGGCAAGACGCCGATCATCGAGTACTTCCCGATGGAGGTCGTCCCGCCGAGCACCGCGTGCAAGCACCACGAGCACGGCTGCGAGGTCTGCGGCACCACCGACGAGCGCGACAAGCTGCACGCGACCCGCGGCGGCCGCGGGGTCGTCGCGCGCCTCGGCAGGAGGTCCCGATGAACGCGCACCTGGCGCGCGCCGTGGAGGTCTTCCTCGACGCGTTCGAGGTGTTCGACCGCGGCGTGGACGAGGTCCTCGAGCACGTCGGGCCCGACGCGGCCTCCAAGGAGGCGGCGCTCGCGGAGATCGCCATGTTCCTGGTGAACCACGGCAAGGAGCGGTGCCTGGCGCGAGGGATCGATCCGGGGAAGATCGAGGCCGAGCTAGACGGCTACCTCCGAGGCAGGGCCGCCATGCTCGCGCAGAAGGACAAGCTCGCCGCCGGCGAGGCGGTCCTCCTCCACCACTTCGGCAAGGGGTCCTCGTGAAGCTCCTCGCTCGCGATCTGGTCGCCGTCCTGGTGGCCCTCTCGCCCCCCGCCGGGCAGCCGGTGCGGCTGCAACGGCCCATCCCCCTGCCGGCCTGGAAGGCCCTCTTTGCCAGAGGGTGGCTCGCCCGCGAGGGCGACAGCGTCTGGCTCACCAAGGCCGGCCGCGCGCGCCTCCCTGTGGAATGCCGCCGTGGTGGTTAGATTTTGCGCCAGTTTCCCATTTTAGAAAGGTCCAGCCATGCCGTCTCCCAACGTCCGTCTCGTCATTCCGCCGGCCCCGCACTCCCGTCCGCAGAGGGCGACGCACACCCGCGTCGACACGATCCAGATCACACCAGAGATCGTGCGTGCCTGGCAGAATCCACCGTTTCAGCGGCCCCTGCGGGCCAACGACAAGGTGCTATCGCTCTCGGAGACGATGGCGCGCGACGGCGGCGTGGTGCCGGGCGTCATCACGCTGGGGGTGCTCGACAAAACCACCTACCTGCTCGACGGGCAGCACCGGCGCGAGGCGTTCCTGATTTCCGGCTGCACCGAGGGCTACTGCGACGCGCGGTGGCACTTCTTCGAGGACATGGCCGACATGGGCGAGGAGTTCGTCTCGCTCAACACGCAGCTCGTGCGGCTGCGGCCAGACGACGTGCTCCGTGGACTGGAGGCATCGAACGACGGGATGATGCGGATCCGCGAGAAGTGTGCGTTCGTCGGCTACGATCAGATCCGGCGTAACGACCGGTCGCCCATCGTGTCGATGTCGACGCTCCTCCGCTGCTGGTTCGGGAGCGCGCCCGAGGTGCCCACGAGCTCTGGCGCACCAGCGATGAAGCTCGCGCGCAGCCTCACCATCGAGGACGCCGACCAGATCGTCGACTTTCTCAAGCTCATCGACGGCGCCTGGGGACGCGACCAGGCGTACATGCGCCTCTGGAGCGCCCTGAACTTCACGATCTGCGCGTGGCTTTACCGCCGCCTCGTCATCACGCAGTACTCGCCGGCGACGCCGAAGCTCTCGAAGGACATGTTCAAGAAGTGCCTGATGAGCCTCTCCGCGAACCCCGACTACCTGGACTGGCTCGTGGGCCGCAACATTTCCGAGCGTGACCGCAGCCCTGCCTACTCGCGGATCAAGAAAGCGTTCGCGACGCGCATCGGCGTCGAGACGGGCAAGAAGCCGCGCCTGCCCCAGCCCGCGTGGGAACGCGGGCACATGAAATGATGGCCGGCCTCAAGACGCTGGAGCTCGAAGTCGTGGGCGTCAAAGACCTCGCGCTTGTCGGGGGCGACGACTCGATCTGGCTCGTCACGCCCATGCGCTGGTGGGATCTCGCGACGCTCGCCTGGTGGCTCTTCTGCCCGGCCGACCGCCGGGCCAAGGTCACCCTCACCACCACCGACGGCAAGAAGACCTCCTTCCGCGCCGTCCGCGTCGCCTCGCGGCACATCCGCATCCGCGGGCTCTACAAGTAAGGGGAATCCATGAATCTCACGACCACGATCCTGATGAACCTGCTCGGCGGCCTCCTCGGCGGCGTCATGGGCTACCTGCTCGCCAAGGCGCTCCGACCGCGCGCGAAGACCGCCGTACGGCGGCTCGCCGCCACCCCCAAGCCCGCCGACTACGCCTCGGCCCGCGTCGTCGACGGCTACCTGACGCTGATCGCCATCGCGGCCTGCCCCACCGACCGCTTCCAGCTCGAGGACGCCATCGGCCCGCAAGGCGCCGCGACGGCCCAGATCACGCTGACCATCCGGCTGCGCGATCAGGCCGGCCCCGAAGCCGACCATGCGGCGCTGGTGCTCACCCTGACGCCAGGCAAGGGCATCGTCGATGCGGACGTGACCGGCGGCAGGACCAGCGAGGATGAGCTCGAACGTCTGGCCTCTGGCTCGAGGGGTCCCGTGCTCGGGCCCGAGCACGAACTGATCCTCACCCCGCCGGCGGCGACGCTGATCGGGCGACTCGTTTGATGACCGCCGAAAGGAAGACCATGGCCACCAAGAAGACCACGGCGTCGAAGTCGAAGCCGAAGCCGACCACCCAGCCGCGCAAGCCCCGCAAGGGGCTCAAGCAGCGCCGCCTCGATCTCGCCAAGCGCCGCCGGATCCTCGCCGACGAGGCGAAGGCCGGCCTCGGCCCGCCGGTCCCGCCGCTCAAGATGCTCGCCCAGAACCTGCTGCGCCCGCGGGTGCAGGCGGCCCTGGTCACCGTGTTCTTCGACGTGGCCCTGCCGGCCCTCGCCGTCTTCTTGGTCGCCATGGACGAGCTAGACAAGCACGAGGAGCGCGAGCAGCACACGCCGCCCACGCCCGATCCGGCGGTCGCCGCCGCGGTGGGCAAAGGCAGCGCGTCGATCATCGACCGGCCGTACCCGCCGCCGCCGGACGGCCCGCTCGTCGTCGAGAAACGGGCCGCGTGCAACTGCGCCCGCTGCTCCGCACGCCGCGTGCAGCAGGGGGTGAACTGATGTCCCAGCGCTCCCTGAAGAACCGCAGCCGCGCCGCCGGTCCCGCCGCGCCGGCAGCGCAGGCGCCGTGGATCGACTCGGGCCCGACGAACGTCGCGACGGCGCTGCCCGCCGCGCAGATGGCCGACGAGCCCGCGCCGACGGACGAGCCCGTGCTCCCGCCGGGGATGCAGCTCGCCACCGAGATCGGGCCGCTCCACGTCCAGACCCTGCTGCTGCTCGCGCAGGGGGAGACGCCACCCATCGCGGGGGTCACGATGGCCGAGCTCCTGCAGTTTGGGCTCATGCAGGAGGAGCGCACGGAGAACGGCGGCCTCGCGGTGCAGATCGGGGACGAGACGCGCGACCTCTGGATCACCGACCGGGGCGCCGCGCTCCTCGACTCCCTGCCGGGCGTACCCGAGGCGCCCCAGCCGGCCGAGGAGGCCGTGCCAGGCGACGCCCCCGACGAGGTCGAGGCCCAGGCGCCCGAGGCCGTCATGGCCCCGCCAGAGGGCGCCACGGGCGAGCCCACGGTCCTCGGCGCCGAGAGCGGCTACCGGCCCGAGGGCTACCCGCCCGAGTACGCTTCCCCCGAACCCGATCCCGGCGCCGAGGCAGAGGCCGAGGTCGTGACGCTCGCCGGCCTCGTCGCGCGGATGGAGAACCTGGACGTCGAGAACGCGGAGCTACGCCGGCAGAAGCACATGCTCATCAAGACGAAGACCTCGCTCCGCGCGAAGCTCGAAGCGGTCGAGGCGGCCATGTCGGAGCAGACGACGCGGGCCGCGTTCGCCGAGCAGCAGTTTCTCGCCCAGCGCATGCTGACGACCGAGGAGCGCGTTCTGCTCGACATGCTCGACGGCTACATCGACTCCGCCGATCCGCACCGGCGCGCGCAGTACTTCAAGGTGCTCATGGCGATCCTCGTCGCCAACCACGACACCATCCTGGCGGTGCTCGCCGTGCGCGATCCGAGGTCGCGCGAGGAGCTGCTCGCCCTCGTAGCGAAGGAGGATCAGCATGGCCGCGCGGCAAACCCCCCGTGATCCAGGCAGATCCGGTGGTAAGGTGGGCACCATGCCCACGAAAACGGGCCTCCCGCGTGAAGAGTCGGTCATCCACGGCCTGACCGTGGCGAAGATGCACGGCACCGATACGCGTTTCACGATCCCGCGCTCCGAGGCCGCCAGGCTCGCCAGCGGCGCCGCCAAGCGCTCCTGGGTCGCCTGCGAGTGCGATCTCTGCAAGGCCATCCACCGCTGGATCAAGGCGCGGCAGCCCGCGGCGCGCGGAGCGCGGCGCTGATGTCCGCCGAGGCGAGCTACCAGCGCATCGACGCGATACGGAGCGTCAGCGCCATGCGGGAGGCCCTCGGGCGCCTGCCCAGTAGCCCATGCGCCGCGTTATCGACGTCCTGCAGCCCTCGGCCGCCCTGGCGGCCACCGGACAGCCTCCGGGTGAGATCGGCCCGCTGGAGGCCGTCCTGGGCAGCGACGCCCAGGAGTTTCTCCGCGCCCAGAAGGCGCCCAGCACGCGCCGGGTGTACCGCGGGGACTGGCAACGGTTCTCCGACTGGTGCGACCAGGCAGGGGTGCGCGCGCTCCCGGCGGCGCCCCCCGTCGTCGCCGACTACCTCGCCCACCTCGCCAAGTCGGGCAAGAAGACCTCGACCATCGACCGGGCGCTCGCCGCCATCTGCTTCGCCCACAAGCTCGCCGCCCAGCCGTTCGACCGCCGTGAGGCCGTCGTGGCGGGCACGCTCGCCGGCATCCACCGCGAGCTCGGCGTCGCGCCCGTGAAGAAGCACGCCATCGAGGACGTGCAACTCCGGAGGATGCTGGCCGGGCTCCCGCGCCGCACGAAGCGCCACCTGCGCGAGCGCGCGCTCCTCCTGGTCGGCTGGTTCTCGGCCTGCCGCCGCTCGGAGCTCGCGGCGCTCGAGGTCCGCGACGCGGTCTTCGTCGACGAGGGCCTGCGGCTCACCATCCGGCGCTCGAAGACCGATCAGACCCGGAAGGGTCGCGAGGTGGGCCTGCCGTACGCCGGCGCCCACGATCTCTGCCCCGTGCGCACGCTGCGCGCCTACCTGGAAGCGACGGGCATCACCGAGGGCCCGCTCTTCCGCGACATCCGCGCCGGTACCGTCCGCGGGGGGATCTGCGCCAAGACGGTGGCCAACACCGTGAAGCGCGCCTGCCGCAAGGCGGGGCTCGACGAGGCCGACTTTGGCGCCCACAGCCTGCGGGCCGGCTTCGTCACCACCGCCAGCAAGCGCGGCAAGCCCATGGAGAGCATCGCCCGGCAGACCGGCCACGAGTCGATGCAGGTGCTGAAGGGCTACATTCGCCACGCCACCGTGTTCGTCGACAACGCCGCCGCCGGCCTCCTGTGAGCGCGCCCACGTAGCGGCAGCAGCGGCAGCAGCGGCAGCAGCCGGCTCGCCGCCGGCGCCCGCGGGACGCCCGGCGGACCCTCGTCGACGCCCGCTGGCGCCCGCACGCCCGCTTTCGGGCCTTTCGCTGGTACCAGCCCGGCCCCACAAGCCGGTGCTCGCGGCCACAAAAGCCGGCACCTGCGCCGGCCCGAGTCGGCGCAACGAGGTGGCGCAACACGGTGGCACCGTCGGAATGTCGGCGCCCATCCGTAGTGCCGATGTGCGTCTGCCGTGAGCGCCACTGCGTTGCGCCCATGGCCGGCCGGCCGGCGGCCACCGTAGGGGCCGGGGCCCTTTTGGACGTCCACGGCGGCCGTTTACCGAGCCCGAGTAGGTCGCCAGATGGGCCCTGGTCGGGTAGCCTCGGCCCGTGACCAACGCCGTCCAGCTCACCGAGCTCTTCGATCCGAACGCCCTCGCGCCTGGGCTCTACGTCGTGAGGAGCGACATGCCCGCCTATGGGCTCTCGCGCGCGCTCGTCGAGGAGCGCATCGTGCGGTTTCGCGGCGAGCAGTACGTCACGCCGAAGCACAAGCAGCTCGTCTTCGAGGTGCGGCCGAAGCGTCGCGCCAACCCCAGCGTCAAGCTGACCGAGACGTCGTTCCAGAAGGCCACCGAGCAGTACGCCGACTGGAAGATCAAGTGGTGGCGCGAGGCCATCCAGAACGCGACCGACGCCGGCGCGACGGTCATCCGCTGCGAGGCGCGCGAGCAGCCTGACGGCACATACCTCGTGTCCTGCGAGGACAACGGCAAGGGCATGGACCGCTGGACCATCGAGAACAAGATGATGGCCATCGGCGGCTCGGAGAAGTCGAGCGAGAGCGTCGGCGGCTTCGGCGTCGCCAAGAACCTGCTGCTCTTCCACTGGCCCGAGTGGGAGATCCATTCGCTCGCCAGCGCCGTCCGCGGGCGCAACGTCACGGGCTCGGACTTTCTCGACGTCCCCATGCTGCGCGGCACGAAGATCACCGTGCGCATGCCGGCCGACAAGTTCACCGACCAGGCGCTTGCCGTCGCGTACATCACGCGCTGCGAGCTCCCGCACATCACCTTCTACGTGAACGGCGAGAAGGTGAAGGCGAACCTCAAGGGCAGAAAGCTCCTGCGCGACACGCCCGAGTTCAAGCTGTACTTCAACCAGGGCGAGACGAAGTCGAGCGAGATTTTCATTCGGGCGCGCAGCCGCCAGTTCGACGGCGCGCTCTACCTCTTCGACATGGACCTCGGCGTCGAGGTGGGCGGCCAGATCCTCGTCGACCTCCTCCTGCCCTCGGTGAAGATCCTTACCGACAACCGCGACGGCTTCAACCGCACCGACGGCTACTGGACGAGCAAGAAGATCCTCGAGTTCGCCAAGGAGCTGACCATCGAGGGCAAGGCGGCCCTCCGCGCGAAGAAGACGCTCGTCGCCCAGGCGTACCGCGGCGCGGGGAAGTTCCAGGCAGAGACGCGCGAGGCCGAGGCGACGGCTGCCGTGGGCGCGACCAGCGGCTTGCCCGCCAACATCGCGACGCTCCTGGCGATCTTCCTTGCCGCCGAGGAGGCGAGGAACAAGCGGGCCGAAACGGACCCCGTTTATGCGGCCGAGCTCGCGGCGCAGCGCGCGGCGGACGAGAAGGCCGCCAGGGCGCGGCGGCGGTACGACGAGGAAGAGCCGAACGTGGACGTCGGCCACCCCGACGGCTTCTCGATGCCGATCCTGGGCTCGGAGGCGGCCAAGGCCATGCTCGAGAACGTCCGTGGCCCGAGCGCCGTCGAGGCGGCGATCAAGCAGGCCGTCTGGCGACCGGACTTCTACCTGCACAACGAGGTCGAGGGCTTTCGCGTTCCCAAGGAGTTCCTGCCCCAGAGCATGAGCCCTCGCGTC
>Ga0315273_10012360_pt1 | contig 10942 bp, 11 predicted proteins | sample YL17G02_0_MG_FD_205753 | JGI IMG/M metagenome (GOLD analysis project Ga0315273, IMG submission 205753) | Sediment microbial communities from Yellowstone Lake, YNP, Wyoming, USA - YL17G02_0 | ecosystem: Environmental > Aquatic > Freshwater > Lake > Sediment | place: USA: Wyoming | collected...
AATATCATCAAATACCACCTTGTCTGATCCCCCGAGTATCATCCCGTCAAGCTCAAACGGAAGCACCTCTCTTATCCTGTCCTTATCAGAAAACGGCAGGTCAATAACCCTGAAATTAAGACTGCTGAGAGGCAGGCTCAGATAAGCATTTGCCATATCCCCTTCAATTGAAGGGAAAGAAAAATCATATTTATCATGCAAGGGATATTTCCTGTCATCCTTTAGTTCATACCTCCCGTTTTTGAAATCAAACAGGTAGGTACAGAGTTCTTTTTCGCCGATATCGATAAAAAGAGATTGGGCCATCAATATTCCTTCCAGTATTTGATCTTTTTTGAGCTCACATTAAACACTGTATCGATAATCCTTTTCACACCACCGGATGATGCCCTCGAACTTATAAAAAAAGCATTACTTTGAAATGTTACCATAGTCGGTATATTAATATTACCTATTCTGTTTTCAATACCTCCCTGGCTGAAGGGAGCAATCTTTCTCAAGGCAATTATCCGGTCGGCAATATCATCTCCGCCAAAGAGCGCTTTCAGGACGGGCTTTTCCGCAGTGTTGATATTGATTTGAGGCGCTGTCCTTGACCCGGACGCTGTAATATAAGGTGATAATTTCTTGTAATCATCCTTGCTGATACCGTTCACTAAAATAAGCTCATCAACACTTATAAACGCATCATTTTTCGCATTCTCCTCGGAATTACCCACCTCTGCGACACGGTTTATGTCGATCCAGTCCACTACCCTGTCTGCGATCTTTTCATCCAGTGAGAGTTCCCTCAGAAGCCTTTTAAATACATTATAGTGGCTGTCAATAACATCTTTTTTTACTTCCTGATTGTCAGGCACTATGGAATTGATTGGGAACTTCCCGGTTTCATCTTCAATCCTGACTGTTATGGTCCCCTGAAAATCCTCGAATGGATTTTCAACAGGAAGTTCGACAGGTTCCGTAAATTTATCTTTCACTATTTCTAAATACTGAGCTGTTACATTTATTCCAGATTTCGCCATAATCGAAAGCCGCTGTGAATCCCTCCAGTTATAAAGATTGTTTGTACCGGTATATACCCCGTATGCAAATTCAACCACCATGGCAGTAATGATAGCAACCGCCAGCAGAGTAACAATTAATGCAATGCCGTTCTGATTCCTTAAACAGTTCATCCTGCCCTTAAATATATTAAGGGTCTCAAAATTGAATTTACATAGATCAGAAAATCTCCCCTTGCCCCTCTTTACCAAAGAGGGGTATAAATCCTCCCTTTGGCAAAGGGAGGTTAGGAGGGATTTTATAAATAATGTTGTCATTATTATGAGACTGTTAATAAATCAGACATGCTTGTCGTACATAGGCTTTGAAACATCAGATAATGTCACCTTTCTGCCTTTTATCATCATTGACAGACTGATCCTTACTTCATCGGGCATGTTCTTATTTATGTCAGTATCCCATATCTTGATCCATTTGTCGTTATACCTCACTTCAATTGCAAATGCATCCAGATCCTCAATGATTTCTACCCCTTCAGTCTCCTGCTTTCCAAAAGGGGATTCCACCTTTTTATAGAGATACAGCTTCCCGTCCTTATCTTCAATATAATAAGCAATCCTTGAAAGGCCGGGCCTCAGCACTGAAAAAGCTGTAAAGGTAAGCTGAGATGCCTGTTTCCCGTAGATGTCTCTGTCCTGCATCCTGAAGAACGTCTTACCATTATCAGGATCAGGAATAAATACAGCTGAATCCAGTTCCCGCTTCAAAATATCAAGAGCCCTCCGCGACTCCTGGAGTTTTGTCATGGATTCATCCATGCCTTCAATCGCCCTGTGGCTCAGGAAAAATGTGCCGTAGATTGAAGCAAGTACAATTGATAGTATCGCAACAGAGACAAGGACTTCTATAAGGGTGAACCCGGAACGAAACTGGCCTTTAAAAAGTCCGTTCTGGTAGCCGCAGGCTTTAGCCTGCGATGGTGGACAATTGCAAATAAAAATATTACGCAAACTAAAGTTTGCGGCTACAGTTATATTTACAAGAACATCTCTATTTAAAAACAAACTCATTCAGCTTCACCTCTTCCTTGCCTGTTTGCACAACGACAACAATCTCTGATATGCCTGCATAGGGAGACTCCTTAACAAAGGTTTCATACTTATACCCATCATAAGGCGCTTCAAAAACACCTTTCTGGTTGTCAGGACTTTTTTCCATATCAGCTATTTTACTCTTTGCAAGAAGGGTGGCAACTGTGACAGCCTCCTGTCTCTCAACAAGACTCAGCTGATAGTTCACGGTAGATATAAGGGTTACAAGCAGCCCGCCAACGATTGCGAGAGCAATAAGGACTTCAAGGAGGGTAAATCCGCTTTCACGCTTACTCTTCATCTTTTATTTTAACTTTCCCGCTTAAATGATTAAGGGTAATTACCACACCTTTCTTTCCCCTTCTCATATGAACGCTGAGATTCTCCTGAATCCCGAACGGTTCGAAGAAAACAATTAATTCTCCTTTTGAAACCATGCCGTTAGACTGCGTTGTTACACCTGTCATATCGTCAAACTTTTTCGTTTTCTCTCCATCTGGTCCCTGCCAGGTTACCATATTTTTATCAAGATCAAATCGTATCAGAAAAGTCTCTTTCCTTGATACCGCACTGTCATTCATATATCTGAATATTGAAGCCATCTCCCTTGCTTCAGATTTGAGTTTGCTTTCTCCAAATCCGGCAAATGAAGGCAGAACAATAGCCATGACCAGCGAGACAATAAAGAGTACGACTACAATCTCAAGAAGAGTAAATCCCCGTTTACTGGATATCCCAGTTCTTGATATCGGCATCTTTCCCTTCTCCGCCTTCCTTGCCATCAGCGCCATAGCTTATTATGTCAAAATCACCATATAAGCCGGGAGAGATATAGATATAAGGATTGCCCCAGGGATCGGCAGGGATTCTCCTCTGCTCAAGATATCCTCCTTCCCTGTATTTTTGCGGTATCTGTCCCACTGTTGGTTTCTCTACGAGAGATACAAGTCCCTGCTCCGTGGCCGGATAAAACCCGTTGTCAAGCTTGAAAAGCTTGAGCGCAGTCTCAAAGTTCTTTATCTGAATCTTTGCCTCTGCAATGCGTGCATCATCCGTCCTTCCTATTATCCTCGGCGCAACAATGGCTGCCAGCAGACTCAGTATGAATACAACCACAATAATTTCGAGAAGGGTAAAACCTTTATTGTTCTTCATCTATACCTCCTAAGATATTTACAAAGAAAGACCGGGCATAGCATTTGAGCGGTTTCTTTTGCCGATAGTCAAATACATTCCTGACATAAAGAGGCAAAAGCCTCGCACCCTGTGGAGTAGAACGACTTATTCCACAGGGGAGAATGAGCGAAAATGCTATGCCTGGTCTTTCTCATCATATTATTTTACCAACTGGTTCAACTGGAATATTGGCAGAAGAACTGCAAGGACTATAAGCCCCACTATAAGCCCCATAAAAAGAACCATTGCCGGTTCAAGCAAAGAGAGTGCTTTCTGCACCCTTCTTGAGAATTCCTCTTCATATGAATCTGCTGCATTTTTCAATATCTCAATGAGCTGTCCGCTCCTTTCCCCTGTTGAGATAAGCTGGAGAAGCACAGGTGGAAAACCCTCAAGGGAAGCTGAAAGCCTCGCGCCCTCTGCAACATGTTTGCCGGCCTCCATAACCTTCATCTGAAGCACCTGATTGCCAATAGACTTTGCAGAAAGCTCGAGTGCCCTGAGCACAGGCAACCCTCCCTCAAGAAGAAAACCGAGCGTCCTTGCAAACCGTCCATAGTAAAGACTCTGAAGTATATTGCCGGGCAAACGCAAAATAAGCTTATCAATAAATACCCTCTTCTTTTCTCTCATTCTTTTAAAACCTGTGATCCCGCCTAACAGTAGTCCTATTAAAAGCCACCAGTAGCGCTGGAAGATATCACTTATGGTTATAAGTATAACGGTGATAAACGGGAGGGCAGTCGCTGTATCCTTAAAAATCCTGGTTATCTTCGGTATCACAAAAGTAAATAAAAAAGAGAGGACAATGAAACCGACACAGATCATAAAGACCGGATAAATCATCGATGCCCTAACTTTTGATTTGAGATTCTCCTGTGCTTCCAGGAAACCGGACATGCGGCTGAGAACCTTGTCGAGATTTCCGCTTGCCTCTCCTGCAGCGACCATATTTACATAAAATACAGGGAAGATATTTCCATATTCCTCCAATGCCTTTGAAAGGCTCGATCCGCCTGCAACCTTCTCCTTAATATTTACCAGCATATTTTTCCAGTAACCTTTATTTTCTTCAGAAAGGGAATTCAGGGCATCCATCAGAGGGACTCCTGAAGAAAGCAGAGTGGATAATTGTCTTGTGGTAGATGGAAGGAGTGATATGTCAGGCCTGCGAAATAAACCTTTGCTGTCTTTGTAGGCAGCTTCTATTACATCTTTCGGATAAAGCCCTGAATCCTTAAGCCTTAATACTGCATCTTTCAGACTGTTCGCTTCAATAGACCCTGCTGCTTCAGAACCGTCAGTCCTGTAACCTTTATACTGAAATATCGGCATAATCTTTCTGTGTTACTCTTAAAACTTCTTCAAGAGTTGTGATACCCTTTAAAACCTTTTCTATTCCATCCTGGCGGAGGGTCTTCATCCCCCGGGAGATAGCATGGCTTTTGATGCTCTGAGAATCAATCCTGTCTGTAATCATCGGTCGTATCTCATTATCTATCACAAGAAGCTCAAAGATTCCTGTTCTGCCAAAATAGCCTTTGCCTTTGCACTTTTCACAGCCTTCGCCCCGATACAGGAGTAAGGAGGCATCCCCTCCCTTACCCTCCCCCCTCGAGGGGGAGGGATGGGTGGGGGGTAACCCCGATTTCGTGAAATATGATCTCTCAATATCAGTAGCTTCATATGACACCTTGCAGTGAGGACATATCGTCCTCACAAGTCTCTGCGCAAGGACAACTGTTAATGACGATGCAACAAGGAAAGGTTCAATCCCCATGTCGATGAGTCTTACGAGAGCGCTCGGTGCATCATTCGTATGAAGGGTACTTAAAACAAGATGGCCTGTTAAAGATGCCTGCATAGCTATCTGGGCAGTCTCGAGGTCTCTTATTTCTCCGACCATGATGACATCAGGATCCTGTCTCAGTATCGACCTTAAGCCCGTGGCGAACGTCAGACCTATTTTCGGATTTACGTGGATCTGTCCAATGCCTTTCAACTGATATTCAATAGGGTCTTCTACTGTTATGATGTTTTTCTCTTCAGTATGTATCCTGTTCAGGGCAGCATATAGGGTTGTGGTTTTGCCGCTTCCTGTAGGACCTGTAACAAGGATTATTCCGTCAGGTCTCTGAAGGTGTCCTTCGAGTTTCTTTTCATCTTCCCTGCTGAATCCGACCTCCCAGAGGCCGATAAGGCCCTGTTTTCTGTCAAGGAGCCTGAGCACAGCCCTTTCACCGTGAGATGTGGGAATAACTGACACCCTGATATCTATATCCCTGCCGCCAAGAAGCAGTCTTATCCTCCCATCCTGCGGCAGCCTTTTCTCAGCTATATCGAGATTGGACATTATTTTAATCCTGCTGATGAGTGCATCCTGAATTATTTTGGGGGGGTTCAAAACCTTATGGAGAATTCCGTCTACCCTTAATCTGACGTCGAGCACTTTTTCATAGGGTTCTATATGGATATCACTTGCCCTTTCTTTTACTGCCTGTAGAAGCAGGGCGTTCAGAAGTCTGATGATAGGGGCCTCTTCTGTTAACTCAAGCAAGTCCCTTGGCGTCTCAAATTCTATCGCAACAGAAGAAAGGTCTTCTCCTGTTATCGTATCCATTACTTCTTCAGCAGAACCCATCTGACCATAAAAACGGTTTATTGCATCAAGGATAACACCTGCGGATGCTTTTAATGGTTTTGGTTTTAAACCGAGCGTTTTAGAAACCTCAGCGAGGGCGAAGAGTCCTTTATCATCCGCAACTGCTCCAATCAATTCAGAATCATCTATTCTGATGGGGAACATCTGGTTGTTCTTTACAAAACTGAGGGGAATATGCTTTAAGAGGGAAATATCTACATCCTGATCTTTTATGACTTCAATGACTTCCATTCCTTCATTTCATTTTCATGATATAATTCGGTTCTGCATATTCAATTTCCTTATACCCGCTGAATCTCTTTACCGCCTCTCTGACATCCTGCGCTGCTTTCAGTTTTATGCGGTAAAGCCCTTTTGGCTTTAGTGCAGATGCTACAGATGCCCCTTCTGCGGAAACTATTTCAAAAATCTTTTCCTCACTGGTATCCTCTTTGAATTTTACAAGTAATTCTCCCTGTTTATACATTTCTTCAGTCCTTGCAAATTCTACTTTCTTATTTTCGGTTAATCGCTCAAGATGGCTTGCTTCTCTGACAATATGGGGCGTGAGAAACACGATCAGATTTACTTTATTTTTCTTATAGCTTGTGTTTTTGAAAAGCCATCCAAGCAGAGGTATGTCTCCAAGCAAAGGCACCTTTTCTATGTTCTCTTCTACCTTTTCCTCGATGAGGCCTCCGATCACAACAGTCTGGTTGTCTTTCACAACCACAGAGGTTTTTGTTGAGCGTTTTGTTGTTGTAGGGCCTACTGTTAATACGACCAGTGTCGATTCCTGCTTTAAAGCAGATATCTCCTGGTATATATCAAGTTTCACATAGTCGCCTTCGGCAATCTGCGGGGTCAGTCTCAGCGTAATGCCAACATCCTTTCTCTCGATTGTGCTGAAAACAGATTGCGGCCGTGATTGATCTGACTCCTTTTTAGAAATAAAGGGGACATTTTGACCGACAATGATCTCTGCCTCTTTATTATCAGACGTGAGGATCTGTGGCGTCGAGAGAACATTGATCGCGCCCTTGAATTCATTCAGGCTGAGAAGGACTGCAAATCCGGGAATGGTCATTGTTGCCGTCGTTACTTTCCCATCCGTGCCGGTCGTTGTTATGGGTATATCGAGGAAGTTCCCGAGCCCTCCCATGGTTAATCCTGTTAGTCCCTGCAGAATATTTTGCATAGTGGTATTGTCTATTGTACCAAACCCGCCAATTACAACAGGGTCTCCGTCTTTCTTTGCTGTCATCCTCCATTTAGTGCCAAGCTCCTGCAGTCTGTCGATCGATGCCTCGATTATCATCGCCTCAACATAGACCTGCTTTCTCTTTTTGTCAAGCTGTCTGATTATCTGGAGCAGATTTTGATAATCTGCCGGAGAAGCAACGACAACAAGGGAGTTTGTTGCTTTATCTGGTGAGATGGTTATTTTTCCGCCTGTCTCTAATGGACCTTTGGCAGGCTGCCCGGCCCTGGCCTGTGATGAAATCCCGGTAATCATGACTTCCAATACCTTTGAAAGTTCGGTTGCATCAGCATGTTCCAGGAAATAGACATTTAATTTGCTGGTTGCCTCAGGAAGCGGTATATCAAGAAGGGCGATCATCCTTTTCATAGCTTCCTTCTCCTGCTTATCGGCAATTAGCACCACCCCGTTTAATCTGGAATCAGCAAAAACATTTGCACGTGTTTCCTCAACAGAAGCTGCACTTACCGACTCGCCGGGCCTTGGAATACGCGTCGGCGAAGTTTGTCCCTTCGTGCTCAGCATAAGCGCCTCAGCAAGAATCCTTACAACATCTTCAGAGTTCGCATATTTGAGGAGGATGAGTTCCGGCTCCTCAACTCCGGGTTTGTCTATAGTATCGAGGATCTGGAGAATCTTTTCGATATTCATGGAAGAGTCGACAATCATGAGCATATTGCCGGGACCAAATGAAGAGATATATCCGTCTTTTGATACAAGGGGCTGAAGAAAATTCATGGCCTTTGCAGATGATATGGCCTTCAATGGTATAAGCCTTGTGATATACGCATCACTTAAATGATCCCTTCCTTCCTTCTGTATCTCGGTGCCGGACTGTTTTGCCTGGGAAAGCGGTACGATCTTATACACTTTGCCTGATGGGATGATAGTAAATCCTTTCAGCTCAAGAACAGACGTGAAAAGGCTGAAGGCTTCATCTATTGAAAGTCTGGACGGAGCAATAATTGTTATATTCCCTTTAACCTTTTCATCATATACGAAGTTTTTTCCGGTAACATCACTGATAAATTTAACCACAACAGAAATATCAACATCGACAAAGTTAAAGGTGACCTTCTTTTCTTTTACCTGTTCTTTTGTTGTATCGGATGTTTCTGTATCAGCGAAAGAATCGTTTACAGAAATGACAGGCATGAACCATACAAGCAGCAGAATCCCTATGAAAATTATAAAGCCAAAAAATGATAAGAGACTTTTTTGTTTCATATCAATCAATATTTTACTTTATCTGATATGTCATTGTCATCCTTGATCCGGACCTGATTAAGTCAATCTGGACCCTGTCCAGACCTTTGAGCGCTGTAAAAGCCTGGAGCGCCTTCTCAGGGTTTGATATGTCATATTCATTAATCCTCAGAAGCACATCCCCATCCTGAAGACCGAGGCTCTGATAAATACCGCCGGGCTTAATTTCACTTAAAGCATATCCTTCTTCCTTACCGCCGGCAACATTGGGCCTGAGCCTTGCATCAGTCATCATCTGGCTGGGATTCGCAATGGCATGCTGAAGCCTTGCCTGATCAACAACATAGGCGCCTCTTCCTACCTTCTGGGCAAATGCAGATGATGACTGGATTCCTGCTGAACCCTGTTTCTTCACCTCTTTCACCTTTATATCTTCGATGGGGATTTCTGTAATATTTACTCCATTCCTGATAAATGCCTTATCCTGGTTCACCTTCTGCAGGACTCCTGAACCGAATACAGACTCGCCAATCCTGAATACTTCCTGCTGACCTGCGTTATTTCTGAAAACTGCGTAGGTAAGTTTTTCAGGACCCACTACAGTCCCCAGGAGCACAATATTGGACTGCTGCACATTACTTGCCGAGCCTGTCAGAGGCCTTATCTCCCCTCCTGAAAAACCAAAAGGGTTGTTTTTCAATATTGAAGAATATTCAGCAAGCTGCTTCTTTTTCTGTATGCCTGCAGTATCATTTTGAACAGATACAGCTTTCTTCTGGCTATGCCCTTTTTCAAAATAGACAGCGATTATATCCCGGATGAAAAAAAGAGTCGCAAGGATAAGGAGCATACCTAATGCAAGGTTCAGATAAAATATATTTCTCTGTGTGAGAAGGTTTGATTTCAAAGGACAGCCTCATCGAGATTCTTCATGGAAGTATGTTATTAAAAATAAAGTAGAAAGTAAAGGGTTAAGAGAGAAATTAACACCCTTTATATTAGCAGTTGCGCATTGAATAATCCCGAGCCTTTGCAATGCAAACTATATATCATTGCAAAGGCAATCCAAGCATCATTTTTGCATATGGCGGCAGTTTCTTCATCAGCTTGGCATATAATCTGCTTTCTGCCACTTCAAGGTAATCCGCATAATCTATTGCTGGAATGTTCCAGAGTCTTGTAAAATCCCCGTCTTTATTTGCAGCATAAAACGATTCACCCTTTTGTTGGCTATTGTGCAAAGTGTATCCTTCGGGGAAATAAATGCCGTTGTGCTTTTTTGACCATACAACTTTTGAGGAGACAAACTTTCTCCTCATTGAATCAGTGAATTGTACAGTACCTGAAAATACAAGATTATTTAAATCAGGTGTTACTGTTGCATACAGGGCAGAGAATGAAATCTTCTTCCTGTCAGGGTAATAGATATTTAAGGAGAGGTTCTCAAAAAAAATCCTGCTCAGGAGGTCGAGATCACTGTCCGGGACTTTTCCTGAAAAATATTCATCTATGGATGTAGATTCTTTGCCGAGGGACCTTAAGATATCATGTATCTCATCCATCAACAAATTGTTTCCGGCAGAAGATAGAGCATTGAAATAGATATCAATCTTTGCACCGGATATATATACTTCCTTCAGGTTCTGATAAAGAAAGAGTCTGGAAAATCTCTTCCTGTGAATTATTTCTTCGGCTGTCAGAACAAAAAAGAGTTTGTTGTCCTTTTTTCTTATAAGCGAGACATTCTCAGCGCGGAAATTATCATACATCTTTTCAGCGGGATTACCCATAGAATCTTCAGACAATATGTTCTCATCAGCAGTCTTTCTGTTATTAAGTGATATAAATACAGAACAACAGAACAAGATTACCAGGAATGATATCAGCAGGATAGTCCTCGATTGTTTACTCTGCATATGGCAATAGAGATAAAAAAGATTGAAAGAGAAAAATATCCTTACATTCTGCTATATAACTCTCAGCAATCTTATTTCACCACGTTCACTCCACAAGCGTCGCTGCCTAATTCTTCCTTATAATTTCCTGTGGTAAAAAAAACTGTAGCCATGGCTACCTTGCCTGCAAGGGCAGAAGGGACTTTATCTATAATTCTTATCTTCCTGCCGTCAGCGATCGTACCGCCCGGCGTACCGCCCGGACCTACTGACCAGTTCAGCACCCTGTTGAATGGTCCAAAAAGGCCTATCCCTGAAACTGAATTGCCCATGTTCCCGCCGAAACCAATAAGGGCCTTTTCAATGGCCACGGAATTAATGAGGTCTGTGTTCACAATACTTACTACGGTTACTTCTAATGGATTCCCGACTGTTACCGTATCAGGACATGCTATATCAACCTCAAGAACCCCTGCCCGAGCATTACCGATACTCAGTAATACAACACTGCAAAGTATGCAACAGAACAATACAAAATACCTTTTCATCGTGCTCCTCCTTTTGTTTTTATAAATGAAGGGTGTTGATTTCCCTTGATAGAAACATTATTGCGCTTTTTGAAATAAATCTTTTTTGTGCGAACATTTCCTCCCTGTCCAGCAAGGTT
>Ga0315273_10012361_pt1 | contig 10941 bp, 14 predicted proteins | sample YL17G02_0_MG_FD_205753 | JGI IMG/M metagenome (GOLD analysis project Ga0315273, IMG submission 205753) | Sediment microbial communities from Yellowstone Lake, YNP, Wyoming, USA - YL17G02_0 | ecosystem: Environmental > Aquatic > Freshwater > Lake > Sediment | place: USA: Wyoming | collected...
TGCCTTTCTGGTCTTTGTATAAATTGGTCATCTACGCTTCTGTCCTGCCGCTGCTTATTTCCTTTATCTTTATGTTCACCGGGGGCATGTTTATCTCCCTGATTAAATTGGCTGCCTTGGTTTACTTCCTGGTCTTCTGGCTCAAACCCATGATCGTAACAAAAAAAGCGGTCCCCCTCTTAGGTTAAGAGGGGGTGACGGGGGAGTTACAAAGTCCTCTGATTTTTTCCACTACCTTCCCGACGTTCACAAACACTTCCACATTGGAAAATCTGAGAATCCTGATTTTATACGCCCCAATAAGACTAAAACGATAATAATCGTAAACTTGTAAACGTTTATGTATTTCCCCCTCTATTTCTACTGCCAATCTTTTTTCCGGACAGTAAAAGTCAATCACATACCCTTCGACACTGTATTGACGGAAAAACTTTACCCCCAACTGATTATTTCTTAATCTTTCCCATAAAATTTTCTCCGCTTGAGTAGCATCCCGCCGTAATTTCTTTCTCCTCGGATTTAACCCGCTGACATTAAAAACCCAATTTCGTTTCATATATCAAATATACCGGAATTTAGGTAGTGTTCTCCCTCTTAGATTAAGAGGGAGATGCAAGAGGGAGTTACCGGGGGTGGCAGGGGGGTTACAATACCGGAACCAAGGAGGCGGTCCCCCTCTTAAATTAAGAGGGGGTGACGGGGGAGTTACTGTGGGATAACAGGGGGGGGTTACAGAAGTAGCGGGGGGTCTCCAGTTGCATTTTTCCCGCTACAGGTTATACTCCGCTTTAAGATATGGCAACGGATCAAAAACTTCAGGCGATTAAAATCGCCATGGAGCAGATCGAGAAACAATTCGGCAAGGGTTCGATTATGAAAATGGGTGAAAAGAGTGAAAAAATGACCGTCGATGTCATCTCCAGCGGTTCGATTGCTCTGGATTTGGCACTGGGGATCGGCGGCTTTCCCCGTGGCCGAATCACTGAGATTTACGGCCCCGAGGCTTCCGGAAAAACCACGGTTGCTCTGCATTGTATAGCCGAGGCTCAAAAAGCCGGGGGGACTGCCGCCTTCATTGATGCCGAACATGCCCTCGACCCCTCCCGGGCGGAAAGTATCGGTGTTGATCTGGATAATTTGTATATTTCCCAGCCGGATACCGGTGAGCAGGCTTTGGAAATTGTCGAGACCCTGATCCGCTCCGGGGCTATCGATGTCATTGTCATTGATTCAGTCGCCGCCTTAGTTCCCCGCGCCGAAATCGAAGGCGAAATGGGGGATTCCATGATGGGTGTCCAGGCCCGGCTCATGTCCCAGGCGTTGCGTAAAATCACCGGGGCAATTTCCAAATCCAAATGCGTAGTTATTTTTACCAATCAACTGCGGATGAAAATCGGTGTCATGTTCGGCAACCCCGAAACTACCACCGGAGGCATGGCTTTGAAGTTCTATTCATCGGTCCGCATCGATGTCCGTAAAATTGAAACCCTAAAAGACGGCGATTTGGCTATCGGCTCGCGCCACCGGGCCAGGATTGTCAAAAACAAAGTTGCCCCCCCCTTCCGGGTAGCCGAATTTGATATCTTAAATGCCGGCGGGATATCCAAAGTCGGGGGCCTAATCGACGTCGGGCTGGAATTGGAAGTCCTCCACAAAAAGGGCGCCTTCATTTATTTCGGTGAAATCATCTTAGGCCAGGGTCGGGAAGCCGCCCGGGCATTTTTACAGGAGAACCCGAAAATCGCCAAACAAATATCTGATGCTATCTGGAAGGTAGTCAAAGAAGCCAAAAAACCCCTGCCTAAACAAGTCGGAGAAACCGAAGAAGAGTGAACCAGGATTATCAAAAACTGCTCGCCGGTTGTTTAAAACTTTTATCCCTTCGTCCCCGCAGTCGTAAAGAAATCGAGGACTATTTGCATAAAAAAACCTCCGACCCCGAATTAACGAATTCACTAATTAACAAATTAACCGATCTCAAATTAATTAACGACGAGGAATTTGCCCGCTGGTTAATCGCCTCCCGCTCCCGCTCCCGCCCCCGCGGTTCCCGGTTATTGAAACAGGAGCTCAAATCCAAAGGTGTGACTATGAATGACAACTTAATGACCACGAATGACGAATTTGAATTAGCCCAAAAAGCTTTGGAAAAGAAGTTAAATTTATGGCACCACCTCCCCTGGCAGGAATTCAGAATCAAGGCTTGGCGTTTTCTGGCCTCCCGCGGTTTTTCTTCCGAAATCATTGCCAAGGCAATCAAGAACGCATATAATGAGCGCCATGTTAACTGATCATTACTACTATGCCTTTTTATTCTCCGCCCACGCCTGATAGTGTCTCCAAAGCCGAACGTTTACTGGAAGAGGTCACCGCTAAACTACAGGGGATTGAGGACGAAAAATCGGCCATTTCCAAAATTAAAACCGACTTAGTGGACAAATTAAGTCATGTATCCGGGCTATCTAAAGAGGAAGCCAAAAAGGAGCTTTTTAGCGAGCTCCAGTCTTTTTATTCGGCAGATTTGGCCAAATTAATCGAACAAACAAGAGAAGATTATCAAACCCGTGCTGACGAAATTGCCCAGGATATCGTCATTACCTCCATGCTCCATGGGGCTACCAATTATTCCGCCGAATATACTGTTTCTACCATCCTTCTCCCCAACGACAGCGTCAAAGGCGGTATTATCGGCAAGGAAGGCCGCAATATCGCCGCTTTTGAAAAAGCTACCGGGGTAGAAATTGAAATCGACGAAACCAATACCATCAGGCTCTCATCTTTTGATTCCTTAAGACGGGAAATTGCCAAAAGAAGTCTGGAATTTCTTATCCGCGATGCCCGGATCACCCCTACCCGGATCGAAGAAGTGGTCACCCAAACCAAAAATCAAATGGACTCGGTCTTAATGGATGAGGGCCGCAAAATTTGCTCAGCCTGCGGAGTCTACAACCTTAACCCCGAACTAATTCAAACCATCGGCCGCTACCGCTTTCGTTTTTCCTACGGCCAAAATCTGGGTATTCATACCATCGAAGAGACCAAAATCGGCGTCCAGATCGCCGCGGAACTGAATCTCAGCGGGGAGCAGATTAATCAGGTCAGGTTAGGCTGTCTTTTACATGATATTGGTAAAGTGGTTACCGACGAAGAGGGGACTCATGTCCAATTGGGAGTCCAGTTATTAAGGAAGTTCGACTTTCCGGAAACCGTTTTGGCGGCTGTCGCCGAACATCATGAAGACAAACCTTTTTCCGGGGTTGTTTCCCGGGTCGTCTGGATAGCCGACGCGATTTCCGGTTCCCGCCCCGGTGCCCGCTACGAACCGCACGATGCTTATGTTAAACGGCTCCAGCAAATCGAGGAACTGGGCCGGTCCTTCCCGGAAGTGGCTGAAGTTTTTGCTTTCCAGGCCGGACGGGATGTCCGGGTGATAGTCAAGCCGGAAATGGTCAACGATTCCGAGCTCACGGTTATCGTTTCCAAAATCAAACAAAAACTGGAAAAAGAAGCCCAGTATGTCGGTCAAATCCGGGTCACTGCCATCCGCGAAGTCCGCTCCACCGATATTACCAAGGCAAAGTAGGGCTTTGCTTCTTGACATTTTTGCTGCTATCAACTATTTTCAGCCTAACAATGGGAATTTTAAACAGAGAGGGGGTGATTACTAAATGACCAAGCAGCAAATGTTCGAACTGGTTTCCCGCAAAGCTCATCTGACCAAGAAGGCCGCCCGTGAAGCTATCGAGACCTTCCTGGAAGAAATCCGCAAGTCCTTAAGCAAGGGTGAGAAAGTTGTTCTCTCCGGATTCGGGACTTTCAAGTCCAGCCATGTCAAGGACAAACCGGTGATTATTCCCGGAACTAAAGAAAGAAAAATCGTCAAAGGTCACCGGGTGGCCAGATTTACTCCGGGGAAAACTCTACGTAAAGCAGTTAAATAGGATGTAACCCTTCCGTAGCTCCCAAGAGCGAAGGAGGGTAGAATAATCCCCATGAAGAAGTTTTTTGCTTTCATGGGGATTGTCTGGCAGCAGACTTTGGCCTATCGGGCCGAGCATGTTGTTTGGTTTTTACTGGAGCTTTTCCCTCTGCTGATTATCAGTTTTTTTTGGTTGTATTCTCTCCGTGCCGGCCGGGTAAGTCCCTCTCAATTTAGTTTACTTATTTTCTATTACCTGGCTAATCTATTAATTGATCGCCTGACAGCAGTTCATTTTGACGATTGGGTCGCCGACGATATCAAAGACGGCAAAATCAGTATTTATCTGCTTAAACCCTTTTCCTACCAAATATTTTTGGCGGCCAGCGAACTTACCTGGCGCATCTCCGGTTTGATTTTTCTCCTCCCCTCGTTGTTGTTATTTATTCCCTTCCTGTCCTTCACTACCCCCATTCATCTTTCCCCGGGCAATATTTTCCTGGTCCTTCTTTTTCTGCCGGTAATTTTTCTCCACCGTTTTTTTATCAGTTTCCTGATCGGTACCTCCGCCTTCTGGTTTTCCCAGTCCAAAGCCTTTTCTCATTTTAAATGGATGTGCGAAGGGATTTTTGGCGGCTCCTGGTTGCCCTTGTATTTTTTCCCCCTCTGGCTGCAGAATTTTTCTTCCCTGACCCCTTTTTATTACTGGCATTATTTCCCGGTCCAAATGCTTCTTGGTCAGGTAACTGGCAATCCCGGCCTTAATTTTCTGGCCGCCTTTGTCTGGTTGTTTATTCTCTGGTACCTGGCAAAAGTCGTCTGGAAGTTGGCTATTAAAGATTACACCGCCGTAGGCAATTAATATGGGAAGATTCCTAAAGCTCTATCTGCATTTCCTTAAATTAGCCTGGATGCGGTCCCTGGAATACCGGGTCAACTTTTTAACTTGGATGGTGGTAGATACCGGCTGGTCGTTTCTGGACATGATATTTTTCTCGGCTCTCATCAATTTTACCCAGGTAATCGGTACCTGGAACCGCGGCCAGGCTCTGGTAGTCATCGGTGTTTTTCGTCTTTTAGTTATTCCGGTCTGGGGGTGGATGTTTGCCAGTTTCAGTAAAATCCCCCGGCTTATTTCCGAAGGCAAATTGGATCTTTTGCTGGGCAAGCCGGTAGATAACCAATTTTTGGTTTCCGTCCAGGATTTTAGTTTTTCCATTCTGCCCTCCCTCATCACCGGTTCAGTCTTTACTGTTTACGGCCTGCATCTTCTCCACATTGTTCCCTCTCTTTGGCAAATCCTCCTCTTTTTTTGGCTGCTTATTCCCTCGACCATCCTCATGTATTCCCTTTATTTCGGCTCCGTCGCCTTGTCCCTGTATTTTGACCGCCTGGACAATATTTATCACATTTTCCCCACCCTTTACGACGTCGGCAAATACCCTGCCGGTATCTATCCGCTTCTCCTCCAGCGAATTTTTACTACCATTTTGCCCCTGTCTTTAATGATCATCGTCCCCGCCGAATCCCTTTTCTCTTCTCCGTCTATAACCAATCTTCTCCTCTTCCATTCTTCCGCTCTTCTACTCTTTTTTCTCTCCCGCCGTCTTTGGTCTTCCGGCCTACGCCGCTACTCCTCCGCTTCATCTTAGTCATTCCTATCTCTCATACTCTGTAGTATGAGAGTTAAGTACTTTGGTCATGAAAGGGGGGGGTTAGAGTAAAATTAATACCAGTGAAAAAATACCGGTTAATATTTTTACTGACTTTGTCCCAATTTACCACCTATCGCTTGCAGGTATTTGCCCAATTTCTAAATAGTAGTTTGCCCTTGGCCATCACCTGGGTTGTCCTTTCTTTTGCCGCTTCCGCTTCCATTTCCTCCGCTCCCTTGATTTCCTATTACATATTAGTCAGTCTTACTGCCCCCTTATCTTTTTCCGCTGTCGATGAGGAATTGGAGGAAATTACATTCACCGGCCAGGTCAATAATTTTCTTCTTCAGCCATTATCACTTTTTCGCTGGTTGCTTGCCAAGTCTTTGAGTGAAAAAATTATTTCTCTTCTCTTCCTCTTCCCGCTAATTTTACTGGCTATCTGGTCCCTGGGGGTCCTGCCCGGCCGGATCTTCTTTGCTTTCTTATCTCTGTTCATTTCCTTTCTGCTTTCATTCAGTTTGAGTTTTCTTGTCGGTCTTGGTTGTTTCTGGATTGATGAGTTTTGGGCTGTCAGGAATGTCAAATATGTTGTCACCCAATTATTGGGAGGTTTAGTTCTTCCTTATGCCTTTTTCCCTTCTACTGCTCTCAAAATTATTCACTTCACTCCCTTTCCTTATTTAATCGGCTGGGCCGGCCGGATTCTTAATTCAGGTTACCTACTCTCCGAATTTATCATCGCCTCTTTTTGGCTGATAATTATTGTCAGTCTCACCCGGCTTTTACTTCGTCAAGCCATTAATAAATATTCCTTCACTGGAGGTTAATGCTTATGTTGCGAATGCTCAAATTTCTAATTTCTATTTACTCCGCCCGTCTGGGTAGAGACTTGAGCCTTCCACCATCTCAGGTAATTCTGCAATTAATTGGCGCCATCTGCTTTTTTTATCTGCACGTCATTTCCTTTTCTTTAATTGTTTCCCGTTTTTCTTTTCCCGGCTGGTCCATAAGCCAGATGTGGATTTTACTTTATTCCTTTGAAATTTATACTTATATGGCCTTCTTTTTGTTTTGGAGAGGTTTCAACCACACCGTTCGGGATATTAATTCCGGCGGCTTGGATCAGATCATCTGTAAGCCCATCAATAATCAGTTAATCACTTTCTTTCGGGGTGGGGGAGTGCACAATTTAATTTCCGGTATTTTGGGACTGATTTATCTGATTTCAACTTTGATGAAATATCAGCTGCCAGTTTCCTGGTGGTCAGTTCTTATTTATGGACTGACTTTACTCACCAGTCTGTGGTTTCTTTATAGTTTTACTCTCCTGTTTATTTCCTTAAATTTCTGCTTCGGCAAACTTACTGCCACCAGTTCTGCTGCTTTGCAACTCCAGGAATTTTTCAAATACCCGGGAGATATTTTTTCTTCCGCCTCCATAATACTCATGCTCCTGGTTATCCCTTTTACGTCTTTAGTCAGTTTTCCCGTTTCCCTTCTTCTTCATAAACCCCTTTCTATCCCTGTTTTAATAATCTATATTTCAGCCTTAATAATTATCACCGCGGTTTCCCAACTCGCCTGGCGCCTGGGTCTCCGCCACTACTCCTCCGCTTCGTCATAGTTTCCTAATACTCATCATGGGTAATAATATCCGTAAATAAAATTACGTCTTCAATTATCATAAAAGTAACTCTTAAGTTCCCCTCAATCCAAAAAGAAAACTCTTCTGCCCTTTCTCCTTTGAGTTTGTGCAGTTTCAGAGACGGGTGCCGGAAATCGTTTCTTAAAAGTATTACTTGTTTTTTGATTTTTACTACTAATTGGCGATTATTCTTGGCCTTTTTTCGAAATGCCCTGTCAAAATGAGTTGTGTATCTAATTTCCATTAAAATACTTGTCAATGTTAGTCAGCCTTTTGGTTTTACCGGATTGATAATCCTCCAAAGCTTTTAGCGCGACATTTTCCCGTTTTTTACTCATTCTAAACTCCGGTACTTCTACATCTTTAACATCATTAATTACCAGGTTTCGTATATAAGAAGCTACCGCCAAACCAAATCTCTCTGACTTGTTGCGCAGTAACAGATATAAATCATTAGGTAGAGTAACTTTAACTTGAGTCGCCGGTATATTGTCCATAAACTCATTATAGTCCACAAAAAGAGACCAAACAAGTACCAATATAGTACTATCTTCTAATATCTTACAATATATTATAATTTACTCTATGTCTGTCAAAATAACCTATTTTGTCCACGGAACCACGATCGACAATGAACAGGAAATTTCTTCCGGCTGGAAGGACGTAGAGCTGTCTCCAAAGGGGGTTGATCAATCGGTCAAATTAAAAGATCAGATCAGAGGCAAACATTTTGATGTCGTTTTCTGTTCCGATTTAAGAAGGGCCGTCCAATCAGCCGAACTGACCTTCAAGGACCAGATCAAAATTATCACCGACCCCCGCCTGCGGGAATGCAATTACGGTGATTTTAACGGTCAACCCTCATCGATCGTTGAACCACTGCAAGAGAAAAGTGTTAATATTCCGTTTTCTCATGGTGAGAGTTACGAAGATGTCAAAGCCCGAATAGCAGATATTCTAGAATTTCTTAAGGAGAATTATGACGGCAAACATATTGCTATTGTCGCCCACAAAGCCCCACAACTAGCTCTCGATGTATTACTGAAAGGTAAAACTTGGGATCAAGCTTTCAAAGAAGACTGGCGTAAAATCCACTCCTGGCAACCCGGTTGGGAATATACTCTTAACTAGTGTCCCCCGCTTACGGCGTAGACGCGAACTGTAAGTTCGAATTAAGAGGGGGATTAAGAGGGTGATATTGAAGAGATTGAATGGTGTTAAAATTATCCCACTATGTCTGTCATTGAAGTATCTAACCTCAAAAAATTCTACAAGGTTCACCAGAAGGAGTCCGGCCTTTCCGGCTCCCTGAAATCTTTATTTAAACGTAAATACTACGATGTTAAAGCCGTCGACGGTGTCTCTTTTGATATCGGGGAAGGGGAATTGGTCGGTTTCATCGGCCCCAACGGCGCCGGCAAAACAACGACTCTCAAAGTTCTCTCCGGCCTTTTATATCCCACTTCCGGCCACGTTTCCGTTTTGGGTTATACCCCCTGGGAAAGAAAACCCGCTTTTCAAAAGCAATTTTCCCTGGTCATGGGCCAAAAAAATCAATTATGGTGGGATCTTCCGGCCATGGAATCGTTTCTTTTAAACAAAGAGATCTACGAAGTTCCCCAAATCCAATTTCAAAAAACTCTCGATGAATTGGTCGAACTATTGGAAGTTAAGGATTTCCTCAAAGTCCAGGTTCGGAAATTATCCCTGGGTCAGCGGATGAAAATGGAACTGATTGCCGCCCTAATTCATTCCCCAAAAATTTTGTTTTTGGACGAACCCACTATTGGTCTGGATGTGGTCATGCAGAAGAAAATGCGCGAGTTTATCAGGGAGTATAACACCCGCCATCAGGCCACCATCCTCCTGACTTCCCATTACATGGACGATGTCAAACAGCTTTGTAACCGGGTGATTATTATCGACAAAGGAAAATTATTATTTGATGGGGCTTTGGACGAAATTATCAAGAAATTTGCTGATCACAAATTAATTTCCCTGGTTTTTGCGGACGGAGTTAGCAGAGAAAAACTGGCCCGGCTGGGTGAAATCAAAGAATACGATCCCCCCAAAGCCGTTATCCAGGTCAGGCGGGCCGATACCTCCGCTGTCGCCGCCAAAATCTTGCAGGAATTTTCCATTGAAGATTTGAATATCGAGGAACCTCAAATCGAAGATATCATCCGCGAGGTGTTTACTGGTAAGGACGTAGCCTAGTGTCCCCCTCTTAAGATAAGAGGGGGATTAAGGGGGCGTTATGAAAAAATACTTCACTATTTTTACTTTATCCTGGCAGGACGAACTCACTTACCGTTTAAATTTTGTTCTTTGGCGCGTCCGAAATATTCTCCGTCTGCTTTTAACTTATTTCCTGTGGTCCGGAGTTTTTCTTGTCAACTCCAAAATTGCCGGCTACTCTTCATCCCAAATGCTCACTTACGTTTTTCTGGTTCTGGTTGTCCAATCCCTGGTTCTATCCGCACCTTCCGGAGACTCCATGGGCGGTGAAATCGGCAGTGGTGACTTAAGTAATTACTTGGTCAAACCCCTTAATTATTTGAAGTATTGGTTTACTCGGGATATCGCCAGTAAATGTTTAAATCTTGGCTTTGCCGCCGGAGAAATTACCCTTCTGTGGCTTTGGCTGCGGCCTCCGGTTTCCCTTCCGGCCAATTTCCCGGCTTTAATGGGATTTTTAGCTCTTTTAATTTGTGGAATTTTCATCTATTTCTTTTTCGAAGCTTCTGCCCGCTTTATCGCTTTTTGGACCCCGGAATATACCTGGGGACTGGCTTTCTTAACCCTGGTTTTTATCGAAACCCTGTCCGGTATGATCTTCCCCCTGGATCTTCTTCCGGCCGGCTTAAAAACTATTTTAGACTTCACCCCCTTTCCTTACTTAATTTACTATCCCATTTCCGTTTATGTGGGCCGGATTACCGGGCCGGCAATTTTCGTAATCATCACCAAAGCCGTTATTTGGGTATTTATTTTATCCCGGCTATCCCGGTTTATTTGGCTCCGCGGTTTAAAAGTATACGGCGCTGAAGGCCGCTGAATTTATGAAAAATATCCGTCTGTGGTTAATTCTTACTGCCAATTCCTTCCAGCAGATGCTGGCCAATAAAGCCGCAGTATTTATCTTTGTGTTTGGTAAATCCCTGCGCATTCTTCTTTTTACTTACTTTCTCTCCTTGATCTTCAAAAATTCCGGTTATTTAGGTGATTTTTCCCGTGACCAGATTATCTTTTTTTACCTCTCCTTCAATCTTTTGGATACTTTCGCTCAATTATTTTTTAGGGAGGTCTATCGCTTCCGGTCCATAATTATTAACGGTAATTTTGACTATATCCTTACCAAACCCGTCAATCCCCTAATCCGGGTTTTGGTCGGCGGAGCCGATGTATTTGATCTCATTATTGGCATAATATTAATTGTTATTACTGTCTGGTTCGGGATCACCCGTCTTCATCCGTCCCTGCTGTCCGGGGTTAGCTATCTTTTATTACTTGGTAATGGATTCCTCATCGCCGCCGCTTTTCATATCCTGGTGTTGTCATTGGGAATATTGATTTTCAGTATCGATCATTTAGTGATGATTTATCGCGATCTGACATCATTGATGCGTATCCCGGTAGACTTGTATACCGAACCGCTCCGCTCCCTACTCATTTTTGTTATTCCCTTGGGTGTGATGTTTACTTTTCCTGCCAAAGCC
>Ga0315273_10012363_pt1 | contig 10941 bp, 6 predicted proteins | sample YL17G02_0_MG_FD_205753 | JGI IMG/M metagenome (GOLD analysis project Ga0315273, IMG submission 205753) | Sediment microbial communities from Yellowstone Lake, YNP, Wyoming, USA - YL17G02_0 | ecosystem: Environmental > Aquatic > Freshwater > Lake > Sediment | place: USA: Wyoming | collected...
GACTTCCATTGGCCGTACAGTTCATGCCGCTCCCGCTGGCTCGCTATTCATGTTGACTCTGCCTCGTAACCCCGCCATCCTACAGCACTTGGACCATGTCGTCAACCACGCTCGGCAAGCCTCGGCCGCCGCTCTCCGGCTGTCTGATTTCGTGACGCGCTGGCTGAGCACCGCCGCCGCGATCGCGGCGTTGACGCTGGTCGCGGCCGAAGCGCCGGCACAGGACACAGCGTTGGTGATACGGGAAGTGTCATTCGATGGCAACAAGGCGCTGAGTGACGCCGTGCTGCGGGCCGCGATCGGCAGCACCAATTCCACCTGGTTCGCGCGGGCTTGGGGTGTGCGTCTGCTCGGGCTGGGCGACAAGCGGACCTTCGACCCGGTGGAGTTCCGCCGCGACGTGCTTCGTGTGACGCTGCTGTATCGGCAGAGCGGCTACATGGCTGTCCGGGTGGACACGCTGGTGCGGCGGAAAGACGGGATAGTGCAGCTGAGCTTCAGGATCACCGAGGGTCCTCCGGTGGTGGTCTCGTCCCGCACCGTGACCGGACTCGATTCGATTCCCACCGCCTCCGTCTCCGCGATCCTCGAGGACCTCCCGCTCCGTCCCGGCGATCCCTTCGACCGGTTTCGATTTCAGGCCAGCGTGGACACTATCGTCAGCCAGCTGCGGAATCTCGGATACCCCTCGGTGGAAGTGTTCCGCAGCTTCTCGGTGAACCGCGCGCAGCGCACGGCGGAGACCACCCTGGACGTGGTGCCCGGGACCCAGGCGAAGTTCGGCCCCATCCGGGTGGGTGGGCCAACCGAGGTGGATACTACGTTCATCCGCCAGCTGCTGCTCGCTCGCGAAGGGGAGCGCTACTCGCAGTCCAAGCTGTTCGAGAGCCAGCGGAAGCTGTACCAGACCGAGCTGTTCCGGCTCGCGACCGTCCTGGTGGACTCGACCCGGTTCGATCCGCAAAGCGATGTGGCGCCAGTCGAGATTCTCGCCTCGGACGGGCAGCGGCACCAGGTGCGCAGCACGGTCGGATTCGCCACGGATGACTGCTTCCGCGGCGGAGTGGGCTGGACCGACCGCAATCTCCTCGGCACCGGGCGCAATCTCGATCTCTCGGCGCGGGTGTCGAAGGTGGGGGTTGGAACCCCGACGAACTGGGGACTCGAGGAATCGATCTGTGGCGGGCTCAAGGAGGACCAGATCGGCTCCGACAAACTCAACTACGGCCTGACTGCTGCGATCCGCCAGCCGCGATTCTTCACCCCGCTGATGACCGGGACGGTCACCCTTTTCGCCGAGCGGATCAGCGAATTCGACGTCTACCGGCGAGAGGATATCGGCACCAGCCTGCTGCTGGCGCGCGAGACCGAACGTCGGGTTCCCGTCTCACTCAGCTACCGTCTTTCCTACGGGGCCACCGAGGCCTCGGCGGCGACCTTCTGCGCCTTCTTCAGCGCCTGCACCCCGGAGGATGCCGACCGGCTGCGGGAGCAGCGGATGTATGGCGTGGTCAGCCTCGGCGTCGCCTGGCCGCGGCAGAACAACCCGCTCTACCCGACCCGCGGCCACCTCTATTCCGCCACCTTGAGCCACAGCTCTCCCCTGACCGGCAGCGCCGAGTTCCAGACGTTCACCCGGATCACCGGCGACGCCGCCTGGTACCGGGGCATTGGCGGCGGGACGGTGCTCAGCTGGCATCTGCGGGCCGGGGCGGTGTTTTCGCCGCTGGTCTCGTTCGACAGTGCCAATGGTCAGTTCATCCCGCCGCAGGACCGTCTTTACGCGGGTGGTCCGAACGACGTGCGTGGCTTCAACCGCAATGAACTCGGGCCGGTGGTCTATGTGCTGCAGCAGGACAGCTTGACCGCGGCCGACAGTGCGGACCTGGTGGACGGCTCCCTGCAACCCCGTCCCAACGCCACGGGCGGCAACACCGTCGGCGTGGCCCAGGTCGAGTTGCGGGTCCCGACGCCGATCTGGGGCGGCCGCCTGCGGCTGGCGCTCTTCGTGGACAGCGGTGCCCTGTTCGAGCGGGGCGAACAGGATCTCTCCGAGCTTCGCTACGTGGTGACTCCCGGCGTGGGTCTCCGGGTGGCCACGCCGCTCGGGCCGATGCGGCTCGACGTGGCCTACAACGGGTACGACCAGCAATCCGGGCCGCTGTATCTCGAGAAATCGGACGGCTCCCTCGAACTGGTCCGCGACAGGTTCACCCAGCCGCGGGGCAATCACTGGACCTGGCATTTCAGCTTCGGCGAGCCGTTCTGATGCGCCGCAAGCTCCTCCGTTTCTCGGTCGCCGTGCTGCTGGCACTGATTCCCTCCCTGCTCGGGGGGCTGACGGCCCTGCTGTACACTCGCGCCGGTGAGCGCACCCTCGGGCGCCTCATCGCCGGAGAACTCTCGGCTCGCTTCGCCGGGCGATTTGCCATCGAGCGCGTCAGCGGCTCGTTCCTGCGCTCCGTGGTGCTGGAAGATGTGCGGATTCAGGACTCGACCGGGCTCCCCTTCGCCTCGTTTCAGCGGCTGGAGCTCAACTACGACGCCTCTCGCCTCCTGGCCGGCCAGCTCCTGTTCGACCACGTCCGGATTGAATCGCCCGATGTGCGGCTGGTCGCGATGCCGGGCGGGCGCCTGAACTTCCATCGCATCTTCCGGCTCGGCGGGGGCGGGAGTGGGGGCCGGCCGCCGCTGATCGAATTCCACGACCTGGTACTGACCGACGGGCGGCTGGACCTGTGGCTCAACTGGTCGCCGCCTGACACGGCGCCGAAGACGCCGGCCGGAGTGGCCGTCGCGCTTGCTGCCGAGCGGGCCCGCCCCGGGCGCGTGATCCTCGAAACGACCGACGGATACCGGCGCGTCGTCGCGCTGGACAGCCTGACGACCCGGCTGGAGCGGCTGCTAGTGTCCTCTCCCCGCGGTGATCCGCTCACCTTCACGGTGACGGCGCTCACCAGCGTGGTGAGTGATCCGGCGGTCAGGATCGTGGACCTCAACGCCGACGGCTGGACCAGGCGCGACAGCCTCGCGATCACGGTTCACCATGGTGACCTGCCCGCCACCCGCCTCGCGGGCGGGGGATTCATCACCTGGCCGCACGGCCCGCTGCAGTACGATCTCGACCTCACCGCGCGGAACCTGGACCTGGCCGACCTCCGCTGGATCTCTCCCGATTTTCCCTCCTTCACCGGCCAGTCGCAGGTCGCCCTGCGCACCCGGTCCGACACCGAGACTGCCTATGCCCTCAAGGACCTGAGACTCGACGGCCGCCAGGGGCATGTCCGGGGGGATGTCACGGTACTGATGGACACGCATCGCGGTGTCGGGGTGGAGGACATGACTCTGACAATCAGCGACCTCGATCTGGACGTTCCGCGGCCCTATCTGGACACCCTTCCACTGGTGGGAACCCTGACGGGAACGCTGATCGGGTCGGGCTACCAGGACGGGCTGACGGTCGACGCGGACGTCATCTTCGTCGATCGCGCGGTGGACAGCGCCCGCAGCCACTTCCGGTCCGTCGGGTACCTGCGGCTCGGCGGCGCGGACGGAGCGGTGTTCGACACCCTGATGCTGATCGGGACGGATCTCGACCTCGCCACGGTGCGGCACCAGGCGCCCGCCGTCGAGTTGCGTGGACGCCTGCGCCTCGACGGTGTCCTGCGCGGTCCCTGGCGGGCGGTGGAGTTCGAGGGAATCGCGCGGCACCGCGACGGTGATCTTCCGGAGAGCGTCGCGGAGGGGCTCAGCTTCCTCGACACCCGCAGTGACACCTCCCGGTTCCGCACCGACGTGGTGCTCGCGCCGCTGGTCTTCGACGGGGTACGACCGAGCTACCCCGGCATCCCCGTGCAGGGTTCGGTGACCGGACGCATCGCGCTCGACGGTACCTCCTCCCGGTTCGCCCTCGAGACCGCCCTGACCGGGGATTTCGGCCGGCTGGAAGGCGAGGGAACGCTGGCGATGGAACCGGACCGCATCGCAGTGGAGCGGTTCTGGGCGGACTTCCGCGATGTTGACCTGCGCCTGATCCGGCGGGATGCGTCACACACCGCGCTCTCCGGCAGGCTGACCATGGACGGGTCGTACGATTCGCTCGGCGGGCCGGCCGGTGATCTCCATCTGGCGCTCGGTCCGGGCTGGGTCGAGGAGTTACCGCTCGACTCGCTGGACTTCACAGCAGCGGGGCGCCGGGGGACCCTGGTCGTCGACACACTGCTGGCCCAGTGGCCCGGCGGCGGCGCGGGCGGGTCGGGAAGCCTCTCGTGGCGGGAAGCGAGCAACCAGTCCATTCGCCTTGCCGTCGCAGCCGACAGTCTGTTTGCCTGGGACTCGCTGCTGGCGCGGTTCACCGGTCCCCCGGGGGATAGCGCCGAACGGGCCAGCCCGCTCTCGGGAGCACTCGAAGGGGTGATCGAGCTGCGGGGGACAGGACGGGCGCCCGAGGTCTCGGCCTGGTTCAGGGCCGAAGATCTGCGATGGCGCAACTCTGGAGCGCGCACGCTCGAGGTCGGACTCGGCTGGTTGGACCGGACTCGCCCGGAGCTCGGCTTCTCGCTTCGGTCTGACTCCCTGTTCGTGGGGCGGTGGACGGCGAGAGATCTGGTCGTCGCGGTGGGAGGATACTCCGACTCGCTTCGCTGGATGGCCTCGGCCGGACTCGAGGCGGAGTCCCGCATGGCGGCGGGTGGTATTCGGGTCGCCGACTCCCTTTCCACGATCCTCGGAGTGGACAGTCTGACGCTGGTGCTCCCGCGGCGCAGCTGGGCGCTGTCGCATCCCGCCCAGTTCCGCCTCGCCCGTGAGCGGATCGAGATGACCCCGCTGCTGCTCGCGGCGGGCGACGGAGCAGGACTGATCCAGCTGTCGGGCAGCATTCCCCGCGCCGGGGAGGGCACGCTCGACGCCAGCGTGCTGGGGCTCGAACTGCGTGATGTCTACGCGCTGCTGCAGCGCGACACTGCTACCATCGGCGGGACACTCCAGCTGGACCTGACCGTTGGGGGGACAGCGGCCCAGCCGACGTTCTTGGGGACCGGCTCGGTCGCCGATCTGCTGGTCGGCGACCTCGGCTCCCCGTTTGTGCAGGGGGTGCTCAACTACGCCGACCGCCGGCTCAACGCCAATCTGCTGTTGTGGAAGAGCGGCCAGCCGGTGCTCCGGGTCGGAGCCGACCTGCCGTTGGATCTCGCGCTCGGGGAGGTCCCCCACCGTCAGCTGCCAGGGCCCTTGCTGATCCGCGCGGAGGCGGACAGCACCGAACTCTCGGTGCTGGAGGCGTTCTCACGGAATCTCCGGCGGGTCCGCGGGCGGATGCAGGCCGATGTCGAGATCGCCGGCTCCTGGGATGACCCCCGACTGGGCGGAGGATTGTGGATCCATGACGGGGCGGCGAGCGTGCCGGGTCTCGGGGTGCGGTACAGTGGGCTCCAGACCAGCATCCGGCTGGCGGGTGATTCGGTGCTGCTTGACTCGCTGGTGGTCCAGGGCGGGCAGGGCTCATTGCGGGCCGACGGCTCGGTCCGGCTCGAGGAGCTGGCGCGGCCGATCCTGAACCTGCGCTTCGAGCCCCGGCGATTCCGCGTGATTGACGTGCGCCGGTTCCTCACCCTGGACGTGACCGGCCGGCTCGCACTCATCGGACCGGTGGCGAACCCGCGGCTCCGCGGGCAGGTCACGGCCGACCAGGGGGAACTCCATTTCGCCGATCTGTTGACGAAACGGATCGTGGATCTGGAGAACCCGGGTGACTCGGGCCTGATCGATCTCGACCTGTTGCGCACCGAACGGCTGGGCGCCGATTTCCAGAGCCGGTTCCTCGACTCGCTCCGGATCGACACGCTGCAGGTGCGGATGGGCCAGAATGTCTGGCTCCGCTCCGGGGAGGCGAACATCCAGCTCGACGGCGCCATCACGGTGGAGAAGCTGCGCGACCAGTACCGGGTCGATGGCGAGCTGTCCGCATTGCGCGGCAAGTACACCCTGTGGATCGCCGGGGTCGTCACCCGTGATTTCACCGTGGAACGGGGCACGGTCCGCTACTTCGGCACGCCGGACCTCAACGCCGAACTGGACATCGAGGCGCGGCACAAGGTGGTGGCAGTCGAGACCGGCGAGGAAATCGAAGTCATCGCGAAGATCACCGGCACCATGCTGCAGCCCAAGCTGGAACTGACCAGTCCGCCGGCCGCGCAGCGCGCGCCGCTCTCCCAGACTGAACTGGTGAGCTACCTGATGTTCGGGCGCCCGACCTTCAGCCAGCAGGGACAGGGGACCGCGACCCAGCAGGGGAACCAGTACTACGCCGTGCAGGTGGGTCTCAGCTACCTCTCGAGTGCCCTGACCAGCGAGCTGCAGCGCGCCCTGGTCAGCGATCTTGGCGTGCCCATCGACTACCTCGACATCCGTCCTGGCGGGGCCGGTGCCACTTCGGCCGCAGGCCAGGGCGCCTCAGCCCAGGTGGCAATTGTGTCGGCGGGCTGGCACCTGGGCCAGCGGTGGTTCGTCACGGTGGTGGCCGACCTCTGCACCAACCAGCAGCGATTCTACCCTAACGTGGAGTTCCGCATCACCCGCGAGCTCCGCATCAAGGGCGCGGTGGAACCGTCCTACTCCTGCCAGGTAGCGGTGAACCAGCCCACTCTGACGGGGAACAAGTACCAGGTCGGCCTCGACCTCCTCTGGAAGCGGGACTACTGAGTCATGACACGTGCGCTCCTCATCACCAATCCCGCGGCGGCGCGTACTGAAGAAGTCGCGGTCATGGCCATCGTCGAGACGCTGCGTCGCGGCGGCTGGAGCGTCGATCTGCATGCCACCGGCGGTCCGGGGGACGCTCGGCGCCTCGCCGCCGAGGCGGCCGCGGCGGGACACGATGTGGTGGCGGTCTTTGGGGGAGACGGGACCATCATGCAGGCCGCCGCCGCCCTCGTGGGGACCAGTACTGCCCTGGGCGTGCTTCCCGGGGGCACCGGCAACCTCCTGGCAGGGAACCTCCGTATCCCGACGCACCCGGTCCGGGCGGCGCGGGTGCTGCTCGAAGGGGCGGCGCGTCCTCTCGACCTGGGCCGGATGGAACGGGTCGACGGGACGCACTACTTCGCGGTCTCGTGCGGTGCGGGGCACGATGCGCGAGTGATGGCGGCGACCAGCACCTTCGACAAGCACCGCTGGCGCTTCGCGGCGTACTTCGTCACCCTGTTCAGGCTGATGCCGGAACTGCGCAGCGTCATCCACCACATCACGGTCGACGGTGTGGAGTACGAGGCCGCGGCTTCGGTCGTGCTGGTGGCCAACTGCGGGGAGGTCATTCCACCCTTCCTCCGTTTCCGGCGGGGAATACGCCCCGACGATGGACTGCTCGACGTGGTCGTGATTCGGGCGGACAGTTTTCACGACACCCTGCGGGTGTTCTGGGAGGTCCTCCGTGAGGGTTCGGGGGGGCGGGCGGGTCGCGTCGGCTATGCCCAGGGCCGGAGCATCACGGTCCTGACCACGCCGCCGGAGCCGGTTCAGCTGGACGGTGACGTTCACGGCGTGACGCCGTTCACGGCGGAGGTGGTGCCGCACGCCATTCACGTCATCGCGCCCCGGAGGACGGCATGAGCGCCATGCTATTGCCGCCCGCGGGCCGCGCGCGGAGGGGCCATGACTGATTCGGTGCTGCTGATCGACGACGACGCCGAGGCGCTCCGCAGCCTGGGGAGCGTTTTCGAGCGGGCTGGGTACGAGGTCGCGCGCGAGCTGAATGTCGACACCGGGCTTGCCGCCTACGACCGGCTGCGCCCCGAGGTGGTCCTGCTCCAGTTCAACCTCGCCGGCGGGGACGGCCTGCGCGCCCTGGCGCGTTTCCTGGAACGCCACGCCGCCGTTATCGTGATGGCCGGGGAGACGGACACGCCGGCGGCAATCGCCGCCATGCAGGCGGGAGCCGAGAACTTCCTGACCACGCCAGTGGACGTGCACTACCTGCAGGCCGCGGTGGCCCGGGTTGCGGAGAAGGTCCGGCTTCGTCGCCTCGATGAACTGCTCCAGCTGCAGTCTCACCCGGGGGAGGGGCTCAGTTCGCTGGGTGATTCACCGGCGATGCGTGAGCTGGTGCGCACAGTCGGCCAGGCCGCCGCCGCCGACCGGACGCCGGTGCTGCTGTTGGGCGAGCCCGGCGTCGGGAAGACCTGGCTCGCCCGGATCATCCATCGCATGAGCCCACGGGCCCGGGGCCCATTCCTCACCGTCACGGGCGCAGGGCGCGACCCGGGCGACCTGGCGGAAGAACTCGTCGGATCCGAAAGGATCTCCCCCGGTGGCGCACGGGAACGACGGCCCGGCCTGGTCGAGAGCGCCTCGGGTGGCACTCTCTACTTCACCGAAATCGGCGACCTGCCTGCGGAGGTACAGCCACTGCTCCTCCGGCTCCTCGAGGGCCGGACCTTTCGCCGGGTGGGGGGGACACGCGACCTTGCGGCGGACGTGCGGGTCATCGCCGCCTCGAGCCGTCCGCTTCCCGGTCTGCTCGATGGGAACACCGTTCGCGAGGATCTCGCCTATCGCCTGAACGTCATGCCGGTCAGGCTGCCGGCGGTGCGCGAGCGGGCGCGCGAGGATCGGCTGGCGCTGCTGCGCTCGCTGGTCGCTCAGGCACGCGGAGGGAGTCGCGATGCCGAAGCGGTGATCGGGCCGGTGGCGCTCGACCGGCTGCTGGGGTACCCCTGGCCGGGAAACGTGGGTGAGATGCACAATGTCATCTCACGCGCCCTGATGCTCGCCGGGGGGCAGGAGCCGGTCGGTCTCGACCATCTTCCGGGTGAGTTCCGCAACCGGCCAGGTCTGGGTGACCGCCGACACACGCCGATGACGCTCGACGCTCTCGAGCGCGCCCATATCGAGCGCACGCTGCATCACCACGGCGGTAACCGCACCAAGGCGGCGCTGGAACTGGGGATCTCCCGGGCCACGCTCATCAACAAGATCAAGCGGTACTCGATTGATCGGTGAGGAGGGACACGACATGAAACCCGAACTGAAGGAAAAGGACGCCATGATCTGCCGCGCCTGCGGGCGCGAAGAGCGCGCCTCGGAGGGTTACCCCTGCGAGGTGTGCGGCACGTTCATCTGCCTGCCCTGCACCAACAAGGGCGTGGTCCGGTGCACAAAATGCGAAGCCAAAGGCAAGTGAGCACCAATTCCGTCATCGGTCTCGCCGCGGTGACCCCGGTCTACCGCGAGCCGAACCTCAGGGCGGAGCAGGTCACCCAGATCGTCCTGGGCGAGACCGGCAGGACGCTGGAAGTCAGCGGCGTCTGGCGCCGGGTGCGGCTCGACCTGGACCACTATGAAGGATGGGTGCACAGCGGCTACCTGCTGGAGACCGATCATGAGGTGGCGCGGGCGTGGCGTGAAAGCGCGGGCGGGTGGAGCGAGGGCGCGGTCGCCGAAGGGCAGGAGGGCGGTATCCTCCGCCTGCCGGTCCGCTCCCGGGTCGGGCTGGTCTCACCGCGGGTGGATCTCCCCAATGGCCGTCGAGCGACCCTCATCTCAGGCACCGTCACGCCGCATGACCGCGTGGTGGGGCGCGCCCGAGCATCCTCTCCCGACCTGTGGGCGTTGCAGACCTTCGCGGGCGCACCGTACCAGTGGGGCGGGGTGACACCATGGGGTGTGGACTGCTCCGGCCTGGTGCAGACGACCTTTCTCGCCCGCGGACTGGTCCTCCCGCGCGACGCGGCTCAGCAGGCGCTCAAGGGCGAGCCGGTGAGCCTCGGCGAGCACCGTCCGGGAGACCTGCTGTTCTTCTCCGATGACGGCGATCGCATCACGCATGTGGCTCTGGCTGGCCCGGGGGACACCCTGGTGCACTCGACCGTGGCCTGTGGCGGCACCGTGCTGGAACCGTGGGGACCGGGTTCGCGGGCGGCCGCGCTGCGGGATCAGCTGGTCACCATCCGGCGCGTCGAGTAGCCATGCGGCGACTGGTTCTGTTCGACATCGACGGCACCATTCTCCTCACGGCAGGGGCCGGCCGGCGGGCCATCACCGCTGCGCTGGCCGAAGAGATGGCCGCCCACGATGCGTTCGAGCACATCCGCTTCGACGGCAAGACCGACCCCCAGATCGTCGCCGAACTGCTGCAGGCGGCCCGTCATCCTGCCGCCTCCGACATGGAGTACATCCGCGCCGTCTGCCACCGGTATGTCGCCCTGCTGGAAGCGGAACTGCTCGAGGGCCGGTCACGGACCACCGTGATGCCGGGGATCTTCGACCTGCTCGACGCGCTGGAGCGCGAGGCCGGCGTGGTCCTTGGCCTGCTGACCGGCAACGTCGCGCGCGGTGCCGCGCTCAAGCTCGGCGCTGCGGGGCTCGATCCCGCGCGCTTCCGGATCGGGGCCTACGGCTCCGACTCCGCCCGCCGGCCCGATCTGCCGGCTATCGCCGCCCAGCGGGCGCAGGCACTGTTCGGGCGTGAGCCCCGCGGGGCTGAGGTGGTGATCATCGGAGACACGCCTGCTGACATGACTTGCGGCCAGACCATCGGCGCACGCGCCATCGGCGTCGCGACCGGCAGTTACGCGATTGGTGAACTCTCGGCCGCCGGCGCGCACGCCGTGTTCGACGATCTGTCCCACACCGTGCGCGTGCTCGAGGCGATTCTTGGCGAGTGAACTGGAGCTGAAGGCGGTGGTGCCGGACCCCGCCGGGCTCAGGGGCGCAGTCCTCCGCGCCGGCGGGACCGAACGGTTCCGCGGCCTGCTCCGTGACTGTCGCCTGGACCGCGAGGGCATGCTGCTGGCGCTGGACCAGGTCCTCAGGGTGCGGCGCTGGGTTCCCGCTGCCGGCCCGGGGCGGGCCGAGGTTGCCTGGAAGGGACCCACCAGCGTCAGTCCCGACGGGATGAAACAGCGGGAGGAGGTCGAGTTCGCGGTCGAGGACGGGGATGCCGCG
>Ga0315273_10012364_pt1 | contig 10941 bp, 9 predicted proteins | sample YL17G02_0_MG_FD_205753 | JGI IMG/M metagenome (GOLD analysis project Ga0315273, IMG submission 205753) | Sediment microbial communities from Yellowstone Lake, YNP, Wyoming, USA - YL17G02_0 | ecosystem: Environmental > Aquatic > Freshwater > Lake > Sediment | place: USA: Wyoming | collected...
ACCCGGCGAGCGCGTCGACCCGCCGTTCATCGGTTTCCCGCCATGCGGCGATCTGGCGGACGATCATCGAGCGGACATCGTCGCGCAGCTTCGCCGAATCGTCCGTTGTCATTCCCTGGGTTTCCACCGGGGGGAGGACGCGAAGACGGATGTGCAGGGGGGGGCCGAATTTCCAGCTCTTCTTGGGAAGACAGTTGCTTGAACCCTCCACGACCACCGGCAGAACCGGCACACCGGCCTTGATGGCGAGGTGGAACGCCCCCTGGTTGAAGGCGCCCACACGTCCGTCCGGCGAGCGTGTTCCTTCGGGAAAGAACATCACCGAACATTTCTGCTGAAGGTAGCGACGGGCGATGAGGAGCATCCGGGCTCCGCTCCGCCGGTCGGCCCTGTCGACCGGAATATCCCCGGCGAGGCGCATCATCCAGCCGATCACGGGAAGACTGAAGAGCTCGGCCTTCCCGATCCATTTCATCTCCCAGGGAAGATGCGAAATGATAGGTATGTCGGCCAGGGACTGATGGTTGCTGACAACAACGTACGGGCGACGTGGGTCAGAGACCGGCTCCCCGTCGAGGTGCACCTTCCAGGAGGGGTTTGCGGAGGTCATCGCCACGCCAAGACGGCGGAACCAGCGGCCTGTCGTATAGCGGACCGGGTCCCGGTCAGCGAGGCGGATGAGGGCCAGGAGCGGAAGCCATACGACGATCAGGACGGCGACCGCAGTCCAGACCCAGAGCGAGCGAAGGGTGGCGATCATAGCGGCGCAATGTACGTCTTTTCCCCGCATGGATCAACCGTGCGCGGTCCTGTATGTGTGGGGGGGGGAGACTTGACAGTCGCCCCGCGAACCGTTATATTGAAGTTCAAAATATTCCAGTTAGAAGAAGTGGATGCGCATCACGCCCGGCGAGCCGTACCCTCAAACAGCTCTCCCGGTGAGGCAAGAGCACGGTTGTGGTCGATCCTCTCGAGAAAGAAGGGGTGGGGGGAAGGCAGGACTGTGCGCATAGCCGCCCCCGAGAGTTGCACCGCCGATTGTTTATGGAACCTTAAACTGAATCCAAACTGTTCTCACACGAAGAGATAGCCACGACACGGGGCCGGCGACGAACCGGGGGCCGTGTACCTATAAACAAGAGCAATGAGGAGAAGTATGACGACGCAGCGGCGTATCGTGTTGTTGGCACCCCTGGCCCTTGCGGCCACGCTGGCCTTCGGACAGGCACAGGTGACATGGAATCTCGACAAGGCACACAGTGCCGTCAAATTTTCGGTCGCACACCTTGTTATTTCCGAGGTGGCTGGGCAGTTCAAGGATTTCGCCGTCACGCTGACCGCAGCCGACGAAGAGTTCGCCGGTGCAAAGCTCACGGCAACAATCAAAACCACGAGCGTCTTCACGGACAACGAAAGACGTGACGGCCATCTCCGGTCTGCGGACTTCCTCGATGTGGAAAGGTGTCCGGAGATGACGTTCGTGAGCACCTCCTTTGAGAAGACGGGAGACGGGACATACAAAATCAATGGTGATCTCACGCTCCGCGGCGTGACCAGGCCAGTCGTCCTGGATGCGCTCTACAAGGGACGGGTCAAAGCCTGGGGGAAGACGATCGACGCATTCTCGGCGACGACCGAGATCAACCGCTTCGATTTCGGCGTGAAGTGGGACGCCAAGATCGAATCCGGCGGGCTGGTGGCGGGCGAAAAAGTGAAGATTGAATTGACGTACGAGGGGGTCAAGCAGTAGGCTTTCTGACGCGTTGAATATCGTCCGCTCTCTCCCTATCTTCCGTACGATCATCCGCCAGCGATCCGCCGTCACGTGAAGAACCAGATCGGCGGTTCCGGGCGGGAGAACCACACAACGAAAAAGGGGGATCTATGACTGTGGGCAGACCCGTGACGTACCAGATCGCTGGAGCGCTGCTGATAGCCCTCACCTTGATGGTTGAACCGGCCGGGGCCCAAGAGCAACATAGACATTTCACATTGCGGGGGAACGTGGAGCTGGGGGGAAGCCTTTCCTTCCTGGCGTCGCAGCCTGTTGTGAACGACCAGAATAAGAAGACGATCTACACCGTCTCCGTCATCCCCTTCGTCGGGTACTTTGTGATCGATGGACTCGAACTCGGTCTGAACCCCGCCGCCCTGACCGTGAACACGAACGGCGACCTCACGACGACACAACTCCGTGTTCTCTTCGCGCCCTCCTACAACTTCCGCACCCCGTCTGTGGCGACCCCCTTTGTCGAAGGGCTTGCGGGGATCACGCTGGTCAATATCAACGCAAGTGAAGCTTCCAGCACGCTGAAGGGTTTCACCTGGGGCGGACGGGCGGGGATCAAAGTGGCTCTCGTGGAGAGAGGCTTGCTGAATATCGGGGTGCAATATCTCAGAGTCACGACGAACCCCGAGGGGGCCACGACACGCAGCGGAGCGAACGAATTTGCAGTAAATGTGGGCTGGACGGTCTGGCTCTGATCGGCCGGAGGGCAGTACACATCTCCCGGGCTCCTTCTCTCCGCTCTTTCAGCGGCCCGGGACGGTCTTTGTGAATATCGTCATCACCGTTTCGGACCCGCGTTCCGCACTTCGGAAGGACACCCCTCCTCGAACTTCTTGAAATTCTCGACGAACCGGGCAGCGAGCTCTTTGTAACGCTGCATGTAGTCCTTTCCGTCCGGCCAGGATGCTGCAGGGTTGAGCACATGGGCCGGCACATCCGCGCAGGTCTGCGGGATGCCAAACCCGAAGACCGGATCGGTCGCGTACTCAACATCGAGGAGCTTTCCGCTCAGAGCGGCGTTAAGCAGCGTGCGCGTGTAGCGGATGCTGATGCGCTTCCCGATGCCGTACGGGCCTCCTATCCATCCTGTGTTGACCAGCCAGCAGTTGACCCCGTGTTTAAGGATCTTCCGCTTCAGGAGGTCGGCGTAGAAGGAGGGATGATGCACCATGAAGGGAGCGCCGAAGCATGTGCTGAAGGTCATCTCAGGCTCTTTTCCCAGTCCCACCTCCGTCCCGGCGATCTTGGATGTGTAACCGGAGATGAACTGGTAGAGGGCTTGGTCGGGAGTGAGCCGCGCAAGGGGCGGCATGACCCCTGACGCGTCGCATGTCAGCAAAATGATGTTCGTGGGATGCCCCCCCCGCTTCTCGGGAACGGCGTTGTCGATAAAGGCGAGAGGATAGGAAGCACGGGTGTTCTCCGTGATCGATTCGTCATCCAGATCGATCATGCGCGTCACCGGATCGAAGACCACGTTCTCGAGAATGGTACCGAACTTCTTCGTGCACGCATAGATCTGGGGTTCCGCGGCCTCGGAAAGCTGGATGACCTTCGCGTAACAGCCCCCCTCGAAATTAAAGACCCCCCCGTCACTCCACCCGTGTTCATCGTCGCCGATCAGCCGTCGGTGCGGGTCGGCCGAAAGCGTCGTCTTCCCTGTCCCCGAGAGACCGAAGAAAATGGCGGTGTCCCCCCCTTCGCCGATGTTTGCCGAACAATGCATCGGCATCACCCCGTCGAGGGGAAGGAGGTAGTTCAGGATCGTGAAGATCGACTTCTTGATCTCTCCGGCGTACGCCGTGTTGCCGATGATGCAGAGCTTCGCCGCGAAATTGAGAACGATGAACGTGTTCGCGGGCGTCCCGTCGATCTGGGGAATTCCCTTGAACGACGGTACACACAGAACGGTGAATTCGGGAACGTGTCGCCGATATTCCTCGTTCGTCTCCGGAAGGATGAACATGTTCCGCGCAAAGTGGCTGTGCCATGCCAATTCGGTGACGATGCGGATCGGCATGCGGTAGTCCCTGTCCGCGCCCGCGTAGCAGTCCTGGACAAAGACATCGCGTCCCTGGAGGAATCCCTGCAGCCGGTTGAAAAGGTCGTTGAACTTGTCCGTACTGAACGGACGGTTGTACTCCCCCCACCAGATATGCCCTTCCGTCGACGCCTCCCGGACCACAAACTTGTCACCGGCCGAACGGGCGGTGTGGGCTCCGGTGTTCGCGACGACGGCGCCCATGTGGGTGATGCGCGCCTCGCCGCGAAAAGCGATCTCTTCATACAAAGCTTCGGTCGGGAGGTTCCAGTAGGACATCCGCAGGTGGGAGAGTCCGTGGTTGTCCAGGCCGTAGTCGCTCTTCAGCGCCTGCGCTTCGCCCTGTGCCGGGGTTTTGATGTTCAGGATGTTGTTCATAACCAGTCCCGTACCAGTTTACGTTCGCCGACATAAATCTCGTTTGGTGCCGACGGATCGAGGGCCCATTTGATCCGCTCGACTCCCACCTTCACGTCTTTGACGGTCGTCGCATAGCTCAAGCGGAGGTGTCCTTCCATGCCGAACTCTTTGCCGGGAACAGTGACCACGAGGGCCTTGGCAAGGAGAAATTTCGACAGCTCCACCGAATTCCTGTTGTACGCGCTGAAGTCGGGGAGACAGTAATAGGTGCCGTCGGGCTTCGTGGTCCTGATGCCGTTGAACGACTGAAGCTCCTGCATCATCACGTTCCTGTTGTTTTCGAGCGTGAGCCTGAGTGTCTCCACCGCGCTCTGCAGACCGGTAAGCGCCCCCTCGGCCGCGGCCTGGAGAAGGACCGACGTGCACGACGTGGTCTGTGCCTGGACGTTGATCATGACGTCGATCAACGGCTTGGCGGCGATGACCCAGCCGATCCGGAAACCGGTCATGCCGTACAATTTCGATATGCCGTTGATGGTGATGACCCTGGTCGATTCGATGTCCTTCGCCGTGTGCTTGTACGCGGGGGTGGCGCTCTTCCCATCAAACACCAACCGGTGATAGATGTCGTCCATGATGAGGTAGATCCCCTTCTTTTCACAATAGGCGACGATCTCGGCGATAAAGCTCTCCGGATATATCACTCCCGAAGGATTATTAGGGCTGTTGACAATGATGGCCCTGGTGTACGAACTGACGGCGCGTTCGATTTCCTTCATCCGCGGATAAAAACCGCCGTCTTCCGGCGTGACGATGACGGGCCTGCCGTAGACCATCTTGATCATCTCGGGGTAGCTCACCCAGTAGGGAGCGAGGACGATGACCTCGTCCTGGGGGTTGATGATGGTGAAGAGAAGATTGAAGAGGGCCTGTTTTGCGCCGCCGGAGACGAGAACGTTTTCCGGGGCGGGGAGTCGGTCGTAGTTCTCTTCGGTGTAGCGGATGATGGCCTTCTTCAGGGACGGAATGCCATCGATGGGCGTGTACTTGACATCGCCTGTGTTGAGCTTCGCGGCAGACTGGAGGATTGCGTTGATAGGGGCTCTGTTCTTCGGCTCCCCGATGCCAAGGTGGATGACCGCCTCTCCCTTTTCCCGAAGGAGCCTGGCCTGCTCATTCAGACTCAGGGTCGGTGATTCGGCGATCGAACGTGCCAGCTGACTGATACTCATGGGTGAGGTACCTCCTGGTTGTCCTCCCGTCCTTCCGCCGGATCGACCCAAAAACTGCCGTCGGCAATCGAATTCTATCGCTCACAAAGGCTGGAAGAATGGAGTGTGCTAGTAAGAACGTGCGCAAGAGCCTGTGCGGGGAGCGAGAGCAGGATTTGACACCGAAGTGCGCTGCATGAAAAATAGGAAAAGATGGCCTCGAAAGCAAGGTGGAAAAACCCCCAGGAGGGTGCGCAGGTGGGCACTTTTTCGTATATTGGTCGACATGGCACCTGGGTCAAAAACCGAAGCGGCCGCCATCGGCGTTCGTACGACGCTCGTCGGCGTCCTTGCCAACATGGCGCTGGCAGCGACCAAGGGGGTCGCCGGCGTGGTGGGCAATTCCTATGCCCTCATCGCGGATGCGATCGAGTCTACCTCCGACATCGCGAGTTCCCTGATCGTCCTGAGCGGGATAAAGATCGCGTCAAAGCCGGCCGACGTCGACCATCCGTACGGACACGGGAAAGCGGAACCCATCGCGGCCGCCGTCGTCTCGATCGCGCTCATGGCCGCGGCAATAGTAATTGCCGCTGAAAGTGTGCGTGAAATATTCCTTCCTCACCATGCCCCCGCCCCCTTCACACTCATCGTTCTGGTGGGCGTCGTTCTGGTCAAGGAGAGTCTCTTCCGGTACGCCTTCAGTGCAGGGGAGTCCTCCCACAGCACGGCCGTGAAGACCGACGCATGGCACCATCGTAGCGACGCGATCACCTCGATGGCCGCTTTCATCGGCATTTCCGTCGCGCTGATAGGCGGACAAGGGTACGAAAGCTCGGATGACTACGCGGCCCTTTTCGCATCGGGCATCATCGCATTCAACGGTTACCGGCTCTTTGTCCCCGCGCTCCGCGAGATCATGGACGCCGCCCCCCCCGTGGAGATCGAGAAAGGCGTACGCGTGAGTGCGGCGGCCGTCCAGGGGGTCGTGTCGCTTGACAAATGCCTGGTCCGCAAAATGGGACTCGAATACTACGTCGACCTGCACGTCGTCGTTGACGGTGCGATCTCCGTCAGCCGGGGCCACGAGATCGCACACGATGTCAAACACGCCATCCGGGGCTCAAACCCACGCATCTCCGATGTCCTCATCCATATCGAACCGGTCGAGAGATCGGACACCCGTTCACCCAACCGATCGGCCCCACGTCATGCGCCATAAGACTTTCCTCTGGGTTCTCGCCTTCGTTGTCACCGCCGCATCCGCTTGGTTCCAGCGGACAACAGGACCCACGTACCCCCTGCAGGGAAAAGGATCCGTCGGAGGGAAGACGATTTCGTACAGCTTTGACCGGAGTCATGGGGGGACGGACGACGCGCCGGTGCGGGTGACTGCCGTGGATTCCAGCGTCCAGGGGACGATGTTCTGGCGGAGGTTCAAGACCGACGATGCCTGGACGGCTGTTGTGATGAAACGGGAAGGGGACCACCTCACGGCCCGTCTCCCGCACCAGCCGCCGGCCGGGAAGATCCAGTACTTTGTCCGCGTGACGTCACCCGAGGATCATCGGGTTCTGCCCAAGGACGAGCCGGGGGTCATCCGTTTCAAGGGGGATGTCCCTCTCCCCGTCCTGATCATTCATGTCATTGCGATGTTCGGCGGGATGCTCCTGTCAACGAGAACGGGGTTCGAGTCGCTGCTGAAGAATCCGAGACCGGCCGCACTGACCTACTGGACCATCGGCTTCCTGGCCTTCGGGGGGATGATCCTCGGTCCCATCGTCCAGAAGTACGCTTTCGGCGCCTACTGGACGGGATGGCCCTTCGGCATGGATCTGACCGACAACAAAACACTGATCGCCTTCGCGGGGTGGATCGCAGCCGCCGTCGCGCTGCACAGATCGGCGAAGCCAAAGATGTGGATCCTGGCGGCCGCGGTTCTCACGCTGGCCGTCTTCATGATACCACACAGTGTGCTGGGCTCAGAGCTTGACTACAAGAAGCTCGATGCACAACCACCGATCAGTCGTCTTGACGCGCACCCTGTCGTGCTTCCGGAATCTGCACGAACGCACTCCGCACGGGGGGGGGCATAGCGGACTCCGGACCCCGGATCGACCGCCAGATGATCTCGCCGAACTCGAGATCGGGGATCGCATCCTCACGTGTGAAGTCCATCTCCTCGCTCCGTCTCTCTCCGTAAGCCCCCGCGGTGTTCTTCTCATCCAGGTTCATCGTTGATGGCCGGTAGGCGTAGGGGGTCTCATCGGGAGTTGACGTGAATAGATTGAACATGGGGGTCGCGAAGGCGTCGAACTGCGAGAGAGGGGGGAGGCCCAGGATGAGACCCATCGTACGAACCATGCTGCTCGTCGAATAAAGCTCGCTGTCAACGAACCCCCGCTTCGTGTAGGGGCTGATCACGAGAGCCACCGTCCGGTGAGCATCGACATGATCCGCGCCGTTTTGCGCGTCATCCTCTATGACAAAGATCGCCGAAGTCTTCCAGTATGAGCTATGGGAAATCCGGTCGACGATCCTGCCCAGCGCCTCGTCGTTCTGAGCAACATACGCGCGTGGTGTCGGCTTCCCCCGCCGCGCTCCTTCCGTGTGATCGTTGGGGAGCTTGATAGTCTGGAACCGGGGGAGAGCGCCGTTCTCCACGTACAGGTCAAATTCCTTCATCCAGTCTCCGGCGCGCCTGATGTCGGAGTAATCCATATCCCATCCAATGTAGAACGGGGCGACGTGCCCCGCAAGTGAAGGCAGGAGTGCCTTCGCAGAATCTCCCGGGCGCGCCGGGTTCTCCGTGAACTCCCCGTAGGTGCGGTAGGTGACGCCATGGCGACGGCAGTTGTCCCAGAAGTATCCTCCTGACGGATACACGTCGGGTACCCCCCCCTCGTATTCGTACTCTCCCCCCCGGCCACCGTAGGACGTGGGCCAGGTCTTCTCCGTGTAATCGGTGGCATACGCTCCCATGGACCAATTGTGCCCGTCGGCGCTGACCTCGGCGTCGGCGTAGAAATTGTCCAGAAGTACAAACTGGCGTGCAAGCGCATGCGCGTTGGGGGTCACCTGCTCGCCGAACAGACAGAGTGAGGGGTCGCCGTTCCCGACGTTGATGTCACCGAAAACCTGGTCGTACGTTCTGTTCTCCCTGATGATGTAGAAGACGTGCTTGATGGGGGAAGGGACTCCTTCGCGCCCTGGAACAGGGTTGCTCGGCCCGGGGGCTGAAGGGGGGTGGGTGACTCTGGAGTTCGCATAGACTTCGCTTGTGTAGGTCCGCATCATCCGATCGTCGGGATGATTGATCCGCGAGAGGGAGCCGGTGAACAGGGACTCGATATGCTCCTTTGACCGGCGGGTCTCATTCGGACTCGGCCCTCCGGGGTTCGGCCTGGATTCCCCCCCCTTGCCGTTGGCGACGATGATGGCCCCGCTCGACCCCAGGACGCGTACGCTCGTGGGGTACCAACCGGTGGGGATGAATCCCATCGAACGGGCGCTCCCTTCACGTGTCACATCGATCACGGCGAGATAATTGTTGTCAGCGTTCGCTACATAAAGTACGCCACCGTCGGGGCTCAGCGCCAGCCCGTTCGGCGTGCTGCCATACGGGAGATCGGGAAGGAGGGCCGAAGAGATCGTCTCGGTCACGCGCCCCGTTGCGATATCGATAGCCGAGACGGTATTGGCGTTGGCGTTGGCAACGAACAGCCTCCTGCCGTCCGGAGACTCCAGCATGTCGCACGGATGGTCTCCCACAGGGATCACCCGGGTGATGGCAAGTGAGGCGCGGTCCACGCAGGCAACTGCCGCGCCACCCCAGAGGGACACGAAGACAAGAGGATGATTCCGCGAGACGAGGCAGGTGTAGGGAGTTGCCTCGAGCTGAAGGCGTTTGACAAGAGACCTGTCGGAAAGGCGAAGAACATTCAATGATCTGTCTTCCTTTCCCGCTGCATACACCAGGCCCTGTTCTTCATCAATGTCGATCCCGGCAACCCACACATGGGCGGCGGGACGCGGGGGGGCGATGACAAGGGAGTCGATCCTGCGCGCGCGACCGCCGGAGAACTCATAGATGTCAACGCGGTTGTCATTGCCGCCGGAAACAATGAAGCGGCGCCCCTGATCGTACATGCGGATCCCCACCCAGGCTTTGGCAACGGGAACCTTCTGGACGACCTGCCAGGTGCGCGTATCCACCACCGTCAAGGATTGCTCCGCCGTGCCGTTATCGGTGGTGATGATGTACCGATCGTCGGGCGTCACCGCCATGTTCAACGGGAGCTCACCCACGTCGAGTTGGATGCCCGCGGGCGAAAGATACCACCCGCTGGGAAGGCGAACCCGCCCGTCGGCCGATCTGCCGGGCAGGACCGGCCCTCCCGCAGTCGAACATCCGGAGAAGAGGAGATTGACGAAGAGGACGAAAAGAAGGGCGGCCGTACTTTTCATGATCGTTCTTTCGGGTGAAAGGGGATGGCCGAAATATACAAAACACTTGAGATCATCACAATTATTACGTATTGTACGGCCGATAAAGCCTCAGTGGCGTTCTACTGTTCAGGAGAAATGCATGAAGCGGGCGGGCATCGCTTTTGCGATCGCGGCATTCTGTGTGATCGGTTCGGCATGGACACAGGGACCGACAAAAGAGGGTCACCGGGACGTCCTCGGTGTGATCGAGGGAGACTCCGACCTCACCGCCTTCGCCGGCGTGCTTCGCGAGGCGGGGCTGCGGGACGCCCTCCGCGGACACGGACCCTTTACCCTGTTCGCGCCGACGAATGAGGCGTTCGCACGTCTCTCCCAGCCGAAACGAGAGGGGCTCCTGAAAGACAAGGACCAGCTCCGACGAGTGCTGTTGTATCACATGGTCTCGGGACGATTCTCCTCGCAGGACTTACTGGCGAAGCGTACGGTGAAGACATTCGAAGGAAGCGTTCTGCGGGCGACCATGAAAGGGAAGAGGATCGGCGTCGAGAATGGATACATGACCGATCCCGAACTTCCGGCCACCAACGGCATTGTGCATCTCATTGATATTGTGTTGATTCCCCCGGCACCGGACAACTACAGGTAGAGCCGGGGATTCCCGACCACCACACATGGAGAACTACACTCATGGAGAACACACAGACGAGATATGCGGGATTCTGGATGCGGTTTCTTGCCTACATCATCGATGGGATCATCCTCTCGATCGTCAGCTTGATCATCATGATTCCGTTCTTCGGCCTTCTCGGGATCACCGCGGCGGTCGGCGGTGGAAATCCGGATCTGGATGCCGAGGGGTCCGGGTTCATGGCCGCGATGGCGGGCACCATTTTTCTAAGCATCCTGGCGGTGGGGGTTGCCGGCTGGCTGTATTTCGCCCTTATGGAATCATCAGCCAAGGGAGCGACGCTGGGGAAGATGGCGCTCGGGTTGCGTGTGACGGACCTCAGTGGCAACCGGATCAGCTTCGGACGCGCGACAGGACGCTACTTCGGCAAGATCGTCTCCGGCATGATTTTGCCGAAGTAGCG
>Ga0315273_10012365_pt1 | contig 10940 bp, 9 predicted proteins | sample YL17G02_0_MG_FD_205753 | JGI IMG/M metagenome (GOLD analysis project Ga0315273, IMG submission 205753) | Sediment microbial communities from Yellowstone Lake, YNP, Wyoming, USA - YL17G02_0 | ecosystem: Environmental > Aquatic > Freshwater > Lake > Sediment | place: USA: Wyoming | collected...
CCTACGCACTCCCTGTGTACGCTTCGCAGCCGGGGTCGCCCCCGTACCACGCAACACTCGGTTCCGGCTGGTCGCTACCCTTTGCCGGGCGGGATCGTCCCGCTGGGTTCGATAGAAGGTTTCAGTTTGTCATCAACGTCCCCCTTCCCCAGGCTTCCCCTGGCGCACGCAAGGATCCAGCAAACGAGTTCGGTGGACACCATCGCCGGCCAACCCGCGTGCCTCAAGAGCTTGTGGCCCCTCACCCTTGCCAAGCGCCGTCACGCATGGGAAGTGCGAGAACTTTTCGAACTCGTGGATGACGTCGAGCACGAACTTGCGACGCCCAACGAGGACGGTCCCCCGACACCTTCCCCGCGTCGGCGGGATTGACCGAGCCGCCTCAATCGCCTTTCATTTGGCGTCAACGAACCCGGATCATGACCTGTCTCGGAGTCGACGAGTGACGCCCGCGCCGCCCCAACCTCCGGCGAGCGCGCGAACTCATTTCGACGCGCGTCGGCGCCCCCGGCTCACGCGCGGCCCCAGGACGGTCGCTGCGAACTTGTCCTCCAGGGCGAACTGACCTGCGTCCATGTCCACCACGTGTTCGATGAACGCCCGCGCGGAGGGACTCAGGACGCGGCGTCGTGGCCAGACGACGCCGAAGTTCGTGTGAAGCCACGGTTCGACGCGATCGAGCACGGAGAGCTCACCCGTCGTCACCTCTCGGAACACGGCCGACAGGGGGAACAGCCCCACCGCGTCGGACCCGGCCACGATGGTCTTCACTATCGCGAGGGACGAACACTCGACGCGAGGGAGGGGCATGGAGTCCATTCCCTCCCTGATCCGAGACGGCAAGGCGGCGACCAGCGGCTTCATCAGGCGGGGGGGGAAGCCGGCCACTCGCCGCGAACGGGTAGACGAGGATGTCCGCCAGCCCGGTGGAGACGATCACGATGAACCGCGGAAAGGCGATCAGGCCTCCGCGGACCTCTCGCTCGCCGAAAGCCTCTGGACGCTGGATCTACGTCGCCAGTAGCGACCGCGTCCAGCGCGGTCGAGAAGCCGCGCTTCCGAAGGATCGTTTCCACCTCCGGGACGCGGCCCGATCAGGAATCAAGCCGGGACGCCACCCATGCGCTTCCAGTTGCCGACCAGGCATTCCGACGAGACGCGAGCGAACCGGCCGTTCCCCTCCGTGGACGGGAGAATTTCCACGCCCTCCGGCGCCTCTCCACCCATGCCGACGACCGCCATGGTGAGGAAGTCCCCCTCTACAGTGCGCACCTGGCCGATGACCGGCCCATCTACTCCGCGCAGGCTCCACACGGATCCGACCCAAGATGAAATCGACATGCGGCGCCCCCTCCGGTGCACCCCCGCTGCACCATGAGAGTAATCCAATGTGGGGGATAGTCCTGTCCCACGTCTCCCGGTCACAGGGGGTGCGAGCGCACGATCGTGTCCGGCCGAACGATGGCGAAGACTTCGGCCCGCCGGCTCCAAGATCGGCGCAGCAGACCCAGAAGACCCGGTCCACGGGCGGATGTCGGGGTGTCGTCGACCGGCCAAGGTAGCGAGTTGTTGGCGGAGGGCCAGGTTCTCCAGGACGAGACACGTCTGGAGCGCATGGCCGAGAGGAGCGTCGGCAGGTGAACCACGAGGAGTCGAATCATCGAGCCGGGGAGGACCCAGGCCCTGGGGAGAATCGTCAATAGTTCCGGTTCGGTTGGACTTGTGGCGAGAGACAGGTCCTCCTCTCCGTGATTCTACGGCGCTGGCGGACTTCCAGTTCCCGTCCTCGACGGTCTCGGCGGCGACCCCATCTGGCCTTAAGAAATCGATGTTCGCCCCCGGCGTGGCCCCCGAACATTCGTAGGGATGTCCGGAGGCCGGACCTGGGCAAAGAAGTGGAGGCGGCGCCCCGTTTGTGAGGCCGCGTGGCCGGGAGCTAAACGAGGCTGGAGGACGGCGCGGCGACCCTCACGGGTAGGATTCGAGTCCGTTCATGAGGGCGCGCGGCCGGTCGATCCGCAAGTGGGAGAGCGCTGTTCTCCTTGCGGCCGCCATGGTCGGGAACATTCGGGTTCTTTCATAATTCATGGATCGTGCCGGAATTGCCATGAGCGCGTCGCCGAAAACACATTCAAATACTACCGTGTAAGCGGTTATTTTTATTGTTTGACGCACCGCTACGTAGGCGCTTGCGAACCTACATGGGGTCGTGGCTGAGTGCGCTGCTGTCCCGTGAACAGGTGACGGTGGTTCATGGGACATTTTCAGTCCAGTCCCCAACTAGGAGCGTGGAGATGAGAACAGCAAACTGGTCGTTCGTAGCTTCGGTGGCGCTGAGTCTGGTTGTTCTTGGTTGCGGCGGTTCGAGCACCCCGAAGGGGTCGATATCGCCCCAGGCCGTGACCGGTGTGGCCACGGCGGACTCCCCCGTCACGTCCGTGTCCCTGAAGGGCTCGGCTGAGGCGACGAACGTATTGACGACGACTCCAGACGCCAGTGGCCGGTTTGCCTTCAACGTGGCGGGGCTCACTGCTCCGTTCCGCCTGAAGGCCGATTCGGCTTCCGGTGCCGTGTATGGCGTCGCGGCCCAGACCGGGGTGACGAACGTCAACTCGCTGACGACCGTCGTGGTCGCCGCCTCCTCTGAAAGCAACGACCCTGCGACGTCCTGGTCGGGGCGCGAGTCCCGTTCCTCCTACGACATCGAGCGCGTCCTGAAAAGCCTCCAGACGGTGCTAAAGCCCCTCTTCGACCTCTATGGGATCACGCGCATCGACGACGACGACGACGCCGTCATCGCACTCCTCCAGGACGTGAGCTTCGTGGTGAAGGGGCGGGCGGTCACGGTGACGAACAAGGCCACGGGGGCGATCATCTTCACCGCGCCGCTGAATGCTCTCGCCACCGGCACCTTCGTCCCAGAGAACATGCCCCTGGGCCCGAGCGGATCCCCGCCGTCGGCATGCACGTACAGCTACTCGGCCTGGGGCGCCTGCCAGTCCGACGGCACCCAGACCCGCACCGTTTCGTCGGCGACGCCTGCTGGCTGTACCGGAACGCCGATCTTGTCGCAGACCTGCACGTACACGCCCCCGCCGCCCGCAACCTGCCAGTACACGTACACCGCCTGGAGCGCCTGCCAGACGGACAACACCCAGACCCGAGCCGTCGTCACGTCCGGCCCGGCCGGATGCACGGGGACGCCGGTGCTCACCCAGGCCTGCACCTACGTGCCGCCGCCGGTGACCTGCACGTCGTTCACCTACTCGGCCTACGGCGCCTGCCAGCCGAACAACACCCAGACGCGCACCGTGCTCACCTCGTCCCCGACGGGCTGCACCGGTGGTTCCCCGGTGCTCACGCAGGCCTGCACCTACGTGCCGCCGCCGGTGACCTGCACGTCGTTCACCTACTCCGCCTACGGCGCTTGCCAGTCGAACAACACCCAGACGCGCACCGTGCTCACCTCGTCCCCGACGGGCTGCACCGGTGGTTCCCCGGTGCTCACGCAGGCCTGTACCTACGTGCCGCCGCCGGTGACCTGCACGTCGTTCACCTACTCGGCCTACGGCGCCTGCCAGCCGAACAACACGCAGACGCGCACGGTGCTCACCTCGTCCCCGACGGGCTGCACCGGTGGTTCCCCGGTGACCACGCAGGCCTGCACCTACGTGGCGCCTTGCACCCTCGCAACGGCCGTTCCCAGCTGTTCCGCGTGTCACTCCCTTCCCCCGTCATCGCACACGGGCAGGCCCAATACGTGCGCGTCCTGTCACGGCCCCGTCGACAACGGCACGGGGACGCCGTCGGTGGGGATGACCGCAACCTTGTCGGGCACCACCTGTACCCTGAACTACCCGACCTCGAGCGCCACGCACAACAAGGGAACGATCAACTTTGGCGCAGCGCAGTGATCCGCGGGTAGCACCGCGATGAAGTGAGAGGGGCACTCCGTCTTCCGAGACGCGGTGCCCCTCTTCTCGTCCGGTTGCTAATCACCGGGCAACTCGGAGGGAGCACCTTCGATCCATCCGCTCGACCGTCCTCGGGTGGGTGAGCTCTCGCCGCCAGGCAACCACCCTGAGCTGAACGTCCTGTACCTTGGTCCCATCCTCGGTCGCCGGCCTCCTCGCCATGCCTTTCGTGGCGCTCGACACCAGGCTCGGATGGAATTTCGCGAACGGGACCTTCGTGCCGCAGAGTTTCAAGTTCGACGTCGGCGTCGGCCTTTTCCACTCCATCGACGCCAGTTCTCGCACCGTAGGCAAGGAGGCGGCAGAAGAGGACCTACCGCAGCGAAACCTTGAAATCGACTCCCCTGCCATTTCCGATCAGCAAGAAATTGGCGTGTCGGATAATCCGGCACATCGTCGGTCCCGGGGCATTCAGGTTCGCATTCCTGATCGACGGCACGAGGTCACGTCGTGAGCGAATGGCCGAGCGGAGCGATGGCCGGGGGGCCACGAGGAGGCGAAGCAGTCTTCCTGGATCTCCCGCGTCCAGTTGTCGGGCCGTCTATTTTGGGGCGTGACCATTTTTCAGGGTCCTTGCCAGACTGCCTTCTGGAAAGCACCGCCCCAGAAAATCACCCGTTAGAGTGCGACAATCAGTGCTTGACATGCGTCACCCCGGCCTGTTCAAGCCACCGGACCATCAGATGAAAATATTGCCATAACGATCGCAAGTTCAACAATAGCAGTCGGCGGCGCCAGGGGACCGATGTGTGCCTCTTCCCTGGGATTGCCCTACGCCGCGGGCCCTGTACCCAGATGTCGGGATGTGTCGGTCCACCCCAAGGGGCCAAGATACCCCCAGTCGCGGTCTCGTTCGCGCCGAAGGCACGAGGAGGCGTGGCCACAACGGAATTCGCGGGGAGCTTCACCATCGGTGATGAGGGTCGTCGCACCTAGGGAGGGACTATGAAGTTTGCATCGAGGATGCTCGTGGCGATGGTCGGGCTCGCGCTAGCGGTCGGGGCGAGCGCCCAGATCACGGCGCCGGTCTTGAACCCAGCCGGCCCGAACGCGTTGTTCCCGAAGCAGAACATCAGCGGGCCGACGGGAGCGGCGCAGCAGGTCAACTATCCGTACGACGGCCAGTGCGTTCTCAATCCCGCCAACACGGCATACTTCCCGCAGCTGCCGGCCTGCCAGAGCTCGAATTCTCTCGCTGTTGGTTACGCCCCTTCCTTCGCCTGCCCCTCGGGGCGCACGGCGGGTGGCTGGGCCACATGCGGCCTCACCGACAAGTTCGTGGAGTTGAAGCCGAACGCGCCTCCGCTTCCGGCCGGAAAGTTTGTGAACAGCGTCCTCAACCCTCCAGCGTACACGCCGGACACCACCACGTATCCAGGCGCCGACTACTACGAGATCCAGCTCCACGAATCGTGGGGCTACAACGTCCTCGCGAAGGTCGTGCGGCCCACCCCGACGACCACTGCGTTCCCGGATCCTGGCACGGCGTTCACGGTCCCCGACGGCAAGCAGTGGACCGGCCTCAAGTGCAGCCCTGTCCTGCCGGCGACGACATGCACGGGCGGAGTCGCCGCGGGCACGCCGCTCTTCACGCCGATCTGGGGCGTCGGATCGAGGAAGAACTTCCCGCTCGTGAGCGCGGCGGCGGTGCCGTCGCTCGGCCTGCCTCCGGGCAACCACGACGCCCAGGCGTTTGTCTGGGGCGCGGCGAATCCGTCCGTAACCCCGCCCGCCTGGTCAAACAACAACTTCTTCGCGACCTGGCCGTCGATCAGCATCTGGGCGACGAAGGACCGCCCGGTCGTGGTGAAGTGGATCAACGAGTTCCCGAATCAGCACGTGTACTGCCCGCACCCCGAGGCGGCGGACTGGCCGTGCGCCATCGACCGCACGTTCATGGGCGTCAAGGCGAAGATCGACCCGGCGCTCAAGGGCCCCAACGTTCCATGGGAGGGCGTGAACCAGTACGGCAGCCCGCAGCAGCCAGACAACTCCTGGGTCACCCACCTCCACGGCGCCGACACCCCGCCCTCGACGGACGGCTTCGCCGAGAAGTGGTTCGGAAACCTGAACACGGCCCCCGCGTACGCGGGCGTCGCGGGGAACTACGTGAACCCGCCGTTCGAGAACCCGCTCAACAGGGTTCTCAGTCGTCCGGCCGGCGTGAACTCCGCCCTCTACACGTACCCCATGATGCAGGACGAGGCGACGATCTGGTTCCACGACCACACCCTCGGCAAGACCCACCACAACGTACTCGCGGGCCCGGCGGGCTTCTTCCCGGTGCGGGATAACGCGCGGCACGTGCCCGGGCCCGGCGGCGACCTCGCCTGGCTGAACGCCTTCGAGGCCACGAAGGACAACCTCGGCGCCCCGGCGTACGACCTGTTCCTCGCGATCCAGGACCGCTCCTTCAACGACGACGGCAGCATCAACTTCTCGAACGGCCTCGCCCAGGCGGCGCCGGTGGGCTTGATCGTGCCGGCGGGCTACTCGTCGGTGACCTCGGGCGCGAACCCACGGGTCCACCCGGTGTGGGTGCCCGAGTACTTCGGCGACCACGTGCTCGTGAACGGCGTGCTCTGGCCGAAGAAGGCGGTGGATGCCGGCTGGTACCGACTCCGCATCGTGGACGGCTCCGACTCGCGCTGCTGGACGATCGGGTTCTCGACGGCGGTGCCGCTTCCCGGCGCGAAGCCAAGTAACGACGTGCCCTTCTTCGTGTTCGCGAACGACCAGGGTTACCTGCCGGCGCCGGTCGCGGCCCCCGGGAACCAGCTCACGATGTGCCCCGGCGAGCGGTACGAACTGCTCGTGGACTTCACGCGGTTCAATGGCAGGAACATCACGATGACCAACTCGGCCCCCGCGCCGTTCCCGGCGGGCATCACTCCGTTCGCGAACAAGAGCCCTTTCCTGGACATGAACGTGGTCATGCAGTTCAACGTGATCGGGTCGGGCATCGCCGGCGCCGTGCCCGTGGTCCTGAACCCGGCCGCGATCGTCATGGCCTTCAACCAGACGGGGCTCCGCCCCGCGCCGCCCGGCACGACCGTGCGGCAGGTCTACCTGAACGAGAAGGTAGACGGCGTGACCCTCGCACCGCTCGGCATGCAGCTGAACGGCGTCCCGTTCGAGTACAAGGTCACAGAGACGCCCATCAACGGCTCCACGGAGATCTGGCAGTTCGTCAACCTGACCGTGGACGCACACCCGATGCACCCGCACCTCGTGAAGCACCTGATCCTCTCCCGGCAGTCGTTCAACGTGGGCCAGTACAAGGCGATGCTGTGCGGGAGCTCGACCTGCCAGCCGGGCCCCTCCCCGGGTAACGAGATGCAGGCGGTCCCTGACGTCACGCCGATGCTGATAGGTGCGGTGACGCCGGTGACTACATTGAGCGTTGAGGGCGGCTACAAGGACGTCACCCAGGCGCCACCGGGTATGGTGACTACGATTGTCGCGAGGTGGGTGGCGGGCTGGGAGGCGAAGGTGTCGGCGACCCCGAACGCCCCGGGCACCGCGGGCGGGCCGCTGGCCTGCCCCAGCCCGAGTCCGTCGTCGTGCGACGCCGCGACCTGGACGTACGAGGACGTGACGAGCGGCCCGTACGTGTGGCACTGCCACATCAACTCGCACGAGGACTCGGAGATGATGCGGACGAGCCTCGTCGTCCCGTAGCCGGGCTAGTCGAGACGTGAAGCACGGGCGGCGCCCTTCCGGGGCGCCGCCCTCGTTTTTCTGCTCCTCCCGCAGCGGCACCCGCGCGCCCGGCTAGAACGACACGTCGACGACGACCTCGCCCTTCTTCCCGTCTCCCGCCGGGACGAGACGCGCGCGATACGACCCATGGACAATGAAGCCGCCGGGCCGGGCCGGGTCCGGCTTCACGCTCTTCAGTTCGAGCGTCACCTCGCCGCGCCGCGACGAGGTCTTCGCGGCGGTGTACAGCGCGCCGCCTTCGATCGCCAGGCTCGCCATCCCCATGCCGAGGTCGTCCAGGCCGTACTTCCCCGGCTTGACGGGCACCGGCATCTGGAACGAGCAGGGCTTGTACACGGGCACGTCGGGGACGACGTCCTTCGGCGTGATCGTGAATACGGGCGTGCCGTCTTCGGCGGGGCCAAGGGTGACGACGCACGAGAACTTTGCCTTGATGTCGCCCGAGATCTCGCCGCGGCAAGCGGCCGCGGCGGCGCGGGGAACGATTGCGGCGAGTAAGAGCGCGGCGAGGGGAGCGGCCGAACCGGAAGGGAGGCGCATGAGTCGTTCCTGGGGTTGAAGGTGTGGGCGGCGGGCGCGGCCCGGGGAATCAATCGGGCTTCGCCCGTGCGGAGGTCCCGGGGGACGCGGGCAGAGAGGACAGCTCCCGCTCGATCTCGGCGAGCGCCGCCCCGAGTTCCTCGTTCGACTTCTTGAGCGGGCCAAGCACCAGGTTCGCCCGGCCGACGCAATCCACGAGGTCCCTCCGGGAGTCCGCGAGCTGCGCCTCCCCGCCCGGTCGCGCGCCCATGAGCCCCTCGAGGTTGAGGAGTTCGTAGCCACAGACGCGCACCTTGCTGACGGGCCACTGTCTTTGCACGAGATCGAGGTTCGCCGTCCACTTCTTCAGGAGCCGCGCCGCGAGCTCGTCTGCCCGCGCCTGCGGCAGAGCGCCGCTCTTCCCGAGCTCAGGGAGCCGCTCCAGGTAGCCGCTGCCCTTCGCCCCTTGCGTCAGGCGCGCCGCCACGTGCTGCTCGATCACGAGCTCGTTGTTCACGTCATGCGCGGACTGCCACAGCGCCTGATCGGCCTTCGCGCCTGGAGGGGGCTTGTCCCAATCGCGCGGCGCGTCGGCGAGGGGTGGAGCCGCGGTCGCCGCCGGGGCGGGACCTTCGCCCGGGAGTGCGAGAGAAAGCACGAGCAAGAGGATGGAGACCATCATTCGAGCATGATAACGGAAAACGCGAGGCACCGAGGGGCGGCGCCGACCCGGTCACGGAAGGAGCGAGTACAGGAGCCGGTGCCGTGCTCCCGGCGTCGCGCCGGGGACCTCGAACTTCTGTTCCCGGAGCACGCCCTGGGCGCATGCCACCAGCCCGTCGCTCGCGCCGCCACGCGCTTCGAGTGGAGCGTCCACGATGCGGGCGCCTCCGGAGAGCGTCTCGATCTGCAGCATGAGCACGGTCGTGCCGTGGTCGGGCATGGGCGCGTAGTCCTGCGTTTCGGTGAACCTCGTCCGGCCGTGGCGCGCCTGGACTTCCTCGTCGAAGCACGCGGCGAGGCGGGGCTGGATCTCGTTCAGGCCGCGCCCGATGGCGCCGCCCAGGGGGCCCAGCGCCGCGGCCCGGGCGACCGGGGGCACGGCCTCCCAGGAGCCGTCCGGGGGCGTGGGAGGCGGGGGACTGTACTGCTGCGGTGGCGAAGGCAACTGCGGTGGGGCCGGCACGGCAGGCGGGAGGGCGCCCAGGGGTCCCAGCCTGGCCGCTGGAGTCGGCGGCGAGGCGTCCGGCCCCGGGGCGAACGTTCCCAGGATCGAGGAGTCGCCCGTCACGAAGAGGACGACGGCCACGGCGACGGCGCCGAACAGGAGGATGCCCGAGCCGAACAGCCAGAACTTCTTCAAGATGGACCTCTAACGGTTGGGGCGCCGGGACCTTCCAGGAACCGGCCTCCACCACAATACTGTGGTGAGTCTCCGGTTGCGTCCAGAAGCCGTGCCGTCCCAACATCCGGCGACCGCGTGCAACGAGGATGTAGATTATGACACGTCCCCATCGGTATCGAAATCGGCCTACTCGGGAGAGTCTATGAACGCCGCCTCGCGCCTCCTCGGCACCCTGACCATTTCAGCGCTGCTTGCCTCGTCGGTCGCCTCGCCGTCCGAACCGGCCTCGCCTGCCCCGGCTCTACCGTCCGGACCGGAGGCTTGGAAAGCGGCGCGCTTCGGGATGACGGCGGACGAGGTTCTCGCGGCCTTTCGCGGCGACGCGTTCCGCGTGACGCCTGAGGTCAAGCTCCCGGACGGCAACGTCGTCGCGGCGGGCATCGATGGCCAGGTCTTCGAGGGGCTCAAGGTCAACGTTCGCTTCGTGTTCCAGGATGGGAAACTCGCCCTCGTCAGCCTTCGGACCTCGCAGGGACAGTATGCCGAGGCCACCGCCTACGAGGCGGCGCGCAAGGCGCTCCTGGCGCGCTGGGGGCAGCCCATCGAGACGACCTCCGACAGCAACTTCGTCGACATGCGCCAGACCCGCTGGGACCAGGGCGCGCGCCGGGTGGACCTCAAGTACATCCCAGGGGTCGTGGCCATCGTCTTCTACCCGGCGCTCGCGCCGTAGAGCGCCGCATGGGCGGCCTTGGCCGTAGGTCAGGCGGAGATTCGCCTATGGGTCGCCAAGGCACGATCCGTGAACACGGCGGCATGCGGAGCGGCATGACGGAGGCCGCCTGGGGTTCGAAACGCCCGCCGCTCGTGGCGCCAGGCGAAGTGGGGATTCAGGCCTCAATACTCGGGGACGCTGCTCGCCCGTACGGTGAGTCCTTGCGAGGGCTGTCCGCAGCCGACGGGGAATGTGTTCCGCCTTCGCCTCCCATCGAAGGCTAAGGGGAAGCCGGCCGTCCTGGCCCGACATCCCCAACTGCATGCCTACGCGGCCGACGCCGCCTTCGAGATCCCTGGTCCACACGCATGGGCGAACTTGCACCCTCGCTCCGCGGGCTCGTAGGCTGCCAAAATTGGGCAGGCGCAGAAGGTCACCAGCCGATGGATGCCCCTTCTAGGGCACGATGACGTCAGCAATCACCGCGGCGCCCGGGGTCACCGTGACGGCGAGGGGAGGCGTGAACTGAGCCATCTCGGTATCCGCTGCACGGAGCCCGTCTTGAGGACGTGAGGGGTTCGCCGCAAAGTGCGGGGCATGGCGGATGAGGCGACGTGGGCGGGGCGGGTGGCGGAGTGGAGGGCGAGCGGGCTGACCTCGCCGG
>Ga0315273_10012366_pt1 | contig 10940 bp, 8 predicted proteins | sample YL17G02_0_MG_FD_205753 | JGI IMG/M metagenome (GOLD analysis project Ga0315273, IMG submission 205753) | Sediment microbial communities from Yellowstone Lake, YNP, Wyoming, USA - YL17G02_0 | ecosystem: Environmental > Aquatic > Freshwater > Lake > Sediment | place: USA: Wyoming | collected...
CAGGGATCACGGCGGTCCCGATCCATTCTAATTTGCCAGGGAAATATTTTAGCATCTGGAACAGGAACAGGAAGTACCACTCGGGCCGCGGGATGTAGGATGAATCACTTGGGTCGGCGCGTGGCTCATTGGCCACGCCGATGAATGCTGCCATACCCACCAGCAGCAGGAAGATTGCGAAGGAAACCAACAGGTCTTTGTAGATGATATCGGGGTAGAACTTTACCCCGTGCTCTTTCGCGCGGTGATACTTTTCCAGGTAGGCTTTCTTTTGTTCTTCATCCACGGCTTTGCTCCTGATCCTAATCGTCTTGTCGAGGGGCGGAGGAGATCCCGATTCGGATGACCAGGTAAAGATGGACGCCGATCAGCAGTATGATAAGCGCCGGTAAGAACCAGATATGAACGGAGAAGAAACGCGTCAACGTAACCGCGCTCAGGTCGCTCCCACCGCGCAGTAACCTCGTAATAAATGGACCGATGAAAGGTACTGTGCCAGGGATTTCAGTGCCAACTGTGGTCGCCCAATAAGAGCGCTGGTTCCAGGGCAGCAGGTAACCGGTGAAGCCCATGCCGAGTGTGGCTAGGAGTAAAACTACGCCGGTCAACCAGGTGACTTCACGGGGGTATTTATAGGCAGCCATGTAGAAGGTACGCAGCATATGCAGGAAAACCGTAATGACCATCAAGGTGGCCCCCCAATGGTGAATACCACGGATCAGCCAGCCATATGCGACTCCGGTCATGATATATTGAATGCTGTCGTATGCATGGTCGGGGGAGGGGACATAATAAACAGAGAGGAAGGTGCCTGTAACGGCCTGGAGCATGAACAGGATCGCGGTCGCGCTCCCCAGGGTGAACAACCAGTTCACTTCGGGCACTTTGCGGTCCAGGACGGTGTTGTAAATCGTGGTCAGGCCCAGGCGTTCGTCTAACCAGGACATTACTTTGGCTGCCATGCTATCCCTCCTTGAAGTGGATGTATACCAGGCCGTTTTCGATTTTTGTCTCGTATTGGTTCAAGGGTCGGGGTGGAGGGCCGGAGACAACTTGGCCTTCGATATTAAAACGACCATCGTGACAGGGGCATATATACTCCTGGACGGCTTGCGTCCAACTCACCCGGCAGCTTAAATGGGTGCATATGTTGGATAAAGCTTGAACTGCGGTATCGCTGTTCTTTAAGATATAAGCCCCATAACTATTGACTGTATTTTCCCAGCCGTTGACCGTGGTTCGTGTGAAACTAAATAGTGTCGGAACGCCAACCGGGTAACTATCGAGCTTGCCCGCCGGTATCCAGACGTCAGATTCCTTGGCTTTCAATGACGGGGAGAAAAGGTAAGCAATAGCGGGCAAGCCGATGACGACAGCCATAATGGCCCCCAGGAAAGCCATTACGATTTTGACGAAATCACGGCGGCTAAGATCGTGGGAGACAGTCATAGTTACCTCCTTAATGTTCTATCGTGCCAGTGAAGTGAGGGTGTTTCCTTGGGATCTCCCGTGGAACGGCATCGATCTCGTAAATTCTAAAAAAATCGAAATGGCCATCCACCGTAATATTGTAATTCATTGTGGAAGAAATAAACAGATTCTAAAGATGTTAGCGATGAATGCTCTACATAACTATTATCACTTTTCCGGAAAGCTTGACGGATGCAATAATTGAGATTAAGCTTGGGAAAATCGTCGATAAAATCGCTCGCCAAACTGTTCGATAACCCAAACGATCCCCATCATGTCAAAGGAGGCGCTTATGGGTCTCAATCAGAAGGTCGGCTTTTTCCAGGGATTAAAGTATCAAGGCGGGGGCCCTATGTTGGCCTGGATACTTCACCGCCTGACGGGGTTAGGCATCCTCATTTTTGTCGGTGTGCATGTGCTCTCCTCGTTCTTCATGCAGGAGTTAGGAACAGGCCTGGCGACTTCTGTCAATATCGTATATGAGTCGTGGGAGTTCCAGATAGTGGTTATTTTTTGTGTGCTCTTCCACGCTTTAAACGGATTGCGGATAGCGATCCTTGACATTTGGCCTAAATTTTTGCCATTCCAGAAAGAGGCCTTATGGTTGGAATGGGTGATCTTTATCCCGGTTTACGGCCTGACCATCTTCATCTTGATCTCTCACACCCTGGCTGGCGGCTAGGCTGGCGAAAGGAAGAAACCCATGCGTGCGCGTGTAGTCAAGCCCGGTTTTAACTTCGAATATATGATGTGGTTATTCACCCGCTTTTCAGCGCTTGCGATGTACTTGCTGGCTTTCATAGGAGTAGTCGCGGCGTTGATTTTTGGGGCTCGCACCCAAATGGATCTGCCGACCCTGTTACGCTGGACTTTTTTTCCAAACCCCAACCACATCCGCAGCAGCCAGATTCCCAGTGATGCGATTGCCTGGATTAATGGTTTTTGGAAAGTGATGGAGATCCTGCTGGTTTTCTTAGGCGTCTCGCACGGTTTTAATGGCCTGCGCGTGGTAATTGAGGATTACCTCGGCTCTTCTGCATTAAAGCCAGCACTGCGCGGCGTGATTTTCCTGCTGTGGGTATTTATGCTGGTTGTCGCCGTGTCTGTGATCCTGAATTCATGAGCAGGGAAGTCAGAGGAGTTGCTTTATGAAAACGCATCAGTATGAGGTCATCGTTGTAGGAGCTGGGGGCGCGGGGTTGATGGCAGCCCTGTACGCCTCGCGCAGCGCCAACACCGCCGTGCTCAGTAAACTGTACCCCACTCGTTCGCACACCGGGACGGCCCAGGGAGGCGTTGGGGCCGCGCTGGGGAATATGGAGGAAGATCACCCCGAATGGCACACCTATGACACTGTCAAAGGTAGCGATTACCTGGGCGATCAGGATGCTATTGAGTTTATGTGCTCCGAAGCGGTGCAGGCAGTGTATGAGCTGGAGCATATGGGCCTGCCCTTCTCTCGTACCCCGGAGGGGAAGATCGCTCAGCGGCCTTTCGGAGGACATACGAACAACGTGACCGGAAAACCTGTCCCACGCGCCTGTTACGCGGCCGACCGGACCGGACATATGATCCTTCAAACCCTTTACCAGCAGTGCATCAAGAATAAAGTCCAGTTCTACGATGAATTCCACGTTTTGGACCTGATTGTGGTTAATGGCGCGGCTGCTGGAGTCGTAGCGGTGGAGCTGGCGACTGGTGAGCTGCATACCTTCCATGCCAAGGCAGTCATCTTCGCAACCGGCGGCCATGGCCGGATTTGGGAGATCACCTCCAACGCTTACGCCTATTCGGGCGATGGCGTGGCCGTTACGCTGCGACGCGGCATTCCGGCCGAAGATCTGGAGTTCTTCCAGTTCCACCCAACCGGAATCTATCGCCTGGGCATTCTGATTACGGAAGGAGTGCGCGGCGAGGGCGGTATTCTGCTCAATGATAAAGGCGAGCGCTTCATGACCAAGTACGCCCCCACAGTGAAAGATCTGGCCTCACGCGATGTGGTTAGCCGGGCCATGTACATGGAAATGCGTGAAGGCCGGGGAATTGGGGGCAAACGCTACCTTTACCTGGACGTGACCCCTGAGACGGTCAATAAATATGCCGCTATAGATGGTCGCCGGCTTCCGGACGGTTCAGCCTACCAGTTGAAGGGCGAAGAAATCCTCTCCAAGCTGCCCGATATCGTCGACTTTTGCCGTACTTATCTGGGGGTGGACCCGGTCACCCAGCCTATGCCGGTGCAGCCGACTGCCCATTATGCTATGGGAGGTATCCCCACCAACAAGTTCGGAGAGGTGGTGATCGATGAACAAAACACTGTGATGCCCGGTTTTTATGCGGCGGGAGAGGTGGCCTGTGTATCTGTGCATGGGGCCAACCGCCTGGGCACCAATTCGCTGCTGGACCTGATCACTTTTGGCAAGCACGCCGGCTTAAGGGCGGCCGAATTTTCAAAAGGCGCCACTTTCCAGTCCCTGCCGTCCGATGCCGCCGATTTTGCCCGCCAGCAGTTAGATCGTTTGGTGAACAACCACGGCACGGAGAACGTCGCCGATATCTCGAACGAAATGAAGGCCATCATGTTCGACCACGTGGGAGTCTTCCGTACCGAAGAAGGCATGCGCCAGGTCTTGAAGACGATTGGGGAGCTAAAAGAACGCTTTAAAAATGCAGAGGTGGATGACCATGGCAAGGTCTTTAACACCAACCTGCTGAATACCTGGGAATTGGGTAACATGCTCGACCTGGCAGAAGTCACCACGTTTTGCGCATTGGCTCGCCACGAGAGCCGCGGCGGTCACGCCCGTGAAGATTTCCCCAAGCGAGATGACGTGAACTGGTTGAAGCACACGTTAGCCTGGACTGTTGATGGTGAGATCAAACTGAGCTATAAACCAGTCACAATCACCAAATACCAGCCTAAGGAAAGAGTGTACTAGGAAAGGAACTCGCCATGCAGGTGACCCTCAAAATTTTCCGCTTTAACCCTGAAAAGGATAAGAAGCCACATTACGAGACCTATAAGGTGGAGGCCGATCCGACCGACCGTGTGTTGGACCTGCTGGAGTACGTCAAATGGCACAACGACGGCACGCTTTCTTTTCGGCGATCTTGCGCGCATGGCATATGTGGGTCGGACGCCATGCGCATTAATGGAAGGAACTACCTGGCCTGCAAGGTGCTGGTGAAAGACCTGCGCTCGAATAAGATCACTGTGGAACCCATTTTGGGCTTGCGGGTGATCAAAGATATGATCGTGGATATGGAGCCGTTCTTTGAGCACTTCCGTTCGGTGATGCCTTATTTTGTAAACAATGATCCGCCTCCGGCTACTGAGCGTTTGCAAAGCCCCGAGCAGCGCGAGCGCTTTGACGATACTACCAAATGTATTCTGTGCGCGGCTTGCACCACTTCTTGCCCTTCGTTCTGGGCCAGCGATAGCTACGTGGGACCGGCGGCTATCGTCAACGCTCACCGCTTTATCTACGACAGTCGCGACCAGGCGGCTACCGAACGCCTGAATATTCTCAACGACCAATTCGGCGTCTTCCGCTGCCATACGATCTTCAACTGCACCGAAGCCTGCCCGCGCGAGATTCAAATCACCCGAGCCATTGGCGAGGTCAAGAAAGCCATTGCTACAGGGCGGCTGGATTAGATGTATAATTTCTATAATCGCCCCAGTAGCTCAAAGGATAGAGCGAGGCTCTCCTAAGGCCGAGGTTGGGGGTTCGACTCCCTCCTGGGGCGCACGGCCCGCTGATTCGTTGCAGACTGCTCCGATACTGCAACGAATCTGTTTGATTATTTTTAGGGGTGTTCAGATAAACTATGAACATCAAACGCCTGGGTGCCCCCCTCACCCAGACGTTTGATTTTAAGCGGTAGTTTGCAGTCAGCTATACTCCAGCTGCTTTAAAAGCCGCGCTGACCATCGATTGGGCTTCTTCAAGTACCCGGTGCAAGTGATCATCACTAATGAAGCTCTCGGCGTAGATCTTATAAATATCCTCGGTGCCTGATGGCCGGGCAGCGAACCAGCAATTTTCGGTGATCACTTTTAGCCCCCCGATGGGTGCATTGTTACTGGGGGCACGCGTAAGCTTGGCAACGATTTTTTCTCCTGCCAGGGTATTGGCCTCCACATTCTCCGGGGAGAGGCCTTTCAATATGGCTTTTTGAGCCGAATTCGCCGGCGCATCGATACGCTCATAAACCGGGTTACCAAATTGCTCGGTTAGTACCTGGTAGTGTTCTCCCGGATCGTTGCCGGTTGTGGCAGTCATTTCAGCGGCCAGCAAATTGAGAATGATGCCATCCTTGTCGGTCGTCCAGACCGTGCCGTCTTTGCGAAGGAAGGATGCCCCCGCGCTCTCCTCCCCGCCGAAGCCATAGGATCCGTCGATGAGGCCATCTACGAACCATTTGAAGCCAACCGGCACCTCAGCCACCGTACGGCCAAGTGCTTTGGTCACACGATCGATCATCGAGCTGGAAACTAGCGTCTTGCCCACCTTGGCATCGCTCCGCCAGCCTGGGCGGTGCTGGAAAAGATACCAGATCGCCACCGCCAGGTAATGGTTGGGATTCATTAGCCCTGCAGAAGGGGAGACGATCCCATGGCGGTCGACGTCAGGATCATTTCCAAAGGCGATGTCGAAGCGATCTTTTAGACGGATCAAGCTGGCCATAGCATAGGGAGAGGAACAGTCCATACGGATCTTACCATCGTGGTCGACGGTCATGAACGAAAAGGTTGGGTCGATGAGCCGGTTCACAACCGTCAAATCCAGGCCATAGGTATCGGCGATGATATCCCAGTATCCGGCTGCCGCTCCTCCCATTGGATCGATCCCTATGCGGATACCCTCTTTAGCGATCCCCTCCAGGTTGACCACATTGATCAAATCTTTGACGTAGGGCATAAGGTAGTCATAGTCTCGCGTCGTTCCTACTATTAAAGCCCGCTCATACGATATCCGCTTAACCTCCTTGAGCCCATCGCGCATGATCTCGTTAGCCCGTCCCTGGATTACATTGGTGATCTCAGGGCCAGCCGGGCCTGCAGTGGGCGGATTATATTTAAAACCGCCATCCTCCGGTGGGTTATGTGAGGGGGTGATCACCACGCCGTCTGCCAGCCCACCCGTCCGGCCGCGGTTGTAGGTAAGGATGGCGTGGGAGATAACGGGTGTGGGCGTATAACCCCGGCCAGACTGGATCCTGGTTTCTATCCCATTCCCAGCGAATACCTCGATCGAAGTAGCCTCGGCTGGCTCAGACAGGGCGTGCGTGTCTTTGCCGATAAAAATCGGTCCGGTTATCCCTTGCTGGCGGCGGTACTCACACAGGGCCTGGCAGATAGCCATTACATGGTCTTCGTTGAAGCTCCCTTCCGAGGATGTCCCGCGATGTCCGGAAGTACCAAAAGATACCTGTTGCGCTGGGTTGTTGGGGTCTGGATGGTTGGTGTAATAAGCGGACACCAGGCGTGGAATGTTTACAAGTAGCTCACGGGGAGCTGGCTGACCTGCTAAATGGTTCTGTGTTATGGCAACCTCCCTAATGATTATGTGGACTGGTTTTGTATATTGTAATGCACTGAGTCGACTTGTACGATCGAGCTTTTCGCTCAAGATCCTGCTTTCGCCGTAATGTATAATAGACATCGTTTCAAGGTAAACAGCTAATGCACAAAAAAGGATTATTTCGTGATAAATTTCGGACCAACCATTGTTGGCCAACGATATAAGTGGAGTCTGGTAAAGAAACTGGGGGAAGGGGATGCGGGCGAGGTATACCAGGTGGAGTCGCTTGTGGGGGATAAATCCGCTATTCTAAAACGGCCAGGGAAGAGCCCATTTTTTAGTGACGTTTTGCGCCAGGCCTCTCAGATAAGAATAGAAGGAAATATATTGATTGCCCTAAGTGGAATTTCCTTTCCCGACTTTGGTACTTCCTTATCTATACCAACTTTGATAGACCAAAGCCCACCGGAAGAAGGGCTTGGCGAACGCTTTTGCATAATTCTTGAACGGGCTGCCGGAGTTGATCTAAAGTCATTGGCAAATCTAACCCATTTTGGCCTGATCGATGAAGCTAGGGTCCCGTCCGAGGAAGAGATCGAGTTTTTTATTAAAAAGCTATCTACATTCAAAGAGATTCCTGAGCCCATTCTGATTCGTTCCCTATGTTGTGTCATTAATATATTGGAAACTATCCATTCCACTGAAGTCTGGAATGAAGGGGTGAAACAATATGGCATGATTTGGAACGATATTAAGCCGGAACATATGTACTGGGATCCAGTACGTGGCTGTCTGACCGTCATCGATTGGGGGAATGGTTATTTTTTAGAGGCGGACGGAGCCACAAAAGATCGGCAGCACTCCTGCAATGACGACTACTTCCAGTTCGTCCAGGCAATGGGTGAATTTCTGGCTGAATCTAATCCAGATCTGTACGCACGTCTGGAATGGCCACAGGAAGTGACGCCTGGCAATGCTTATACTGACGGCGTAAAGCCCCTAAAGGAAAGACTTTTCTTCTTCAATGAAGAGATATTAAACCAGTTGCGGGACCTGCGTAATGCAGTTACAAGCTTGTATGGCACCTCCAGACCGGAGTTAGACCATCTCTTACAGAGTGACGATCTCCAGCAGCAGACAGTGGCTTATGGGGAAATGCCGGATTTTTCCAGCGCGGTTAATTTCCATGCCAGGGTTGCGTTGAAAATGGCTTCGGAGGCCAACCTGGAAACATTTCAGCAGGTATGTGAGAGAACGGCAAAACTGGCAACAGCTTCTACCGAAAAATGGAGCTTGCTTGCCGAGATTGCGAGTATTGCCCTTCTGCAAAGCACAAGCCAAGGAAATCATTTACGGGGTTCCTTCGCCGGTATCCTTTCCGCAGGCGTTGCAGATGATTGGCCAACGCTACTTTGGGAGATATTTGAACTCATTGGGAGGGACCCTCTACCGGACTGGTGGGAAAATGTGAGCCAGGGGATACGAAGTGTTTATCTCAAAGTGGATAAAGATGCTATTACCCCCTATACTGCTGTTAGCCGGCTTTACCACACCCTACGGGCTGTTGTTTTACAGATGGAAGATGACCATCTAAGCTCCGATTTCAAAGGGAACAGCGTCTCTGAAGACAAATTGCAGGCTCTTGGAAATCTTCTGAAAATATTCAATGAAGAAGTAATGAAAAAATGGAAAGAGATCGATCCGGCGCCCCCCAATTCAGGCGTTGGCTACAATGATATCGATGGATTAATTGAGGATATTGAGACAGCCTTGCCCGGAACACAGGAGAAATTAGAGAGGGAGTTAGCCCAACCGAAAGCTCAAGCGTCAATTTTTCAGAATGCTTGGGAACGCAAAGATTTCGAGACGGCCCGCAAAGCTTTGCGGATCATGCTTTTGTGGGATCCGGACCGGCGGCGCCTGATCCGGGCTGACCAGGCAATTGGGACCGCCCTCCAGTGGCTGTCGGACATCCGGATGGGAGCCGGAGCTGACGCGCCTTTCTACGACTATCTAACATCCGTTGAGCTAGCTGGGCGTAATTTGCGCAACCACGTCGGGCAGGCGGAATGGTTGGATTTGTCCCTGGATGTTCTTAAACGATTACGAAAAGGTATAAGACCTGCGGACCTGATCATGGAACATCCAGAGATAATGAATGAAATTCCCTGGTTAAATGAGCACCGGTCACGGGAGATCCTTTCATTGGCTCGTACCCGCCCCCTTGCGCTGGAAAGGGATGTCCCCATGTCTGACCGGGTAATGACGGTGGTGGGAACTGTAGAAGGGAGGCTTGGTGAAGGTCAGGATCTGTTCCTGATAGAGCCTTTAGATACCTGGATACCAGAAGCGCGCGGTTCCTCAGCTCGGGTATTTGCGGGGAATTTGCGCAGCCGGGCTGGTAAACCTTTATTGTGCGCCATTAAGATTATGCGCCCGGACCAGGTAGAATATGCTTTGCCCTTGTTCATAGAAGAAGCCCAAATACTCTCAATGCTAAGAGATGTGCCAGGTGTAACCCCTCTGATTGAGTGCGGTTACCTGCGGATCGAAGATGGGCTGGATTTCCCTGAAGATAAGGGACACGCCTCTGGGCAGCATTTACAGGGACAGTTAATCCGTTATGGTATTGAAGAAGTTCAAAATTTCCTGGCTCCTATGGATAGACACCTGGCGCAAGGATGGTTACCCTACCTGGCCTTGATAAAGAGGGACCAGGAACAGAACCTGATGAAATATTGTGATGCTGGCTATACCCATGGCTGGTTCTTACCACTCAGGGAGAGCTTATTGCTAGCGATCCAAATATGTGATATCTTACAGAGCGCTCATGACCGGAATATCGTTTACAGGGACCACAAAATACTCCATTATTATTGGGACCCAGAATCCCGTGGGGTTGTCATGATTGATTGGAATATCGCCAAACGGCAATCCCAGGGATTGTCGGACGCGGAGAGGCAATTCGATCTGGTCCAGTTCGGTGCAAGGGCGCTTCATCACATTTTAACCGGGCGGCCAGCCCCTGGCGCCCTTCCCTTAGGCCCAAATCGACCGGAAGAGATTGAGCACGCCTCTTTGAACTATTCTGTAAATTGGACATACGACGACGAACGTTTGCCAAATCAAGTTAAAGAGATTTTGGAACAGGTCCTTGATCAGGGATATGCCCAGATTAAGGATCTGCGGGTAGACCTGGTTCAGGTATACCAACAAATCCCTGAAACAGTTTAAAGTACGAACAATGCCAGATCCTGATTTAGCTCACAAACGGACTGGATAATAACGATCGGACGCAACGATAAATGAACCCTTTTGATGCACTAGAAACTCAAATCGAGCAACTTAGAAACCTTACTTCGGCTAGCCTGGCTGAGAGGCGCAATTTATTATTGGAAATCGAGGAATTCATTAATTCAGAGGATTACCAGGCTCTTTCTCCCGATGAGCGCAACCGGCTTCAGACGACCCGGAAAGAATTAATAATGCAAGTCCAAGGGCAAGAGGGCCATTCAGACCAACCCGTAACCAATCCAGAAGAGGAGCCATCCGCGCAACCGGGAATTTCTTCTCGTGGCCAGCCAGGATCTTCACCGTCAAGCCGCGAAAACGATAATTCTCGGGAGGTCACCAGGGAGCATAATCCTGTAGCAGAACAGCAGATGGATGTGGCAGAAAAACTGTTCTACAGTGGACGGTATGCCGAAGCGATTCAACTATTTGACCGAGTATTACAACTGGAACCCAATTGGGAACGGGTCAGGCAGCACCGTTCGGAGGCAGAGAGTTATCTTCGCACCGGTTATATCCCAGCCGTCGCCCTGCCGGCAGACGCCGCCTCTGCTTATGGCAAAGCCCAGTCGGCAGCCAGAGTCGGACGGTATGCTGATGCACTTGCCCTATTAGAAAAAGCTCAGAGCGTTTTACGGGATTTAGGCATCC
>Ga0315273_10012367_pt1 | contig 10939 bp, 8 predicted proteins | sample YL17G02_0_MG_FD_205753 | JGI IMG/M metagenome (GOLD analysis project Ga0315273, IMG submission 205753) | Sediment microbial communities from Yellowstone Lake, YNP, Wyoming, USA - YL17G02_0 | ecosystem: Environmental > Aquatic > Freshwater > Lake > Sediment | place: USA: Wyoming | collected...
CCAAGGACACCCTGGACGCCGACGTCGTCCACTGCCACACGTGGTACACGGACATGGCCGGCTTCCTGGCCAAGAAGCTGTGGGGCGTCCCGCTCGTCCTGACCACCCACTCGCTGGAGCCCCTGCGGCCGTGGAAGGTGGAGCAGCTGGGCAACGCCTACGGCCTCTCCGCCTGGATGGAGCGGACGGCCATCGAAGACGCCGACGCGGTCGTCGCGGTCTCGCAGGAGACGCGCAACGACGTCCTGCGCCACTTCCCGGTGGCGCCCGAGAAGGTCCACGTGATCCACAACGGGATCGACCTCCAGCAATACCGCTTCGATCCCGCGGTGGACGCCCTCCTCGAGCACGGGATCGATCCGGACCGTCCGTACGTGCTGTTCGTCGGCCGGATCACCCGCCAGAAAGGGATCATCCACCTCGTCAACGCGATCCCGTCGATCGACCCCTCGCTCCAGGTGGTCCTGTGCGCGGGCGCGCCCGACACCCGGGAGATCGGCGACGAGATGACCGAGCGCGTGGCCGAGATCGGCGCCGGCCGGGCCGACGTCACCTGGATCCGGGAGATGGTGCCGCGCGGGCAGGCCATCCAGCTCTACTCGCACGCCGCGGTCTTCTGCTGTCCGTCCGTCTACGAGCCGTTCGGCATCATCAACCTCGAGGCGATGGCCTGCGAGACGGCCGTGGTGGCGTCGGCGGTCGGCGGCATCCCCGAGGTGGTGGTCCCGGACGAGACGGGGCTGCTGGTCGACCTCGAGATCAGGGCGGGCACGTTCGACCCGGTCGATTCGGCGAGGTTCTCCGCCGACCTGGCCGCGGCGATCAACCGGGTCGCCCTCGATCCGGGGCTGCGCGAGCGGTTCGGGCGGGCGGGGCGGCAGCGCGTCGAGGAGCACTTCAGCTGGGCCGCGATCGCCCAGCAGACGATGGACCTCTACCGGTCCCTGCTCGCGGGAGGGTAGCGAGTGGCGAAGTCGCCCCGCGGGCCGGCCAGGGCACACCGGGAAGAGCCGTCGATCGTGCAGGAGTGTGCAGCGTGAGCAGGACACAAGGCCGGAGCCGCGTCGTGATCGACGGGGTGACCCCCCGCGTCGACGGCGGCGAGTTCCCGATCAAGCGGATCGTGGGCGACACGGTGGTCGTGGAGGCCGTCGCGTATGCCGACGGCCACGATGCCCTCGCGTGCGTCCTCCTCCACCGCCGGGAGGACGACACGGAGTGGACCGAGGCGCCGATGGAGCCGCTGGTCAACGACCGCTGGCGGGCCGCGTTCACGGTTCGCGAGATCGGCCGGTACCGCTACGCCGTGATGGCCTGGGTCGATCACTTCGCCACCTGGTCACGCGACCTGGCGAAACGTCTCGCCGCCGATGGGGACGTGGCCGTGGACCTGCTGATCGGCGCAGCGCTGGTGGAGGCCGCCGCCGGACGTGCGTCCGGGAGGGACGCCCGCCGCCTCTCGGAGATCGCCGGGGCCATCCGCGCGGGCGGCGCCCAGGGCTCGCGCTCGGCGCTCGCGCCGGATCTCGCCGTCCTGGCCTCCCGGCACGCGGAGCGGTCCTTCGCCACCGTCGCGCCGGAGCTGACCGTGGTGGTCGACCGCGAGCGGGCCCGCTTCGGCGCGTGGTACGAGCTGTTCCCGCGCTCCGCCGCGACCGAGCCCGGCCGCCACGGCACGTTCCGGGACGTGGAGGATCGCCTGGCCGACGTCGCCGCGATGGGCTTCGACGTGCTCTACCTGCCGCCGATCCACCCGATTGGCCGCGCGTTCCGCAAGGGCCGCAACAACGACCCGGTAGCGGGGCCCGACGACCCGGGCAGTCCCTGGGCGATCGGCGCAGCCGAGGGCGGCCACACGGCCGTCCACCCCGAGCTCGGCACGCTGGAGGACTTCCGGCACCTGGTGGCGCGGGCGGCGGAGCACGGCATCGAGGTGGCCCTCGACGTCGCCTTCCAGTGCTCGCCCGACCACCCCTGGGCGCAGGAGCACCGGGAGTGGTTCCGGCAGCGCCCCGACGGGACGATCCAGTACGCCGAGAACCCGCCCAAGAAGTACCAGGACATCTACCCGCTCGACTTCGAGACCGCCCGGTGGCGGGAGCTGTGGGACGAGCTCAAGAGCGTCGTGGACTTCTGGATCGACCAGGGCATCAGGATCTTCCGGGTCGACAACCCGCACACCAAGCCCTTCGCCTTCTGGGAATGGCTCATCGCGGAGGTGAAGGCGGCCCATCCGGAGACGATCTTCCTGGCCGAGGCGTTCACCCGTCCGAACGTGCTCTACCGCCTGGCGAAGCTCGGCTTCACGCAGTCCTACAACTACTTCCCCTGGCGGAACAACAAGGAGGAGCTGACCGAGTTCTTCACGGATCTCACGCAGTCCCGGGTGCGCGAGTTCCTCGGCCTCAACCTGTGGCCGAACACCCCGGACATCCTGCCGGAGTACCTCCAGTACGGCGGCCGGCCGGCGTTCGTGTCGCGGTTCGTCCTCGCGGCGACCCTCGGTCCCAGCTACGGGATCTACGGCCCCGCGTTCGAGCTGTGCCTCGACACGCCGCTGGCCCAGGGGAGGGAGGAATACCTGCACTCCGAGAAGTTCGAGATCCGACCCTGGGACGTCGACCGGAGCGGGAGCCTGGCCGGGCTGATCGGCCGGGTCAACCGGATCCGGCGGGAGAACGGCGCCTTCCAGTCGAACGACAACCTGCGCTTCCAGCACGTCGACAACGACCAGCTCATCGCGTACACGAAGAGCACGGCCGACCTGTCCAGCCAGGTGCTGGTGGTGGTCAACCTGGATCCCCACCATGTCCAATCCGGGTTCGTGGAGCTGCCCCTCGACGAGCTGCGGATCGACCCCCACCAGCCGTACCAGGTCCATGACCTGCTGTCCGACGCCCGCTACCTCTGGCACGGCCCGCGCAACTACGTCGAGCTGCGCCCGGCCACCTCCCAGGCGAACATCTTCGCCATCCGGCGACGGGTCCGCAGCGAGGCCGACTTCGACTATTACCTCTGACCGCCCACGGCCCATCTCGGCGGCCGGGCCTGCCCGAGCACCGGGCGCCCGTTCAGTCGTCGAGGCTGAAGGGGGGATACGGCCCGGTCATCAGGAGCACGTAGCAGATCAGCCGGTTCTGCCAACGCATGTAGCCGCCGACGATCCGGTAGGCCCAGTCGGCATACCGCCCGTTCACCAGGACGGGGATCCAGGTCACCAGGCCCAGGAACCCCACGGCGATCCCCAGGAAGTACAGGATGATCAGGTGGGGGATGACGAGGATCACGCGGATCCAGACGCCAAGCAGGGGGATGCCGGCCCACCGCGCGACGTGCTGCGACTCGTCCCAGCGGACGTCCACGTCGTGGTGCCCGCCCGTCGAGAGGGGCGGGTAGGCCGACGCCGCGAGGATCGTGTACGCCTGGACGCGGGTGATCCAGCGGACGAAGCCGCCCACGATCGAGTAGCCCCAGGCGGGGTATCGCCCGTTGACGAGGACCGGGATCCAGACCACCAGCTGCAGCAGGGCGACGAGGAGGCCGTAGAACGCCAGCACGACGAAGTGCGGGATCAGGAGGAACCAGCGGACCATCATGCCCAGGATCGGGATGCCCCACAGGCGACTCATGGTGACCGTCTCGTCGAAGGTCGTGACCATCGGGTAGATGGGCAGGCGGGGACCGGGCGGGGGGGCGGCGGCGGGCGGGGCGGGCGGCGGCCCGGCGGGCGGGGCCACCGGCGGCGCCGGCGGCGGGGCGGGCACGAGCGCGGCGGGCGGCGCGGCGGCCGGCGGCGCGAGCGCGACGTCCGGCTGCTGCGGGATCGGCTGGGTCGGGTCGGTCGGTCCGGTCACGGGCGTGCTCCTGGCTGCAGTCGGGCCTGATGGTACGCGCCGGGCCGGGGCGGGATCAGCCGCTCCGGCGTGCGCAGCGGATCGCCCAGCGGCCGTCGAGGTCCTGGCGGGCGCCCTCGATCTTCCCGGCGCGGAGCAGCTGGCCGAGCGCGCTGGCGGGCCGCGACGGGTCCTCGCCGAGGAGGCGCCGGACGGCACCTTCGGCGTTGGCCTGGGACGGCGTGATCTGGAGCGCAGGCTCGCCGCAGGCGAGGCGCTGCAGGAGGTCGTTGAGCCGGGCGAGGTCGTCTTCAGAAAGGTCCGTGGGACGCCGGCGGGGCCCGGGACCGGCGGCGGAGATTGGCTCGGCCGGTGCAACCGGCTCCGCGGTGGAGCCCGTGACCCCGTCGGGGCGGACCGGCCCCCCGGGCCGTCGTCGGTTCGCGAACGGGAGGATCGGTGCCCCACCGGGGAGGGCAGCCGCGACCGCCGCCGGGACTGCCGCGGCGAACGCCTCCAGGAGCGCGTCCTCGTATTCCTCTGCGGCATCGCTGGCGGCCCACCAGAGCCGCCCGCCCTCGAACCCGCGGAGGGCCTTGAGCCATTGGCCCGCGGGGTTCGGCCGGGCGTCACCGAGCGGTGTCGCAGACAGCGCCTCGATCCGGCGCCCCAGGGATTTCGCCGAGCCGACGTAGACGATCGTCTCGCCCGGGAGCCACCACGCGGCGAGCCGTGCGGCGAGCACCTTGCCGGTGGGCCGCTCGCCGTCGACGCGGAGCATCTCGACGCGCGCCAGCCAGGTTCCCACGGCGGAGATGTCGATGGGCGCCCGGTCGAGCGGCGCGGGCCACTCCACGAGGAAGACCCCCGGGCCCGCAGCCCGGATCGGCGTGCCCCAGCGGGCAGGCCCGTCGGGCGTCAGGCCGACGGCGCGAAAGAGGGCGCCGGGTTCGATCGGCACGCGGCTACCCGGCCACGACCGCGGCGAGCGCGTCGGCGAAGGGCTCGAACGTCGCCGAGGTGAAGCCCGCGACGTTGATCCGGCCCCTCCCGACGACGTAGACCGCGTGCTCCTCGCGGAGGCGCGCCACCTGCTCGAGGGAGAGCCCGAGGAGGGCGAACATGCCCCGCTGCGTTGCGATCGGGGCCCAGTCGCCGGGGATCCCGCGCGAGGTCAGGGCCTCGACGAGGCGCGCCCGGTTGTCCTTGATCCGGGCCCGCATCCCGGCCAGCTCCAGCTCCCACTGGGCCCGCAGCGCCGGGTCGCCCAGGATCGTGGTCACGATGTCCGCCCCGTGCGAAGGCGGGTTCGAGTAGTTCGAGCGGATGGCGATCTTCACGTTGCTCTGGGCCGCCGCCGCGTCCTGCTCCGAGCGGGCGACGACCAGCAGCGCCCCGACCCGCTCGTTGTAGAGGGCGAAGCTCTTGGAGAACGACGTCGAGACCAGGAGCTCGGCCCCCGGCCGGATCAGCCCCTCCATCCAGTCGGCGTCCTCGCGGATCCCGTCCCCGAAACCCTGGTAGGCGAAGTCGACGAGCGGGAGCAGGCGGCGCTCCTCGACGAGGTCGCCGATCGCGCGCCAGAGGGCCGGGGAGGGGTCGACGCCCGTCGGGTTGTGGCACGAGCCGTGCAGGAGAACCGTTTCGCCGGGAGACGCCTGGCCGAGGGCGGCAAGGAGTGCTTCCTCGTCGATCCGCCGGCCCGAGGGGTCCGTGTACGGGTAGGTGCGGATCCGGAAGCCCGCCAGCCCGAAGAGCTGGGGGTGGTTCGGCCAGGTCGGCTCGCTCATCCAGATCGTCGCCGAGGCCCCGGCCTGGCGCAGGAAGTCGGCCGCGACCCGCAGCCCGCCCGTGCCGCCGGGCGTCTGGCTGACCGCGACCCTGGCGCTCGCGGCGAGCTCGTGGCCCTCCCCGAAGACGTAGGCCCGGATGGCGTCGCGATAGGCGGCGTCGCCGTCGATGGGGCGATAGAGCTTGGTGGCGCCCTTGGCCAGGATCCGCCGTTCGGCCTCCGTGACAGAAGGCAGGACGGGCGTGGTCCCGCTCTCGTCGACGAAGACGCCCGACCCCAGGTTGATCTTGGCGGGCCGCGGGTCGCCGCGGTAGGCCTCGGTCAGGCCGAGGATCGGGTCGGGCGGGGCGGGGATCCGGGAGAGGGACGGAAGGGACACGGGCGGGGGTCTCCTGGGGCGTCAGGGGGCGTGGGGGCGAGGGTGCGCCGTCGCGCAACTGTAGCGGAACGATCGCCAACGGCCGGCGGGGGGGACGCTCGCCGGCGTGCCGCGGCCCCGGCGTGCCTCGGCCCGTGCCCAACCTCGCGGCGCGCCCGCCACGTCTGCGGGTCCCGCCCGGTACCCTGCGTGTATGCGCCTGCTCGCCCTGACCTGCGAGGTTCTCGCCCGCTCCGTCTACCTGTGCGCCGCACGGTCGCCGCACGTCGTGGACGTCCACCTCAACCGCCGAGGCCTCCACGACGACCCCCCGAACCTGCGCACGATCCTGCAGGGGGAGATCGACGCGGTCGACGGGCCCGGCGCCCCGGGTGGCTCGGCCGGCGTCCTCGGCCCGGCAGGCGCCCCCGGCGCGCCCGGCGCTGCCGGTTCGGTCGATGCCCCCTACGACGCGATCGTCCTCGCCTACGGGCTCTGCGGGGCTGCGACCGCCGGGCTGCGGGCCGGGTCGATCCCGCTGGTCGTGCCCCGCGCGCACGATTGCATCACCCTCTTCCTCGGCTCGCGCGACCGGTATACCGCCGAGTTCACGGGCCACCCCGGCACCTACTGGTACGTGCAGGACTTCGTGGAGCGGTCCGACGACGGGGGCCAGTTCGCCGGGATGGGGGCGGTCTCCGACGCCGAGGCGCGCGCAACGTACGAGGAGTACGTGGCGAAATACGGCGAGGACAACGCCGCCTACCTGATGGAGGCGCTCGGCGGCTGGCGCTCGCATTACGACCGGGCAGCGCTCGTCGACATGGCGGTCGCCGACGCGCGGGCCGCGGCCGTCGTGGAGGCATTCGCGCGCGACGACGCGACACGCCGCGGCTGGACCTTCGAGAAGCTTGCCGGCGAGCTGATCCTCGTGCGCCGCCTGCTCGACGCCGACTGGGGAGCCGGGGACTTCCTCGTCCTCGGGCCCGGCGAGCGCTTGGCGATGTCCTACGACGAGGCCGTGATCCGGGCCGAGCCCGCGGTCTGATCGCCGGCGTGCGGGCGCCGGCGTGGGGTCGGGCTTGTCAGCGCCCGGCGGCGGTCACGAGCGGGACGACGTCGGCGAGCCCCATGACGTGAGCGTGGCCGCCGCCGTCACAGAGCCGATACGGGTCGAGATGGACGGGGGTCACGCCCGCGGCGATCGCACCCGCCACGTCGGCGCGCGCTGAATCGCCCACGTGGATGGTCCGCTCCGGCGCCACGCCCAGCGCCCGCAGCGCGATCTCGAAGATGCGGGGGTCGGGCTTCTCGTGCCCGACAACCGTCGAGTCCACGACGATCCCGACCTCGACCCCGGGTCCGGTGCCGACCTGGCAGATGCCGAGCCCCCGCAGGAGCGGCTCCACGCGGCCGTCCGCGTTCGACACGATTCCGATCGGGATCCCGACCCGCGCGAGCGCCCGCAGCGCGGCGATGGCCCCGACAACCGGGCGCGACCAGATCGTGGAGCGGAACGCAGCCACGAGCGCCGGCAGTGCCCCGTCGAGCCGCGCCGCCGGGACGCCCGCCGCCTCGAAATAGGCGGTCACGTAGGGGCGCCAGAGCTCGACATCCGTCGAGCGGTCCCACGCCGCGATGGCCGCGTAGTGGGCGGCATCGAGAAGGCCGGGGTCCATGTCGATCCCGGCGCCGGCACCGGCCGCGACGACCTGGGCGTGGTCGGGGAGCACGAAGACCCCGCCCACGTCGAGCAGGACGGCGTCGATTCGCCCGGCCAGGCGCGTCGCCACCCGGGGACGCGTGCGACGGGCCGGGGTCGCCACCGCCTACGCCATCCCGACGGCCGTCTTGGCCACCTCGACCGCGCTGGCGGCGTCGGGGGCGTAGCCGTCGGCCCCGATGGATCCCGCGTACTCGGCCGTGACGGGAGCCCCGCCGACGATGACCTTGACGTTGGGGAGGTCGGCGGCCCGGACGGCGGCCACGACGTCCTTCATGCCGACCATCGTCGTCGTGAGGAGGGCGGACACGCCCACGAGCGTCGCCCCGTGCTCGCGCGCCGCTTCGACGAACTGCTCGGGGGACACGTTCGTGCCGAGGTCCACGACCTCGATGTTGGCGCCCTTCCACATCATCCCCACGAGGTTCTTGCCGATGTCGTGGAGGTCCCCCTTGATCGTCCCGATGACCGCGGTGTGCTCGGGACGGATGCCCGCCGCGGTGAGGACCGGCTCGAGGATCGCCGTCGCCTCCTTCATCGCCCGGGCGCTGATGAGCATCTCGGGGACGTAGATCTCATTGCACTGGAACTTGTGGCCGATGACCTCCATGGCCGCGGCCATCGCATCGAGGACGGACTTCGGGTCCATCCCCTCGTCCACGGCCGACTGGGTGATCGCTCTTGCCGTCGCCCGGTCGCCCGCCTCGATCGCCGCTGCGAGGGCCTCGAGATCCGCCATGGGGTGCTCCCTTCTCGCTCGTCGATGATGTGCGGGTCGGTGCGCGGGGTCGTGCGCGGGTCGGTCGTGCGGTGCGGGGTGCCGGCGTCAGGCGAGCTCGCCGGCGCGGAAAGCGGTCAGGAACTCCATCCCGAACGGATCGCGCCCGGTCAGGAGGTCCGCGGCAAGCGCCTGGGCCCGGTCGCCGCGGTTCCGGGTGAAGATCAGGCGCGGGTCGCTCGCCACGGGATCGATGATCCCACTGTCGGCGCCCGCCTCGGCCGCGAGGTCGATGAAGACGTCGTTGAGGAGCTTGCGCAGCGGCAGTCCGAAGCTCACGTTGGAGAGGCCGCCCGTGATGTGGATCTGCGGCCCGTACGTCGCGCGGAGCGTCCGCACCGCGTCGAGGAACCAGGAGCCCACCTCCGGCTCAACGGCGACCGGCAGCACGAGCGGGTCCACGTGCAGCGCACCGAGAGCCATCCCGCGGCCGGTCGCCTCCTCGATGATTCGAGTCGCGTTCGCCACCCGCTCCGCCGCCGACGCCGGCATGCCGTGCTCGCCGCTGGCGCCCAGCACCACGGCGCACCGCTCGGCCGCGGCGAGATCCAGGACGTCGAGCCGCTCGAGCGAGGCCGAGTTGAGAAGCGGTGCCCCCGCCGACCGGGCGGCGGCAACAAGGCCGGCGCGGAGCACCTCGGGCGCCGACGAGTCGAAGGCGAGCGCTGCGGGGGTGGCGTCCTCCACTGCCTCGACCAGCCACCGCATCGCCGCGACGCGCGTCTCGAGGTCGTTGCTCGCCTCGTCCACGTTGAGGTCCAGGTAGTCCGCGCCGGCGTCGACCTGGCGGCGGGCGAGGAAGCGGACGTAGCCACGGCCCAGCGCGGCGTCGGCACCGCCGGCCAGCCCGGCGAGGACCGCGGCCTTCACGTGCTTGACCTTCTGCCTCGCGCCGGCGCCGTCGAGGGCCGCGTCGGGAACGGGCAGGAGCTGCTCGGCCCCCTCATCGTCGGTGAACGGGAGCGCCGGCCTGCCGTCCGGCAGGGACGCCACCCGGGCGCCGCTCCGAAGGAGGACCCGCGTGGCGTGGATGTTCTCGCCGATGACGATGAAGGGGCCGCGGACGGTGTCGGTCATGCCGGGGTCTCCTTCGGTGCCTCGGCGGCGGACTGAGCGGCGGGCAGAGCCGCCGCGACCGCGGCGGACTGGGCGGCGGCTGCCGAGGCTGCGGCCGCGGCGGCGCGCCCGTAGTGGTCGCGCCCAAGGTACGTGTTGGCCCAGGCGCTCGTGCGCCCGAGGGCATTGTCGATGAGGACCGGCGGCCGGTCGAGCATCGCCAGCTCCTCGCCGTACGGCTTGAGCCGGTCGTAGGCGCGAACCCAGACGCAGGGCCGCGGCAGGACCTCGCAGATCCCGTCGTGGCTGCCGCCGCAGGGCCCGTTCCGCTCGCCCTTGGGGCACTGGCTCTCGGGGCAGAGGTAGGCGACGTCGGGGAGCGAGCAGTCGCCGCAGTCGCGGCAGTCGAAGAGCGGGAGCTTGACGGCGTGTTCCATGGCGTGGACGGGCCGGGAGAGGTGGTACTTCTCCACGGCATCGTAGAAGCGGGTCGCCGCCCGGTAGCCGGGCGTGCCGGGCGTGAACGCGAGGTCGTGGGTCAGCCGGTTTGCCCTGTACACGAGGGAGCCGCGCCGGCGGGCGCGGGACCGGGCGGACGGCGTCAGCGAGCGAGCGTAGCGCGGGTCGAGCTCGTCGGTGTTGAGGCCGGTCCCGGGATCGCGCTGGTAGACGAAGAAGGTCCCCTTCGGCGAATGCTGAACCTCACGGGCCAGGTCGGGCCACGATGGCCCGAACGTCTCGGCCATCGCCAGGATCCGGTCCACGTCGGCCGCCGGGAGGCTGTGCCCCGCCAGGTAGGCGCCCCGGAAACCCATCCCCCGCGCGATCGCGACCTGCTTCGCGGCGAGCTCGAGAAAGAAGCCCTTCCCCTTATCGGGACCCGTCGCCGCCTTCTCGATGAGCGCCAGCAGCTCGTCCGAGACGACGCAGCCCGGGATGGCGTTGGCGTTGAAGAGGCGGGCGACCGCCCGGGTCAGGACGTAGACGTTGGCGAGCACCGGCAGGTGGAGGTCGTGGAGGCGCATCCAGCGCAGCAGCTCGTCCCACTTGCGGCTGTCGTAGCCGAGCTGGGGGATCACGAAGTCGGCCCCCGCCCGCGCCTTGAGCTCGAGCTTGAGGTACTGGAGGACCACCTCGGATTCGAGGCGCTTGAAGGGCGAGACGGCCGTCGCGATGAAGAGGCCGGGGGCGTGGTCCGCGCCGTCGGGACCGGGCTCGTTGACGAGGTCGTGGTAGAGCGCGATGAGACCGACGGAGTCGAGGTCGAAGACCGGCCGGGACAGGCCGCCGGTCCCCTCGACCGGGTGGTCGCCGGAGACGGCGAGGACGTTGCGGATCCCCCGGGATTCCAGCTCCCAGGCCAGCGAGCGGAGCGCGTTGCGGCTGCGGTCGCGGCAGG
>Ga0315273_10012368_pt1 | contig 10939 bp, 4 predicted proteins | sample YL17G02_0_MG_FD_205753 | JGI IMG/M metagenome (GOLD analysis project Ga0315273, IMG submission 205753) | Sediment microbial communities from Yellowstone Lake, YNP, Wyoming, USA - YL17G02_0 | ecosystem: Environmental > Aquatic > Freshwater > Lake > Sediment | place: USA: Wyoming | collected...
AATGGGGCTACATTAGATATTACTGGGGGTCCCAAACCAGGATATAGTCGTGGTAATGCCGATTGGTATGAAGGGTTACCATTAACAACTAGTAGGACTTTTGGCAGTGCCGATTATTATTTTGTTGCCGATGCTTCTACTGTATCGTCATACATTTTATATCCAACAACATTAATGAAAACTAGTTTTTGGTATTTAGATGGGTGGATGTTTTCTCCATTTTGGTTCATTGAAATGCCTCAAGGGGCTTGTTTTGAAATCATAGATCAGGCTGGACTTTTACAAGCTAATCCAACTAGTGGAACTAATTTTAGTTTAGCTGAAACATCACAAAAAGCAATGCGGGTTAGAACCGCCGTTGGTTCACAGGCAGTAGCAAGTGTTAGTGCCAGTCGTCAGGCCGAATTGCTTGGCAATGAAAGTTTCTTGGCCCGTCAAAGAATAGAAGTTGGTGGAGCGGCCTCCGCTACCAATTTTTTATCTGTATTACAAAACCCTGGTGCTAATACGCCAGACAGAGGGATGCCTGAATTCATTGTAAGAACTGGTGGAACCAATATTGTTTCGGGCAAAAACCCTTTCATCATAACTGGTTCTCCAGATGTGCAAAGAGCCAGAAGATTTTATGGAGCCAATGCTCAACCTCGCTATCTTTTCTATGAAGAAGATCAGTTCGATTCTGATAATCAACAAGCTAGTATTATCATGTTAGTTAATTATGATGGAACTTCTTTGAATTGGCAAAATCCTTATGGGAATAATTTTTATGGTTCGACTGGGAAAGTAGTATTTAATTCTGACATGAAAATGGTTGGTATTGCAGCAGATTTAACAGATTATTCTCTTTATTTTGCTGGTTATAGGGCTAATAATCTGGCTAATACCTCTCAAGGCGGGATGATTGTATTGAAGAGATTGAATCAACAGCTAGTTTTTGGAACGGACTCTGCTGCCGTGGGGCCTCTATTTTTTGTTGATGGACAAGTCACTGAGGATAGTTGGACAACATCCATGCCTATCTCGGCCCAAGTATTTTTACCAACCGAAGACACATTAAACGATACAGTCAAGCCTCCTAATAGATTTAATACATTGGGTTCTGGCGGGAAACCGTTAGCAGCAGATGAATCCTTCCCTGATTTATTTGTGGATCCTCGTGGTTATATTTATGTATTTTATAGTTTATTGACTACCAACAAGGAAGAAGCTAAAAATGCCTTAGGTAAAGTATTTTGTCGAGAAAGTCATAATAGTGGCTATTGGTTTGGAGAACCTTTCCCAGTGGCTGATTTGGGTTATAATAGATCAGAGACGGTGCCTAATGATACTTCATTCCAGGCAAAACATATGGTAGTATTATATAATGATCATACTAAAATTTATATGTTGTTCTTCTGGGCTGGAGGGAAAATATTTATGCGGTTATTGCCACATCCAGGAGCCACTTTATCAAAATTTAGAGTGATAAAGGCCAATAAGGACCCTAAGACTGCCGCTGAATATTATCATAATAGTTTAAGTTTCTTATATATGATAGAGGGAGATACTGCTTTTACTGATAGAGAAGTTACTAGTGGTTTGGAAAAATGGCTTACTAAACAATGGACTGAAGGAAGCGAAGCCCCTGATACTACACCTAGTTTTACTGAAGATACATATGATTCTTATTCTGTTTCTGGGAAATCGAATAACTGGGGAGAGAAATCTAGCGGCTCTAATGTTTATGCTGCCATTAGAATTTTAAAATATAATAATTCTACAGATATACCACAACAAAGAATAGGGGCCTTTATTACTTCTGAAGGCGAGGTTACTCTATATTTTATTAATGCCATTGGTAATCTTTGTTATAAGAGAGTTAGGCTATACGGTAATTATCCTCTGATTACTCCAACACTGATAGTTAATACTAGCACAATCTAAATAAAGGTAGAACCTAATAAAAACAATAAAATAACATAGTGACTATTAGTATCAAATGCATTGTGTAAAAAGGAAATTGATTAATTATGCCTGCTGATCCAAATCAATCTTGGGCTTTAAGAGATATAGGTAGAGCAAAATCCGAAGTTAAACTTGGATTTATGTACTTTAATGACGATGGTGCGTCTCAGAATAACTATCAAGAATCTTGGTTCAATAATTTAGACACACAACAATCTGACGCAGCTAAGGTTTATCCCGCTGACCATTGGAGCACGTCTTTTGAGTCGACTAGCACTAGATGGCAACCATTGCAAATTTTAGGTGCTTATAAATTAGGTATTAATCTAACTCCAGACGCCCCTAAACAAACCTTAATTTTTGGTTATTTGGGGCCAGAATCATCAGTCCCAGATTTAACCATTCCTGAAGGCGAAACTACTTATGCTCCGCTTAAGGATGAATATATTTCATTGGCTGGCTTGTCTGGAGGTGGTGTCGCACCAGCCCAACCTTCGGCTGGAGAAGATACAGGAACAGGGAGTTTCTCTTTTTTACCACCCATTGATGCTCCACAAGCTGAGATTAATGTTATTCAGCAAGAATTACTTAATGAGACCCCATTTATTCCATCATCTTCTGATGCTTTAGCAAAGGACGCCTCTGAATATGTGAAGCTGATTGGGGAGATAGGCATTCGAATGCATAATATTTGGAAAATGTCATCTACCATTACGCCTTCCAATGTTAAATACATTCGTGGATATGGCCCTTATTGGGGTGATAGTCGTTATGCGGGAGCCACCGCTGTACAAGCTGGAGGTCTTGGCAGCATGAGTGTAAAAGTTAATGCTAATAGAGCAGCGGCTTTAATGTATCGGGTGGCTCCTATGGATAGAGACATTGGTGTTGATAGTGCTTATCCTTGGGTTTTCCCATATTTTAATACTACTGATACTTCTAAAACTGCTAATTTGAATGCTTCTGATGCCAATACTATTAAACATAGTGCTTTTTTTGCAGAGCAACAGAATAATTCCACTGGACTTTTTAATAATGAAAATAGAAATAGTAAGAAAACTAAATCAGATGAGCGGGCTAATGTTGGGTTTGTATTAGAAATGAGTCTTTCTTCAGAAACACCAAGAGGTTCTTTTTTCCAAGGCGGCGGAGGAAGCCCTACGGTTACTATTATGTGGGGAGGCCCCCAAGAAGAAGCTTATTCAGCCAAAAGCACACAAAATTTTCTCTCTGCATTCTCAGTTCATTGTGCTGGAGATAAAATACCATATTTAGTTTATTATAATGGGAATCGAAACGTTAAGGTTTATCTGGCTAACGCTGCACTTAATTTCCAACAGGGGTCACAAATTCGTTTAACTGTAGAATATATTGGTCTAACTATGATGGTTCAGCTAAATGATCAAGACGCTAAATTTATTAGAGCTTATGATACTGAAGCTAACTTGAAACGGTCAGGGCCTAGTCCTCATGGAGTTTGGACAGATAATCCTAACATTAGTATGTTTATAATGAACTGTGTGGTTGATTTTACATTCATGCCAGCATATTATAATTCGTGGGACCCTAGCCAAAAAATTAAATTTGATGCTGCAGAAGACACATCAAATACAACACATTTTACTACACCAGTTTCTAATCCAGACGACGACATAGGAATAAACACAGGAACTTTATATTTAGATATTAATGATATTAAATTTGATCCTAAAAATTTATTTACTGGTTTTGTTAAAACAAGTGGCGTAGCAAATTTTTCGACATATTCCAATAATAGAAATATTTTAATAAGTTTATTTGAAGATGTTAGAAGAACATTCAAAGCACAAACCTATCACCCAATAGATTTAAAACGATCGTTGGCAAATATAGGCTCATCTATTTCAGGAAAACAATGGAAACCGGATTCGGGATGGCCACAATGTATTTTAGATAATAGAAATCTTCAAAATAAAAATATTGTTCTTCCAATTGCAGTTAGATATGATGTGGGAGTGGGTTTATTAGGGGCTGATGGTGATCTGACTAATGATATGCCATTATTAAATAGTGGCGACCCATCATCTATCATTAACATTGTTTGGCAAGTTTTTACAACGTTTACTACACCAGTTTTGTTTGGGTTCAAGGCCGAGGGGGATAATAGTAAGAAACTTCAATTTTCTTCAGAGAAAGATATTTCTAAATATGTGACCGAGTGGGATATCACTTGGAGTGCGGAACTGGACTATAAGATAATGATGGCTTCGGCAAAAATTAAATTAGTGAATCCTCCTGGATGGCTAATTGATGTTGTCTCTAAAAATAGGATGCTTGTGAGAATTCAATCGGCTGGTTATATGGCATATAGTCAGGCCGTAGAAGATACTTTGCGACCATATGTTTTTAGAAATAAGAATGTGTTTATGGGAGTTACAATTGGGGCTGAACTTACTTTTGGTCCTGGTGGTGATGTTTATTTTACAATAAGCTGTAACGATTTCATGCAGTTATTAAAAGATTATATGTTAGATACTAACTTAAGATTTGATGGAGTCAGTTATTATACTTCCTTTTGTATGTTAATGCAAGCCTCTGATTATAGAAATATGTTTGCAGTTGTCGATGATCTTAATAATTTCATAGGTCAGTTTAAACCCAAATGGATAGATGGGTCAATTAGTGTGTTAGATCATTCCGATAAGATTACTTGGGATGGTTATACTGATTTTGGTGGTTATGGAGAGATGTTTTTTGGTTTCTTGCCAATGTCTGGAACCTCTTTCGAAGTCAAGGCAGGCTCCAATTTATATGAAGGATTGACAGCTATTTTAGAGCACATGCTCAATCCAAGAGCATTGCCTTTGTTTTATTTTGATCCTACTTGGGGTGATAATGGGATGTTTTTCCTTAGAATTAGAAAAGGAAGTAGTTTGGTGTCGGAATATAGACCAAAGGTTAGATCTGAAATTACTGCTCAAGATCAATTAAAAATATCATTACCATTGTTGTGTGTTGGTAATCAGCCTGCCTATATACAAGCTTCAAATACTTCGAATCTGGTTTCACATTTAGTTGCCTTGGGAGCGAATCGTGTTGATGGGTTAGTAATGAAATATACTGGGACTAATCCCAGATGGAATAGTTTAAAGAAACGCAGAAATGATTTATTAGATGAAAATCAAAATATAACCCCCACTAGTTTAGAATCGGTTGGGCCTGGATGGCAAAGAACAGATATATCTACTGAATATGGTCATGTAGGATATAAGAAAAAAAGGTTAGTCGCAAAGGCATCAACGATGTTGCCAGACATTGCCTCTTTACAGGGCTATACCTCTTCCCGATTATGGTGGTTGATGAGACCAGATGTTTCCATAAACGGAATGACAGTTTATGGGATTATTGATGTAGGTGTTGATGGTATTATTCATGTAGATCTAGGTGGATTAGTATATTCTCAAACATTATTAAAAAAATCAGTGATTTCTTATAAAGCCGCCGATGGGTCTTTAATTTCTCAATTTAATGTTCTTATATTCCCTCCATTTACAATGACGGGAGCTTAGGAGGTCCATGATGCCAGTTACCAATATAGCTGATTTAATTGCCGCCAGAGAATCAAGAAATTTTGCTCAACAATCATTTTTAAGACCTCAGCATGGCGCAGTGACATATGACATGTTTAGGGAATTTAGACCAACCCCTGGAACTACCACCTTGCAAATGCAGGGGTTCGTTTTTGGCCGGGACATATGGGGAGTAGGAGTTTTTGGAACAGAAACGTCCGAAATAGGTAAAACTTATGGATTATAGAGGTCAAATTGATGAAAGTGAATAAAAATAGTAAAACAGATGACAAAATCTTTATTAAACGGTTTGACTATAGAGAAATTTTGATACAAAAAATTAAAGAAGAAAGAGAATTATGGGAATTGACAGTAAATCGTTTGTATAATCATAAAATGGCAAGTGAAAAATAATGTCTGATACTCCTATTTATCATTACTGGTATGCAGATCCTGGTGCCAGCACAGCAAAATATCCTCAAAAAGATCGAGAAAGGTGGGAATCCCTTGAGACCCAGTTGGCTGCGATTTATCTCATGTTCAACAATGGGGCTATAACCGGATGGCAAATTGATACCCAACATGCCCCTTCTGCAGATCCAATTGTTTATATTACTCCTGGCCATGGTTTTGTGGGATTAAAGGATGCTGAAACAACTGATAGTTATCCATTATCATTAATTTTGCCTGCTGGCGTAGATATGGCTAAAGATGGAGCCCAGTTTTTTGTTTATGGTTATGAAACCGATACCACAGCCTATGATAAAAGCATTATCTTTGAAGCCTTTACAGTTCCTCAAAGTAATTTAGATTACATTTATATGGGATCGTTTGTTATGAAAGTGGATTCGGCTGGTAAATATTTCATTTCTTCTAGAAATGAAACCAACCGTAATGTAATTAATGTTTTTGGCTCCATTTCTAACTTAATTAATACTCATGTGCATACTGGTGGAACAAGTCCTCCTAAGATAAACTTACGATTACATACTTCAGGGAAATTACCAGGAGTTTTTATTGATAGTTCATTAGATGCCTCACAAATTACAACCGGGAAAATTAGTAAGGATAGAATAGCACAAATCAGCCATGACACCTTAGCTAATCGTGGGGTTTTAACTCACGATCAAATTGATACTATCATTACTAATCTACAATTGAATGTTGATGAACATTTATCTGAAGTTGCAATGAGTAACTGGCTAAGAGACATTCTTGCTCATAAAGCCATTTATCTTAATTTTGACGAGTATTTATTGAATTCATTCTTTTATATTCCTGGAGTAACTGACGATAGTTATGTGGATCATGTTGGAACGACTGCTTTAATAGATATTGCCCATCATCAAATTGTTGGTTTGGAAGCATCACCGTCCACCTCTGATTTTATCACCTGGAATGGTGTTAATGAATTCACGACAGTTTATAATAACAATTATGAAGGTAAAAATTCCAATTTACAAATTACTACTGGTGGAAAATTAGAATTGGCTGTGCCACTGTCATTCTCCACCTTATATAACCGAACTACTTCACCAACTCAATATTGGGACGAATTAATTGAAATAACTACCACTAAACCAGTTACTGATGCCGTGATTGACATTCAAGCCACTATTAATTATTACAAGTTTTATAGATTATGGTCAGGAACTACACCTACCTCTACAGATTTAACCTTTGTCAATAAATTACAATTTGGAATTAAACTAGTTGATCCAAATGTTTTAAATCATGGTAAAATTTACTTCTTCTTGATTGGGGCCTCACATAATAATCCAAATTATCCTACGAAGAGAATTAATTATACAGCGTCTGTTAATAATAGTGCCTATACCATTGATATTTCTTATCCAGTCCAAATTTTAGATACTGTAGAACAAACTAGTGGCATTGCTGATGATATTAAAGTTGTAAACATAGATTTATTACAGTATGCAATTAGGAAGAATGTCCAAGGATTCGGATTTTTTATTACGACTGAAGAAGGATGGGATGTCATTAATGACTATCAATTCAGTTTGCACCAACCTCTATATGCAGATATGGATAGTAGAGTTAAAGATTTATTGATGGTCCAAGACCCTTATAGCGTTCCTAATGAGGGTAAAATTGTAATGTATGTTTACAATGATTTATATCATTATAATAAAGGTATAGTTTATTTCCGTTTTCCACAATCTTTAATAACACAGTTTGATTATGTATATTGGGGAGTAACCATCCCCGTGGTGCCCAATACGGTGACGGTTCCTTATTTAACAGTAAAAACCATTACGGCATCTAACCCTGTATATTTACCAGAAACTACTCCAGATTTAGTCTCTCCCATTGATCATATGGTTAAGAGTGATGATAATAAATACATAGATATTTTATTAGAATTTGGAGCAAGCTCAGATCGAAGATACACCCCAAGTTTAGATTATCTTACTTTATATTATACGATTGCTTCAACATCTAATTCTAAGAGTTTTTCTACAGCCGTTGAATTTGCTAAAGCATTGAAGTTAATCAACATTTCAATTCAAACTAACCCAGATAATATTGAATTGACACGTTCTGACTTAGTGAATGCCATGTATTTCCTTGAGGGGAATACTTTGAAGGTCATTGATGAAGACAAACATGTGGTTCCTGATTTGAATTTTGATGGCTCTACAATTTACATAAGTCCACGACAAGTTTTTGCTAAGTCAGGAGCAGGCTTTAGACACCCTCGTTGTTTAGCCATTTTAGATGAGGGATTTTTGATTGCCGACACTTATAATGACCGAATAGCAGAAGTTGATTTTAATGGTAATTTAGTATTTGGCATACAGGGTAATGTTTATTTACCTCAAGCGGCGAGAGATTTTGTGGTATTGTCTGCTATATATAATGATAGATTGGGTAAAATATATGTGGCGTTTAGTCAAAACATTAATAGTTCCTTTGTTAAAAACAAGTTTACTTTAACAACGGCTGATCGCAGCAATTCCATTCAATTCTTGACTGATGAAGATGGTCTTTTTGAGACGGTGCCTAATCCTAGTGGGAAATCAGCCGTTTTGATGATTACTTTGGGAGCGGCAAGAAAACAGCAGGTTGATAATTGGTCTACAACGAAGATATTGTTAATTAGTAAGGGGGCTCTTACTGGAGTGGCAGGCTCTACTAGTTCTCAATCTTCACAACCGCCAGGAATTAATCAAGGGACTGGAGGAACTGGACCAACTGGCCCCGCTGGACCAACTGGTCCTGCCGGACCAACTGGTGGAACTGGTGGAACTGGTGGAACTGGTGGAACTGGTGGAACTGGTGGAACCTCACCTACAACAACTGAAGCTATTGATGAAGTCATAGTCCAATCGTTAGCTGGAGAAATTAAAAAAATTACAATCATAGAGACTCCTTCGACAATAATAACTGATGAAACCAATACTTTTGACTTTGATGTTGATGGTAAGATTGATTCGGTGACTCTCATTGACATAGATGGTAATAGTGAAATTATGACCGTTATTGTTGATGATGCCGATGTCATTTATGCTAATGTTCAATATCCATTATCGGCGCAAAAAGATGGAGATAATAATTATATCATTGCCCAGGATTATAACCCTAGTATTCTTAATGTTGGTAATGATGAAAGCATTGTTTGGAGCATTTTGAATACTTTGGTTTCATTTGATTATCCAAGAGGCGGGAATGCTGTCTTGCAAGCTGATGATACTTTGATTTGTGCAAGCCCAGACATGAAAAAAATAATGCAAATTGTGCCTTTGACACAATCGGTGTTATTTAGTTATACACCTAAATTTACACCTGTATATGCTTATCCTCTAGTGAGCGGCAACATCATTGTAGTGGAGAATGATGAAACCAATAGCAGTTTGAATAGTAGGGTTTTTGAGATTGATACAAGCCAAGATGTTATTACTGAATGGGGACTGGGAAGACTGGACTCTCCTACAGGCGTATGTGTTCTCACCAATAATGATTGGTTAATATCATGTTAACGAGGTTATAAAATGGCAGATCGTTTATATAATGTAATACATGAGCCAAACAATAACATGTATCGAATCTTATCAGATAGATTGGATTATTTCATCATGTTTCCAGATTCAAAAAATAATTTCCAAGATATCATTACGGCCAGCAGCATTAAGTTCATAAATATATATGATAATATTAATATAATTAATGAATTTGGAAATCAGATAATAAATACAAAAATAATAATCATAGATAATAATAAAAATAAGTTCGATTTTATATTTCAATTTAATAATGGCGTAACATTAGATAAAAAATCAGAAAGTTTAATTGCTATAAAACAGGATGGCATGGAAGTTGCCAGTCTGATAATTCATAATGTTGTTGATGAAATAGGTGGCAGTGGATTACTTCCTACTGTTATATTAGATGATTTAGGTGGTGAAAAATGGACTATATCATTAACCATTCCTGAAGTCTGGATTAATGATTCATCCAGAATATATCCATTGACTGCTCAATTCACCATGAGTTTTAGTCCATTGTCCATGGAGAATGGGATTATGATGGCTTCGGTATCGGCATTATCAACAGATGCTGTTTATCGTGATACTCGCCCTTATTCCGCAACACAGTTTAGTGTGTTATTTTTTGATGATAGTGAATTTAGGCGTTTAAAACCTAATTATGATGGTGTGGCTGTTTGTAGTACGGTTCCTTATGCCATTGGAGATACCTATAATTTGACTGCTGCTGACATTCAACAGTGGTATGATGGTCTTGGTAATGAGAATCGGAATGTATATTTACAAATTATTGCTAGCAAACCCATTCTTAGCACTACCCCCGTATATTTTGATGTTATTTTTCCTGGTTCCATTGATTTATATGGCCAGCAGGCATCATATGTAGATAGTTTAAATGGATTACCTATTTATAAAGGTATTTTTGCCATTAATAAACAGCAGCCGCCTGCTTATGTAGACGGCACGGGTTATTTAAACATTTATCTCATTGAACCAAAAACTAAAAATGTAGAAGGTAAAATTTCAGTTTTGGGTTATCGAAGATATTCATTAGATGGAGAGTTAGTGGTTGAGATAGATCCTGGGGCAATGATTCATTATGGAGTAAAGGCATTATCTGGAGAGCTAAATGTTCATGCCTTAGGCAGAGCTTCATTGACAGGTACAATTATAGTTGCTCCTTTGACAATTGCTCATGGGTTAAAAGTATTAAGTGGCAGTATTAGTGTATATAATCCAGATACTACTACATATTGGTACAATACAAATAATAGAATTACTAAGAAAACTCAACAATTAAAGAATGCCTTAGCGCCTTCTTATGGAGTTTATGATAATGGTCGCGGCTCGGCATCATTTTATGGCACAGAAATTGAGATGACTGGTTTTTGTAATTTTATTAGGAATTATAGTAGTGGGTTAGTATATGGATGGGGTATA
>Ga0315273_10012369_pt1 | contig 10939 bp, 13 predicted proteins | sample YL17G02_0_MG_FD_205753 | JGI IMG/M metagenome (GOLD analysis project Ga0315273, IMG submission 205753) | Sediment microbial communities from Yellowstone Lake, YNP, Wyoming, USA - YL17G02_0 | ecosystem: Environmental > Aquatic > Freshwater > Lake > Sediment | place: USA: Wyoming | collected...
AACCAGGCACCCTATTGGCTACAATTCTGATAAGCCACTTCGTCAGAAACCATCTAGGGATGAACTCTCGATGAATATTGACAGCGTAAAAGGAGGCCAAACAGTTTGTAGATGTTCTAGGTGTGGTTATTGGGAAATCCAAGTTCTGCGTAGTCAATCAAAATGCTCTCAATGCGGAAGTGATATGGTTGGCGAGTAGAGGCAGGAAAGTTGGGCAATGTGAAGTTACTGTAGATGAAATGACTAAGATAATCTCGCTTACACAGGAGGGATATAGCCGAGGACAAATTGCCAAGGAAATAGGTAGATGCAAGAAAACAGTATACTTATGGCAACAGAAACTTACTCAAGGATTATAGCTTATTCTATACCACTTTAGCAAAAGATTAATAAATGTAAAGAATCATATACTAGGGTAATGACTTCAGATACTATAGTGGATATTCCAATCGAAGAGTTGTATTCTCATCCGGTTGTGCAGCAATTATTGTCAAAGTTGGACAATGATCTTGACACCTCTGTCAAAATTCCTTACACATTAAAGAACAAAGTCTTGATGAGCCCAGGGGTATGGAATGGCTATTTTTACAGTTCTGATGCCATTAAGGATGCTTTCTTAAAATCGAAATGGAATCTAAAAGAGGTAAGATCACTATTTCTAGATCACGAGGATCTCAAATCAGGAGAGTGGATTGGCGAAGTTGTTAATCCTCACCTTGAGAGCGACACTATTCTTGGTGATCTTGTCATTGTGGACAAGCCTACAGCTATAAAGCTAGCTTATGGTGCTAAGATGGGAGTTTCTCCAAAAGTGTCAGGCCAAGAAGAAGAAGGAAAGATGGCTTCATTCACCTTTGATAATTTTTCTGTAGTGATTAATCCTGCAGTTAAGACTGCTTATATCAATAACAGCCAAAAGGCTGAAAAAGAAGTTGGGAGAAAAAATGATGAGGAGGTTATAAAAATGGCTGATGAAAAAGTAGAGCAAACAGCAGAGCTTGCTAAAGCTCCTGAAGCGCCAGTGACCACAGCCAATATTGCAAGCACAGAACCTGTTTCAACGATAAACAAAGAAACAGTGGAAAATGCTGATGATATTGTGGAAGTTCTGGCAAGCGTAAGTGATATCGCGAAGAAAGCCAAAGAAATCAGGAAAAAGTATCCTGACATGAAATGGACAGATGCGATCAAAAAGGCAGCAAAGGAGATGAGCGAAGCGCCTAAAGAGATGAGCGATGAGGACATTTTGACAGCAGCAGTTGAGATACTGCAAAAAAAGAAATATCCAATACCTCCATGCGCAGCTGCAGAGAAAAAGTCTCCATATCCAGAAGAAGTCGCAGAGAAAAAGAAATATCCATATCCTGAAGAAATTCAGAAAGTAAACGAGCAGCTAGCTGAAAAGGACAAGACAATAGTAGAAATGTCAGAGAGACTGAAGAAGGTTGAACAGAAATTGAATGAACCTGACAGAGCATCAGCAAAGACTGAAGAAATGAGTCAGTCTATTGCGGATCCGGACATGGCATTTATGGACATGCTCAAGGGAATCTAAAGGAGGGAAACAAAATGAAAAATACAGTACAGGAACTTGCCGACGAAACGGTAACATCTTCATCTGGCATATCAACTGTCCAGGGGAAGGAATGGCTGAAAACAATCCTGGAAACTGCCAAGCAAAAGATGTATTTTGAACAGTTTGCCTACATTGCAAATGTAGCTAAAGGAAATAAGGATCTAGCAGTTCCAGTTGCATACACCAATACTAGCTTCACTAGTTCAAGCACAGAAGCTACATTGAGGACACTAACTGAGATCACAAATCTCAATACAGTGACATTTACGCCTGCTTCAGTCAAACTTGGCGCAGCAATCTCAAAGGAAGTTGTTGAAACTTCTCAGGTTGATGTAGTCATTTTTGCAAGAGAGCAGATGGCATATGATGCAGCATTGAAGATTGACACTGCATTTGCTACAGCACTTGGCGCAACTTCTTCACCAGCTGCGACACTATTTGGCGGAGACGCTTCAACTATTGGGACCCTTTCTGCTGGAGACGTTATGACAACTGATCTAGTGGCAAAAGCTCAGAGATACCTGAAGGCCAATGGTTGGGTTTCAGAACCTGGAAGACCATTTGTGTTGTTTGTTCCGGCAGTTGCAGAAGAGGCTTTCCTGAAAGATAGCCAATTCGTGAATGCAGCTGAGTACGGAGGCAGAGAAGTTGTTGCGAATGGTGAAATCGGTAGATACCTTGGGGTAAGAGTTGTTGTGTCTGAACAATGCCCTGCAGGACTTACTGGTGGCGGTTGGGGTGCAGATGGGCACATATGCTTCCTAGTAAAAGCAAAAGTTGCTTATGGAATTGCATACCGAGAGGAGCCAACACTTGAATTTGAGTACAAGAAGAATGAGGCAGCATACTATATCTATCTAGATATGGCATATCAGTGCAAGGTGCTTCAGCAAAACGCAATTGTACTCATAAAAGTTACAGATGCTTAAGTCTGTAACAATTTTTGTTTTTTTTATTGAAATTACCTCGCCGACAGCTTTGGCTGGTTCGTGGGGATAATACTCGGAGGTAAAAGACAATGGCAAATACAAGATTTGGATGGCATAGTGGAAAAGTCATTTGCAGTGGCATATCCATTCTAGGCGCAAAAATAGATGCGGGTACAACTGAAAAGCACGCTGTGGATATATCAGTGACAGGAAGCACAGCTTCAGGAGGAAGCGTAGTTGGACTCAATATTGTGGCAACTACTTCAGGAACAGCAGCAACATGGGCAGCAGGACTATTCGCTAGAATTACTGAAGGAGCAACAAAGAATGTCAATGGCTATCTTTGTGCTGCGGAATTTGAGTTGAACGTAGGAGCAGGAGCTTACAATCCTTCAGATTGCGGAGTCCTTGTTTTGAACTCATGGATAGACAACGTGAATTATGGGAACATATCACATCCAGCGTATATTCATCTGAGAGAATATGGTGTTTCAAAGATGACCAATCTATTGTGGTTTGGTGATGCAGTTATTGGAACAACTAGCAAAGCTACACTGTTGTCAACCTCAGCTGATCTAGCCGCTTCACATACCATAAAAATATTAGTAGGCGCAACACCTTTATGGATATTGTGCAATGCAACAGGGCCATAAGCCCTTTATTTATTTTTTGAACTGAATAGATAGTGGAGGTTGAAGAGAATGAGGAAAATAAAGATTGAGACTTGGAAAGCAAATGCTCCAATAAGAGACAAAGATGGCAATGTTACTGGAACCCAAGAATTGGATGAAAATTTGCTGATAGCACTGAACGTGCTCATTGGATCAAAGCAGCCACAAGATGTCCCTAAAGGAATTGAAAAGTTCCGAATATTTGGTAAGATTGCTCAGGCTTTCGATAAAGCTGATCAAACAGGCATACTAGAACTGGAAGATAGGGAATACATATTCCTTAAGGAGACAGTTGAAAAAGATGTCCCGAGCTCTTGGGCCATGAACAAGAATCTTTCAAAAGCAATTAATGATTTCCTTGATGCAAAAGAATGAGCATCAAAAATGCGATCAAATAATGAGCAGCCTAAGTGATGACAAGCGATTACAGCGACTAATGTGACACTGATGACAACGAACTTAGTAATTGGCTGCACCAAAGGAAGAGCCTTTAACAAAGAATTTCAGGTGAAACAAAATGGTAGTTACGAAAGTTAATTACGGACACATAGTCACTTTGGTTGGAACAGACGCAGAGGTAGCACAGGCTCTTAGTAACGAACAGGTCCCACGATCAAAGATAATCAATGTGTACTTCAATGGGACAAATATCACAGCAATGTATTTCACAGTGTAAAAATGGTAGTGTCAAAAACAAAGCTAGGCAGCGTCACTATTTTGATAGGAACAGACGGTGAAGTTGCACAGGCTTTAAGCAATGAACATGTGCCAGGGAGCCGCATAATATCTGTTGGCTATAATGGCTCGAACACTACTGCAAGATACTTTGCTGGCGGTAGAAATATAGTCAAAAAGACTATAGGATCGAGAGCAAACATAGTTTAAATGGAGGTAAGACAAAAATGGTAGCAACATTCGGATGGGTTGAATACTTAACAAACGCGACAGACACTGCAACCCCAACAAACTTGAATATGGGCAGCACATTGGCAGCAAATCTAGCGCCAAGCACATATCCAATAACTGCAGGAACATATTCCTATGAGAAATGGGTAAAGGCAAACTTCAGTGATTCATTTACTAGGATTGACAATATTCAATTCTGGAAATCAGCTGGTGGTTATGTGACTGGCGAGACAATGAAGTGGACTGGCGAACAGACTGCGTATGTCGCACCTACAACTGCAATAAGTTCATATGCAGCTACAGCTGTGCCAACAGCAGATCCTGGAACAGCAAATGTCAGCATTGGCGGAAGCCTGTCAGGAAGTTTGACAACAACTGGAAGCTCTGATTTCATCATCTTACAGACAAGTGTCACAACTGCTGCAAGCGCAGGAGCAGTGAACCAGAAGACTTTCACATTGCAGTACGACGAAGTTTAAGCGAAGAAAAATCTTTGCTTAATTTTTTTATTTTTTCATATTTGATATGCTAATACAATAGCAAGGTCTAATTCTTGCTGTTGTTCATGGAGGTACAAAAAATGGTTGAGCAAGCACAATTCAAGTGGGAAGTTACACTCGCTGACGACTCAGTAATTAAGGAAGTTGATGGAACTCGATTCAATCTTGGCTGGGAATCAGCAGGCGTAATCAAACTGTTCACAATAAAAGAAGTTGGTGATGGCAAGCATTACAGTGTAAATCTCGAGACAGGCGAGTTTGATATGAATGGTCAGACAGAAATTCCTAGTGGATTAGGTGGCGGTTCACTAGGTGAATATGCGTTTAGATTTTTCAGAAGGCATGTAGTTAGAATTGACACTGATGGAACTAAACTAGGAGACAGAGTTGCATATTATCTTGGCTATGTCAAAGGCAGTACAGAGAAACTTTTGAAGTTCCAGCCTGAGATTGGTATGATCGCAGAGATATGTGAATATGCGGAGAGATAGTAATGTGGTCAGTCATATATGCTGATGACAACCGCTTAGATCAGTTTGAAGATGGAATAGAAAATTTGTTTGGTAGTATTGAGCAAAAAAGAATCAAAAAGTTCATTGTCAGCAACGAATACAGAGAAGTCATTGTAAATCTGGAAACAGGAGAATTCAAAGTCAATGGCATAAAACTCGACTTTGGTTACAATGATGCTGAACATCGGCTTATCTATTTCCGAAGAATCAGGCAGATTCTCGGGAATTGCTCTGGGCCACAAATAATAGAATATGTGGGCTGGCAAGCTACCATACAAGGTAGTATAGGCCCAACAAATATCAAAGTGATACTTGGCATTGGACCAGATAGAATAACAATACAATGGTGATTAGCAATGGAGAATATAATCTTCAAGAAGGAAGTTGAAATAATAGTTACGCCACAGGCGCAGAAAGTCATAGCAGGTTCTAAGTATGCTTTAGAGCAATTTGAAGAATGGGCTCTTAAAGAGCAGAAGATCTCCCTTGGAGGTCACAATGCTACAATTTTTCTCGAGGAGATGTATGATAAAGAATCAAAAGGAGGTAATTGAAAATGTCACCACCACTGGTTGATAGAAATACAGGAGACGTTATTCCTGCAGCAGATCATAATGATGTTAAGGATTATGTTGAGGATGGTACTTATAGAGTGAATACTTTGTCGCTGAACATAGGAGGCACAGAAATCATAAGTTCTGGCAGAAATATTGCCACTGCAGAATCTGGCAACACAACAATTGGAACTGTATCTAAGACTTTTGTGAAAGGAGATCAGTTGTTGGTGACTCAAACTGCCACGAGTGGTTATGGAGTTCAAATTAGTAGAGATCTTGCGGCGGCGAGTACAAACTCTGCAGTTGTTTATATACTGCAAGACAATGCAACTGATGACCAAGCAGCGTTATCTATCAAACAAGATGCCCCAGGTTATAGTTTGCAAATTTCAGGAACAGATACAGGAGCAGGCACTACCGCTGTAAAAATAGAACAGGGGTCAACAAGTAATCAGATTCTTTTGGGGGTATACAATTGGTCAGGAGGCAGCTCGAGATTTTATAGAAACCAAGCAGCTGCAGATACAGCAGGCCCTGTTGTCGGCATGGAGCAAGTCAATGCTGGAGATGACCAAGTGGTATTATCCATTCAGCAGGCTGCTACCGCAAGTGGTGGCTTGCTTATTACAGGCACAGGTGATAGCACTGCTTGGCTTGCCACGTTCACAGAAACGTCCCAAGGAGCAGATACATGTAGGGCCTTATTCTGTATTGGACAGGATGGAGATAGAAGAGTGGCTTATTTGGGTAGAAATCTGGGATCTGCAGATACAGGAAGAGCAGTGGTTGAAATACAAAATGCCAATGCGGGTGATGATCAGAATGCATGCAAAATAACTAGCACATCAGATTTTCCAACTCTGTATGTAATAAATAGCAACGTTGGGAATAATGGTGTTGCTGGCCAGTTTGAAAAGAATATTGACGCGGGAAGTGTCTATGGTGCTTGCCTTATTGCTATCCAAGATCATGTAAGTGGGGTATCTCCTGCTCTATATTTAATACAGGATGATACTGACAAACCATTCATTAGATTTGAAGGTCAGGATCAAGGGACAGGTCACACCACAATAGCAAAATCAATTATGGTAAATCTCTACAATACAGCATATTACCTGAATTTATACAGTTAATTTAATAGCTAATGGAGGTAAGACAAAATGGCATTGCCAGACGGACATTACAAGGTTGGAAACAGAATCTATACTCTGATGGATGTAGATGGGACAGATTTTGTTGTGAAGTACACACACGATATTGAAGCAGATACACTTGGTCCTGAATGTGGAAGATGGTCAAAGACAGATTTTTTAGCGCATGCAACTACAATGGACCAAAACACAGAAAATCAGTATAGTGCTATCAAGACAGCATTGGGACTTTGAATTTTTATGAATAGATAGTGGAGGCGAATAGATTGAAAACCAAAATAACAAATGTGTTTTTTGCTCAAAAGGCAATGGAAGAGATTAGAGCACTAGCAGACCTTGATCTTCCCATTAGAGAAAGCGTCAAGGTCATAAAGTTGATGAAGGAATTGACAAAACATCATCAGATATTTGATGAGGCTAGGATTAAACTACTACAGAAGTATGGCACACTAAATCAGAAAGAAAGTAGGTATGACTTTGAGAGCGATGACAAGAGAAGAGCGTTCAATCAAGAGTTTATTGATCTTCAGGACATAGAACTTGAAGTTGAACACGAGATGATAGAGATACCTGAAGATGCCAAACTCAAACCTAGTTTGCTACTGATGTTTGAGAATTTTGTCAAAGTCAAGGAAGCTCCTAAAATATAAATTACAACTTCTTTCCCGACGGAAGAATGTAGTGGAAAGAATTGCTCAATCCAATGAGGTAATTCATGGCACTATATTCAGCCCTTTATGGGACTGGGAAATACGGAGAATCTTACTACGGAGTCATTGTTAAAGCACTTAATAGCAACAGCAATATTAAAAAGTTAGGCAATGACAAGACTATAAAGTCAGATGCTAACATCAAAAAGCTAGCTAATGAAAAAACAATCAAAGCTGATTCTTATGTAAAAAAACTTGCAACTGAAAAGACTATTTCTGGTGATTCTTGGATTCGAAAAGAAGTCTCAAAAACACTAACTAGCGACTCATATCTTAAAGTAACCGCTACAAAGACTTTGACTTCCAATGCTTTCATTAAGAAGCCAGGGACCGAAGAATCAATAGCTTCTGATGCATATATCATTCGTGCAGGCGTTGCTGTCACAATCAAGAGCGATGCTTATACCGAAACTACTTCTGAGGAAACTCTTGATTCTGATAGTTACATCAAAAAGACAATCACCAAAACATTGGCTTCAGATGCACAAGTAAAAAGGCTGGCATATACGCAGACAATTAAAGCTGATTCTTATGTTAAGATTCTAGCTAATGAAAAAACCCTAAGTGGTGATGCATGGATAAGCGAAATTCAAGAGGAGACGATCTCCGCTGATTCTTATGTCAAAAAACCTACAGTAAAAACTTTGACTGCTGATGCCCATATCAAGAAGCTTGGCACCGAAGGTACGATCACTTCAAGCGTTTATATCAAGAAGTTAGCTGCTGAAAAAACAATCAATGCTGACAGCTACATCAAAGTCCTAGCTAATGAGGAGACGATATCTTCTGACTCTCACGTTGAAAAGATTCAGGAGAAGACTATTCTGTCAGATGCTCAAGTAAAAAGGTTAGCCTATCTGCAGACTGTCAATTCTATTGCATATGTAAAAAAGCTTGCGAGTGAAGAAACTATAATTTCAGATGCTTTCATAGAAAAGCTGGTTGAGAAAACAATTATTGCTGATTCGTACCTCAAGGTTACATATGATGAGTCTTTAACTTCTAGTGCAATTATCAAGAAGCCAGGGACAGAAGCTTCTATACAGAGCGATGCATCCGTTAAGAAATTGGCTATTGAGAAGACAATCAGTTGCAGTTCTTACATTAAGAAAGCAGCTAATGAGCAAACGATTGATTCTGATAGTTGGGTGCTTAAGATTCAAGAGAAATCTCTCAACTCTGATACTCAGATCAAGACAACTTACGAGCAGGCCATAACTAGTAACTCTTCAGTTAAGAAATTAGCTAATGAAAAAACGCTGAGTTCTAGCGCCTACATTTTGAAATTAGTTGAACAAACGATAACCTCAATAGCTAACATCAAAGCATCTGTCACTGAGACTATTACGTCTTCAGTCTACATAAAAAAGCCAGGAACTGAAGCCAGTATCCAGTCAGGAGCTTCTATAAAGAAACTTGCTAGTGAGATCACTATTGCTTCGGCTAGTTATACTAAGAAACTTGCTAATGAAGAAACTTTAGATAGTGATGCGCACATTCTAAAGATCCAGGAGAAGAGCCTTGCTTCAAATGCATGCATTAAAAGGCTTGCTTATGAACAGACTATCCAAAGTATTGTTTACATTAAGAAGTTAGCTGTTGGAGTCGCCATTAACTCAGGTGGTTATATTGTCAAAGAAGTAGTCAAAACATTGGTCTCTGATTCTTACACAAAGGCTACATATCCTCAAACGCTGCCCTCAAATGCACAGATCAAGAAGCCAGGGACAGAAGGTACTATCAAGGCTGATGCCTATGTAAAACAGCTTGCAAATGAGGCTAGCATTGATTCTGATAGCTATGTCAAGGCTCCTGCCAAGGAAGAAACCATAAGTTCAGATTCTTGGATACTTAAAACCACAGATAAAACGCTTGCTAGCAATGCACAGGTCAAAAAGCTTGCTTACGAGGTTACTATCAGCTCTGCTGCTTACATAAAAGTCCTTGCAAACGAGGAAACCATACAATCTGATTCTTTTGTGAGGAAGATAAGGGAGAAAAGCCTCGCCTCTACTGCTTGTGTAAAGGCTACTTCTGATAAGATTCTCACTTCTGACGCTCAGATTAAGAAGTCAGGTGCTGAGGCAACGATAAATTCAAATGCTCATATAAAAAGGCTGGCGTACACGCAAACTTTGCCTAGTGCTGCTTACATCAAAGTCTTAGCTAGCGAGGAAGTGATAAATTCAGATGCTTTCATATCAGAAATCCAAGAGGCCACAATATCAGGCATCTCAAATGTCAAGCAGACTTATGACAAAATCCTAGTTAGCAATGCTCGAATCAAGAGGCTAGGTTATGAGGTTTCTATTGCTGCTGATGCATACGTCAAGAAACTTGCAGCTTTGCAAACAATATCCAGCAGTGCATACATTGCAGAGATTCAGGCAGAAACGCTAGCTTCTGATGCTGACATCTTAAAGGTCCAAGAAAAGGCATTGAATTCAAATGCCATGGTTAAGGCAGCTGCTGAGAAGACCATTGTTTCCAGCGCAAATATCAAGAAGCTAGCGAAAGAAGTGAGTATCGCATCAAATGCTCAAATTAAGCAGACCTACACAAAGACCATTGCTTCTGATTCGTGCATAAGCAGGATAGTGGAAGGCTCGCTCAATTCAGACAGTTTCATCAAGGCCACTTCAACAAAAACTATAACTTCAGATGCACGAATCCATGGAAGTATCGAACAAGCAATACTTTCAGATGCTTGTATCAAGCAGACTTATACCAGATGGCCAGCCGCAGCTTATTATGGCACAGGAAAGTATGGCGAGTCAATGTATGGCATTGTCACTGAGTTCACTTCCGATGCAACTATAAGGCTGTTGCATGAGCAAACTATTTTGTCTGACGCCTTCATAAAAGCAACATACAACAAAACTCTAGTTTCGGATGCTATCATCAAAAAGCCAGGTACTGAGACAAGTATAATTTCAAATACATATGTTAAGGTACTGGCAAATGAGAAATCAATCTCAAGCATTGCTTATGTCAATAAGCCTGTTGAGAAATTAATTCCCTGTGATGCTTACATTCTCAAGGTTCAAGAGAAGACTATCCTTTCTAATGCTATTGTCAAGAGGCTAGCGTATGAAAAAACCATAGTCTCGAATGCACAAATTAAGAAGCCAGGGACAGAGGGAACCATAGTTTCTAATGCATTTGTGAAGAAACTTGCTAATGAAAAAACAATTACTTCTGACTCTTACATTAATGTGATTAGCGAGGAAACTATTGCTTCAAATGCTCATATTTTGAAGATCACTGAAAAGCAACTGGCTAGCAACGCATCAATCAAGGCATTAGCCACACAGGTTACAATAACCTCCAATTCCTATGTCAAGAGATCTGCCATTACGGAAACGATAAGTTCTGACAGCTGTATCAATGCACCAACAGAGAAAACTATCACATCAAATGCGATCAT
>Ga0315273_10012370_pt1 | contig 10938 bp, 10 predicted proteins | sample YL17G02_0_MG_FD_205753 | JGI IMG/M metagenome (GOLD analysis project Ga0315273, IMG submission 205753) | Sediment microbial communities from Yellowstone Lake, YNP, Wyoming, USA - YL17G02_0 | ecosystem: Environmental > Aquatic > Freshwater > Lake > Sediment | place: USA: Wyoming | collected...
CAACGGGCACGGCGAGCGTGTTGATCAGGGGCAAGGCCCAGAGATAAGTCTGCGTCGCCCGTTGGACGAGCAGTTCGTCGCGCAGCGTCTGCGCCGTTTCCTTCGTGGGGCGGTTTTCCTTGAACGGCAGGTTGGCCAGCTCGTCGAAACGGGTTTCCCGGGCGAGCGCCTGCGATGCAAGACCGCCCATCCCGGCCGCGCCGATGAGCGCGGCGGCGACGAGGTATAGCTTGTGCGTGGTTGTCACGGGTGCATCCCGGTGAATGCGTGGGTGGATGCTCATTGCGACGCCGCGCTGGTCGACCTCGGTCAGGACTTGACCGCGCGCCTGCGCGTCGCCTTGGGCGTCGTCTTCTTCGCCTTGGGCACCGTCTTCTTCGCCTTGGGCACCGTCTTCTTCGCCTTGGGCGCCGTCTTCTTCGACTTGGGCGCCGTCTTCCTCGCCTTGGGCGTCGTCTTTTTCGCCTTGGGCGCCGTCTTCCTCGCCTTGGGCATCGGCATCTCGGCCTCGCCTGCCTTGGGCCGCGTGGCGGCCGCTGCTTTCCACGCGCGGGCCGGCGGAATCTTCGTGGTTCCGTGGGCGACGGCGGCCTGCACCAGCTCGCCAAAGCTCTTCTTCAGGCAATCGGCGAAGACGCCGGGGTCGGGCATCATCTTGCGGCAGGAGACGAAACATACCCACAGCGTGCCGTGGTAGCTGAAGCCGGTGATGTTCAATCCCAGATTGTCGAAGGCGATGGAGATCGGCAGGTACAGCACGAGGCGCGCGCCTGCCATGTACAGCGGAATGTCCGGCCCGCGCACGTTGGAGACGGTGACGTTGGACAGCGCGACGATGCCTTGCTTGATGAGCAGCTTCGAGGCCACCGCCGGCAGGACCTGAATCAGCCGGGCCGGGAGGTCCTTGCCCAACGCCGCGGTCAGCGCCTTGCTCTTGCCCGACCCGCGCCGCACCGCCAGCAGGCGTTCGATCGGATCGGCAACGTCGGTGCGCAACGGCATCGTGGTCATGCCGATCTGGTTGCCGGCATCGGCGTCCTTCACCTCGCCGCGCGTGGTCATCGGCATCATGGCGTTCAGCGTCTTCTTCGGCAGTTCGCCCTTGGCCTCGAGATAGGCCCGGACCGCACCGCCGCAGGCCGCCATGAAGATGTCGTTGATGGTGACGTCGGGAACGTTCTGGCGGATCGTCTTGCAGTCGGCCAAGGGAAAGCCGACCGCATCGACGACGCGGTGGGCGGAAACCGGGTGATCGAAGCGGGTCAGGGGTTTGCGTCCGGGAAGGTCGTTGCCACCTTCGCTCGCTTCGGGTTTCCGCTGGCCAAGCCTCGCCAGCAGACTCTTCGCGAGTTCGGCGGCACCGCCACTGGCGATCAGGTCCTTGCCGAACGTTGCGATGCGGCTTCCAAGCAGGAGCATCAGCCGCGATGCATCCGCAGCCTGCCGGGCCCTGCTGCCGATGGTGCGGGCATACAGCTCGATGGCGTTCGGATCGCGGTCCGCGATCTTCACCGAGGTGTCGGCCGCCTCCTCCAATCCCTCGCCGGGCGACAGCGCGTGCAGCGCGCGGATGATCACGGCGCCGGCCTCGCCATCGACCGCGGCGTGGTGGAACTTGGTGTAGACGGCGAAGCTGCCGGGCGGGATTCCGGGAATGTTGTCCAGGCCCTCGATGATGTAGGCCTCCCACAGCGGCTTGGTCATGTCCAGCGGCCGCGAGTGGAGGCGCGCGACCTGGATCATCAGCTGGCGCCAGTCGCCGGGCTGCGGCAGGGCGATGTGGCGGACGTGGTATTCGACGTCGATCTCGCCGTCCTCCACCCAGTAGGGCCGGTCGAGATCCTGCGGCACGCACACCAGGCGCCGGCGGAACACCTTGCTGGCATTCAGCCGGTTGACGAAGAAGTTCAGGATGGACTTGAACCGCACCTTGCCGCCGGGGGCGGTCGACGGATCGTAGATGCCGAGTCCGGCTACATGCAGGTGCTGGTGGCCTTGGTCCATGGCCAGAAAGAGATTGTCCATCCCTGAAAGCTGCTTCATTCCCTGCTCCTGCATTGGTGATTGATGTGGCTACGCCGAGAACCCGCCGTCGACCACCAGATCGGTGCCGGTCACGTAGCTCGCCTCGTCGGAGGCAAGAAAGAGGACGGCATTGGCGATCTCTTCGGGCCTGGCGAAGCGGCCCATGGCGATGCGACCGTTGACCCGCTTCTGGAAGTCTTCCTGGTCGGCCAGCGACAGCGGCTTCACGGCCTCGCCGACCAGCGGCGTCTCGACGAAGCCCGGGCAGACGGCATTGACCCGGATATTGTAGCCACGGCGCGCGCAGTAGGCCGCGGCCGACCGGGTGAGCAGGCGCGCGCCGCCCTTGCTGGCGTTGTAGGCGGCCGCGAACGGCTCGCCGTGGATGCCCTCGACCGACGCAATGTTGACGATCGATCCGCCGCCGGCCTGCTTCATCCGCAGGACCGCCTGCTGCGTGCCGAACATCACGCTATCGAGGTTGACCGCCAGCGTCTTGCGCCAGATCGCGGAGGTGACGTCCTCGATGCTGCCGGCGAGCCCGATGCCGGCGTTGTTCACCAGGATGTCGAGGCGGCCCCAGCGCTTGCAGGTCGCGTCGACGACGCGCGCCCAATCCGCTTCGTTCGATGCGTCATGCTGCATGAAGACCGCATCGGACCCCGCGGCGACGAGCGCGGCGGTTACCGCTTCGCCCGCGGCAACCGCGATATCGGTGAGCGCGACCTTGCCGCCCTCGCGCGCAAAGCGTTGCGCGATCGCAAGTCCGATGCCGCTCGCGGCGCCGGTGACCATGCAAACCTTGCCTTCGATTCTGCCATTCATTGGTGTCTCCCAAGTCCTGTTGTGGCCGGCAGAGGCGCCGCCGTCGACCGCCTGTCCCGGTGCGCGGGTGGCAGCGGCCATTCATCGCTCACGACGCCCGGGTCGGACGCTGCCTCAGATAATCCAGGAACAACGCCGCGAACACCGCATCCCCGGAGACCACCCGTGCGAGCGGCCAATTGGTGTTGCCGGCGAGCCAGTCGAAGCAGACCGCCAGCACCACGAGCGACCTGCCGAGGATGCCGACATGGATGATCGAGCGGTTCGCGACCGGATCGCGCGCAACACGCCAGTAGCCCCAGCCGAAAGCGTGCACCAGCGCCCCCACGAGATGCGGGAACGCGAGGTTCGTCGGCACGGGCTGCATCCCGATCAACCGCGCAAACTGCTGCGGGGCGACGATAAGCGGCGTTCCGGCGAGCCAGTTGAATGCTGCCGCCAGCGAGAACAATACTTTGGCGTGCTTATCCATCAAGCTGCCGACTTGCGGAAGAGATCGGCAAGCGCCCGGCCGTTGAAGATCGCCCAGGGAATCAGGAGACCGGTGCCGGCCTGCACTGCGGTCGCGCGATCGGCTTGTGCCGATGTGTCCGAGGTCATGATGCCGTTCCTCCTGGAGTTCTCATTCTGTCGTTCCCGCGCTGTCGAGGCCAGCGGTTTCAGGTTGCGCTGGCGCCGCCGTCGAGGACGATCTCTGCGCCCGTCGTCCACCGCGACGCGTCGCCGGCGAGGTAGATCACCGCATTGGCGACATCGACAGGTTGTCCGTAGCCGAGCGGGTGCAGCGAGGCAATCAGCGCGTCAGCCGCCGCCTCGTCCGGCGCAAAGCCCAGGCGCGCGAAATTGCGCACCACGTTCGAGCCCATCTCCGTCTTGACGACGCCCGGATGGATCGAATTGACGCGAATGCCGTAGCCGAGCCGGGCGCATTCGATCGCGGCCGCCTTGGTCATGATCCGCACCGCACCCTTCGACGCGCAATAGGCGCCGAGTGTCGGCAGGCCGACCAGGCCGGCCACCGAGGACAGGTTGATGATCGAGCCACCGCGACCGGCACCGCCGCCGGGACGCATGGCGCGAATGGCGTGCTTGACGCCGAGAAACACGCCGTCGACGTTGATGGCCATCGTGCGGCGAAACTCGACGAGTTCGCAGTCGGCGAAGAGGGCCGCGGTTTCGATGCCGGCGTTGTTGACCACCACGTCGAGACCGCCGAAGCGTTCCACGGTCGCCTGCACCGCGGCGACCCAATCGGCCTCCTGGGTCACGTCGTGCCGTTGAAAGCCGACGTCGCCGCCCGCGGCGATCAGGCGCGCCGATGTCGCTTCGCCCTCGGCGACCAGAACGTCGGTCAGCATCACTTTGGCCCCGACCGAAACCAGCGCCTCGGCCATTTCCGCGCCGAGACCGCGGGCGGCGCCCGTGACCAGTGCGACACGGCCGTCGAGCCGGAACTGCTGCAGATAGTCATTCACGTGGAGGACTCCTCGTTACAGCAATTCGGGGTTGATCAGCAGGCTGCCGCCCTTCATCGCCAGCACTTCGTTGCAGCCATCGGCGATCATCGTGGCGCGGGCATCGCGCAGCAGTTTTTCCAGCGGGTATTCCAGCGTCAGGCCATTGCCGCCGAGCATCTGGATGGCGTCGCTGGCGACTTCGAAAGCGGTCTGCGTCGCGTGCACCTTGGCCGCGGCGGAACCCTGCAGCGCGGGCAGCGGCGCCGTGGCGTTGTACGTCGCCACCCGGCGCACCAGCGCGCGCGCTGCTTCGACCTTGCGAAACATGTGGAACAGGCGGTGTTGCACCTGCTGATGCAGGGCGATCTTCTTGCCGCCGGCGCGGCGCTCGTGCACGTAGGCCAACGCGTGTTCGTAGGCCGCGCGGGCGATGCCCACGGCCAAGGCACCGACGTGCACGTTGGCTTCGGCCAGCGTGTGGTAGACCATATCTGCGTAGGTGTCCGGCCCCGCGATGACATGGGCCAGCGGCACCGTAACGTTGTCGAAATACAGTTCGCCCTGGTTGATTCCGCGCAGGCCGAGCTTTTCCAGCGGCTTGCCGCGGCTCACGCCCGGCAGGTCCAGCGGCACGATGATGACGAGGCCGGGCCGCGCCTTGCCGTCGATTTCGGCATGGGTGTACAGCGCGCAGATCTCGGCCGTTATCGCGCCGGAAACCCAGGCGGACTTCTGCCCGTTGATGACGACCTTGTCGCCCTCGATGCGGGCGACGCAGTTCGGTCTCCCGTAAACGCCGTCGGCCGCCTGCAGCGCGCCGCCGGCGTCGAGCATGTCGCTGCCGTGATCCGGCTCGGTGATGCCCCAGCAGCCCAGCTTGCCGTCGCAGTACGCGACCATGTCCATCCGGCCGGCAATGGCCGAGTACAGTCCGGGCATGTTGTTGACCAGGATGGCGCCCGCCAATCCGGCGTCGCCCCAGGCCAGCTCCTCGTTTGCGATCATCATGAGGCGCGCTCGCTCCAGCGCCGGCAGCTCCAGCAGTGTCGGCACCGTCAGCCCGAGCTCAGCGGAGCGCGTCAGCACGTCCCACAAGCGCGAGCCGGGGGCCACCATCGCGTCGGCACTCAGGCGGTCGAGTTCGATGCCGGCGGGTCGCAGCACCGTTTCGGCAAAGCGGTGCGCGACATCCTGAATCGTTTGCTCCATCTCGGACAGGGGCTCTTCCAATCCGGTGGGTGGAAAGGCAATGTATTTCGCTGGGCTGATGGTCACGGTGGTCTTCTCCGGCAAAGTGGTTTCAATCAGGCGCGGGTGGCGCAATGGATGTTCGCGGCGGCGACATCGAACGCCGCGAGCAGGAAGCGCTCCTGAGGCTTCTCGGATGCCGTCTTGGGGATTGCGTCGACCAGCTGCAGGAAACGCGGCACGCAGTTGGCGTCGAGGTTCGTGCGACAGGCGGCGAAGATCGCCTGCGCGTCGAAGCTCGCCGGATCGGTCGCGACAATGGCTGCGACCACTTCCTTTTCCCCCGGCGCCATGCCCGGCATGGGAACGCCGTAGACATAAACGTCGGCCACGGCGTCGAGTTCGGCGAGCGCCTTCTCGACGAAGGCGCTATTGATGAAGTCCCCGTTGCGGCGGATGCCGCCTCCCATGCGGAAATCGAAGAACAGCCAGCCGTTCTCGTCGAGGTGCCCGATGTCGCCCATGTGCAGCCAGCCGCCGGCAGTCTTCTTCGCACTCGCCTCCGGATTCTTCAGATAGCGGACCACCGGCGCCGAACCGTCGGCATTGCGGAAGCAGATTTCACCGGCCTCGCCAGGTGCGCAGCGTTCGCCTGCCTCGTTGAACGTCGCGAGTTCGAGGTTGGGTGGCGCCTTGCCGCAGCTGCCGACCGGACCGGCGTTCGCGACGTTGAACGTCAGGCCGCCTTCGGCCGCGCCGTAGAACTCGCTGATCGTCACGTCGAAGCGCCGGGCGAAATCTTCCCAGATGGCGGCCGGCATGCCGGCGGAGAGGACCATGCGCACGGGATTGTCGCGATCGTCGCTCTTCCGCGGCTCGGCGTAGATGGCGGTGGTCATGCCGCCAAGCAGGTTGAACATGGTGCAGCCGTAACGCCGCGTGATGTCCCAGAGCCGCGACTTGGTGAACTTGCGGCTGATGACGCCGCGCATCCCCAGCGTCAGCGCCATGCCCAGCGTGATCACCTGGGCATTGGCATGCGTCAGCGACAGCCCGGTGTACGGACGATCGGTGCGGGTGAGCCCAAGGATGGTGCCTATCGTGCCGCCGGTGGCGAACTTGGCGTGACTGGTGAGGATGGCCTTGGGGTCGCCGGTGGTTCCCGACGTATACAGGATCTGCATCGTCGCCGCGGGATCGACGCTTGCGACCTCGAGCGGAGGATTGGGAACCGCTGCGCTCAGGATGCTGCCCATCGTGACGTCTGCGGCGCTGGCGCCGGCGGCACCCCTCAGCGGCACGATCCAGCGGCCGGAATCCTTTCCCCAGACGATGCGGACTTCACCGAGCGCAACGTCGGTGACGACGGCGCCCTTGCATTCCGCAAAGTCCAGCATGTACCGCAGCTTGTCGCCCCGGGTGCGGGGATCGATCGGGACGAAGATCGTGCCGAGGATCGACGACGCCACCATCAGGTCGACGAACTCCGGATGGTTGTCCATCACCACCGCGAAGGTGTCGCCCGCCTTCATGCCGAACGCCTGCAGCGCCGCGGCAATGCGCTGGCCGTTCTGCCAGAGCGCCCGATAGGTCCGGATCTCCTCGTTGAGTCCGCCATCCTTCGCCACGTCGACGAAGGTCAGGACGTCGAGGTCGGGCTCCGCCGCGGCACGGCGGCGAATCAAGTTCGCCAGGATCAGCTCGTTGTCGTTCACGATCATGCCTCCCGCCGGGCCGCCCCAAGGGAGGCCTTCCGCCCCCTCGGGGGGCAGCGAACAAAGTGAGCGTGGGGGTGGTTCATCTCAACCCTCGAGGCCGAGAATGCTCACCACGGTCGCCGCGGCATCGGTGCCGATCATCCCGCCCCCGTTGTGGGCGATGCCGATGCGGGCGTCCTTCACCTGGCGCGCCCCGCTGCGGCCCCACAGCTGTTCGGTCAGCTCGACGATCTGCGCGGCGCCGGTGGCGCCGACCGGGTGTCCCTTGCGCAGCAGGCCGCCGGACGCGTTGACCGGAATCCGCCCGCCCAGCGCGGTCACGCCGTTTTCCACCAGCCGCCCGCCTTCGCCCTTGCCACAGATGCCGAGATATTCGTAGGCGACGATTTCCGACGTTGCCGACGCATCGTGCACTTCGGCCAGGCTCAGGTCCTTCGGGCCCAGGCCGGCCGCCTCATAGGCTTTGTTCACAGCGAACGTGCCCACCGAGCTGTCCTTCTCGTCAGCGTCGAAGCCCGAGACCAGTGCCGACGACAGCACGCGTACGCGCCGCGTGAGGCCCATGGCTCTGGCCTTCCGTTCGCTCACCACCACCACCGCCGCGGCACCGTCGCCGATCGGCGAGCACATCGGCAGCGTCAGCGGCCAGACGATTTCGCGCGCCGCGAGCACTTCCGCGACGGTCATGGCCGTCTGGAATTGCGCCCGGGGATTGAGCGCCCCGTGGCGGGAGTTCTTCGCCGTGACGGCAGCAATCTGCTCGCGCGTCGTGCCGTATTTTTTCATGTGCGCCTTGCTCATGTACGCATAGATGTCCATGAACACGCTGCGCGACTTGTCATCGGCCTGGACGTCGACGACCTCGCCCGCTTCCGCCGCGAGCAGCTTCAGCGCCCCTTTCAGCCCTTCCGGGTTCTCGGTGTCGACCGCGCCGTCGAAGGCGAGGAAGCTCTTCATCTTGTCGGCGTGAAAGAGCTTCTCGTAACCGCACACCAGCACCGCGTCGTACGCGCCGAAGGTCACCATCGCGCAGGCCTGGTTGAACGCGGTCGACGACGTGGCGCAGGCATTCTCGACGTTCACCACCGGGATCTTGCCGATGCCCAGCTCGCGCAGCACGGCCTGGCCGCGGATCATCTCCTGGCCCTGGATCACGCCGGCCGCGGCGTTGCCCATGTAGGCGGCCTGGATCTCGCTCGCCGCAATCCCCGCATCGGCCAGGGCTTCGCGAATCGATTCGCCGGCCAGGTGCTTGAGCTTGACGTCGAGGTGCTTGCCGAACCGGGTCATGCCGACACCGGCGATATAAGCATTCATCTTCATTTGATCGTTCCTTTGCGTCAGTGCGGCAGGTTGCAGTAGCCGAGCTTGTGGAATGCGCTCAGCAGTTCGCGGTGGCCGAAGGCCTGGGCCGCGGATTGGAAGCCGGTCTTCTTGAGCTGCCCGTTGAGCAGCCGCTGCGCCGCCTCGGCACCGATTTCGCCGGTCCAGCTATACGGCGCGGAAACATTCAACAGGAACTGGGTGGTGACCTGCCGCCCCTGACCGCCGCAGACGATAACCGTGCGCTGCACGTCGACGTTGTCCTTGGGCGGCTCACCGGTGGCCATCTGATCCCCGGCGGCGTTGGTCCACGCCTCCTTCTCGGCCTGCGGCAGATGCGCCGCATGCTTGTTGAACGCCTGGATGGCGCCCAGGATGGGGGCGACCAGATGCTCGCCGATGGCGGTCAGCACCTTGCAATTGCGCACCCGCGGATCGCTCTTGAGCCAGACCGGTTCGCAGGCGCCACCCCACGGCAGCGCCCGAGTCTTTGCCGAACGATACGGGACGTGCACGTCATACGCCTTGTCGTTCGGCCAGGCCTTGTACTCGCCCTGCTCGAGGTAGTACTGCGAGACGTCGTTGCAGACCATGCGCAGGAACGATTTTGTCGACGCTTCGGAGGGCAGGCCGTTGTCGATCTGGTACAGGAGGTCGATGCTGTCGACGCCTTCGGTCTCCAGCACCACTTCCGCCGCGAGGGCGCCGGCGGCCCACATGTAGGAATTGGCGGGGCACAGCAGCAGGCCCTTGTCGGCGAACGCCTGGCCGAATTTCTCCGCGATGGCGATCACCCAGTCCTGCTCACCCGTCGTGTCGAGGTAGTGGCAGTTCGCGGCCAGCGCCGCCTCGACTACCGGCCACGCCACCTGCATGAACGGGCCGGCGACGTTGATGACCACGTCGACCTTCGCAAACAGCGGCGCCAGCTCTTCGACGGTATTGCCGGCCGTGACGATCTCCGCGTCGACCAGGCCGCCGTGCCGTTGCCTGACCACTTCCAGCGCCGCCTCCAGGCGGGCGCGGGTGCGCCCGGCGAAATAGAAGGGAATGCCGCGCTGCGCGAGACATTCGGCGATCAGCTTGCCGGTGTAGCCGCTGCCACCGTAGATCAGTACCTTGCGTTCCTGGGCCATGTCCTGAGTCCTCCGACAGTGTTTGGATCGATTGCGTGGTTGCGTTTGACACCAGAGCCAAGGTTAGGCGATATGGCTCGCGCATTGAATGGGTTTTCCGGTCGCGCGCTTGTGAAAAACAGTCAGGCTGAATAGAATGCCGAATGGCGTGAAACACGCCCCGGAACCGGGATCCGCATGCAAAATCCGCCCGTCCATTCGATAGTCGGCCTCGCGCCGGCTTTGAAGGTCATGGCGGCCGAGGGCCATGCCGTGCAGCCGTGCCTCAAGGGCACCGGAATCCTGTCCAGCCAACTCGACGATCAGCGCCGCACGATCACGTTGCGCCAGGAAATCCGCTTCCATCGCAACCTGCTCGAGTTGAGCGGCGATCCGACGATCGGCCTGCGGATCGGCGCCAGTTACCTGCCGCAACGGTACGGGCTGTTCGGTTACGCGCTGATGAGTGCGGCAACGCTGCGGCACGCCATCGTCGTCGCAACAAATTTCGGCGATCTTACGTTCACATGGTTCGGGTTGGGCTTCGAGGTGACGGGCAACACGGCGACGTTCTTCCTCATCGACCGCTTCGACATCGACGCCGACGTGCGCCACTTCCTGTACGACCGCGACTGCGCGGCCGCGTTGGTCGGATTCAGCGAAATCATGGGGCAGCGCCTGGTCCTGGGTAAGGTTGCCCTGCCCCATGACGGTCATCGCCGCGGTGCGGACTACCGCAAATTCTTTGGCTGCCCGGTCGAATTCGGCAGCACCCCGGCGCGCACCGAATTCGCGGCGGCGATCCTGGAAACGCCTCTGCCGAACAGGGATACCGCCGTCTCGGATCAGTTGCGGCAACAGTGTCAGCTGCTGCTTGCGAAACTCAGCCGGCAGGGCAGGCTGGTCGACGACGTGAGGCAGCTGTTGCTGGCGCGACCCGGCTTCTTTCCGGACGTGGAAATGGTTTCGGAAAAGCTCTGCATGTCGGCGAGTACGCTGCGCCGCCGCTTGACTGAGGAAGACTCCAGTTTCCAGGGAATACTGGACGAAGTGCGTTTCGCTCTGGCCACCGAGTATCTGCTTCAGACACGCCTGCCGCTGCAGGAGATTTCGCTGCTGCTGGGGTATAGCGACCCGGGCAACTTCACTCATGCGTTCAAGCGCTGGGCCGGGAAGGCGCCAAGTGACTTTCGTGCCGAACGCCAGTCAAATTCCAATCCGTTGAGCCACGCGTAGCCGCGAAGGCAAGCGAGACAATCCGGCGCTGTCGCGTTCCCGTAACCTGAG
>Ga0315273_10012371_pt1 | contig 10938 bp, 10 predicted proteins | sample YL17G02_0_MG_FD_205753 | JGI IMG/M metagenome (GOLD analysis project Ga0315273, IMG submission 205753) | Sediment microbial communities from Yellowstone Lake, YNP, Wyoming, USA - YL17G02_0 | ecosystem: Environmental > Aquatic > Freshwater > Lake > Sediment | place: USA: Wyoming | collected...
TGTCGTTGTAGATGCCGTAGACCACCGAGTCGACCTCGGCGGCGGTGATCCTGGCGTCCTCCAGGGTGCGGCGCGTCGCCTGCTGGAACAGATCCCAGTAGGTCGCCTCCACCCAGCGGCCCCGGCAGTCGGTAATGCCGGCGCCCACGATCGCAACGTTGTTCATCGGATTCTCCTCTGGTAGACAGCAAGCAGGGAGCACACGATCTGACCGCTCGCGAGCCCCAGGGGGTTTGCCGGGCTGACAAGCAGGATGTGCCTGGATCTCATCCGGCGGGCATCCCTTCCCGGCTGGTGGCGCTCGTAACAACGAAATCTTACCTCCAAGGGGCGGTGAGGGGATAGCCGTCGGGGCGGGGCCGGGGAGGAGTTGGCCCCTTCGCGGGGACGCGGCGATCGTCGAGCTCCGGACCTGTCAGCACCATGGCTGCCTCAATGCGCCTTGAACATCCGGGAAGCCCTCAGCCTCGGTCCAACCGGCGTCGGGCGCCGGCACCGCAAGGACTGCCGGCCCGTCCCCTGGGGCGAACGCGTCGCAGGCGCTGCGAATCGTTTCGAGATTGTCGGCCGTTTCCAGATCGTACCACGCCTGCAGGTCGAGCCAGAACTGCGGCGAACTCCCGAAGTCGCGCGCCAGCCGAAGCGCCGTATCCGCGATAATGCTCCACCGGCCGTTCAACCGGAGGTCGAACTACAGGCACCGCACCAGCAGACCAGGGCTGCCACGTCGGAGCTGGAACGAGTCCGGCACAACCCCGGTCTCCGTCAAGGTGACGAGCAGGCTCATCCGCTCTCCGTCTACGCGACCATCGTATCGCGCACGCAGTACTGGCAGGATTTCGCCCGCCTGAATCGGACCACCGTGAGATGGCGTGTGGGTGCCGGCCGCCGTAAACCGGCCTTCTGCGTCCGGGCGGAGCGGTTCTTCGATGACACCCTCGGCACAGTCGTACTCGAGGCGCGCCCCGGCCGAAGTAACCTGCATGCTCACGTGCGAACCGCCCCATGGCCCCAGCGCAATGACGGGAGTGGGACTGGTGGTACAGCCTGCCGCAGCGAGGCTGATAAGGAGCGCGAGCGAGCAGGCGGGTTTTCTCACGTTTGTCCCCTGCCGTGTGTGTGACGTGTGCCTGACCGGTGGTCCGCCGAACTCGATGATCGAGTACGCCGGCGCCGCCCCACGGCTGGTGCCTGCTCAGTATGGCCGCATGGCTCCCCGGTATGGGATCACCTGCCCGGGTATGACGTTCACGTCGAACGCGATCGGCTCGTAGCCGGTTGCCTGGATCTCCACGCGGTGCGTGCCGGCGCGGAGCGTCAGCGGTTGGGCGTTCGGGCCGAAGTCGTTCACAACCCCCGCGTACTCGCCGTCCACGTAGATGGCGGCATCGTAGGGGGCGACCTCGAAGCTGATGCCCCCGTACGCCGCGCCCGGCGCGAGGCCGAAGGTGGACAGCGGATAGCCGTACGTCGGATTGGCGTATCCGTACGAATAGTACGGATAGGCTGTCGGGAACCCGAGCCACAGGCCGAATCCAAGGCTCACTCTCGGCCGGAACGAGTAGTACGGACGCGCGTAGTAGTACGGCCGGTAGCCGTACCCGTACCCGTAGCCATATCCGTACCCTCCGCGCGGGACGGCGTACGCCCGGCGTCCGGGATCGCCGCGATAGCCATAGCCGTTGCCATAGCCAGAGTAAGGCGCGCGGCCCGCGTACCCGCGGTTGTTGTTGTAGCCGCGGTCGTACGGGCGAGGCCCCGGCCCCTGCCTCGGCACCGCCTGCTGAGCGTAGGACCGTGGCGGCTGCGTGTAGGACCGTGGCTGCTGAACGTCGGTCCCGGACTGTGCCTGGCGCGGCGTGCTGCGCTGCTGAGACCCGCCGGCGCGGGGTGACGTCTGAGCGCCATCGCCCCGGTTTCCACTGCCTCGACGTTGCTGTGCGTCGGTCGGCATCGCCGTGAGGCTGAGTGCGACCAGCGCGACGGCCGGTACGAGAACGTGCTTGAGACTCATGGGATGACTCCACATCTGTGCAGCGCCTTTCCGGGACCCATTCCCGACCGTCGAGCGTTCGATCCGGTCAGGCGCGCCGACAACCTCTGTTACAGCAAGGAGAATGCCACGGGAGCCGGGTCAATTTCCTGGTTTTTTTGCGCATATTGGCAGCACGCTCAGACCAGTCCGTCCGTGCGAGAGGACACTGCCGCTGTCGAAGCCCGCTTGGACTTGGCTGGGAGGCAGGGATTCGAACCCCGATAACGTGGTTCAGAGGCGGAAGCGGCGACGTCGACGGTCACCGATTGCGTCGGGGTCTCTGGCGGGAATCTTCCGGCCGGCCGGGGTCAAGAACGGCCGTCTCGTGCGCCACGTGTCAGGTTCTCGTCAAGCCGTGGCTGTCACTTTACACTTGACAATGTGTCGCGTTACAAATGACACTTGTCTTCTGTGATCAAGAGCTTCCGGCACGCGGGGCTGCGCGAGTTGTTCGAGACGGGGAGAAGCCCCCGTGTTCGAGCGGACCTTCAGCGTCGCGCACTGGTTCGCCTGAAGGCGCTCGACGAGGCGGTTCTTGTCTCGGACATCAACGTGCCGGGATTCAATTTCCATCGGTTGCAGGGTCGGCCTGTCCGTTTCAGCGTGCACGTCAACGGACCGTGGTGTCTGACATTCGAGTGGGAGGACGGGGACGCGGTGCGAGTTAACCTCGAGCAATACCACTGAGGAGTATCCAATGGCGAGGGAGTATCCGGTGAGGCGGCCCGTTCAGTCGCCACCCGTTCACCCGGGCGAGATCCTGCGCGAGGATGTGCTGCCGGCGTTGCGCCTCTCGGTGACCGACGCCGCAAAGCAGTTGGGGATTGCCAGGCAGACGCTTCATCGCATCCTGGCCGAGCGGGCGGCGGTGACACCAGAGATGGCGGTGCGGCTCGGCAAGTTCTGCGGCAACGGATCGGGCCTGTGGCTCCGTCTCCAGCAAACACACGATCTGTGGCACGCCGAGAGACTCCTGGCCGATGCCGTGGCGCGGATCCCGTCCCACCGCCCGGCCGCGTGAAGCTTCGCCACCTGTTCGAGCACGTGCCGGTCTGTATCCTGGTCGCCGACCTGACGGTCACCCCGGCGGTCATCCTGGAGATCAACCGGCGGGCGGGGCTCGTCTACGGCTACACGGCCGCCGAACTGGTTGGGAAGCCGGCCGCCCACCTCGTGCCCGACGAGTCCAGGGCCAGCCTCCAGAGCGTCCTGCGGCGGGGCGAGACGGCAACGGCCGAGAGACCACCAACTGGCGCCGGGACGGCACGACGTTCCCCGTGCGGGTCGTTGCTACGGTCGATCCCGTCAACAGCGGCCACCTGATCGTCGCGGTTGAAGACATCACGGCCGAGAAGGAGCGCCGGAGCGAGGCGGCCGCCATCGACGCCGAGCGCCTCCGCATCGCGCACGAAATCCACGACGGCGTGGCGCAGAGCCTGGCCGGGTTGCGCCTCAAGTCGGCGCTGTGGCCTCCCCGGCCCGATGCGTTCCCGCCGGCCATGCGCGCCGCGTTGAGCGAGCTGCAGGACGTGCTCGGCGCCGCCATCGCCGACACCCGCCGTGCCATCTTCGCGCTGCGCCCGGTGGGCCTGGACACGCGGGGCTTTCTTCCCGCACTCACCCAGCTCGTCGCTGACATGGGCGACCAGCACCAGTTCGTAGCCCTGCTGAAGGTCGTGGGGCCGGGCGATTCGGTGCCCGCGGCCTACGAGTTGCCGCTCTTCCGCGTCATCCAGCGCGGGTTGAGCAACGTCGCCCAGCACGCCCGCGCCAGCTCGGTGCGGGTGCGGCTCGCCGTGGATGCGGGAGGCGGGGTGGCGCTCTCGCTCTCTGACAACGGCTGCGTCGATCCCCGGCAAGGGCCTGCGGCCGGCGGAGTTCGCCGAGGGCACCGCCACGCGGCGACACATCCCGTCCGGCGCCCCGAGACTGCGTCCGGCGCATTCATGCTATCGTGCGCCGCATGCGGCCACTGCTTGCGTTGTGCTGTTTCGCCCTGCTTCTGACCGCCGGCGTGGCCGGCCTGGGCGTCCCCCCGTCGGCTGCCGACAACTAGCCCCAGTGGCGCGGGCCGAACGGCGCGGGCGTCGGCGACGGCACCTATCCCGACCGCTGGTCGCCCACCGAGCACGTCGCGTGGAAGACGGAAATCCCCGGCAAGGGCCACTCGTCGCCGTTAGTGTGGGGCGGCCGCATCTTCGTCGCGACCGCGATCGAGGGTGCCGAAATCCCCGGCTGGAAGGCACCGGTCCACCTCGGCTTCGACAGGAAGCCCGGGTACGTCAATGCAGACAGCACCGGCGTCGGGCGCATGCTGACGCTGAAGGTCTACGCCATTCAGTCGACGACCGGCAAGATCCTGTGGGAGCGCACGTCGTTCGAAGGACCGCCGCAGGACGACCGTCACAAGTCCAACACATACGCCTCGTCAACCGTCGCCACCGACGGAACCCGGATCTACGCTTTCTTCGAGTGGGCCGGTCTCTACGCTTACGACTTCGCCGGCACGTTGAAGTGGAAAGTCGACCTGGGCAGCATGCTGAAAGCGGGGCTCGGCCCCGGCACCTCGCCCATCGTATACGGGAACCTCGTGATTCTCCTGTGCGACCAGGAGATGGGTGACGGCTCGTTCATCGCGGCGTTCGATCGCTCGAATGGACAGGAAGCGTGGCGCGTGTCGCGCACGACGCGCCGCAGTTGGGCAACACCGATCATCGTGCGCGCGGACCGGCGCGATGAACTCGTTGCCCCGGGTGCCGAAGCCGTCACCGCCTATGACCCCAGAACGGGCAGGGAATTGTGGACGGCGCGCGGCATGGTCTTCGTCCGCGGCGAACGCCATCTATTCGGGATCCGGTAAAACGACACGCGGCGGTCTTCGGCGCGGCCGGGACGACCGCTGCAAAGAGGACAACGCCGCGCGTTCACCCACCATGATCTTGTTCATCGTCTCTGCGGCCGTTCTCAACGCAGCGGTTCGTGCCATCCGCTCGGGCGCGGTCGGAGGCGGCGCGAGGGCCCGTTTCGACGGCCGTGTCCCGCTCTACGGGCACGTCCTGCTGTGGCTGTGGTTCTTGATCCAACGGTTCGGGCGGCTGGCGTCGGGGTGTTTCATCTACTGCACACGCGAGGCGTTTGAGGCGGTCGGTGGTTTCGACCCGGCCCTGTATATTGCCGAGGATGTCGTCCTGAGCCGGCGACTCCAACGGTTGGGCACATTCGTGATCGTGCCGGAGATGGTGGTGACCTCCGGCAGGACGGTTCGTTCGCATGCCCTCACCGACGTGCTCCGTCTGCTTGCGGGCTTCCTGCTCCACGGGCCGAGATACTTCACAGCCCGCCGCGGTCCCTGGTACGAGCCGCGACGGGACGATCCGGGGGAAAGCGCCTGAGGGATACCTGGGGGATAGCCTGAGGGATAGCAACCTGGCGCGGTCCGCTTCGGTGTAGAATCGCCGCGTCCACGTATCCGACAATCCCGTTGCTCAAAAGGAAATCGCCATGCCTTCGTCTCGCCTTTGCCTGGTCGTTGCGGGCCTCGCCCTCGGCGTGGCCGCCGCCCCGACACTGTTTTCGCGCCAGGCCGCCGTTGATCCTGCCTCGGCCATGCACTGGCGCCAGATCGGGCCCACCCGCGCGGGCCGCGCACGCCCGCTCGCTGGCGTGCCGAGCCAGCCGAACGTGTTCTACGTCGGCTTCGACAACGGCGGAATCTGGCGATCCACCGACTACGGCTCGAACTGGACGCCGATCTTCGACCGCGAGTCGACCGGCTCCATCGGCGCGATCGCGGTCGCGCCGTCCAACCCGAAGATCATCTACGTGGGCACCGGCGCGGCCATCATCCGGCCAGATCTGTCGACAGGCAGTGGCGTCTACAAGTCCGTCGATGCCGGCAAGACGTGGACCCATCTCGGGCTCAAGGACAGCCAGATGATCGCCCAGATCGACGTGGACCCGCGCGACCCGAACCGGTTGTTCGTGGCCGCGCTCGGGCATCCGTACGGGCCCAACGCCGAGCGAGGCGTGTTTCGATCGGCTGATGGCGGTAAGAGTTTCGAGAAGGTGCTCTACAAGGACGAATACACGAGCGCGAATGACGTCCGCATCGATCCGGCCAATCCCGACACGGTGTACGCCGCGCTCTGGGTGCAACAGCAGAGCTACATCGAAGGCGGCGCATTTGGGGGCGGCGGCGGCGGCATCGTCAAGTCCACAGACGGCGGGACGACGTGGAAGCCGCTGACCGAGGGACTGCCGCCTGTTATCCAGGCCAACCTCGGCGTGGCGCAAAGTTACTCGAAGGTGCTGTACGCGATGGTCGCGGGAGGGGCGGCGCCGGCGGCGGCCGCTGCTGCTGGATCGGGCGGCCCGCCTTCGCCTGCGGTTTCAGCGGGGCAAGGCGGACGAGGAGGCGGGCGTGGGGGTGGCGGCGGAGGGGGCGGCAGCGTCGGCCTCTACAAGTCCGTCGACGGGGGCGAGCACTGGTTCCTCGCGGTGAAGGGGCCCAGCGGGACGGGCACGCGGACGCCAGACCCCCGGCCGCTCGGGCGCATCGGCGGCGGCGATTTGCCGCCGGTCATCGTCGATCCGAGGAACCCCGATGTCGTCTACAGCTGTTCGACCGTCCTGTGGCGCTCGGAAGACGGCGGCCTGACCTGGAGCGCGGTCCGTGGGGCGCCCGGGGGCGACGACTACCAGGGTGTCTGGATCAACCCGAACAACACCGACATCATTCTCGCCGTGGCCGACCAGGGCGCGGTCATCTCGGGCAACCGCGGCGCGAGCTGGAGCAACTGGTACACCCAGCCGACCGCGGCGATGTACCACGTGACGACCGACAATGCGTTTCCGTATCGCGTGTGCGGCGGCCAGCAGGATTCGGGATCCGCCTGCGTGAACAGCCGCGGAAACGACGGCGAGATCACGTTTCGCGACTGGAGCCCGGTGGGCATCCAGGAGTACGGCGAAGCCGCACCCGATCCGAAGAACCCGGATCTCGTGTACGGCAGCTCGCGCAGTAACGTCACGCTCTTCAACCGCAAGACCGGCCAGATCAAGAACGTCGGCCCGAACCTCTCTGTTCCTGACGAGAAGGGGCTCACCTATACGCGCAACGTGCGCACGATGCCGCTCGAGTGGTCGCCGGTGAATCAGAAGCTCCTGTTCTACGCGCAGAACGCGGTGTTCATGACAGCAGACGGCGGCACGAACTGGACGCGCATCAGCGGTGATCTCACGCGGCAGACGTGGGAGGTGCCGGCAAACACCGGGAAGTACGCGAGCGGCGTCACGCCGGCTCCCACCGGTTCGATCACCGCGCTCTCGCCGTCGCCAATCGACGTGAACGTGCTCTGGGCGGGCACAGACGACGGGCACATCCAGGTGATGACGGGGCCTGCGCGCACGTGGACCAACGTCACGCCACCGGCGATCAAGCCGTGGACGCGCATCTTCAACATCGAGGCGGGGCATTTCAGCGCGCTCACGGCGTACGCCGCCGCGAACACCATGCGCCTCGACGACATGAACCCGCACTTCTGGCGCACGCGGGACGGCGGGAAGACGTGGACCGAGATCAACACGGGGCTGCCTTCCGGGGCCGTCTCCAACTCGATTCGCGAGGACCCGCGGCAGAAGGGACTCTTGTACGCCGCCACCGAGACGCAGGTGTGGGTGTCGTTCGATGACGGCGACCACTGGCAGTCGCTACGCCTCGACATGCCGGCGGTCTCGGTGCGCGACATCGCGGTGAGGGACGACCCCACGTGCATGTGCGCCGACCTGGTGGCGGGGACGCACGGCCGGGGGTTCTGGATCCTCGATGACGTGACGCCGCTCAGGCAGGCCGCGGCAATCCGCGCGGCAGAACGCGTGCCGGCGGCCTACCTGGTGGCGCCGGTGACCGCGGTGCGTGTGCGGTTCGGCATGAATCCGCCGACGCCGTGGCCGCCGGAAGTGCCGGCCGGCGAGAACCCGCCGCCTGGTGCCATTCTCGACTACTTCCTCGCGGTTGATGCGGCCGGACCAGTCAAGCTCGAAATTCTCGACACGGCCGGAAAGGTGGTGCGCACGTACTCGAGCACCGACCCGGTGCCGGCGGTTCACCCGGCGCTCGACCCGATCGCGTACAACACGATCTGCCAGGAAACACCGAGCGCGCCGGATTGCTCGCTGCCTCTCTACTGGCCGGCGCCGCCCATGGTCATCTCGACGCGAGCGGGCATGCACCGTGTGTGGTGGGACATGCACTACGACCCGATCGGCGAGGGAGGCGGAGGACGAGGCGGCGGGGGCGGCGCGGCCGTGCCGCGCCGGACGTACACGTCTGTCAACACGCCGTGGGCGCCGCCGGGGGCCTACACGGTCCGCCTCACGGCTGACGGCAGGAGTTACACCCAGCCCCTCACCCTGCGCCTCGACCCGCGTGTCACGGCCTCGGCGACTGACATGGCAACCCTGGCGTCACTGACGAAAGAGATGTACGAAGGCGCCCGAGCGGCGAATGTCGCCTACACGGAGGCCCGCGCGCTGGTCACACAGCTTGACGCGCTCTCCGGCGACAACATCGTGACGTTCAAGGCCGCCATCGACGCGCTCGCGCCTGCCGGTGGCGGAGGAGCGGGCGGCGGGCGTGGCGGCGCGGCGGCCGGCGCCGGACGCGGTGCAGGAGCCGGCGCGGCAGCGGCCGGCGGGCGTGGCGGCCCGCCTTCGCCGGGGGCTTCGGCGGGGCAAGCTGGGCGTGGCGGAGGAGGCCGCGCGGGTGTGGGTGGCGCAGCGGCTGCGCCGACGCTTCAGAGCGTCGGCGCGGAGATGCTGTCGGCGGCAATGGCGATGCAGGCGGCCGAAATCGCACCGACTGCGCGCGAAGTGGCAGCGTGCGCGACCGCCCGCACCAGTGCCGCGGCGGTGATGGCGAAGTGGACAACGCTCACCACCGTCGATCTGATGGCGCTCAACGCGAAACGGAAGGCGGCAGGACAGCCGGCGATTGTGATGCCACCGCGCTGACGGGCGTCCAGCGCCAGAGTGTTCAGACACCGCCTCCCTGGCCGATGCACGCCTGCGGTGCGATCGGCTGAAGGGCCGAATCCGTCAGAGGTTCGCCCTGGGGGCAGCGACTCGAACCCCGAAGCGCTGGTCCAGAGCCACGAGAAATGACGTGGGCGCGGTCGGACTGTCTCGTGCGCAGAATTTCAAGATCCTCTCAAGATGTGAGGTGCCCGGGCGAATGGCTCATGGAGGTGGACGCGGCTCAGTATGCGAAGGTGAGTCGCGACACAATCTACACGGCCGTTGAACGAGACGAACTGCGTCATGTCCGGGTTGGAGGACGTCGCGCGATCCGTCTTCGCCACGCCTGGGTGGACGACTGGCTTGAGCGCCATGCCTGTGGGGCTCTTGACGGTAGAACGCCAGTTGCAGATACGTTGGGGCACGTGGCCTGAGGGGCGGCACGGGGTCTCTTCCGGCTCAACGGGGAGGCAGTGGCATGAAGATCGTGGCGATAATGGGCAGCCCCAGGAGAAAAGGCTCCGGCTACAAGATCGTCAGAATGATCGAAGACGGAATGAAAGCTCTGGGGGACGTGGAGTTCGAATACCTCTTCCTGAAGGATGTGAATCTCAAGCTGTGCACCGGCTGCTATGCGTGTATGGCAAAGGGCGAGGACAAATGTCCGCTCAAGGACGATCGCGATGCGATAGAGCAGAAGCTCTCGGCGGCGGACGGCTTCATTCTCTCATCGCCCGTGTGCGTGAGCAACGTCAGTTGGCTCATGAAGAATTTCATCGACCGGTTCGCCTACATGAACCATCGGCCCAGATTCCACCGCCAGAAGATGTTGACCGTGGTGAACATGGCAGGCACCGACAAGAAGGGGGCGCTGTCGGCCCTCAGGATCGCACTGGGATACGCCCGAGGCGCCCGGATCGTCCACGAACTCGCGGTCGCGACGCCTCCGTGGCTGCAAACAGAACGCGCGGTCGCGGCAAAGGAACGGGCCATCGATGTTGCAGCCAAGAAGTTCTACCGGGCGTGTCTGGAGACGTCTCTGCCCTCGCCGACGTTCAAGAGCTATCTGGACTTTCTCATCATGCAAAAACTCTATCTTGAATGCCGGCAGTATCTGCCGGCGGACCATGCGTTTTATGGTGGTAAGGCCTACTATTTTGACACGAACGTAGGTCCGATCAATGCGGCTGTAGCAAGGGCCATCGTGGGAATCATGATGTCTCTGTATTTGATGATGGGCATGGGACCGGGCAAAGTTCCATGGCCTGTGACCAAGAAGGAAGAACAGTAAGTTCGGTGTCGGGGATTCGATTGGGCTGCCGCATGGAACCTCGGTTCCCATGCGGCGGCCGCACGTCAACAGCGGGACTTCCGGTAAACGTAGATCCGCGTCTAGGGGAGCGAGTCGATGCGCAGAACGCGCTCGCCGCCGCTGTCTACGTCGAGCACAGCCAGCGTGTCGCCAGCGGTCGCCAAGCGGCTCTATATCGCCCATGGAAGCGGCGCCATCTCGGCTGTTGATGCCGTATCGGGCCGGGTGCTGGGAGAGGTTGGCCTCGGCGGTCATCCGGAGTCCTTCCAGTTGGAACATGCCGGTACACGCATCTTCGTCAATGTTCCGAATGCGAAGCACGTCGCGGTGATCGATCGCCAGACGATGACGCTCGTGACCACATGGGCGGTCACCGGCGCAGAGGCGAACTATCCGATGGCTCTGGACGAGGAAGGCCATCGCCTCTTCGTGGGCTGTCGCCGGCCCGCCAGGGTGCTCGCGTTCGACACTGGCTCTGGCCGCCAGGTCGGCACCTTCGACATTTCTGGCGACACCGACGACCTCTTCTATGACGCTGCGCGAAAGCGGCTCTACATCAGCTGCGGGGACGGGTTCC
>Ga0315273_10012372_pt1 | contig 10938 bp, 10 predicted proteins | sample YL17G02_0_MG_FD_205753 | JGI IMG/M metagenome (GOLD analysis project Ga0315273, IMG submission 205753) | Sediment microbial communities from Yellowstone Lake, YNP, Wyoming, USA - YL17G02_0 | ecosystem: Environmental > Aquatic > Freshwater > Lake > Sediment | place: USA: Wyoming | collected...
ATATCGTCTATATGAGGTAGACGACACCCACCGACACATCTAGAACCGCTTCAGACACTCGGGCTTGAACCGCGCCCGGTCGAAACCGAGCTCATCATACGGCACGCCCTGCGCGAGAGCGAGAAGTTGGAGATAGTAGATCGCCGGGGTGTGGAAGTCCTCTTCGAACTGCTGCGCGACCTTTGCCTGCCCATGATCGAACTGCCCAAAACACGTGGGGCAGATCAAGCACAACAAATCGACCTTCTCTTCGTGCACGGTCTCGAGGAGATCCCGCATCATGTTCGAGGGGATGTCGTCGGACTGGCACGCCTTGCCGCAGCACAAGCTCCAGTTCCGGTGCCGCACGGGAACCGCGCCGACCGCCTCGACGAGCTTCTCGAGCATCGTGGGGTCGTTGGGGTCATCGACCTGCATGATCCTGCTGGGCTTGAGAAGGTGACAGCCGTAGTGAACCGCGATCCTCAGCCCTTCCAGAGGGCGCACCACCGAATCGCGGATGCCTTCGTACCCCACCTCGTCGCGGAGCACCGTGGCGATGTGGCGCACGCGCGCCTTTCCCGCGTAGCGGCGTCCTATTCTCCCCAGCCGTTCGTTGACGCGCGCGCGGAGCTTGTCGTCTTGAAGGAGATGACGCGTCTCCGAGAGCGTCGCCGTGCATCCCGAACAGTTCGTCATGATGTCAAGGTCGAGGTCCTCGGCGAGGCAGAGATTGCGCGCCGCGACGGCGAGCCACGAGACCTTGTCCTTGGACTTGAAGTAGATCGGGTCGGGACAGCACGACGTGCCATCGAGATCCACGATGTCTATGCCGAGACGCGGCATCACGTGACGAATGGCGAATTCCATCGCGGGATACCGTGCGGGAATGAGGCATCCGGGGAAGAACGCAAACCGGGTCGTCGCGACGTGCGACTTCTCTGGAGCATCCTCGCGTGCCGGCGGCGCTTCGACGGGTGGCGCTTCGGTGGGCGGCGCCCCCGTGTCCGCGGCCGTTTCGCCGATCAACGTCTTGATCTCCTCGATCGGTACACCACCCAGAGGCGGCAGACCGAACCTCTCGCGCTGCCGATCCACCGCCGACGACATCGGGACCGTCCGGCCCGTTTGTTCGAAAGTCTCGATGACCTTCTCCACGGCACCCGGGTAGATCCCGCGATCGGCGAGCATGTTCTTGAGCGAGATGATCACCTCGACCGGCTTGACTTCCTGCGGGCAGCGTTCGTGGCAGTTGTAGCAGTTCGTGCACCGCCACAGAATCGAATCCTCGCGGAGCAGCTCGGTGCCGAGCCCGTAGAGCACCTTGAGCATGATCTCCCGCGGGTTGAAGCCGCTCCCGTAGGTCGTGGCCGGACAATCCCCCACGCACGCACCGCACTGATAACAGTAGCTCGCGAGATTGCCTTCGACTTTCCGGGCGAGCTCGCGGCGAAACTCGAAGTCCACGCGGACGACGTCGTCTTCTTTCTCCGGGGCTCCAGACATCACGCGGGTTCCTTTGCCGTCTTCTTCTTCTTGAGGCGGCGGATGCTGTTGGAACGGCACTTAGGACACGAGTGCTCCTTGTCCTCACCTTCGGCGACGGACTCCTGGAACTCGTGTCCGCACATCATGCACCGGAATGTTTCAACGGTCGCTGTCATAGTGTGGTCTCGCTCTCGGTATGCTCCTGCTCGCGAGGCCCCAGGCGGATGTCTCGCGCGCGGCCTCACGCGGCCTCAGGCCGCCGGTGAAATCTCTTCCCTGTCCTCGCGCGGAGCTTTCGGTTTGGGTTTGAGCGCCTTGCGCGCGTGCTCGATTTCCTCCGCGGTCACAGTCTTCCGCAGCTCGTCCATCTGTCTCATGACCCGGGCGAACTTCTGCCCCTCGGCGGCGCTGATCCACTCGAGCTGAAGTCTCTCGGGACGCACACCCGCTTTCTCGAGCTTGTCCCACAAACGGTGGATGCGTTTGACCGTCTCGCGGTTCGCGTTGATGTAATGGCAGTCGGCGTAGTGGCAGCCCGATACGAGCACGACCGGCGCTCCGGAGCGAAACGCCTCGAGCACCATCTCTTCGGAGACCCGTGCAGAGCACATCGTTCTCACCACACGGTTCGAGGCGGGATACGCGATGCGCGAGATTCCCGCCATGTCGCCTCCTGCATAGGAGCACCAGTTGCACGCGAACACGAACACCTTGTCCTGCGGCTTGTCGGAGAGAATCGCTCTCACCTGGGCGATGATCTGATCGTCCGTGAAATGCCGCATGGTGATGGCGCCGAACTGGCACGTCGCCCCGCACGATCCGCACCCGGAACAGGCCGCCTCCACCACGACCGCGACCTCGCCTTTTTTCCACACGATGGCCCCGAAGGGGCACACCTTCGCGCACAGCCCGCACTTCGTGCAGAGCCTCGCATCGATGCGGCTCGTGATCGCTTCGACCTGTATCTCTCCCCGGTTGATGAGAGCGCCGGCGCGCGATGCCGCAGCGCCCGCCTGGCACACCGAATCCTTGATGTCCTTCGGCGACTCGCAGAACCCCGCGAAGAAGACGCCCCGCGTCGGCGCGTCCACGGGTTTGAGCTTCGGGTGCGACTCCATGAAAAACCCGTCGGACGTTTTCGATAGCGTGAGCAATCCCGAGACCTTGGCAAGATCCTCGGGTGGCTGGACCCCGATGGAAAGCACCACCATATCGAGCTCGTGACGTTCCAGCTTTCCGCTCGTCGTGTTCTCCACGGTCACAACGAGGTTCCGCGTCTTTGGATCCTCTTCGATGTCCCCGGGAAGCCCGCGTATGTAACGCGTCCCTGTCTCCTTCGACCGCTGGTACATGTCCTCGAACGATTTCCCGAACGCGCGAATGTCCTGGTAGAAGACGACGTTCTCCGTGTCGGGGTAGTGGTCGGCCAGCAGAAGCGTGTCCTTGATGGTGTTCATGCAGCAGATATTCGAGCAGTACGGCCGCCCGATCTTTGGATTGCGCGAACCGACGCACTGTATGAAACCGATTCTCTTGGGGCGCTGCTTGTCGCTCGGCCGGACGAAATGACCCGCCGTCGGGCCGGCCGCGCAGATCAAGCGCTCGAACTCCATCGAGGTGATCACGTTGTCGAAACGGGCGTACCCGTACTCGTCCATCTCCGTCGGATCGTACACATCGAGACCGATGGCCACGATGATGGCCCCAACCTCGCGCGTCACCACCTCATCTCGCTCGTTGTATTCGATCGCGTTTTTCTCGCAGACCTCCGCGCACTTGCCGCACGCGATGGGATTGTTCCCGAGGCAATCATCCATGTTGAGGATGTACGAAGACGGGACAGCCTGGGGGAACGGGATGAATATCGCCTTGCGCGATGACAACCCCGTCTGGAATTCGTCCGGCTTCGCGACGGGGCACACCTTGGCGCACTCGCCGCACGCGTTGCAGAGGCTCGGATCGACGTAGCGGGCTTTCTTCCGTATCATCACGGTGAAGTTGCCGATGTATCCGGAAACGGCTTCCACTTCACTGAAGGTCAAGAGCTCGATATTTGGATGCCGACCGGCATCGATGGCCTTGGGGCCGAGAATTCATATGGAGCAGTCCATCGTGGGATACGTCTTGTCAAGCTGCGCCATGATCCCGCCGATGGACGGCTTCTTCTCGACGAGCACGACCTTGTGCCCCGCGTCGGCGAGCTCGAGCGCCGCCTCGATCCCCGCCACCCCGCCTCCGATCACCAGCGCGCGCCTCGTGACCGGAACGGCGAGCTCATCCTGAGGGTCGAGAAGCGACGCCTTCGCCACGGCGCTCGCGACGAGGTCCTTTGCCTTGCCGGTAGCCGCGTCCCAATCCCCCGGGTGCACCCACGAACACTGCTCGCGCAGGTTGGCCATCTCCATGAGGTACGGATTGAGGCCGGCTTCGCGGACACACTGCCGGAAGGTCGGTTCGTGCTGCCTCGGCGTGCACGACGCCACAACGACGCGGTTCAACCGGTGCTCGCGGATCGCGTTCTTGATCTCGTTCTGTCCGGGCTCCGCGCACGTGTACTTGTTGCGGACCGCGCACACGACTCCCGGAAGCGTCCTTGCGTACTCCGTCACCGCGGCGCAATCCACGGCGCCGGCGATGTTGAGCCCGCAGTCGCAGATGAAAACGCCGACGCGAACCTCCGCGTCTTTGGTTTTGAGAATCATCGGATGCCCTTCCTCCCGGGGAGATCGCTCCCCGGCGCTTCTACTAACCTGAGACTCCGCCGTTGGAGAGAGACTCCACAACGATCTCGGCGATGTCGCGCATCTCGATCTCGATATCGGACGAAAGATTCGGATCCTTCATCGCGCAGCGAAAATGGATCTGGCACTTGGGACACGCCGTCGCGAGGACTTCGGCTCCCGTCGCCCGCGCGTCGCGAAGACGATCGACCTGGATCTTTTTGGCGAAACGGTCGCAGTTCGACCACGTGCCCCCCGCGCAGCAGACCGCAGCCGGTCCGGACTTGCGCATCTCCACGAGCTCGACGCCAGCGATCCCCTTGAGAACCTGGCGCGGCGGTTCATAGATGCCGAGGTGCCGGCCGAGCCGGCACGGATCCTGAAAGACGACCCGCCGTTTGCCGTCACGTTCGAACTTCAATTCGGCGCGGTGCTGCACGATGAACTCGGAGATGTGGAGCATGCGCGGCGTCTTGCCTTCGAAGAACGGCGCGTAGTCCATCTTCCACGTCCGGAGGCATTCGGCGCAAGATGTCACGAGAATCTCGGCGCCGCTCTCTCGGACGAGCGCGACGTTGTGCCGCGCGAGCCTCTCGAAGTTCTCGCGATCGCCGTTCCACAGGAGGTCGTGCCCGCAGCACCTTTCTTCGGGTGACACGATGGGTGTAAAGTTGAGATAGTTCATGAGACGGACCGCCGCGCGGTTCGCGTCGAGTGTCTTCACACCGAGCTTCTCGAAGAAGGCGTCGAAGTACACCGCGCAGCCGGTCCAGTAGAACACCTGACCCTCTCGCGCGTCTGTCTTCATGCCGCCGGACAACCATTCGAGCCGGTGCTGGGACAGGCCTCCATTGGCCATCATCCTCATCAGTGCCTGGAGGGCTCCGCCGTGCGGGCACTCCATCTGCGTATCCGCGCGGTACGAAATCTCACGCAGCTTTCGGACAAGGTTCGTGTAGTCCACCTGGACGGGGCAGCGGGAATCGCAGAGGCTGCAAGTGAGGCACATGCGGAGATTGCCGCCGGCATCGATCCCGCCGTTCTCTCCCCTGTTGGCGGCCAGCACGTGCCGCCTGGGGCTGTAGTCCCCGCCGGCCCTGGAAATCGGACACGTCGCGGTGCACTTGCCGCAGTCGTAGCACGCCCAGGCTCTCGTCTGTTTCGCCAGATCCGCAGGTCCCGCCATCCGCATCAACTCCGTCTCTCGTCAAGCCACTTCGTTCTTGCTTCGCAGAGGACTCGGTCCCAGCTTGCGGACCTCCTCCGTGAACTCGTTGATCACCTGTGCGAACCGAGCACCCTCGGCGGCGCTGATCCATTCGAGGCGCAGACGCCCCTCTTCAAGGCCGAGGATCCGCACGACGTTCTTCGTGATCTCGAACTGCTCGGCCGCCCGTTCGTTCCCGAAAATGTAGTGGCAATCCCCGATGTGACAGCCGGAGACCAGCACGCCGTCCGCCCCCTTCTCGAACGCGTGAAGGACAAAGCCCGGTTGAATGCGCCCCGAGCACATCACGCGTATCATGCGAAAATGGGGCTGGTGTTGAATGCGCGACACTCCCGCCGTATCCGCTCCCGCGTACGAGCACCAGTTGCACGCGAACACGACGATCCTCGGGTCCCAAATCGTCCCGGCTTCGGCCGCAGCGGTTTTTCCCGAGACCTTCTCTCGCCGGGCGGTTTGTTTCGATCGCTTCCCCGACCGTACCGGCATCACGGCACCTCTTCCGCGAAAAGCGCGTCGATCATCGCGTGGACCTGCCGGTCGGTGAAATGCCTCGACGCGATCGCCCCCGAAGGACACCAGCTCGCGCATGTCCCGCACCCTTTGCACAGCGAGGCGTTGATCTCGGCCGAAAAGAACCCGGGCTCCCTCTCGACGATTTGAGGCGCGTGAAATTGACAAATCTCGACGCACGTTCCGCACGCGCGGCACTTCGTCTCGTCCACCACCGCCACCGCGGGGTCGAGCTTGACCGAGTTGTAGGCCAGAAACACGGACGCCTTCGCCGCGGCCGCCGAGGCCTGGGCCACGGTGTCTACGATGTCCTTCGGCCCCTGCACCGTTCCCGCCAGAAGCACGCCCTCGACGGCGGTCTCCACGGGGCCCAATTCGGGATGACGCTCGAGAAAGAAGCCGTCGAGCCCGACGCTCGTCTTCAGCATGTCATGGAACTTCGCGGTGTCGGGCGCGTTGGGACGCATCCCGGCGCTCAGCACGACGAGGTCCGTCGGCACTTCGAGCTCGCGTCCCAGCAGATCGTCGAAACACCTCACCGCTTCCGCGCGGTCTTTCCCGATGACGAGCGGTTTTGTGTCGGGGGGAATTCGTATGAAGAGGACACCCTTCCCCCGCGCCTCGCGGTACATCTCCTCGGCCCCTGTCGAGATCGTCCGTATATCCCTGTAGAAGATCGTCGTGTCGATGCCTTGATCAGCCAACTGCATGGCCTGTTTGATCGCCGTCGGACAGCAGTAGCGCGAGCATCCCGTGAAACCGGCGGGATCTCGCGAGCCGACACACAGAATGAAGGAAGCGTATCGCGGCTTCACGCCGCCGATCGTCAGATCTTTCTCGGTTTTGAAAAACTCCTCCTCGAGCTCCGCGCTCGTCAGCACGTTCGAGAGTTTTCCCCATCCGTATTCTCCCGACGGATGATACAACTCCGCGCCGAACGCGAGAATGATCGCGCCGACCTTCAACACGTCGCGTGTATTCCCCGTCAACGTGACTTCGAAGTTGCCCACGTAACCGCTGATGCTCTCGACTTCGGTCTCGAGGCACACGCGCGCCCCGCTCGCCGTCAGACGTTTGAGCTTCTCCTCGAGCACATCCGATGCGCTCCGCATGTTCGGATACAGATGCTTTAATGCCGGTGGAGCGAGACGCCCGCCCAGCCGGTCGCGTTTCTCGACGAGCGTCACCGGAAAGCCCTGGGCCGCCAGATCGGTGGCCGCCTGTATCCCGGCGATCCCTCCGCCCACAACCAGGGCTCCCCGCGTCATCGGGGCCTCGCCCTCGTGCAGGGACTCCAGGTGCCGCGCGCGCGCGACGCCCATCCTCAGAAGCGCCTTCGCTTTCTTCTGCGCTTCATCCGGCGCCCCCGCGTGGACCCACGAGCACTGATCGCGTATGTTGACCATCTCGAGGAGGTACGGGTTGAATCCGATGCGCGAGCACGTATCGCGGAAAATCGGTTCGTGCGTTCGCGGCGTGCAGGCGGCAATGACCAGCCGGTTCAACCGATGCTCCTTGATCATCGCGACGAGCTCTTCCTGCCCCGTCGATGAGCACACGAAGAGATTGTTTCTCGCGGCGGACACGTCGGGGATCGACGACGCGTATTCCGTCAGATCATCGATGTCGAGCACACCGGCGATATTGACGCCGCAATGACAAACGAGAACTCCCACACGCGGCGGACCCGAGAGGTCGAGCGGTTCGACCGCGCTCTCCTTCTTCTCGACGCGATGTCCGGTGAGAAAAAACTGGGCGCGCGCCGCGACCGCGGACGCCTGGGCGACGCAGTCCGGGATGACCTGCGGGCCCACCGCGCTCCCGCATACGAAGATCCCGTCGCGCGTGCTGTCGACGGCGGAGACGGCCGCGTCCCGCCGCGCGATGAATCCGTACCGGTCGGTTTCGATGCCGAGGACCTCGGCGAGCTTCACCGCACCGTCGTTCGGCGCCGCGGCGACCGAGAGCACGACGAGATCGGCTTCGATACGGCGCTGCTCGTGCCCGAGAGTGTCTTCGACGAACACCATGAGCGCGTCGGCCCCGGGCGCGCGTTCGACTTTCGAGGGACGCCCCCGGATGTACGTCGCGCTCTGCTCGTCGAGCGATCTGCGTACGAAATCGTCGAACCCTTTTCCGAACGCACGCAGATCCGTATAGAGAATGGTGACTTCTTCGACTTCAGGGTCGTGCTGGCGAACAAGCATCGAGTCTTTGACCGCGTTCATGCAGCAAAACCGGCTGCAGTAGGGCCGTCCGCCTTCGCCTCTCGCCCCCACGCATTGTATGAAAAGGATCCGCTTCGGCGTCTTCATGTCGGAAGGACGCACCACGTGACCCCGCGTGACACCCGACGCGTTCAACATCCGCTCGAACTCCAGGCTCGTCACCACATTCGGAAGCCGGCCGTACCCGTAGTTCCCCAGTTTGCGGGCGTCGAATTCCTGGAAGCCCACGGCGACGAGTATCGCGCCCACGTCGAGTTCGATCTCCTCGGCACGCATATCGAAATCGACCGCATCGACCTCGCAAGCCTTCATGCAGTGGCCGCAAACGAGCATGTTCGCGTACATGCCCTTCTGGTGCTTCTGCACCTTCATCTTGCGGACTCTGTCGAGCCGCTTTTTCTGCTTCTCGCTGAGATAACCCATGAAGTTCAGACACGAGTCGGGGTCGATCACGTAGGTCGCCGGCACGGATTGCGGGAAGGGCCGGTAGATCGCCTTTCGCGCCTTGAGTCCGACGTCGAATTCGTTCCCCGACACCACGGGGCACGAATCCACGCAAATGCCGCAGGCCACGCAGCGGTCCTCGCGGACGAACCGCGGGCTTTTGAGGATCCTGACGCGGAAATCCCCGGTCTCGCCCTCGCAGGCGGTCACTTCCGCGTTGGTGATGACGTCAATTAAAGGATGTCGACCGACATCCATGGCCTTCGGGCCAAGGATTCAGATCGAGCAATCCATGGTGGGAAAAGTCTTGTCGAGCTGGGCCATCCGCCCGCCGAGCGACGGCGACTTCTCCACCAGAGCGACGCGGACACGGGCGTTCGCAAGATCGAGCGCCGCCTGTATGCCCGCGATGCCCCCGCCGATCACCAAGGCGCGTTTTTCGATCGCTGGCTCGCCTGGGTTCCCGATTCTTTCGGGCTCTTGCTGCATTCGCATCATCCTTCGGAGCTGGATCACGCCAGCGTGTATCGACTCTGCTAATCCGACGGACTGGCGGCGGCGGTCGTCTTCGCTTTGCCGCCGGCGCTCCCGTACTGCTCGTCGTAATACGCCAGACCCGCGTCGAAGGCCTTGAGGTTGAGCTCCTCCGTCCCCGGGGGCACCGACGCTTTCACGGCCTCGCGCATGGCGTCGCGTGGAACGATCCCCGTCACTCCCGCGAAAAAGCCCAACATGACGATGTTCTGTATGATCGCACGCCCGAGTGACTCCGCGATGCGTGTCGAGGGCACACCGAAGAGCGGCTGCCCTTCCTTGGGGGTCGGGTGAACGAGCTCCTTCTCGTATATGAGGACGCCTCCATCCTTGAGCTCGTCGCGGTACTTCGTGTATCCCTCCGTCGACATGACGACGAAGATGTCGGGCCTGTGAATATAGGGGTAGAGGACCTCGCCGTCGGAAATCGCGAGCGTCGCGCTGCACGCGGATCCCCTCGCCTCGGGTCCGAAGCTCTGTATCATCGTCGCGTTCTTTCCCCCGTTTATCGCGCACGCACGGCCGATGACATACCCGGACAGCACGACGCCCTGGCCTCCAAAACCGGTGATCCGGATCTCAGTCCTTTCCACGAATCAACCCCCCCTCGGCGGGCATCGGCACGTACCGGTCGCCCATGACTTTCCTGTAGTGGTTGGTCATCAGCTCGAGAAAAGTCGGCCGCTCTTCGTCGACGAAATTCCCGCAGATGATGGCGTCCTGGAAACGGATCGCCACGTCCCGTGTGTCGGCGTCGTGACGGACCTCTGCGCTGTCGTGGTAGAACTGCATCAAGTCGAAACCCGTTCCGATCTTGTTGAGACGGGCGTACAAGGTCGAGCACGGGGCGATCACCTCGATGAAGCGGAATCCCTTTTTGTGAATCGCCTCCTTGATCGATTTCGTGAGCTGACGGACGTGGAGACAGGTCCAACGGGACACATACGTGGCCCCGCAGCTCGCCACGAGGTGCGGGAGGTTGAACGGCGGCTCGAAATTGCCGTAAGGCATCGTTGATGTTCTCGCCGTTTCCGGCGTGGTCGGCGCGTTCTGTCCGCCCGTCATCCCGTAGATGAAGTTGTTCACGAGGATCACGAGCAAGTCCATGTTGCGCCTCGCCGCATGTATGAGGTGGTTCCCTCCTATGCCGGACAGGTCGCCATCGCCGGAGAACACCGTGACGAGGAGCTCGGGCCGTCCCAGCTTGACGCCCGTGGCGAACGGGATGGCGCGGCCGTGCGTCGTGTGAAAACTGTCCAGCTTCATGTACCCCGCGACCCGCCCCGTGCAGCCGATGCCCGACACGATCGTCACCTTGTCGAGATCGACCTCCGCCTCCTGGAGCGCCGTCGCGTAGCACTTGACCACAATCCCGATCCCGCACGTCGGACACCAGATGTGCGGCATCCTGTCCATGCGGAGCAGCGGGCCGATGGGATGTTCCCTTGCGGGAACGTTCTTCTGCTCAGTTCCGTCTTCCACTTTGCTCATTTCGCCGCCTTCAGAATAGCGTTGCAGATGTCCATCGGGTCGTGCACGCCTCCGCCGGCGTGCGGCACCGATACCGTTGCCGCGCGACCCGCGGCGCACCTTTCCACTTCGAGAGCGATCTGACCGCGGTTGATCTCAGGCACGACGAACGCCTTCGCTCGCGCCGCGAGCTCGCGGATCTTCTTTTCGGGAAACGGCCATACCACGATGAGCCGCACGAGGCCCACTTTCGCCCCCTTCTTTCTCGCCAGATCGATCCCCATGCGGGCCACGCGCGCCGTGATGCCGTACGCAACCACGATCACGTCCGCGCCGT
>Ga0315273_10012374_pt1 | contig 10937 bp, 8 predicted proteins | sample YL17G02_0_MG_FD_205753 | JGI IMG/M metagenome (GOLD analysis project Ga0315273, IMG submission 205753) | Sediment microbial communities from Yellowstone Lake, YNP, Wyoming, USA - YL17G02_0 | ecosystem: Environmental > Aquatic > Freshwater > Lake > Sediment | place: USA: Wyoming | collected...
CGCGCCCCCCCGCCCCCGCCCCCCCCCCCCCCCCCCCCCCCCCCCCCCCCCCCCCCCCCCCCCCCGCGCCGAGCGAGAGAGAGAGAGAGAGAGAGAGAAAGAGATGCGGAAGAGATGCGGCGTGCGCAATGAAGAGGAAAAAAACGGCGACTCAACCCCCTCTCCCAGGCACAACCCACGCCCCGCGCCCCGCCTTGCCCTGACACGCACCCATCCCACCACACCACACCACACAGGCCCTGGACGCGGCCGCCGCCCCCAGCCTGGCGGCCGCCGGACCGGCCGCCAGCCGCCGGGCCTGCAGTGCTGCCGCCGCCGCGCTCCGGCCCTGGAATGCCTCCGCTGCGGACGCGGCCGCTGCGGCGCCGCCCCCACCCGAAGACGCGGCGGGCGGCGCTGGTGGGACGGGCGCCACGAGCGCCGCCCCGCCGCCCCCCGCCCGCGACGCCGCCGCCAAGGCCACCCCCGACGACCCCACCACGGCCGCCTCCAGCCTCACCCCGCGCGCCGTCGTCGCCCACCTGGACCGCCACATCGTGGGCCAGGCCGACGCCAAGCGCGCCGTCGCCAACGCCCTGCGCACCCGGTGGCGGCGGCACCGGGTCAGCCCGCCCGCCCTGCGGGAGGACATCATGCCCAAAAACATTCTCATGGTCGGCCCCACGGGGTGTGGCAAGACGGAGGTCGCCCGCCGCCTGGCCAAGCTCGCGTCCGCGCCCTTCATTAAAGTGGAGGCCACTAAGTTCACGGAGGTGGGCTTCCATGGGCGGGACGTGGACCAGATCATCCGGGACCTGGTGGACAATGCGATCGCGCTCACCAGGGAACGGGCACGGGTTCGCGCGCGCGCGTCCGTGGCGTCCGCGGTCGAGGCGCGCCTGCTGGCGGCCCTGTGCGGGGAGGCCGCGGGGTCGGCCACCCTGGACACCTTCCGCGCCCTCTACCGCAGTGGCGCCCTGGACGACAGGCGGGTGGTGCTAGACCTGCCCGCAGGGCTGGGCGGCGGCGGGAACGGCGGCACTGCTCGCGGCCCGCCCACCCCGTCCTCCAATCTCCCGCCCGGCCTGTCGTCCATGGACTCCTCCGGCGGCGTCCCGGCCGCCATGGCCGAGGTCATCGCCCGCGTCGACCGCCTGGTCGGCGGCCGCGGCGGCGGGCTCGTGGGCGGCGGCGGTGGCGGCGGCGGCGGCGGGTCCTCCTCCCGCACGGAGCGGCGGGAGCTGACCATCGGCGAGGCCCGCCCGCTGGTGGAGGAGGCGGAAGCCGACCGCCTGGTCAGCCCGGACGACGTCCTGCGCGAGGCCTTGGCCACCACGCAGTCCGACGGCATCGTTTTCATTGATGAAATCGACAAGATCGTGGTCGCGTCCGACGTGGCACGGTACGGCGCGGACGCGTCCTCCACCGGCGTCCAGCGCGACCTGCTGCCCTTGCTGGACGGCAGCATCATCCCCACCAAGTACGGCCCCATCAACACCGAGCACATCCTGTTCATCGCGAGCGGCGCGTTTCACACCTGCAAGCCCTCCGACATGCTGGCGGAGCTGCAGGGGCGGCTACCGATCCGGGTGGAACTCAAGGGCCTGAACGCGGCCGACTTTTACCGCATCCTGACGGAGACGGAGTCCAACCTGCTGACCCAGCAGGCCGCCCTGCTGGCCACTGAGGGCCTGGACCTGGAATTCACGGACGCCGCCATCCGGGAGGTCGCCCGCATCGCGGAGGAGGTCAACACGGCGGTCGACAACATCGGCGCCCGCCGCCTGCACACAATCATTGAGCGGATTTTGGAGGAAGTCAGTTTTGATGCGCCCGAAACGGCAGCCGCGGCTGTGGGTGGGGGCGGGGGTGGGGGTGCGGCTGCGGCTGCGCTCGCGCCCCGTGCCAAGGTGGTCGTGGATGAGGGGATGGTGCGGGACCGGCTAGCCAGCCTGCTGGAGAAACAGGACCTGAGCCGGTTCGTGTTATGACGTGGGGAATGGAATGGAGAGTGTGGAGTGAAGAGAGGCGACGGAGAAGGTTGACTTTTTTTTGCTTTTTTTCACTTTCTCCAACCCTCCTACCCCTTGCGCGGGCCCAGGTAGTGCGCAAAAAACTTGGCGAGCGCCTCCTCATACTCCAGGCCCCCGTCGGGCGAGGCCAGCGTGGCCACCACGCTCTCCCGGTCCGCGCAGGCGGTGTACCAGCGGATGAGCCTGCCGCACCGGGCGGGCAGTTCGAAGCCGGTGCGGGCCTGCAACTCAAAGAGGCGCAGGAAAAAGGGGATGATGGCGGCGTCTGCGATCGAGAAGTGTTCGCCGCAGTAGAAGGGGCCGTTCGCGTCGGCCCGCTCCTCCAGCCACTCGATCGCGGCCAGAAGGGCGGCCTTGTCCGCCTTCTCGGCCTCGGGCGTCTGGCCACCGCGCATCAGGCGGTAAAAGGGCGGGACGAACGCGTCGTCGGTTTTGCGGCAGGCGAGGCGGGCGGCCGCCCGCGTCGCGGGGTGTGGGGGCAGCAGGGAGGGCGCACTCTTGGGCGCGAAATCCTCCAGGAACTCCAGGCACACCAGGGACTCCGGGATGACGTGCGTGAGCGCGTCCTCCCGGTACAGGAGCGTGGGCACCTTGCCCTCGGGGTGCAGGGCCGTGAACCAGGCAGGCTTCTGCCCCCTGTCCACCGGGATTGCCCACTCGCCGCGCGCGTTCTTGACGGCCGCCTCGACGGGCGTGTACGGGATGCCCTTCTCGTTCAGGGCGATGAGCACGCGCTGGGCGTAGGGGCAGACCCTTGCATGCGACGGGGAGAGAGAGGGGAGAGAGGGGGGAGACGGCGTGAGGGGGGGGGGGGGGTAAAGTCGCGGCGGGCGTACGGCGCGGGGGGGAGGGGCCCGGCGAGCGCGCTCGCTGCTGCTCCGTTTTGGGAAGCCCCCTTTTTTGCTTTGTCCTTTTTTAGACCCGCCGGTGCACGGCCTCCCAGCCCGCACACCGCACGTGCAAACACAGGGAGTGCGTCTGGTGTCACGCACAGCCTGATGGGCGTGGGTGCGCCAGGGGGCACAGCCTCAAAAAGGAAAAGAAAAGGCGCGAGACCGCGCTGGCCGTTGAGAGAGCGCATCTCTCATCTCACCAGCTCGTCACCAGGGTCAGCTTGTCGGTGATGACGGGGCCGGTATCGGTAGAGGTGGCCGTGGTTGACATGACAGGGCCGTGTGTGTGTGTGTGTGTGTGTTTGTGTGTGTGTGTGTGGTGCGTGGAGGTGTGTGCGCGCGTGCGCGGGCGGGGAAAGTGTGAACAGAAAAAAAAAGAGGGAGAGGTCTCTTTTTTCGTCCGTCGCCTAGGTTGTTTTGGACAACACACGCACACTGAGTGCATATCTTTTTACACGTGCGCGCGCGCCGGCCGCCCCGCGCGTACACACCACCAGGTAAGGGTCGGGGGCAGAAGAGAGGGCCTTTCGGCAACTCAAAACCACCTCTCATCAAACCTTCCCACCAGGCAGCACAGCACAGCGCGCGTGGCACAGCCATCATGCCCCCCACACTGGGGAGGGCGTCCGGGGGCGCCTGTTGCGCCCCGGGCTTTCAACGCGCACGCAAACACACAGTCTCTCTCTTTTATACTCGCTTCGCACACAGGGGGAATTGTCATTAAAGTTTCAGGGAGAGGGACAAAGGGGGGAAATTCTGAAAGTAGGGGGGAAAAGGAGGGGGGACAAGTCCAATTTTTTCGGCCCTGCTGCGCCCCGCCCGCCGCCAGTTAAGGAATGAATAGGGTGGGGGGCAGCCGCACACACACACACACGCACTCGCATTCCCACATTCCCCCCGGGAAATGGCCGGGCAGGAAGGGAGAGAGTGCGGGCAGGGCCCACCCCAACCAAAACCAAAACCACCAGGCGCGGGCGGGGGGAATCTGATGGGTGGGGGTGGGGGGGGGTGGGGGGGGGGGGGTAGGAAAGGTACAAGAAGGGGGAACGCGCCGCGGCTTCGACACACACACCACGCCTCGTACAGGCGCAGGGAGGGTGACGCAGACCGGCGCGCGCAGTACAAACAAACACACAAACACACGCACAAACAAGTATAAAAGAAAAAGAGGCGCGCACGCGGGTCGAGGTCGAGGTCAAAGGTTTTCTCAACCTGCCTCCCTCACCAACGCCCCCGCCGCGCGCAACAGCAACGACCCGCCCCCCCCCACACACACTCACATGTCCGCCCGCCGTCCCTGCTTCTCACCCGCGCCCGCGCCCGCACCCCCCCCCCCCCCCTCCTCCTCCCCCCCGCCCCCGGGGGGCGGAACACCAAACCCCATCGCCAGGTACTCGCCGCGCAGCTTGCGGAAGGCGGTCTGTGGCAGGTCTGCGCGCACGGACACCTCCCGAGCCAACATGTCCGGGCGCAGGCCCTCCACCATGGCCTTGTCCTCGCCCAGGATGCGCAGCATGGCTTTCCGGGCCAGCCCATCCCACAGCCCCCAGTTGAAGGCGCCCGTCGGGTCGGTCCCCAGGCGGCGGACGAGGGCGAAGCGGTTCACGGTGACGCCCGGGCGGACGGGCACCGTGTTGACAAAGGTGGTGAAGGACAGGCCACCGCCAAGGGTGAAGGAGATGACAGACGTGGAGGGCAGGTTGGCGCGGGCGGTGACGTGCACCTCCGGGACGACGCTCCACGCCCAGAGCGGGGAGACGGCCTTGTTGTGGAGGGCAAAGGTCGCCGTCACCCCGTACGCGTCGGGCTCGACGTGCATGCCCCGGATCTCGGGCTTGGCCTGGTTGCCAAAGGTGTCGGCGTGGAGGTAGTGGATCTAGAGAGAGAGAGGAGGAGGGAGGGGGGGTGGGGGTGGGAGAAGGGAAAAAAGAGAGGATGGAATAGATGGAGACAGATAAGGCATGCGCGCGCACTCGGGTGGCCACCCTACCCCCCACCCGACCCCGTCTCACTCCCCTCCCTTTTCTCGCCCTACTCACGTGCGCCATGTCGATCGCATTCTCAAACACGCCCCAGTGGTCGCACTGGAACTCGATCTCCCCGTACACGGCCTTCCAGCCGGGGTCCTCCAGCTCCGGCACGGACGGGATGGGCGGCCGCTCGGAGTCGGGGAGGTCCGAGCTCCCGTAGAACAGCCAGACGAAGCCGCCGCGCTCGACGACGGGGTAGGTGTCGACCAGGCGCTTGTGCGGCCACTCGCCCGCATGCTCGGCGGCGGGGACGGAGCGTAGGGTGCCGGTCCCGTCAAAGGCCCAGCCTGTGGAATGAAATTATGTATCGGAAATATGAGTTAAGGGGTGGTTGTTTTTTTTGTCCAGTCCATCCCCCACCATCCACCCCCTCTCTCTCTCCCTCCCTCCCTCCCCGTCGCCCGTCCCTTACCGTGGTACGGGCACACCACGCAGTCGTGGCCCTCCACCTTGCCCACCCACCCCTGGTGCAAGGGCGCGCCCCGGTGGGGGCAGACGTCGTGGAGGGCGCGGACGGTCCCAGCCGAATCCCGGAACAGGGTCAGCTTCTCGCCCAGTAGCTCGACGCCCACGGGCTTGTCCGCGGGGACGGCCTCCGACAGGGCGGCCGCGTACCAGAAGTTTTTTAGGTACGCCTGCCGCCCCGCCAGCTCCTTGGCCCGGGCGGCCAGGGGCGCGGGCAGGGTGGCCGGGTCGAGGGCGCCCGGTGCCAGGCCCCTGCGCGCGCGGCGGGCGGCCAGGTCGCCCTCCGAGGACGGCGGGTCCGCGGGCGAGGTGACGCGGGGCCCGGGGGCGGGGCGGGGCAGGGTGATGGCCCCGCCGGCCAGGGTGGGCGGGAAGGCGGCGTGCGGGGCGGTCGTGGTGGGCGGGGCTTCAAGGGTAGCGGTCGCCGCGAAGGACGCCTGCTGGGGGGTGGTTGGCGACAGCTCATGGCCCGCCGCCGCGGCGCCAGCGGTGGCGGCCGCCTTGCCGCCCACCAGGCGGGTGGCCAGGGCGCCCAGGTGGACGGGGGCGATCTTTTTGGCGAGGGTGACCTGGGCCTCGACCGCGCGAGCCTGGGCGTGGAGGGGGAGAGGGGGAGGCGTGAGTTGGTGTGGCGTCGCGGGGCGCCCGCTGACCGCGCGCGCTGCTCCCTCTCTCTTGGCGCCCGAAACAGGCGCATCCAACCCGCGTCGCAAACACCTGCCCACGCCTCGCCACGCCCCGCGACCCACGCCACTGCGTATTGCAACGGTCTGGCGAGGCATCCGGAGGCCAATGCGAAATGCGGAGGCAGGGGAAAAGGGGGTGGCGGGGCTTGCCTCGAGACTTTGTGCTCGCAATTCGCGCTCTCCCATGCTGCCCCTCCTCTCTCTATTTTTTCCTCCCCGCCCTACTCACCGCCGCGGCCGTGTCGTCCGGAAACCGGTTCAGGACGGCCGTCACCGCAAACGCCTCCGCAATGTAGAACAGGGCCCAGGCGCCGCTGGGATGGGTGGGGAGGGGAGAGAGAGAGGGAGAGAGGGGGGCGCGTGAGAGAGAGAAAAGGAGGCGGGTGTCCCCGCGTCGGGGCGCGTGCGTGCGAGGGAAAAAGGGCTCGCCCATCACCTCCCTCTCTGTTTACTCACATGGCCACCGCGTGGTCGCCCACGTACGCCGGCTTAATGCTGGAGAGCAGGTGCGGCACCAGCTCGGCGAGCGGGGTGGTGGTGGAGGCCGCCCAGGCGCTGGAGAACTGGAGAGGGAGGAGAGATTGGGAACGGAGGAAAAGTCGTCGTCGTGAGCGCGCCTCTGGTCGGGGCTTTTTCGTTTTGCGGGGGCGTTCGTCTGACGCGCTCAGGGCACGACGCAATAAAACCCGCCCCTCACGAGTTTACCAGGCACCCCTGCCAGGCGTGTGGGCGAGGTTGGTGGGCGACGAAGCAGGGGGAAGCCAGGCTGGCGCGCATGGCGCGGGATGTGACGGGGCGGGGCGCACCCGGCCTGTCTGTCCACGCGCGCGCGTTTGTCTTTTGTTTGTGTTGCATACCTTGATGCCCACGTGTACCGCCTCGAAGAGGGCGCCCGCCGACACGCCCAGCAAGAAGGAGCGCAACAGGGGCTCCAGAAAGAAGGTCGACTCGTCGGGCGGCGGCGGGGCGGCGACAGCGAGCGTGCGAGGCGACGATGAGTGGTCGCTGTGCTGGTGGGGCCGGGCGGCCCGGGCAGCTACGGGGCGCCGCGCGGGCGGGCCCGGCCGCGTGTGCCGGGGCTGGGCGGTGGCGGTGGTGGGTGGGGCCAGGGCGGCCGCACGCCGGGTCGGCGCCAGGGTGGGTGCGGGGCGGAGGGAGAGGGCGGGCATGGTGGTGCAAAAGGGTGAGGGAGAAGGCGGGGTTGGTTGAAAGAAAGAGTGAGGGCGCCCGACATCAACAAAAACACGCTCCGTAACCACCACACCTCACCGCTCTCTTTCCTTTTCTTCTCACGCCGCGCGCGCACATAATGCCCTGCCCGCCTCTCCTTCCTCCCACCCCTGGACCCACCTGGGCCGCGCCCGCGTCGGCCTCCGCGACGAACCACCGCCACACACCCCGCCTCCCTCACCTCCCCTTTTCGGCCGCCTCCCTCCTCGCCCGCGCCGCGGGCGCCCTGGACTCAGCGGCGGACGCCCTCCTGCTGGCAGGCGAGGCACCCCCACAGACTGGCGGAGGAGAGATGACTGGCGGTGGTGGGGCAGGAGGGGGCGGCCCACCGCCCGCCGGGGCGCGCGCCCGGGCCCCTCAGCGGGAAGGCTGCCCGCCCGGAGGAGCGGCGGGCGGCGGCGCGGAGGAAGGCGGGGGGGCTTGCAGCGACGCCGCCACCCCCTCCTCTCCCTGCTCCACCTGCTGCAGCGCTGCCGGCAGCGATGAGTCAGGCGCCAGCGGGTCGTCACCGGCCGCCCACCCCGCCTGCCGGGCCTCCAGCGCGGGCACGGAGGAGGGGGGGGCAGAGGCGACCGCCGCGACAAAGGCGGCGGCCGCCTTTGAGGCCGCCGCCGCCGCGGCCGCCGCCCCGCGCGCCCGGGTGCTGGCGGCCGCGGTGGGGTTGGTGAGGGAGGCAAAGGCGGTGACTGGCGGTGGTGGGCGACGGGCCGGGCGGCGGGTGGGCACAGCGGTGGTGGCGCCTCCCCAACCAACCACCACCCCGCTGCCGCTGCCCCTCCTCCTGGTGGTGGCCACATCCGCCGGCCACGCCCGCCGTCGTCGCCAGCGTTGCCTGCGCAACACGCCTCCCGTCAACTTGACCGCCAAAGCAACTTTGCTCGGCGCCCGGCGGGCGTGGGAGGTGGCGGGAGAGCTCAGGGCGGCGCGGGCGGCGTGTGAGGAGGGGTGGGGAGGAGGCGTGGTGTGAACAACGAGCGCGAGAGAGAAAAAAAATACTCTGAATTGGCTATCTGTCTCCCGCCCCCGCGTGAAGCGACTCGTTTTGTTTTATTTTATAAGCTTCACCCGGTGGCAAGCGGCACACACAGAGAACGCTCAGTCGTAGAGAGGCTCAGAAGGAGAGGCTCTACTTCTCTTGCGCTCGCGCGCCCTCATTTTTCAACCTCGACACCCCCCGACGTGCCGGCCCCCATGCCCTCCCCTCCACCTCCCCCCGTCACCCTCGTCATTTTTGACATGGATGGCCTACTCCTAAATGTTGAGACCATCGTCAACGAAGCGGCGTCATCTGTGCTGGCTGCCCTGGACCTGGACCCGCCCGCGCTACTCACGCCGGCCGCCCTGGCCGCCGCGCGGGGGCGCCGCCCGCTCGACGCCTGGCAGGCAACGGCGGACGCGCTCGGCCTGCCGCCGGCCATTGCAGCGGCAGACCTGCTGGCCTCCTCCGAAGCCTTGTTGACTGCGCGGTGGGGCACGTGCGCGCCCATGCCGGGCGCGGTGCGCCTCGTCACCCACCTGAAGCGGGCGGGCGTGGACATCGCGCTCGCGACGTCGACCCCCCGGGCGACGTTTTCCAAAAAGACGGGCCCGGGGTCCGCCTGGGCGGCCGCGTTCGCGGAAGCGGGCTTTCCCGCCGTTGCGGCATCGTCCCTGTGGTCTTGCATCGTGTGCGGGGATGATGCGGTCGTCAAGGCGGGCAAGCCCGCGCCCGACGCGTTCCTGGCCGCGGCCGCCGGGTGCGGGGGAGGCGGGCGCCTGCCTGGGTGCTGCCTGGTGTTGGAGGACGCCCCCGCGGGCGCGCAGGCCGCGGTGGCGGCCGGCATGCGGTGCGTCGTGATCCCCTCCCTGCCAGCCTCTGAAGCGGGGGCGTACCCGCCTGTCCTCGGGCTGGACGGCGCCGCAGGAGGCGGCGGTGTCACGGAAAGCCTGCCCTCGTTGTTCGCTTTTGATCCGGCCGCCTATGCCCTCCCGCCCTTCACTGACGCCCTGCCCGCTGGCCGAATGACCGCCATCCCGTTTTGGCCGGGCCCGAGCGCGTTCCGGCTGCGCGGCACCGTCGTGAGGGGCTTCGGGCGCGGGTCGGCCAGCCTGGGTATCCCGACCGCCAACCTGGACGCCGCGGCACTGCTCCCCCTCGCGGACGCGGTCACTGGCGTGTACGCGTGCTGGGCCTTCCTCACGCCCGGCCCGGCCTGCCCAACAGGGGCGGGCACACCCTGGCCCGCCGTCGCGTCCATCGGGTACAACCCCCAGTTCCAAGAGGAGAATGCGCGGGCGCGGGGTGTGGCGCAACCCCAGCGATCCGCGGAGCCGTGGCTCCTTGCACCCCCAGGCGCTCTGCCTGCCACTTTTTACGGCGCCGGCCTGCGCCTCCTGGTTGTCGCCTACCTCCGCCCGGAGGCCCGGTTTGAAGGGCTGGACGCCCTGATCGCCCAGATCCACGCGGACGCGGACGCGGCGCGGGCGGTGCTGGCGCACCCGGCGCTGACAGGGGCGAGCGAGGATGAGTTTTTTAATGATGATTGACTGAAAACAAAAGGGAGACCCTTTTTTCTATCCCTCTCTCTTCTCTCCGGGCTCTTTCTCCCCTGGCGTCCCCTCACAACGCCGCCGGCCGCAGCTTGGAGTTGCCGTACCCCCGCGGATGGTCATCCTTCCAGGCATCCATGCGGCGGGCGGCGTCCAGGCGGGGCCCGCCGTCGCCCTCCAGGCCGTCCTCGTCATCACTCCCCGCGCCGGCTTTTGCCGCGGCCTCTGCGCGCGCGCTCGCGGCCGACCGCGCCATCGCGCCCGCCACCTCCTCATCCGCCTGCTGGGCGAGGCTCTTGGTGGGCAGGATGTGGGACGGGCGGAACACTTCAGCCGCCACGCGCGCCCGGTCGGCGTGGGAGGAGGCGATGGCGGAGAGGGCGGCCGAGGACACGCCGCCCGCGCCCGCCCCGAGCGCCGAGGCCGGGGTGAAGCAGGGGCGGGCGTCGGCCGACGCGGCCACCCGGCCACCGCCCCGGCCGGCCAGGCCGTCTGCGGCGGCTCGTAGGGCGGCGACAACGTCCGGCGGCGGGCCGGCAGCAGACCGGTCGGTCAGCGCGCGGGCCCGCTCCGAAGGCGGCAGGCGGGCGGCAGCGCGGAGGAGGGCGGTTTCTACCGCGGCCGCCGCCAAAGCGTCCGCCGCCGCCAGCGCGGCCAGGCGGACCTCCACGGTAACCGCCGCGTGCTCGTCTGCCGGGTCGGCATCGCCGACCGAGGTGGCCAGGCGGGCCCGCAGCTCGGCCGCCTGGGCGGCCAGGGCCTTGCGGGCGCGGAAGGCCGCGACCTTGGCCGCCCGGCGCGCGGCCGGGTCGGGCCCACCAGCGTCGGCGGCGGCGCGTCCACCCTCTCCATCCTCATCCTCCTCATCCTCATCCCCTGCCGGGCCGGCCAGCGCGTGCCGGGCTTCAGGAGGGAGCAGGCCTAGCAGGCGGACGGAGCTGAGGAAGCGGCGGTGCTCGGCGGCCGCGGACGCCAGGGCGGCCGCGCGGGCGGGCGCGTCGACCGCCGGCCGGAGCGGTGGCGGGGGGTGCCGCCCAGGCGCGCCGCGCGCTGCCTCCCCGCGCACCACCCCCGCCCCCACCGCCCGCGCGG
>Ga0315273_10012375_pt1 | contig 10937 bp, 10 predicted proteins | sample YL17G02_0_MG_FD_205753 | JGI IMG/M metagenome (GOLD analysis project Ga0315273, IMG submission 205753) | Sediment microbial communities from Yellowstone Lake, YNP, Wyoming, USA - YL17G02_0 | ecosystem: Environmental > Aquatic > Freshwater > Lake > Sediment | place: USA: Wyoming | collected...
TTTCTCAGCGATCCTCTACGAGAACCTCTCCGGCGCCGCGGGGGCGCTGGGGACCCTCGCCGGCACTTTCGCGGGCGGCGCGGCGAGTGGGGAGAACAAGGGACTGGCCGAGGCGTTCTCGGCCTTTGGAGCGTCCGCGGCCGGGCCCTCGCTGTTCTGTGCCTACAGCGAGCCGGATCGCATCGTCCTCGCCGGAAGCAGCCCGGCCACGATGATCAGCGACATGGTGAGCCTGCTCACCTTCGGCGGGCTGGCGCAACATGGCCCGCCGGCTTCGCCTCCGGAGGCGCAAACAGAGCGGTGACGGATAGCAGGCCTTCCCTCGAGGGTCCTCCGCTCGTCGAGCTCGACGGGCTGGAGGTGCGCTTGGCCGGGCGGGAGGTCTTGCGCGGCTTGACGGGCACCCTCCACGGCCGGGCGATCGGCTTGCTCGGCCCCAACGGCGCCGGCAAGACGACCCTGCTCCACACGATCCTCGGGTTCCATTCTCCTCATGCCGGGACCGTGCGCGTGCTCGGGCGCGACATCCGCACCGAGGCCCGTGCCGTCCGGTCCCTTCTCGGCTACATGCCCGAGAACGACGCGTACATCGCGGGCATGAGCGCCGTCAGGTTCCTCCGGCTGATGGGCGAAATTTCGGGCCTGCCCCGGGCCGCGGCAATCGAACGGGCGCACGATGCGCTCTTCGCCGTGGGACTCGGCGAGGCCCGCTACCGGAAGCTCGAGACTTTTTCTCTCGGAATGAAGCAGCGGGCGAAGCTCGCCCAGGCCCTCGTCGCCTCTCCGCGGCTCCTGCTGCTCGACGAGCCGACCAATGGACTCGACCCGCCGTCGCGGCAGAAAATGATCGACCTCATCCGCCAGCTCCGCCGGGCGGAGGGGGTCAGCATCCTCCTCTCCTCGCACCTGCTGCGGGACGTGGAGGAGTGCTGCGACGAGGTCCTCGTGCTCCATCAGGGGCGCATCGCAGCCCAGTGCGACCTGGAGGCGGAGCGGCGTCGCAACATCCGGCTGTTCGAGCTCGAGCTGCGCGGCGATGCGGCCGGGTTCGCCGAGGGGCTCGGTAAACTCGGGTGCGAGTGTGCGCGGGAGGGGGAACGCCGGCTGAAGGTCGTTCTGCCGGAAGGGATGGGCGTCGAAGCGATCTACCGGCTGGCGGGGGAGCGGTCGGTGCAGTTGCGGCGCTTCCATGCCAAGCGGGACTCGCTCGAGGACATCTTCTTCCAGGCCGTGGGGGAGACCCGTGGCGGTCGCTGACCGGACCTGGAAGCCCTACGCGGGGCCCTTGACCCGCCCGCGGTGGCGGTTTCTCGTGCTGCCGCGCCACGCCTGGCAGGAGGTGTTCGCCTCGCGGATGTTCGGCTTGTTCTTCGCCCTGTGCTTTTTCGTACCCGTGATCTGCGCCGGGCTCATCTACATCAGGCACAACGTCAGCGCGCTGGCGGCTCTGAACGTGGTTCCGACGAGCTTGCCGGAGATCAACGCGCGGATGTTCCTCGCCGCGCTGACCCTGCAGGCTCAGTTCGGGTTCCTGCTCGCGTTCCTTGTCGGACCGGCGATTGTCTCCTCGGACCTGCGAAACAACGCCCTGCCGCTCTATCTTTCCCGGCCGTTGTCGCGGGGCGAATACGTTCTGGGCAAATTCTGCGTCCTGGCGATCCTGCTGTCGGCCATTTCATGGGCTCCGTTCCTGCTGCTGTTCGCGCTGCAGTCGGCGCTCGCGGACCCCGGGTGGATCGCGGCAAACGCGCGGATTGCGCCTGCGATCCTGGCCTCCTCGCTGGCATGGCTGGTTTTTCTGTCGCTTCTGACCCTCGCCCTATCCGCATGGATGCGCCGGGCGGCGACGGCGCGGCTGATGATGGTCTTCGTGTACATCGTGCTGGCGGGCCTCGGCAACGCGGCCAACAAGGTCCTCGACACGCGGTGGGGAGACCTGCTGGACATCGTGAAGGTCTACAAAACGATCTGGGCCGGGGCCTTCGGACTCGGCGACGTGGCCGACCTGCCCGTGGCCGCGGCGTGGGCGATGCTCGGGGGGTTCTCCGGGTTGTCGCTCCTGCTGTTGTGGCGCAAGGTTCGCGCGGCGGAGGTCGTCCGGTGACGGGTCCGCCGGTTCGGAGCGGGGATGCGCCCCTCGAGATCGTGTTCGAGGACGTGTCGAAATTCTACGGCGAAGTGCTCGGCGTCAACCGTGTGACGCTCACGATCCGCCCCGGGATCACGAGTCTCGTCGGACCCAACGGGGCGGGCAAGAGCACGCTGATGAGCCTCATGACGGGACTGTTGCGCCCGACGAACGGGCGCGTCCGGGTCCTCGGCCGCCCGCCCTACGACGCGGAGCTGATGCGGCAGGTCGGCTACTGCACCCAGCACGATTCATTCCCCCCCGGGCTGACGGGCCGGCGGTTCGTCGAATCCGCCCTGGCGCTGCACGGGATGCCGCGCTCGGAGGCCCGCCGGCGGGCGGGGGAGGCTCTCGAGCGAGTCGGCCTGACGGGGGCCGCCGACCGGCGGATCGGCGGTTACAGCAAGGGCATGAGGCAGCGGGTGCGGCTCGCCCACACCATCGCCCACGATCCGCTCATCACGGTGCTCGACGAGCCCCTCAACGGGCTCGACCCGATGGCCCGGGCGGAAGTGATCGCGCTGCTTCGAGACAAGGCCGCCTCGGGCGGATTCGTCATCGTCTCCAGCCACATCCTCCACGAGGTGGACGCGCTCTCCGACCGAATCGTCATTCTCGACGGTGGATGCGTCATGGCCGACGGGGAGATCCATACGGTCCGCGGCGAGATTCGCGCCCACCCGCTGCAAGTGCTGATCCGCTGCAACCGTCCCGACCTGCTGGCCGCGAGCGTCCTGGCCCAGGATCACGTGGTCGAGGTGAAGATGCACGCCGACCGGCGGGGCCTGCTTGTTGCGACGCGCGACGCCGACCGGTTCTACCTGCTGCTCAACCGGGTCGCGCTCGAAGACGGCATCGGAATCGAATCCGTCACGCCCGCCGACGACGACGTCCACGCGGTCTACCGTTATCTGGTCGGCGGGGACGGGGAGCCATCATGAGCGGAGTTTACGGGGCCGTCATGAGCCTCCCTCGTGGAGCCGACATGAGCCAGCCTCAAGAAGCGGAACGGCGATGAGGCTTCCCTCATCGGCCGAGGCGGTCGAGGCGGTGCAGGCGGTGCGGGAAGCGCCGTGGAGCCTGTGGTCGCGGCAGTTGAGGGCGATCCTCGCCCTGGAAGCGCGGAAGATGACCTCCGGCCGCCGGGCCGCCTTTCCGGCATTCCTCGCGCTGGCGCCCGTGCTGTTGTTCTCGATCCGCCTGGGCGTCCTGTCGCTTATGAATGCCGGCGCCCCCACCAACCCGGAGATGGCGAGCCAGGAGTTCGCAAACTTCTTCCAGACCGTTCTGCTGCGGCTCGTCGTCTTCTTCGGGTGTGTCGCGCTGTTCACGGCGCTGTTCCGCGGCGAGGTGCAGGAGCGGACCCTTCACTACTACTTTCTTTCCCCGGTGCGCCGGGAGGTCCTCGTCGCGGGCAAGTACCTCGCCGGCCTTCTCGCGACGATCGTTCTTTTCTGCGGATCCGTGGGGCTCTGCTACATCCTGTTCTTCGCGCCGTTCGGCCGCGCGGCGGTCCTGGAGCACCTCCGCGGGGGCGGGCTCGGGCATCTCGGAGCGTACCTTTCCGTCACCGCGCTGGCCTGCCTGGGTTACGGCGCCGTGTTCCTCGCGCTCGGCCTGCTTCAGAAAAACGCGGTCGTGACCTCCGTCGGCGTCCTCGGCTGGGAGTCGTTCAATTTCATGATGCCGCCCCTCGTGAAGAAGATCAGCGTCGTGCATTACCTCCAGTCGCTCTGCCCCGTCCCGGTCAACGAGGGCCCACTCGCCCTGATCGCCCAGCCGACCCCGCCGCGGTTCGCGATCCTCTGCCTGGTGGTCGTCGCAACCGCCCTACTCGTCCTCGCCGCCTGGCGGCTGCGGCGCGTCGAGGTGCTCTACACCGGGGAGTAGCCTCCCCACCTTCCGTCTACTGCGCTGCGCCCGCGGGGGTTTGCTCCCGCGCCGCTCTCCGAAAGAGCCCGGCTGACGTGAGCCACAGCGCGACGAAGAACCCCGTCAGTATCAAGGTGTAGCCGAATCCGGCGATCAGGGCGATCACGGCTACCAAAGCCTGAGCGAGTGCCGTCGCGACCAACGCGCGTGCCATTCCATGTGGCTGGAAGCGCGCGATGATGGCACCGATGATCCCGACGGCGAGTACTCCGCCATACATCAAATTGGCGGGGTTATTCTCAGTCCCGATGATGCCAACGGCAAGGTTCATCCAGACGAGGATGAATGCTGCCGCGAGCGCAACGCCGACGGCGGCTCGGGAGGCTTTGTTCCCCGTGACCCTCGCTGCGAGCTCGTAGGTGCCGCAGGCGCCGACCAGCATGGCGCCGAAGACAGCGAAATCGGCCAGGTCCCAAACCACTTCTCCGGTGAACTGCATCGCCAACAAAGGCAGCAGCAGTATGAGCGCTGCGGTGCCCCAGACGGCAATTCTCCAACGGTTTCCGTGCCGTCCGCTACCGTTGTCCGTGTTTTCTGCCATTGCCTTGCCTCCGTCCAAAAGTGTAGCTTCAATCCTCCCTCGGGCATGTGAAACAAAAAATGGCGTGATGTGAAGCCAGGAAGAAGTCAGCTCGCGGCACGCAGGTTATCTGGTCGCCGCAGACGCGGTAGAACGAATCTCGCGGCCTGGCCATTGATGTCGTGGTCCTGAAGGTCGGGATTGGCGTGCCAGTCGACAAGCGCCCGGGTCGCTTCGAGGCGACCGGTCCGGGCGGCCCACATCAGGGGTGCCCAGCCGAATGGGTCGAGCGCGATCGGTGCGGGTGGAGAGTCTCATCGGGCCTCCTCGAGCGCGTTCAATCGTGCCCGTCGGGAGCCGGGGCTGGCCTGCCGCCCGGGCAGGCACTTCCGGCTCGTTCGATGTTCAAGATGCCGTTTCGGGGGAGGGAAGTCCTGAGGGAAATCTGAGCAGTGGGTGAGGAGTCCATGAAAGCATGCGGGACCGGCGAAAAACCGCTCCGAGTGCCCGGGTCCTTCACAAAGAATCCGGGCGAGATCAGCGCGGCCGGTGCGTCAGGCCGCAGGGGAGTCCGAAAGCCGGCGATCGTCGGCTCGTCGCATTGCCTCGCGTCAGGGGTAGGCGCCCCTCCGGGTCATAAGGAGGCCGCCGGCCACTTGAAGTCGGTGCTCTACCACTTCTGCACCTGACAACTCGGGTCGGGCAAGAAACTCTGGCTGGAGCTTCCCCACGGGTCGAGGCGCGAAGCTGCGGGGGAAGCTCCCTGCCACATCTCGTAGTGGACGTCCGGATTCAGCTTTGCGAGAACTCCTGCCCACTCGCTGATCATCAGGAGAAGGCCACGATCGCGTAGCAAAGGGTAGAAGAACTGTCTTGTCTCGCGTTGGCTCGGAACCCGGTGCGGATCTTGCGAAACTTCTCCGGAGAGCCGGGTGCCGAGGGTCTTCGGGCTGGATCCAGGCCGCGCTTGGGCGGCGATGCGGACGAGCCGGTCAACGCAACTCGCGATGCCGGGGCGGATTGAGCCCCTTTTCGAAAATCACCATGCTGTCGACGAAGGTGATGGATTTTGTCGTGCGGCAAAACGCCGAAACCGCCGGATCCGCGCCGCGCTCCGAAGGCGGCCGTCCATAGTGAAAAAAATGCCGAGCCTGGAAATGCCATTCGTGCAGTTGATCGATCCGGGCTTTCGCGAATGAGATGAACGTCTGACCGTCGGGCCGGTCCTGGTAGCCGGGCCAATAGCTCGTGTGGGTGTCCTCGACGATGTAGACCTTGTCGCAAACATCATAAAGATATTGAAACGAGGTGATCTGCTGATTGGATTTATGTCCGCCGTCGTCGATCACGATGTCGAACCGACCATATTCCGCGATCAACTGTCGCAGGAAAGTTGGATTCGCTTGATCGCCGATGCGAATTTCGAGTCCGTCGGCGGCGTGGGACGCGCAACTGGGGTCGACGTCGATTCCGACCGCTCGGGCCTGGGGGCCGAAAAATTGACTCCACATTCGCAACGAGCCGCCCCGATTCACGCCGATTTCGAGGAACGTCAGTTTCGTGTTGCGGTAGGGCGAAAGAAATCGCTGGTAATACTCGAAATAATGATGCCATTTGTGAATCGATTTTCCCGTGCTTCGCATGAACATCTTGTAGACATCGGAATGTCTGTCGTGGTCGTCGGACATTTCACCCCCTCGATCAGATCTCGTCTTAGCGCAGGAACACGAGTGATTATAGGGAATTCCATCCCTAGAGCGCGAGGCTGCGGGAGGGCCGGGGTGGCTGACCCTGGCCTGGGGGCGCGGGAGCGGCTGACGAGGGGGCTTTCGAGGGTAAGAGTTCTGCACGATCGGGCCCTGCGACGGAGGCAATAACCTGCGAAGGGCACACGTCTGCCCTGCTCCCCGATCGAGTGAACTGCTCAGGGCCCCATTGGGGTGCCGCTCCATCCATCGCGGCACCGTGGACATCCTTCCTGACCCCGCTTGTCAGTTCGGAGCAGGGGCGGCGGTCGGGAGCGGATGGCCGTGGGCGAGGCCGCGGAGGTGATCGAGGATTCTACGGATCAACATCCTTCATCTCGATCGAGCACCTGGGGCAGGCGAGGGGGTCTGCCTCGAACACCTTCTTGATAAGGCGCGCTCCGGGACCCGGCGGGACGCAGCCAGGCGGCGAAGTCGCCGCAGCGAGGACCTCGAGGACGCTCCGGTGGAGCGTCCGAGGCCGGGGCATTGCGGCGTTTGTGCTGGAAGGGTGTGAGGGACTCCGGCACGGGGGCGCCACGTTGCCCGGATGACGGCGCCCGGGGTTCTCATCATTCGATCGGCGCGACGCGCCGGGCCAGATTCTCCTGGCCGCGCAGGCGCGCCAGGAACAGTACTCCGCGAGTCACAAGGCCCGGCGGCAGACGCAGCTGTGGGTCGCGCTCGAGAAGGAGCGTCGCGTTGGCGGCCTCGCCGGAGGCCACCGCGTCGAAAAGCGCGGTTGTGCCATCCTCCGTCTTGGCGCCCGGATCGGCCCCCGCGTCGAGAAGCATGCGGACGATCGCCTCGTTGTGCTCGCACGAGGCCAGCATCAGCGCCGTCGTGCCGTGGTGCCGTGCACGCGTGTTGGGGTCGGCGCCGGCCGCGAGCAGCGCGCGGACGGTTTTCTCCTGTCCCCTGTGGACGGCGTGCATCATCGCCGTCCATCCATTGATGTATTGATCCTGAAGGTCGGGATTAGCGTGCCCGTCGAGAAGCGCCCGAATCGCCTCGAGGCGACCGGTCCGGGCGGCCCAGATCAGGGGCGCCCAGCCGAAAGAGTCGAGCGCATTGGGATCCTGCCCCTCCGCGAGGAGTTTCCGGATCCCCGCCGCATCGTCGGCCACGGCGGCCTTCCCGAGAGGGGTGACGGGGACCTCGAACCGGCAGCCTGCCAGAAAAAGCGCGGCCGCGACCGGAAGGAGCCAGGGTGCGGGGGCGCTCGGCCGGCGGAGCCGCAGCGACCATCCTGGGTTCCGGCTTTCGCCGGAACGACGGGTGAGATCGGTGCGGGTGGCGATGCTTTCGCCGGAACGACGGGTGAGATCGGTGCGGGTGGCGATGCTTTCGCCGGAACGACGAGCGCGATCGGTGCGGGTTGAAAGTCTCATCGGGCCTCCTCTAGCGCGTTTGATCGCGCCCGTCGGGAGCCGGGGCCGGCCTGCCACCCTGGCAGACACTCCCGGCTCGCTCGACGATGAAGATGCCGTTTCGAGGGAGGGAAGTCCTGAGGGATATCTGAGCAGTGGGTGAGGAGTCCATGAAAACACGCCGGAGCGGCGAAAAACCGCTCCGATGGCCCGGGTCGTTCACAGAGAATCCGGGCGAAATCTGCGGAGCCGGCCGTCTCAGCGTAGAAGAGCTCGAATCGAGCAGTTCACCGGGGCCGGTGCGTCAGGCCGTAGGAGAGCCCGAATCCGAAGAAAAATCCCTCGTAGGCGCCAAGCACCGTGCGCGTGACGGGGCCGAGATCCGGCTCCCCGAAAATCCGTGCGAGGGGAGCCAGTCCGACATGCGATCCCTGGAAGGTCCGGGCCATGAGATCCAGGCTCACGCCGCCCAGGTTGCTTCCCATCCAGGTGAGGAGAACTCCGCCTGCCGCGCAGGCGAGGCCGGTCACGGCGGCTGTGCGGAGCCGGTCGGCTCCCCGCGGGGCGGCCATGCCGCCGCCGGCGTGCCCCCGCGTGGCGAGGGCATAGCCGAGTCCGGCCGCGCCGCCGAGGACGATCCCCTCGAACCCGCCGCCGACCGGGGAGAGGTCCCGCCCGAAAACCCCCTCGATCGTCCAGGCCCCGAGCTGGTGGGCCGCGGCTCCGACGAGGCCGCCGCCGCAGGCGCCGAGAACGACGAGCGCGGTCGTCCGGAACGAGCGCACCAGCGCCTCGGCCGCCGCGAGCCCCGCGCCGACCCCCGCCGCTCCCACGCTTCCGATGATCGCCGCGACGAGGGCGATTGCGACGATCGCCGTCGTCGGAGCGGAGGACTCGGGACAGAACCGCAGGGCAACCCCGCCGACCAGCCCGGCCGCCGCGCCGGCGGCCGCACCTCCGGCCGAGGCCGCGGCCCAGCGGTTTCCGGCGAGACGCGCCGCACGGCGAAGGCGGATGCCGGAGAGGATGGCCGCCGCCCTCAGCCCGCCGGGGCGTCCGAAAAGCGGAACCGGTCCGGCGCCAGGAACCTCCCATCGGGCATCTCGGAGAATGGCGAGAGCGCGGGCCGCCACGGGAGCGCCCGAGATCCGTGACAGGGCCCGTTCCGTGCCGAGCGCATGAAGTGTTTCGGCTGCATCGCGGGCGTCATCTCCGTTTTCGGGGGAGTCGCGGGAGTCGAGCAGCCGCCCGATCGCCTCCTCGAACGGGTCGATCGGTCCGGCATCGGCGTTCGGGGTGGGGGAGGGGGGAGGCAGCGCCGAATGGGAGGCGCCCGTGAGCGGCGCGCCGGCTTCCTCGTTCACCGGGCGATCGTCCGATTCCTCCACGACCCCTTCGAAGATGAACCGGTAGCCATGCCGCGAAAGGGTGCGGATGAAGCGTGGCTCGCGCGGATCGTCACCCAGCGCGCGGCGAAGAGAGCGCACGGCCTGGGAGAGCGCCCCGTCGGACACGACGACGTCGGTCCAGACCCGATCGAGGATCTCCGCCCGTGCGACCGCCTCGTTGCGCCGCTCGACGAGCAGCAGGAGCAGGTCGAGGTAGCGGGGAATCAGCGGGATCTCCCGACCGTCCCGCAGGAGCTGGCGGCGGGAAGGGGACAACGAAAACTCGGCGAACCGGTAGCGCCGGCGAGAGGATGGCTCGGTCATCCGGCCCGCATTCTCTCATCCCGGGCCGAAAGTCGGCAGAGCGGCGATGACACGCCTCCGTATTACCATGGAACCCTCAGCAGACCCGGCAGGGGAAAGGGAGTCGGTCCATGTCCGGAAAGTGGAAGGCGGCAGACGGCAGGCGCTGGTGGCCGGTCTTCGCGGCATTCGCTCTCGTTTTTCTCGCCGCCGGCTGTAACGAGGAGCTGGTCGTGCGGGTGGCCACCCGCATCTTTCCCGATGGCAGCGTCGCGCGGCATATCGAACTTGCCGGCCGCGACGAGAAGGGCCAGACGCCGTCCGCGCCCGACTGGCTCGAATCCGAAGCGGGAGTATCCCTTGCCGACCCGTCCGTCTGGCGGCGCGTGGAGCGCGCGCCAGGGAGGATCTCCGCGGAAGGAATCTTCGCGAGCGTCCCGGACCTTCCCGCCTGCCTCCGGCACGCCGAGCAGAACGACCTTCGACCCGCCGTGGACCACTGCGCCGCGCATCTCGCAGTGGATGATCTCGTCATCCTGAAGCGCTATCGCTACGAGGAGCGGTGGACCGAGCCTCTGGGGCAGGACGCCGCGGCCCGGGCGTTGGATCGGTTGTTCGAGCTTGCGGCCGAACTGGTTCGCGAGGAGCTGCGCCGGCAGTTCGGGGAGGGATTCGATACGCGCCCGGCGGAGACCTTTGTACGGGGTGAGGCCCGTCTGCTGACCGAGGAGACGATCGCCGTCTCCCGCCGGCTCAACCGCTCGACCGACGCGGCGCGAGTGGAAGCCTGGGCCGCGGTGCTCGCCCGCCACGGGCTGGCCGTCTCCCCGGGCGAGAAGTTCTGGAGCGCGCAGACGCCTGAAATCCTCGGGTGGTGCCGTCGCAAGATCGCCGAGGCGCTCTCCTCTCCCGAAAGGACCATTTCGCCCGAAGACCTGTCGTTCTGGCCACAGGCCGATGACATCGAAGAGACCATCCGGGCAGCCGCCCGCAGGACCTGGGGTGACGAGGAGAAAATCGAGCTGGAAACCGAGCAGCTCGTTTTCACCACCCAGGGATGGTATTCCTCGTCGAGTTCCCGGTACCGGTTTGAATCCCGGGTTACGCTGCCCGGGCGACTCCTCTCGACGAGCGGGACCCCTGAGGGACGACTCGAGGCAACGGCCGAAGGAACGACGGCGGTGCGTTTCTTCCGTGGCGAAGATCTCGTTGCGGGCGACGTCCTCCTGCAGGCCGCAAGCGTCACGATCAACGAGGAGGCGTTGCGCAGTCTGGGTGCCCGGCGCGAACTCGATGCGCGTCATCTTCTTCAGATCGTCGACCTGCTGACCGAACGCGATTCCGCGGGGCTGCTGGTTGCCTTGCTCCGCCGCGCCGTCGAAAAGAGCCGCCTGGACCTGCTCCGCAAGGACCAGACGCTGCCAAAGGACCTCGCCCCCCTCGCCCGCGAGCTGGCGGATCTGCTCGACCCGGCGGTGGAGCCCCCCTTTGGGTAGCAGTCCCGGCGAGACCGGGGGCGACGATCGCTTCCGCGTCGCCACTCCACCGCCG